>Ga0136846_1224364_pt1 | contig 30187 bp, 31 predicted proteins | sample HopSoiMetagenom2_FD_96841 | JGI IMG/M metagenome (GOLD analysis project Ga0136846, IMG submission 96841) | Grasslands soil microbial communities from Hopland, California, USA - 2 Assembly 2016 (version 4) | ecosystem: Environmental > Terrestrial > Soil > Grasslands | place: USA: Hopland...
ACGAAGAACGTGGCGCCGAACACAGTGTCCGCCCGCGTAGTGAACACAGGGATGTCGAGGTCGAGCTCGTCGACGCGGAAGAGCAGCTCGGCGCCCTCCGACCGGCCGATCCAGTTCCGTTGCATGGCGAGCACGCGCTCGGGCCAGGACTCGAGCAGGGCCATCTCGTCGAGCAGCTCGTCCGCGTACGTCGTGTAGCGGAAGAACCACTGCTCGAGCATCTTGGCCTCGACCTCGGTGCCGCAGCGCTCGCAGCGGCCGTCGATCACCTGCTCGTTCGCGAGGACGGTCTGATCCTTCGGGCACCACTTGACCGGCGCCTCCCGCCGGTGCGCCTGACCGGCCTTCATGAACTGCAGGAACAGCCACTGCGTCCAGCGGTAGTACTCGGGCTCGTGGCTCGCGACCTCGCGATCCCAGTCGATCGCCCAGCCCATCCGCTTCATCTGCGCACGGATCTTCGTGATGTTCTGACGGATGATGTCGCGCGGATGGCCGCCGTCGCGAATGGCCGCGTTCTCGGCGTTCAGCCCGAACGAGTCGTAGCCCATCGGGCGCATGACGCGCTTCCCGCTGCGGCGGTGGAAATGCGTGAGCACGTCGCCCTGCGTGTAGTTCCGCACCTGCCCCACGTGCAGCGTCCCGGAAGGGTACGGGAGCATCTCGAGCACGTAGTAGGCGTCGCCGGCATCCGGTCCGGCGTTCGGCGTGTAGAAGGCGCGCTCGCCTTCCCACACCTCTTGCCACCTGGTCTCGATTGCCTGCGGGTCGTACGTCTCCATGACCGTCCTTTGAAACGAAAAAGCCTCTCGCGAGAGAGGCCGTGGGGAGCTGACGCGGCCTTCGCCGCGGTGGCTCCCTTCCCTACAGAAGCAGCTCCTTCACCGCACGAAATCTAGCAGTGGGGGAGAATCCCGGCTATGGCCGACTACACGCACATCAATCTCAAGAACGACGTCGAGGACCAGGCGCCGAACTTCGGGCTCTCGCCGAACCTCGAGACACGCATGGCCCGCGTCCCGCTGGAGATGGAGAACGCCGGGGTCACGTACCTCCGGATGGCTCCCGGCTTCCGCCTCCCGTTCGCGCACAAGCACAAGAACCAGGAAGAGGTCTACGTGCTCGTCAGCGGAAGCGCGCGCATCAAGCTCGAAGACGAGGTCCGCGACATGCGCCAATGGGACGCGATCCGGGTCCACAAGGACACGATCCGCGGCTTCGAGGCGGGCGATGACGGCGCCGAGTTCATCGCGATCGGCGCGCCGAACACCGGGCCGGGCGACGCCGAGGTGATCCAGGATTGGTGGAGCGACTAGCAGCGCGCTAATCGAGCTCTTTCCCGACACGGCTGCCGTCGAGCACGGCGAGCTCGTCGTCGGCGGCGTTCGTGCATCCGCGCTCGCGGCGGAGTTCGGGACGCCGTTGGTCGTGTACTGCCGGGAGACGGTTCTCTCACGTGCGCGCGCGTACGCGTGCGTGGACCCGGACACGCTCGTCGTCTACGGGACGAAGGCGTTTCCCAACGTCGCGCTGCTGAGGCTGCTCGCAGCGGAGGGCCTCGGGGCGGACGTGTCGACGGCGGGCGAGCTGGAGTTCGCGTTGCGGGCGGGCATGGCCGGCGAGCGGCTCGTCTTCCACGGCAACAACAAGTCGGACGACGAGCTGCGAGCCGCGGCGGCGTCGGGCGCGCTCGTCGTGCTCGATGCGCGCGAGGAGGTGGAGCGTGCGCGTGCAGCGGGCGTCCGCAACGTCCTGATCCGGCTCACGCCGGGGATCGAAGCGGAGACGCACCATGCGATCCGCACGGCCCACGCGGAGTCGAAGTTCGGGCTCGCGCCGGACGCTGCGGTCGCGGCGGTGGCCGAGGCGCGTGCGGCCGGCCTCGACGTCGCCGGCCTCCACGTTCACATCGGCTCGCAGCTGACGCGCGCCGGCGAGAGCGTGCTCGCACTCGAACGGCTCGTCGAGGTCGCGAGGAGCTGTGAGGGGTGGGTCCCCCGCGTCTTCAACATCGGCGGCGGCCTCGGCGTCCGGCATACGGTCGACGAGACGGCCCCGGACATCGGCGAGTTCACAGGCGAGCTCGTCGAGCACATTCGCAGCCGCTGGCCGGAGGCGGTGCAGCTGATTCTCGAGCCGGGACGCTCGCTCGTCGGGCAGGCCGGCGTCACGCTGTACGAGGTCGGCGCGGTGAAGGGCCACACGGCGGCAGTCGACGGCGGCATGTCCGACAACCCGCGACCGCAGTTGTACGGCGCGCGATACGAAGCGTTGCTTGCGAACCGCGCGGACGAAGCGGTGACGGGCGGCTACCGCATCGCGGGGAAGCACTGCGAGTCGGGAGACATCCTCATCGAAGCCGTCGATCTTCCGGAGCCGCGCCGCGGCGACCTGCTCGCGGTGCCCGCGACGGGGGGCTACACGCTGTCGATGGCGTCGAACTACAACGGCGTGCCGCGTCCGGCCGCGGTGCTCGTCGCGGACGGAAACGCCGAGCTGATCCGCCGGCGCGAAACCGTCGACGACCTGCTCCGGTTCGACCCCTGACCCTTTGCGACACGCCGCCAAACGCAGGGTCTGACCCTGTTCGCAAGGAAAGTGTGACGACTAGTCCACAGGGCTGGCGACGGCTGTCGCGAAGCCGGGCCGCACGAGCCGCGGCGGGGCGACGAGGCGGGCGTCCTTGACCGGCGGATTCACGGGGTCGGCAAGCGGCGCCGCACCGAACGACGCCGCCCGCCGTTCCTCGGGCACCTCGCCGTAGAGCGTCGTGCGCTGCCGGGGCGTGCGGCCTGCCGTGCGGATCAGCTCCTCCATCGCCTCCGGCGGAAACTCCTGGCCGTGCTGCGCGCCCGCCGAGCGCGAGATCGACTCGTTCATCAGCGTGCCGCCCAGGTCGTTGACCCCTGCACGCAAAGCCGCGGCGACGCCCTCGCGGCCGAGCTTCACCCACGACACCTGGATGTTCGTGATCACCGGGTGCAGCGCGAGCCGCGCAACGGCGTGCACGAGCAGCGTCTCGCCGAAGGTCGGCCCGGAGCGCGCGCGGCCGCGCAGCCACATGGGCGCCTCCATGTGCACGAACGGAAGCGGGACGAATTCGGTGAAGCCGCCGCTGCGCGCCTGCTGCTCGCGCGCGCGAAGCAGATGTCGGGCCCAGTTCCGGGGCGACTCGACGTGACCGAACATCATCGTCACGTTGGAGCGGAGCCCGGCTCGGTGCGCCGTGTCGTGCACGTGCAGCCACTGCTCGGTCGTGACCTTGTCCGGGCAGATGACGCGGCGCACCTCGTCGTCGAGGATCTCGGCAGCCGTGCCCGGCAGCGAGCCGAGCCCGGCGTCGCGGAGCTCGGCGAGGTACTCGTCCAGCGGTCGCCCGAGCGTGGCGGCGCCCTGCCAGACCTCGAGGGCCGAGAAGGCGTGGACGTGCAGCTCCGGCACGGCGTCCCTGATCGCCTCGACGACAGAGAGGTAGTAGTCACCGGTGAAGGCGGGATGGATGCCGCCCTGCAGACACACCTCGGTCGCCCCGCGCTCCCACGCCTCGACGCAGCGTCGGACGATCTCCTCGTGCGGCACGAGGTACGGCGCGCCGCGCAGGTTCGCAGCCAGCTTCCCCTTGGAGAACGCGCAGAAGCCGCACCTGAAGTAACAGACGTTGGTGTACTGGATGTTGCGGGTGACGACGTACGTCACGTCGTCGCCGCAGACGTCGCGACGCAGCGCGTCGGCGGCCGCGAAGACTCGGTCGCGCTCGCGGCCGCGCGCACGGAAGAGCCGAACGAGCTCCTCCTCGCCGAGCTCGTCGCGCGTGTCGACGGGTAGGGCGTCACGCGGGACGAACGGAACCCCGAGGTCGTCGCCGGGAGACCAGCGGTCCTCGCGCGCGAGCCCGGTCGAGTCGGCCGCGCGCAGCACCGCCGGCATCACGGCAGGGTCGACCCACTCGCCCGAGATCCACTCCGGGTAGACGGCCAGCCGCGGTGCGAGCTCGAGGCCCCGGCTCTCGGTCGCCGCCCGCAGGCGCTCGACCTCCGGCCACGGCGCCTCCGGGTTCACATGGTCGATCGTGACCGGAGAGACGCCGCCCCAGTCGTCGATGCCCGCGTCCAGCAGGCGCGGGAATTCGTCGTACGACAGATTCGGCGGAGCCTGCACGTGCGCGCGCGCGCCGAGGACGATCCGCGCGACGGCGATCGTCCACAGCAGCTCCTCGAGCGGTGGCTCCGGCGCTGCCGCCATCAGCGTCCCGGGCTTCGCGCGGAAGTTCTGGACGATCACCTCCTGGATGTGCCCGTAGCCGTCGGCGAGCGCGCGGATCGCACGCAGAGCGTCGACCCGCTCGGCACGCGTCTCTCCGATCCCGATCAGAACGCCCGTCGTGAACGGCACCTGCTCTTCGCCGGCGGCGGCGATCGTCGCGAGCCGCAGCTCGGGCAGCTTGTCCGGCGAGCCGAAGTGCGGGCCGCCCCGCGCCGACAGCCGCTCGGAGGTGGTCTCCAGCATCGTTCCCATCGACGCGCTCACCGGGCGGAGCGCGCGGACGTCGTCGCGGGTCAGCACGCCCGGATTCAGATGCGGCAGCAGACCCGTCTCGTCGAGGACGGCCGCGGCGGCGCGGCGGACGTATTCGAGCGTCGTCGTGTGGCCGAGCGCCGCGAGCTCGTCGCGGGCCGCGCGGTAACGCAGCTCCGGCTTGTCGCCGAGCGTGAACAGAGCCTCACGGCAGCCGGACGCCGCGCCTGCGCGCGCGATCGCGAGGACTTCGTCGACCGTGAGGTATGCGCGCTCGCCGCGACGCGGCGGCCGCGCGAACGTGCAGTAGTGGCAGACGTCGCGGCAGAGCTTCGTCAGCGGGATGAAGACCTTAGGCGAGTACGTGACGACGCAGCCGTGGCCCTCGTCGCGGAGTGCGCGCGCTTCGGCACAGAGATCCTCGAGCGGCCGGTCGAGCAGCTCCATCGCCGGAGCTTATGCCGCAGCCTCGTAGCTGGGACGAGCTAGACCAGATCGACCGAGGCAACGCCGAGCGCCGCCGCAACGGCGAACGCCCCGACGGCCACGCCGGCGAGCGACCAGCGCCGCAGACGCGTGCCGGGCGCGGCGAGAACCGCGGATCCGGCGAGGCCGAGCAGGACGCCCGTGCACGTCTCGACGGCCTGGAACGTCACGCCGAGAGCCAGCGCGGAGCCGGCGCCGACACCGAGCTCGTGCAGAGCAAGCGTCGCCGCGCCTGCACCCGCGCCGAGGTTGCCGGGCGTGAGCGGCAGGAGCCCCGCCAGCGCCATCGCCGCCAGCAGCGCGACGGCCACGATCAACGGGCGCGGGATCCCCATCGCCGCGACGAGCGCGATCGCTGCCGCCAGCCGCGCGCCGAAGGAGCACGCGATCCAGCGCGCGACTTCGATCCCGGTCCGTGGTGAGCGAAAGATCTGCAGCGCAGCGGCAACTCGACCGGCCACGCGCTTGCTGAGTCGCGACCCGATCGCCAGCGCGACGAGCACGATCAGCGCAACGATCGGAGCAGGCCACAACGGCGCGCCGCCGAGCACCGCGGCGGCCAGGACCAGCGCGGCCAGTGCGAGTGCACGTGCGCCCGCGACGACTGCGCCGACTCCGCACGTGCGCAGTACGGGATCACCGCCGCAAAGAGTGCGCGACAGCAGCCCGATCCGGACCGCCCCGCCGAGGTGCGCGGGCGCGACGGAGTTGACGAGGGAGCCGACGGCGTAACGGGCCGCGACGTCACTGTTGCTCGCCCGGCCGCCGCAGGCGCGCAGCCCGCTGTGCCACGCGGCCGCCGAGCAGAGCAGCGAGGTTGCGAACCCGAGCCCTGCGACGAGGACCCAGCCGGGTTGGATGCCGGCGGCCTGCGAGAGGGCACGCAGGACGGTGCCGCGGCCCGCGGTAGCAGCCGTCAGGGCAACAACCGCGGTTCCGAGCAAGGCCAGGCCGACTGCCGACGAGCGCCGCATTCCTCGACGCTATCGGCACGAGATGAGAATGACGTTAAGAAAGAGCGGCAAGATAGGTCCGGATGACAATGCGCGCCGGCCTTCGCGCCGAGCTCCTGGCCCTCGTCGTCGTCGCTGGCTCGATCGCCGCCGTGCTGGTCTGGGCCGGCCCGCAGGGAACGGACCTCGCGGCCCACGCCTACCAGCGGGCGCTCTACGTCCAGCACGGATTCGCCCTCTGGAACAACTTCTGGTACGCCGGGCGCTACAGCTTCGTCACCTACAGCGTCCTCTACTACCCGCTCGCGGCGCTGCTCGGAATCAAGCTGCTGGCCGTGCTCACCGTCGCGCTGGCGGTCGCCGGGTTCGCAACCGTCGCGCGCAACGAATGGGGGGCTCGCAGCCGCTGGTCGATCCGTGTGTTCGCCGTGGCCTGGGCTGCGCTGGTCGTGTCGGCGGCGTTCCCGTTCATGCTCGGCTCTGCGTTCGCCCTGCTCGCCCTCTGGACGCTTCAGCTCGGACGCCGCGCGTGGTTCGCCGTCCTTGCGCTGGCCGCGCTCGCAGCGAGCCCGGCGGCGTTCGTGCTGCTGGTCGTCGTCCTCGTCGGGATCGGCCTTTCCCGCCGCCGTGAGGCGGCGGCGTTCGTCGCGCCCGCGCTGGCGATCGCGGCGATCGCAGGCGCGGAGCTCGTCCTGCAGCGCATGTTCCCCGGGCACGGGCGGTTCCCGTTCTCGATCGCGGAGTTCGCCGCGGCCGGGACGTTCTGCGTGCTGGGGCTCGCACTGACCTGGCGCGTCGCAGCAGCGCGCACGCTGCGCTGGGTGTTCGCCGCGTACCTGGCCGCGTGCACCGCGGCGTTCCTCGTGTCGTCGCCGCTGGGCGAGAACATCGCGCGGCTTCGCTTCGTCGCGGCGCCGATCGCGGTGCTGATCCTCTCGCTGCGCGACTGGAGGCCGCGCATCGTCTGCGCCGGCGCGCTCGCGCTGGCCGTGTCCTGGAACGTCACGCCCCTCGCGGCGAGCTTCGCGCACAGCGTCGACGACCCGGCGGCGCAGGCGGCGTACTGGGTCCCGGCGGAGCGCTTCCTGCACGAGCACCTCGCGCCCGGGTACCGCGTCGAGGCCGTCGATACCGCGAACCACTGGCCGGCCGACTTCCTCGCGCACGCCGGCATCCCGCTCGCGCGTGGCTGGTTCCGCCAGGAGGACTTCCCCCAGAACGCCGTGCTCTACGGGCCGCTCGGACCGGCCGCGTACGTGCGCTGGCTCCGCGGGCTGAGCGTCCGCTACGTCGTGCTCACGTCGAGGCCGCCGGACTACAGCTCACGCGGTGAGGCGCGCCTGCTCGCGAGCGGCCGAACACACCTGCGGCTCGCATTCGCAACGGCGAACGTCGAGATCTTCGCCGTCCCCTCCCCGCGCCCGCTGATCAGCCCACCGGCACGCGTGCGCGCGCTCGGCTACACGACGATCGCGCTTGCCGTCCCGCGCCGCGGCGCCTATCGACTGTCCGTGACGTTCACGCCGTACTGGCAATCGCGCACCGCGTGTCTGGAGCGCACGACCGACGGGATGACCCGTGTCGTCGTCCGGCGGGCGGGGCTCGTCCTCCTCCGCTTCGCGGTGACGCCCGGACGGGCCCTCGCCACGCTCGCCGGCGACGAGCCCGCGTGTCGTTAGCGCGGCTTGGCGGACAGGAGCTTGCCGAACGGGTGCCACGCCTTGGCGGACCACCGCTGGAGCTTCACCTGCGTCAACGGGAAGCGTGACGTCGGCGTGGTTCGGACGACGATGCCGGGCAGCACGAACGGGTTGCCCTTCTCGTTCAGGTGCGTCGCCGCGCGCATGATCCCGTCGCGCGTCAGGTTCTTCCCGGCCTTCTTGAGCGCGTCGACGAGCGTGTAGGCCGTCGCCATGCCGGCGGTGTAGTACCCGTCCTGCAGGTCGCGCGGGCCGATGTCGGTGCCGTACTGCCGGAGGATCGACTGCGAGAGGCGGATGCCCTTGTCCTTGCGCCAGGCCGGCGCAGCCGGATCCTTGCCGAAGACGATCGAGATCGCGCCGTTCGCGGCCTTCTGCGGAACGATCGCCATCAGCGCCGAAGCCGAGGAGACGTCGTTGACGAAGATCTGCGGCTTCCAGCCGAGCCGCGACACGGCGTTGAACGCCTGTAAAGAGAACTTCCCGAAAGCGAAGATCATCAGCACGTTCGCCTTGCTCGCCTTCAGCTGCGTCACCTGCGGCTGGACGTCGGCAGAGGTCGGGTCGTACGCGACCTTCGAGACGATCGCGCCCACCTTCTTGCCGAGCCCGCGTCGCAGCCCGGCGTACAGGTCGCGGCCGTAGTCGTCGTCCTGGTAGAGGACGGCGATCTTCGGCTTCTTGATCTTCTTGACGACGTACTGCCCGTAGATCGCGCCTTCCTCGGAGTACGGGGGGATGTAGCCGATCGTCCACGGGTACTTCTTGCCGTCGCGCCCGAACGTCGTCGCGCCCGAGGAGACGAACAGCTGCGGCACCTTGGCGTCGTTCAAGAGCTTGCGCACGGCCAGGTTGTTGCTCGTCCCGAGCGACGAGAACATGGCGAACACCTGCTCCTGCTGGACGAGCCGGATCGTGTTGTTGACCGCGCGGCCCGGGTCGTAGCCGTCGTCGAGATACGTGAACTTGAGCTTGCGGCCGAAGACCCCGCCCTTCGCGTTGACGTACTTGAAGTACGCGTCGATTCCGCGCGCGACGTTCCCGGCAATCGCGGCCTCGCCGCTGAGCGGCACGCTCGAGCCGATGCGGATTTCGCTGGAGCTGACGCCGGGCGTCGCCAGCGGGCGCGCGCCCGCCGCGCTCACGAGGATCCCGCCTGCCAGCAGGGAGAGGAGAAGCGCCTTCACCACGACCTACGACTTACTGTACAAGCGGGTTGTTAGGGGGCCAAACAGCCTCCGTAACGCGCCGCCGACGCCCGTCGGCAGCAGGATCAGCACGACGATCAACACCGCGCCGAAGATCACGTCGGGCATGCCGGGCCGCTGCGGGTCGAGATTCACGGCCGGCAGATGGTCGAGCCAGTGCGTCACGTCGGCCGAGCGGTTGATCAGCACGTAGATCGCCGACGCGCCGAGGATCAGCCCCAGAAACGAGTCGACGCCGCCGAGCGCGAGCGCGGCGACCAGGTAGACCGACAGGACGACGGGGAAGACGTCCGGGTTCATGAAGCCGCGCGCGATCGCGTACAGCGAGCCCGCGACACCCGCGTAGAACGCGGACAGCGCGAAGGCGAGCGTCTTGTAGCGCGCGAGGCTGATCCCCGACGAGACGGCGGCGATCTCGCTGTCGCGGATCGCCTTCAGCGTCCGCCCCGGCTTGCCGCGGACGAACAGCCAGGCAACGACGAGCAGCACGAAGGCGATCCCCCACGTCAGGTAGTAGATCCAGTGGTTCGGGGCCGCAGACAGGCCGAAGGGCGTGGTCAGGAGGCTGAGGACCTTGCCGCTGGTGCCGCCGAGGAAGTGGTCGAACTTCAGCGGGATCTGCCGGAACGCGACGGCAAGCCCGAACGTGATCAGCGCCAGGTAGAGACCCGAGAGACGCAACGCCGGAATGCCGACGAGTAGCCCCGCGACGCCCGCGACGACACCCGCGATCGGGATCGTCCAGACATCGCGGATCTGGTGTCCGTAGATCCCGTCGACGCTCAGCACCGCAGTCGTGTAGCCGCCGATCGCCATGAACGCGCCGTGCCCGAGCGAGATCTGGCCGCTGTATCCCGTCAGGATCGAGAGGCCGAGCAGCGCGATGAAGTACATGCCCACCGTCGCGATCTCGTACGCCGTGAAGCTGGAGACGAACCGCGGGACAACCGCAATCAGCACGGCGAGCGCGAACAGGCTGAGCAGCTCGAGCGCGAGCCGCAGCCTCATACGCGCCGGACCGCCACGCGCCCGAACAGGCCGTTCGGCTTCACGACGAGCACCAGCAGGATCAGCAGCAGCGCCGCCGGCAGCTTCAGCTCCTCGCCGACGAACCCGACGTACCGGCCGAGCAGCGTGATCGCGACGCCGAGCAGCAGGCCTCCGACGACCGCGCCGACCGGACTGTCGAGGCCGCCGAGCACGGCCGCCGCGAACGCGTAGATCAGGATCGTCTGCATCATGTTCGGGTCGAGGAACAGGATCGGCGCGACCATCATCCCGGCGACGGCGCCGAGCACGGCTGCGAGCCCCCATCCGAACGCGCGCATCCACCCGACGCGGACGCCGACGAGCTCCGACGAGTCGCGGTTCAACGCTGCGGCGCGGAGCGCGAGCCCCAGCTTCGTGAACCGGAAGAAGACCGCGAGCAGCGCGACGAGGACGAACGACACGACCACGATGCCGACGTCCTGCAGGCTGATCGGCACCCCGCCGACGTCGATCGTCCGCGTCGAGAAGGGGCCGTCGAAGGGACGGTTCCCGCCGCCCCAGATGACGCTCATCAACCCGTTCAGCAGCAGCGCGAGGCCGAGCGTCACGATCACGATCGTGATGACAGGCCCGTTTTCGACGGGCCGGATGATCGTGCGTTCGACCGCGACGCCGCCCGCGAAGGCGATCACGAGCACGATCGGGAACGCCGCCCAGAACGACAGACCGTGGTTCATCAACGACCAGCAGACGAACGTCGTGAACGTCGCCATCTCGCCCTGCGCGAAGTTGATCGCCCGCGTCGAGCGGTAGATGATCACGAGCGCCAGCGCGAGCCCGGCAAAGACGGCGCCCTGGCGGATGCCCGCCGCCAGTTGCTGGGCGAACTCCGTCCACGTGAACGCGGCGATCAGCATCAGTAGCCCAGGTACGAACGACGGACCGACTCGTCGGCGCGCAGCTCGGCGCTCGACCCAGACACGACCACGCGGCCTACTTCGAGCACGTATGCGCGCGCGGCGTGCGCGAGCGCGAGATTTGCGTTCTGCTCGACGACGAGGACTGCAGCGCCCTCCTCGCTCCTGATCTTGTCCAGGCGGTCGAAGATCTCCGTGACGAGCATCGGCGCAAGCCCGAGCGACGGCTCGTCGAGGAGCACGAGCTTCGGCCGCGCCATCATGGCCCGCGCGAGCGCGAGCATTTGCTGCTCACCACCCGACAGCGTCCCCGCCTGCTGGCTCTTCCGCTCCTCGAGCCGCGGGAAGTAGTCGAAGACCCGCCGTGCCTCCTCCTTGACGCTGCCGCGGCGGGTGTAGGCGCCGAGCCTCAGGTTGTCCCAGACCGACAGCTCGCTGAACGTCCCGCGACCCTCCGGCACATGTGCAATGCCCGCGCGCGCCGCAGCGTCGGGCCGGCGCGCGAGCTTCGCACCGTCGAAGAAGACGCTGCCAGAGCGCTGCACCGTGCCCGACACGGCGCGCAGCGTCGTCGTCTTTCCGGCGCCGTTCGCACCGAGGACCGCGACGAGCTCTCCCTCTCCCACCTCTAGCGAGATCCCGTGGAGAGCAGTCACCGGTCCGTAGCGCGCTTCCACGCCGTCGAGCCGGAGCAGCGCCGTCACGCCTCGGCTCCGAGGTACGCCTCGACGACGCTCTTGTCGGCGCGGACCTCGGCGGGCGTCCCTTCCGCGATCTTGCGGCCGAAGTCGAGCACGTGGATGCGGTCGGCGACGCCCATCACGAGGCCCATGTGATGCTCGACGAGCAGCACGGTGAGCTCGAAGTCGTCGCGCATGCGCTTGATGAACGTCCCGAGCTGCTCGACCTCCTCGTGGTTGAGCCCGCCGGCGGGCTCGTCGAGGAGCAGCAGTCGCGGCGCCGACGCCAGTGCACGCGCCAGCTCGACGCGCTTTTGCGTCCCGTACGGCAAGCCCGACGCCGAGCGATAGCGCAGCGAGTGCAGGTTCACGTAGTGCAGGACGTCGTCGGGCGCCTGCTCGCCCTGGCGGGCGTGTGCACCGATCCGGACGTTGTCGAGCACCGACATCCCGCCGAACAGCTCGACGTTCTGGAACGTCCGCGCGATGCCGCGCTTGACGATCGCGCTCGGCGGGAGGCCGAGCAGGCTCTCGCCGTCGAACCGCACCGCGCCGTCGTCCGGGGTGTAGAGCCGCGTGATCACGTTGAACGCCGTCGTCTTGCCGGCGCCGTTCGGGCCGATCAGGCCGACGATCTCCCCCGGCTCGGCCGTGAAGGACACCGCGTCGAGCGCGACGATTCCGCCGAAGTGCTTCGAGACGTTGTCGACTTCCAGCAGCGCCAAAGCCGCATTAGCCTACGGCGGATGGAGCGCTCGTCCCAGGGGAGCGTCGCGGCCAGGCGGGCGCCTTAGACCCGTGCACCCGACCGCGCAAAAGCTGCAGGAGCGCCTGCACGAGCTCGGCCTCGACGTCGAGATCCGCGAGCTCGCGGACTCGACCCGCACCGCGCAGGAGGCCGCGGATGCGGTCGGCGCGGAGCTGGGACAGATCGTGAAGTCGCTCGTCTTCGTGAACCCCGACGGTCCGATCCTGTGCCTGTGCGCCGGCGACCGCCGCGTCGACACGGGGAAGCTCGGCGACGGCGTGAGACAGGCGACGCGCGACGAGGTCCGCGAGGCGACGGGCTTTGCGATCGGCGGCGTGCCGCCGCTCGGGCACGAGCGGCCGGTCCCGACCGTCGTGGACGAGTCGCTCAACCGCTTCGAGACGCTCTGGTGCGCCGGCGGCACGCCCCATGCCGTCTTTCCCGTCGAGACCGACAAGCTGCTCGCCGCGCTGCCGGACGCTCAAGTGCGGAACGTCACGTAATCTCCCGCAAGCTTCCGCGGTCAAACGGGTCTTTTCCAGTGAGGGGGCGCGCCTCCGCGGTTGTCGACCTGCTAGGAAGTCACAGTCGCGGCAGCGCCTCCTCGGCTCTTTGGGGACGCTTTCGGCGTCCTGAGTAGCGCCGCTCCGAGTACGCGTTTGGACCCACATACCCCGGGTACGCGAACAGTACCTAGCAGGTCCACAACGCAACCGAGGGGGGATTCACTACATGAAGATCCGTCTCAGCATGGCGGCGCTCGTCGCTGCCGTCTCGTGCCTCGCAGCCGCATCCACGGCGGCCGCACAGCCGCATCAGAACGGCCTCGTGAACGTGGCCGTGGTCGACAACACCGTCCAGATCCCGATCGGGATCGCGGCGAACGTCTGCGACGTCGCCGTGAACGTCCTCGCGACCGCAACGGCGACGTCCCCGGCCGACTGCACGGCCGTCGCACCGGCGACCGCCTTCACGACCGGCGGCGGCGGCGGTGGCGGCGGTAGCCAGAGCGGCCTCGTGAACCTGTGGGTCTCGAACAACACGATCCAGGTTCCGATCGGCATCGCTGCGAACATCTGCGACGTCTCGGCGAACATCCTCGCGCAGGGCACCCTGACGGGCCCCGCGACGTGTGACGCCGTCGGCAACGCAACCGCGACTGGCTGACGCCTGACCTACGTGACGGGCGCCTGGCAGGCGAAGTTCTCGCAGACGTACACCGCCGGGCGCCCGTCCACGTAGCCCTTTCCGCTCAGCAGCGGCACCTCGTCGCTGGGCCCGAACGCCACTACGGCATTCGGATCGAAGCGTGCGAGCTCACGCCGCGCGACGTCTGCATCGGGCGGCCCGATCACGGCCAGCTCGCGGCGCGGCGAGAAGTAGAGATCGAGTGCACAGAGTGCGTGGCCGAATGCAGACGGAGCGTGCGGTAGCTGCGGCGCGATGAAGCGGAAGACGCCGACTGCGCGCCGCTCGAGCTGCTCGTCGCCCCAGAGACGCGCAAGGCGGAGCAGCACGTAGGCGAGCATCGAGTTCCCCGACGGCGTCGGGTGATCGTCGAAGTCCTTCTTGCGGCTCACGAGCTCTTCGCCGTCGACCGGCGTGAGGAAGAAGCCGCCGTGCTCGTCGTCGCCGAACAGCTCGACGGCCAAGAGCGCGAGACGGCGGGCCTCGGTCAGCCAGCGCAGGTCTCCGGTCGCGACGTGAAGCTCGTAGAGGCCGTGCGCGACGTCGGCGTAGTCGTCGAGCACGCCGGCGTGCCTCGCCTGCCCGTTGCGCCACGTGCGAAAGAGGCGACCGTCGCTCGAGAGCGGCCCCAGCAGGAACTCCGCACAGGCACCGGCCGCGTCGAGCAGGTCGTCGCGCCCGAGGCGTCGGCCGGCCTCGGCCAGGGCGGCGACGGTCAGGCCGTTCCACGACGCCACGACCTTGTCGTCGCGCAGCGGCTTCGGCCGCTGCTCACGCTCGACGAAGAGACGCGCGCGCGTCCCCTCGTCGAGCTCGCCCCGCACGACGAAGCGACCGTGCTCGAACGCATGCAGCAGCTCACGCGGAACCTCGTCATCCTCGGTCCAGGTATACGTCAGCCCCTCGACGCCGTCGGTGTCCGCATCCTGCGCCGAGGCGAATCCACCGTCGGGCAGGCGCAGGTCCCGAAGCATGTACGCGCATGTCTCCTCGACGACCGCGCGGTAGCGCTCGTTGCCCGTGACGACCCAGGCGTGCAGGTACGCGGGGACGAGCAGCGCGTTGTCGTACAGCATCTTCTCGAAGTGCGGGATCAGCCACTCGCGGTCGACGGCATAGCGGTGGAAGCCGCCGCCGACGAGGTCGTACATCCCACCGAGCGCCATCGAGTCCAGCGTCTTCGTCACCGGCTCGAGGTCGCCACGGCGCAGCAGGAACTCGAGTGCCGACGCGGGCGGGAACTTCGGTGCGTTCCCGAATCCGCCCCAGACCGGATCGAAGGAGCGACGCAGGCCGCCTACGGCATCCGTGAGCAGCGTGGGCGTAAGCGGATCGCGCGACGGCTGCGCCGCGCGCCGCAGCTGCTCCGTGATCATCCCGGCGTCACGTTGGATCTCGGCGCGGCGATCGCGCCAGGCGTCCGCGACGGCAACCAGCAGCTGTCTGAAGCTCGGTAGGCCGTGGCGCGGCTCCGGCGGGTAGTACGTTCCGCCGAAGAACGGCTCGCCCGCCGGCGTCAGGAACACCGTCATCGGCCAGCCGCCGTGCCCGGTCAGCGACACGACGGCGTCCATATAGAGCGAGTCGACGTCGGGCCGTTCCTCGCGATCGACCTTCACGCAGACGAAGTGCTCGTTCATCAGCGCGGCGGTCGCCTCGTCCTCGAACGACTCGTGGGCCATGACGTGGCACCAGTGGCAGGCGGCGTAACCGACCGAGAGCAGAATCGGCTTGTCCTCGTCGCGCGCCTGTGACCGCGCCTCGTCGCCCCACGGGTACCAGTGCACCGGGTTGTCCGCATGCTGCAGCAGGTAGGGGCTCGTCTCGGCGTCCAGGTGGTTCATCGGTACACGACTACCTCTTTTTGCGCACCCAACGAGCACCCTCGACCAGTCCGGCGATGCCCGCCGCGATGCCGAACGCGACCAGCAGCGCATACAGCGGGTGGTCGCGGAAGAGCCGGCCGCCGAGGTAGCCGAGGAGAGCGCCGTAGGCCGACCACAGCACCGCGGCGGCCAGCACCCACGGAAGGAAGCGTGTGAGCCACGGCATGCGCACGACGCCGGAGGTGAAGGTCGCGGCCGTGCGCCCGCCGGGGACGAAGCGCGCCACGATCAGGACGTAGCCGCCACGCTCCGCCAGGAAGCGCTTCGCCCAGTCGAGCCGCCCCTGCGCGCGCTCGCCGCTGAAGAAGCGATCCACGAGCGGCGTGCCGATCCAGCGGCCGCCCGCATACGACGCGTTGTCGCCGATGAACGCGCCGAGCGCCCCGAACGCGATCACCCACCCGAGCGAGAGCTGCCCGCGCGCCGCCTGGAGGCCGCACACGATCATCGCGGTCTCGCTCGGGAAGAGCGGGAAGACGGCGTCGCCGGCGCAGATGCCGAGCAGCAGCGGATACGTCCATGCCGAGCCGGTGAGCAGGTCGATCAAGCTGTTGAGGAAGGCGAGCATCACTATCGTCGCGCGCGTATGGACACAGCTTTCCTGCCGCTGGAGGGAGTTCGGGTCATCGACGTCACGAGCTCGCTGGCCGGGCCCTACTGTACGGAGATACTCGCAGCGCTCGGCGCGGACGTCGTCAAGGTCGAACATCCCGCCCGCGGCGACGAAGCGCGGGCGTGGGGACCGCCGTTCCACGACGGCGCGAGCGTCATGTTCTATGCGGCGAACCTGAGCAAGCGCTCGCTCGCGCTCGACATCAAGCGCGGGCGAGAAGTGCTCCTGACCCTCGTCGAGGGCGCTGACGTCTTCCTGCAGAGCCTCCGGCCCGGCACGGCGCAGCGACTGGGCTTCGGTGCGGACGATCTGCGCGCGCTCAACCCGCGGCTCGTCTACTGCGACATCGGCGCGTTCGGCCGCAGCGGACCTTTACGTGAGCACGCGGGCTACGACCCGCTGCTGCAGGCATTCGGCGGCATCATCAGCGTGACCGGAGAGCCGGAGCGCCCCGGCGTGCGCGTCGGGACGTCGCTCGTCGACCAGGGCACCGGCATGTGGGCGGCGCTCGGGATCCTCGCCGCACTGGTCGCGGGCGGCGGGCGCACGGTCGACGTCTCCCTCTTCGAGACCGCGGTCGGGCTCCTGCCGTACCAGCTGACCGCGTATCTGCGGAGCGGCGAAGTTCCCGGCCGTCACGGAACCGCCTTTCCGCTGATCGCGCCGTACCAGGTGTTCGCCGCGGCGGACGGCGACGTGATGGTCGCCGCCGCGAACGACGGGCTCTTCGCCCGCATGGCCGCCGCGATCGGCCTCCCCGAGCTCGTCGCCGACGCACGGTTCGCGACGAACCCCGACCGGCTCGCGCGGCGCGAGGAGCTGGCGGCGTTGATTCAGGCGCACATCGGCGAACGCTCCAGCGGCGAGCTGCTGGCGGCGCTCGCGTCCGCGGGCGTCCCCGCCGCACCGGTCAACGACGTCGGGCAGGTCGCCGAGCACGCGCAGACCGCCGCGCTCGGCCTGATCCAGAACACGCCCGAGCCGACGGTCGCGCTACCGCTGTCGTTCGACGGGACGCGTATGCTCCACCGTTCGCCGCCCCCTCGGCTCGGCGAGCACACGGCGGCGGTGCTGCACGAGGCCGGCTTCGACCAGACGGCGATTGCCACGCTGGCCGCGGAAGGAATCGTGCGCGACGGGCGTCCTGGTGCGTAGATTCGCACCATGACGGATACGCGCGCCCTTCTTTCGCGGACGGCCGAGCTGGCGGCCGATTTCCTCGACTCGCTCGAAGATCGTCCCGTCTTCCCGCAGGCGTCGCAGCACGACCTGCGGCAAACGCTGCGCGTTCCGCTGCAGGACGAGCCGCTCGAGCCGCAGCGCGTCGTGGAGGAGCTCGTCGCCGCCGCGGATCCCGGCCTGGTCGCAATGCCGAGCGGCCGCTACTTCGGGTTCGTCATCGGCGGCGGGCTGCCCGCCGCGCTCGCGGCGGAGTGGCTCACCTCCGCGTGGGACCAGAACGCCGGCCTCTACGTCGGCGGCCCATCCGCGTCGGTGGTCGAGGAGGTCGTGCGCGAGTGGGTCTGCGATCTGCTGGGCCTACCGCCGACTGCCTCGATCGGCTTCGTCACGGGAACGCAGATGGGCAGCGTGACGGCGCTGGCCGCCGCGCGTTACCGCGTCCTCGAGCGCGCGGGTTGGGACGTTGCGCGCGACGGCCTCGCCGGGGGCCCGCCGGTCCGCGTGCTCGTCGGCGAGAAGCGCCATGTGACGATCGACCGCGCGCTTCGCCTGCTCGGGCTGGGTGCGCCGGAAACCGTGGCTGCCGACGACCAGGGCCGGATGGATGCGGGCGCACTGCGCGCAGCGCTCGCGGGAGGCGACGCGCCGACGATCGTGTGCGCCCAGGCGGGTGAGGTCAACACGGGCGCGTTCGACCCGTTCGAGGACATCGCCGACGCGGCCTCGGAACACGGCGCCTGGCTGCACGTCGACGGCGCGTTCGGCCTGTGGGCGGCGGCGAGCCCGCGCCTGCGCGGGCTCGTCCGTGGTGTCGAGCGCGCCGATTCGTGGATCACCGACGCGCACAAGTGGCTGAACGTCCCGTACGACTCGGCGCTCGTGCTCTGCAAGGACGCCGACGCGCACCGTGCCGCAATGACGGTCAGCGCCTCATATCTGATGCAGGACGACGGCACGCGCGAGTTGCGCGACCAGGTCGACTGGGTGCCGGAGTTCTCTCGCCGCGCGCGCGGGTTCGCGGTTTACGCCGCGCTGCGCTCGCTCGGCCGTGCCGGGCTCGCGGAGCTCGTCGAGCGGGCGTGCGGGTGCGCGCAGCAGTTTGCCGAGGGGATCGTCTCGCTCCCCGGCGTCGAGGTCGTCAACGACGTCGTGCTCAACCAGGTGTTGTTCCGGTTCGCCAGCGACGAGGAGACCGACGATGTTCTCCGCAGGGTGCAGGACGGCGGCGACGTGTGGATGAGCGGCACGACCTGGGACGGCCGGCGCGCGGTGCGGATCTCGGTGTCGAACTGGCAGACGACCGACGAAGAGATCGGCCTGGCGCTGCGCGCGTTCCGCGAGGCCGCTCAGCCGGCCCAGGCGCCGGCGCGGTAGACCTGGCCCTCGAGCCGCCGGCCGAGCACGCCCTCCAGCCACTCGGACGTCGCGATCAGCGCGTCGAGGTCGATGTTCGTCTCGACCTGCTCGCCCTCGAGGAGGTACACCAGATCTTCGGTCGCGATGTTGCCGGTTGCGCGCGGCGCGTACGGACAGCCGCCGAGCCCCGCGCACGACGCGTCGAAGAGGGTGGCGCCCGCCTCGAGCGCGGCGACGGCATTTGCGTAGCCGGTGTTGCGCGTGTTGTGAAGGTGCACGCCCGGGGCGTGCGTGCGTTCGAGCAGTGAGCGCACCTGCCGCGGCGTTGCGACGCCGATCGTGTCGGCGAGCACGACCTCCGCTCCGGCCAGGCCGGCGGCGATCTCCTCCACCACCGCAGGGTCGACCTCGCCCTCGAACGGGCAGCCGAAGGCGACGCTGATCGTGACCGTGACGGGCAGTTCCGAGCGTGCGAGCACCTCCGCCGCGGCTGCGCGCGCCTCCGCCAGCGACTGGTTTGCGTTCCGCCGGCTGAAGCTCTCGGTCGCGGCGAGCGTGTAGTTGACCCGGTCGAGGCCCGTGGCGACCAGCCGTTCGTATCCCTTCGCGTTCAGCGCGAGGCCCGAGTACTCCGTGCCCTCGCGGCGTTGGACCGCGGCGACGACCTCCTCCGCACCGGCCATCTGCGGGACCGCGTCGGGACGCACGAAGCTCGCCGCCTCGATGCGCGGCACGCGCGCGGCGCTCAGCCGGTTGACCAGTTCGGCCCGCGTCGCCGGCGGCAGCGTCTCGGGCTCGTTCTGCAGGCCGTCGCGCGGCCCGACATCGCAGATCGTGACGGCCATCGCCTACTGCGCCGGCCGTGAAAGCCGCTCGAGCACCCCGCCCGCCTCGGCCGCAAGCGCCCGCGCCGTGTCGACGTCAGCCCCCTCGAAGCGACGGCCGTTCCCGTAGACCTCGACGAGGCCCCACGCAGCATCCTGGGCTTCGATCGGCAGCATCAGCAGCGAGTCGAACCCGAGCTCGCCGAGCAGGCTCGTCTCGGCCGAATCCGCATCGGGGTCGCCGGCGTGAACGGTCTTCGCCTCGCGGTCCTCGATGACGGCCCGGGTGAGCGGGTAGTCGGAGATGAGGTAGCCGTGTCCGAGCCTGGCCGCCGAGCCTTCGCGGCGGTGCTGCACGAGGTCGACGAGCAGGTCGCCGATCACGCGGGAGATGGTGCACGCGGGGGCGTCGAGGACGGCGACGAACGACTCGGCCGTCAGGCCGAGCAACTCTGCCACGCTCGTTGCGCCGCGCAGCTGTTCCGCCGCCGCCGCGACACCGGAGTTCTCGTCGGCGCCCACGCGCCGATCTTACGGGCCTACCTAGTTGTCGAAACCGCTGGCGTCGACCTTCTCGGGCTCGATCAGCACCTTCACGCGCGTCTCCGCCGCCTTGCGCCACGGGTACTCGTCCTTGCCGATGTACTTCTTCGCCAGCTTGTCGATCTGCGCGTCGGCGCCGTCCTCGGTCAGCTGCGCCGACCCGCTCACGGCGACCCACCGGTACGCGTCATTCGGATCGACGACGACGAGCGACGCGCGCGGGTCGCGTTGCAGATGGTTCGGCTTCGCGCGGCCGAGTGCCGTGTTGAACGAGGGCTTGCCGTCCTCCACGTCGACCCAGACGACGGTCGAGTGCGGCGACCCGTCGGCGCGGAGCGTCGTCACGATGCCGACGAACGGGTTGTCCTCGAGGAACTGCTTCTGCTGGTCTTTGAGCTGCGACATCTCCCACCTCCAGTTGACTCCCACCCCAAACGACGCCAGGCGATACCGTCTTCCCCGATGGCGGTAGTGCTACCCGTCGGGACCCGGAAGGGCCTGTTCCTGCTCCGCAGCGAGGATCACAGGACCTGGGAGGTCGAGGGGCCGCTGCTGGAGGGTTGGGCGGTGTACCACGCGATCGTCGACCCGCGGGACGGCACGTTGCACGCCGCGACGAACAACCCGTTCTACGGCGCCTCCGTCCATCGCTCGTCCGACCAGGGCAAGAGCTGGGAGCGCTCGGAGGAGCTCGGCCTACCCGAGGGCGGCGAGCTCAAGCTGAACGCCACCTGGCACATCGAGCCCGGGCGCGGCTCCGAGCTGTGGCTCGGCGGCGATCCAGGGGTGCTGTTCCGGTCGGACGACGGCGGCCGCACGTGGCAGCTGAACGAGGCGCTGTTCGCGCATCCGACGCGAGAGCGCTGGCAACCGGGCGCCGGAGGAATGTGCACGCATTCGATCCAGCTCGCCGACGGCGTCATGTACGTGGCGATCTCCGCAGCCGGCGCCTTCCGCAGCGAGGACGAGGGCGCCACCTGGACGCCGATCAACAAGAACGTGGCGGCCGAGTTCATGCCCGATCCGTTCCCCGAGGTCGGCCAGTGCGTGCACAAGCTGCTCGTCCACCCGAAGCGACCGGAGCGCGTGTGGCAGCAGAACCATTGCGGCGTCTACCGGTCGGACGATCGTGGCGACACCTGGGAGCGCCTCGACGGCAACGGGCTGCCGACGAGCTTCGGGTTCCCGCTGGCGCTCGACCCCGAGGACCCGGACGTGGCGTATGTGATCCCGGAGCAGTCCCAGGAGCATCACTACACGGCGGACGGTCGACTCGGCGTCTACCGCACGAGCGACGGCGGCGCGTCGTGGGAGCTCGCGTCGAACGGCCTGCCGCAGCGCGCGTGGGTCGCCGTGCTGCGGGAGGGGCTCGCGTACGACGACGAGGCGATCTATTTCGGCACACAGAGCGGGTCCGTCTGGACGGCCCCGCGCGGCGGCTCCGACTGGATGGAAGCCGCGCGCGACCTGCCGCCGGTCCTGTCGGTCGAGGCCGCGCCGGCGTAGTGGCCGTCGTCCTGCTGCCCGCGGTGCTGGCCGCGGAGGCCGGCGGACAGAAGCGCTTCGAGCTCGAGGCCGCGACGGTCGGCGACGCGTTGCGCCAACTGCCGGTGCGCAACCTGCTCTTCGACGAGCAAGGCGAGCTGCGCCGCCTGATCAACGTCTTCGTCGACGGCGTGGACGTCCGTGGCGGGCGTTTGCTGCAGGAGCCGTTGCAGCCGGGGTCCGAAGTGCGGGTCGTCGGCGCAGTCGCGGGCGGCTAAGGCGTCAAGGCCGTCCGGGCCGGTGCCGATCCTTGATCGGTGCGGCTCCTCGCAGCAGTCCTGCTGATCGCCGGCGGCCTGGCCGCCGTCGGCTTCGCGCACCGCGAACAGCGCGTCCGCGAGCAGGACCGCCTCGCCGCGGTCGCGAGCGACCTCGCCGGACGCCCCGTCGGCGTGCGCTGCCCGGGGTTCCTCTCTTCGCTCGTCAACGTGCGCACGGAGGGCGGCACGGTCCAATTCGACGGCGACGGCCGTCCGGCGAGGTTCACGCGCCTCTCGCCCGAGACGTGCAGCCTGCTGCGCCACGTCGATCGCTTCGATTTCTCGTGCCTGCCCCGCGGGGACTGCACGTTCAAGCAGTTCCGGGCGGCGTGGGCCCTGCACACACTCGCCCACGAGTCGTTCCACCTGCGCGGCATCGAGTCCGAGGCGACGGCGGAGTGCTACGCACTGCAGAACACCGCGTTCGTCGCGGAGCGACTTGGCATCGGCGACGAAACAGCGCAGCGCCTGCAGAGGTGGGTCTACGTCCGGGGCTATCCGAACGAGCCGGACGACTACCAGTCCGGCGACTGCCGGGACGGAGGTCGGCTCGACCTCCGTCCCGGGTCACCACGTTTCCCCTAGGGAACCTCCGTCGGGATGTTCTTGATCTTGCCGCTGATGATGTCGGCGCGGACCTGATTGATCTTGGCGATCTCGGACTGCGGCACCTTCGGGCTGATCTTGCCGATGCCGACGCCGTTGTCCTTCAGGCCGAACACGATGTTGCCGCCCTTGAACGTGCCGTCGGTGACGGTCTTGACGGCGTCGAAGACCGCCGTGTCGACTCGCTTGACGGCGCTCGTGAGGATGTGCGGCCCGAGGAACGACTGGTCGGCGTCGACGCCGATGCCCCAGACGTGCTTCTCCTTCGCGGCGTCGAGTGCGCCGAGGCCGCAGCCCCCTGCAACCTGGAAGACGACGCCGGCCCCCTGCTCGATCTGGTTGAGCGCGACCTGCTTGCACTTCGCCTGGTCGGTGAAGTCCTGGGAGTAGCCGTTGAGCGTCTTGATGCCCGGGTCCGCAGACTTCGCACCGGCCTGGTAACCCGCGATGAAGCGGTCGACCGGCGGCTGCTTCTGGCCGCCGACCGAGCCGATCACGTCAGGGCCCGGCCGCCGCTTCTCCTCCAGCCCGGCGAGATAGCCGACGAGGTAGCCGGTCTCCTGCTCCTTGAAGAGGAGCCCGAGCAGGTTCTTCGGCTTGTGCGGCTCGGTCGACTGGTCGACGTCGACGATCGCGAACTTCGAGTTCGGGAAGTTCGTCGCAGCCGTGTCGATCGCCGTCGCCTCGGTGAAGCCCACGCCGACCGTCAGGTCGTAGCCCTGGCGCGCGAACGTCGACAGGTTCGGGACGTATTCCTGTGTCGACTTCGCCTGGTAGACGCGCTGCTGCACGCCGAGCTCTTTCTGCGCGCGCAGCACGCCCAGGTACGAGAGGTGGTTGAAGCCGCGGTCGTTGAGCCCGCCGATGTCCGTGACGAGGCCGATCTTCTTGCCGCTGCCCGCCTGCGATCCCGTCGTGTTGGACGAGCTACTGCTGCTGCTGCCGCCGCAACCGGCGGTGAACAGTGCAACTGCGCCGAGGAGTACGAGCGATCTCTTCATTCCCACCCTTTCCGCTAGGGTTTGCGACTATGGGGCGAAAACCGTGAGGGAGCTTAACATCGGGCACCCTACTCCGGCTCATGTCAGCCTCGCGGTGGTCTTGCAGGTGCGCGCCGACGAGCTGCAGGTCCTGCTCTGGCAGCGCGCGGACGAGCCGTTCGCGGCGACCTGGTCGCTGCCCGGCGGCTACCTCGAACGCGGCGAGACGCTCGAACGATCGATCCGCCGTCACCTGGCGGAAAAGGTCGACGTGCGGGAGCTAGCGCATCTCGAGCAGCTCGAGACCCTCAGCGACCCCGAGCGCGCACCGCACGAGTGGCAGCTCGCAACGGCGTACCTCGGTCTCGTGCCGCGCGACGCGGACGTGCGCGTCCCGCCGGACACCGACTGGCACGCCGTCGACGCGCTGCCCCCGTTGGCATTCGACCACGAGGCGATCGTGCTCGCCGGGCGGGCGCGCCTGCGCGCGAAGCTCTCGTACACGAACATCGGCTTCGCACTTGCACCGGTGGAGTTCACGATCTCCGAGCTGCGCGACGTGTACGCCGCCGCGCTGGGACGGGACATATCGCCGACGAACCTCCAACGCGTCCTGCTGCGGCGCGGCGTCCTGGAGTCGACCGGCAGGCTGCGGGCCTCGGGGCCGGCGGGCGGACGCCCGGGCGCGCTGTTCCGGTTCCGGACGAGCACGCTCGAGGTCACCGACCAGTTTGCGGTCCTGCGCCCGCCGGGACCTGCGCGCCTCCCGGCCGCGTAATCCTCTGAATGGACCTGGATGGCGGGCTCTGACCGCGGCGAGCGCGCTTGGGTGCGCGGCGCGCAGCACGGATCCGTCGCGGACCTCGAGGCGCTCTTCCGGCACCACTGGCCGCGCGCCTACCGCGCGGCGTATCTCGTCGTCCACGATTCGGCTGCGGCCGAGGACATCGCACAGGAGGCGTTCCTCGCCGCGGTTCGCTCGCTCGACCGTTTCGACCGGCGCCGGCCGTTCGCGCCGTGGCTCCATCGCATCGTCGTCAACCGCGCGATCGACTGGTCGCGCGCGCGTGCGCTGCGGCGCGAGGCGGGCGACGCCGCTCTGGGGACGATTGCGGGCGCGCCGGCGCCTGGCAACCCCCACGCTCGCTCGCTCGCGTCCGCCCTCGCCGAGCTCCCGCCGGAACAGCGCGCGGTGATCGTGCTGCGCCACCTGCTCGAGTACACACCGGGCGAGATCGCCGAGCTGACGGGCCTGCCGCGCGGAACGGTCAACTCGCGCCTGCGGCGCGGCCTCGACCACCTGGCCGAGCGGCTCGGGGAGGACCTGGAATGACGCGCTGGCGAGATCCCGCCCCGGACGAGCGCGAGAGCGGCGAGCGCAGCTGGGAGGTGGTGCGCCGCGCGTACGCAGAACGTCTGACAGCGCCGAGACGTCGCGACCGGCGACCGCTCCTTGCACTCGTCGCGGCCGTCGTCGTGCTCGCGGCGGCGCTGAGTCCGCCCGGGCTCGCGGTGTGGGGATCGTTGCGGGATGCGGTCACGAGCGAGGATCACCTGCTCTCGCTGCCGACGCGCGGACGCGTTCTCGTCAATGCCCAGAGCGGAGTCTGGGTCGTCGACGGCGACGGGTCGAAGCGCTTCCTCGACGGCTACGCCGATGCGTCATGGTCGCCACACGGGCTCTATCTCGCGGCAGCGCGCGGCAACGAGCTCGTAGCGATGGAGCCGAACGGCCACGTGCACTGGGAGCTCGCACGCGCACGGCCGATCGGGATGCCCCGATGGTCGTACGAGGGGTTCCGCATCGCCTACTTCGCCGGCCGGGCGCTGCGCGTCGTGAACGGAGACGGCACCGGCGACAGGCTGGTCTCGCCGAATGCGCTCGGTTCGGGCTTGCCGACGCTCGCCTGGCGCCCGGGCACGCACGAGCTCCTCTACACCGACAACCGTGCGCGCCTCGTGCTGCGCGACGTCGACACGAACAGGATCCTCTGGGCACGCGCAAGCCGCAGCACCGAAGACGTGACGTGGTCCGACGACGGGCAGCGCGTGTTCATTGCCGACTCACACCCACGCGTCCTAGACGCGTCCGGCCGGCTGGTCGCTGCGTTCGGAACGGGAACCGTGCTGCCGGCCGCGTTCGTGCCGCACAGCCGGGCCCTCGCGCTCGTCCGTAACACGAACCGCAGCAGCACCGTCTACATCTACTCCGGCCCACGCTACATGCGGCACCGCAGCGTCTTCTCCGGCGCGGGCAGCTTCGGCGGGATCGCGTGGTCCCCAGACGCGCGCTGGCTGCTCGTCGACTGGCGCGGCGCCGACCAGTGGCTGTTCATCCGCTCGGCGGCCGTCCGGCGGATCGCCGTACGCAATATCGGCAACACGTTCGATTCCGGCCCGGAGCACTACGCGAGCCTCGGCGGCTGGTGCTGTCCGTGATGCTCTGCTACGGTCAGAGAGTTCCCGGCGACAAGGAGGTCGACACTGATGACGATTGCGCTTCACCTCCTTTCGAAGAGCTCGCGGCTCTTCGTCTAGCCGGCAGCTTTCTCGACTAGCACGAGTCTCGGGCTTCACCCGCTCACAAAGGAGACTCGTTTTGCCTGCGCTTGACGAGCTCGGGTGGGACGCCGGCTGGGCGTCCGCATTCGAGCAACTGCACGAAGACAACCTGACTCCCGCGCGTGTCGCCGCCCAGCATCGCGGCGCGTACGCGGTGTGGACCGCCGACGGCGAGCTCCGGGCACGCGCCGCGGGCCGCCTCTACTACGACCACGAGGTCGGCGAGCCGATTCCCGCCGTCGGCGACTGGGTCGGCGTCGCCGATACGACGATCACGTCGATCCTCCCGCGCCGAAGCGCATTCATCCGCAAGCGTGCCGGCTTCGGGTCTGACGAACAGGTGCTAGCCGCGAACGTCGACACGGCGTTTCTGCTCGCCGGCCTCGACGACGACTTCAGCCTCCGCCGGCTGGAGCGCTACATCACCACCGCGTGGGACAGCGGGGCGGAGCCGGTGGTGGTGCTGACGAAGGCCGATCTCTGCAGCGACGTCGGCGACGCGCTGCTTCAGGTGGAAACGGTCGCGATCGGCGTGCCGGTGTACCCGGTGTCGAACGTGACCGGCGTCGGCATCGACGAAGTCGCAGCTCATCTGCGGCCCGCTCGCACGGTCGTCATGCTCGGCTCCTCCGGCGTCGGCAAGTCGTCGCTGCTCAACCGGTTCGCCGGCGACGAGCTGATGCGAACCGGCGCCCTCGCCGCCGACGGCACCGGCCGGCACACGACGACGCACCGCGAGCTCGTGCGCCTGCCGGGCGGCGCGCTCGCGATCGACACACCCGGGCTGCGCGAGCTGCAGTTCTGGGACGGCGACGTAACCGCCGCCTTCGACGACATCGAGGCGCTGGCGGCCGACTGCCGCTTCCGCGACTGCGCACACGCCCAGGAGCCCGGCTGCGCAGTCCTGGCCGCGATCGACAACGGCACGCTCGCCCTCGACCGCGTCCGCAGCTGGCGCAAGTTCCAGCGCGAGCTGGAAACCATCGCCGCCAGAACCGACCACCGCCTCCAGGCAGCAAGGAAGAAGCGGTGGAAGGAACTAGCAGCCCACACCAGACACAACTCGAGAAGGTAAAGAACGCAACGACCGCCGATCCAAAGAAGCCGGAACGTAAGACAGGCGAAGCCGTCTTACGCGCAGGCGAACCGATGCGAGTCGGCCACGCGAAGCCTGGCCGATCCGCACGGAAGAGAACAAGCGGCCAGCACCAAAGAGCGCGCGGGCTCCGCCCGCGCGCGTTCCGCGCGAAGCGCCGTACTCGTTCTAGGCCGCGTTGCGGCCTAGAACATCGACGGACACGACCTGTCTCCCGTCGATGGTGGCGTCGCCGACTGCGACGGTGCCGCCGGCTTCCGCTTCGTCGATGACGCGCATGCCGAGGGCCTTTGCGTGCTCGAAGTCGGACGATTCGGCGACGAGGAGGGTCGCGCCGCTCTCGAGTGTGACCTCGACGCGGTAGACGGGGCCGGCTGCGGGAGCGGGAGCCGTCTGCGCACGCGCCTCGGCGAGTGCCATTTGCGTGATCGTTCCCTTCGGCTCGTGGACTCGCTCGATCGCGTCCTTGATGTCGGAGCGCGCGGCCGTGACGAGCCGGATCGGCCCGTGCAGCGCCTCGCGCAGGCGAGTCAGGTGTGACGAGTTGTCGGCGTCCGGGACGGCGACGAGTGTGCACTCGCCGTCGCGCTTCAGCGGCAGCGCGCAGTACATCTCTGCGGCCGCGCGCGGGAGCAGGAAGGCAACCTCGTGGTCGATCGGATAGGCGTCCAGATCGACGAATTCCTGGCCCTGCTGGGCGGCGAGCAACCGCGTCAGCTCACGCTCCGGCAGGCCGTACTCCAGCAGCACCTCGCCGAGCCGGCGGCCGCTGTCCGCGGCCTCGGCCAGTGCGCGGTTCACGGTCTCGAGCGGCATGAGCCCTGCGCGCACGACGAGCGTGCCGAGCGGATAGCTCCGCATCTCGGCCGTGCTGTACGGGGGGATCGCAGGCGCCGCTGGGGCGGCCGCGGTCGTCGTTTCGAACATGCTCATTTGCCGCAGATCTCCATAGGGAAGAGTCGTCACGCGGCGGCCGGGCGTCTACCCCCGTTCGGGCTAACGCGTTCGAGTGAGTCGTTCAGGCGGAAAGCGGGTCTTCGGGCTCCGCGTAGGGCGAAACGAAATCCTTACGCGGCCCGAACAGCTCTCGCGTTAGCGTCGGGCGCAGCCGGGAACGCGTGAGGTGTTCCTTCGAACGGGGGGTTACATGAGGATCCGAATTGCCGCGATCGTCGGTGTGTTGTCGTTGGTGCTGCTGGCGCCTGGTGGAGCGTCCGCCTCGTCGCACATCCAGTACGGCGTCCAGGATGACGCCTGGCTGCTGTACGGGCCGGAGCCGCCGGCGCAGCGCGTCCAGATCCTGCAGAAGCTCGGCGCCGACATCGTCCGGCTGACGTTGCGCTGGGACGCGGTTGCGCAGAGCGCCCCCGCCGACGCCGGCAACCCAGGCGATCCCGCATACCACTGGGATCTCTACGACCCGCTGCTCGAGCGCCTGCACGCCGCGCACATACCGGTCCTGATCTCGCTGTACGGCACTCCGGATTGGGCCAACGGAGGGCACGCGCCGAACTATCTCCCGACCGACGCGACGTCCCTCGCCTCGTTCGCGCACGCGGCGGCCACGCGATACCCGTGGATCAACCGCTGGACGATCTGGAACGAGCCGAACACACGCCTCTTCCTCATCCCGAACTCTCCCAGCCTGTACGTGTCGCGGCTGCTGAACCCCTCCTATCGCGCGCTCAAGGCGGTCGACTCGCGCAACCTCGTCGCCGGCGGCGTGACGTCACCGCGCAAGACGCCGAGCGGCGTGTCGCCGATCGCGTGGATCCGCGGCATGCGCGCGGCACACGCGCTCCTCGACGCGTACGCACAGAACCCGTATCCCGTGCGCCCGTTGGAGACACCCTCGAGCGGCGGCTGCTGGCGCTGCACGGAGATCACGATGGCCACGCTGCCGAAGCTCATCGCTGAGGTGAAGCGCGACTTCGGGACGCGCACGCGCATCTGGCTGACCGAGTACGCCTACAACTCCAAGCCGCCGAGCAAGTGGCTCGGGGTCTCGAACGCGCTGCAGGCGCGCTACGTCGGCGAGGCTGCCCTGCGCGCGTACCTCGCACCTCGCGTCGACATGCTGATCCACTTCCTCGTCCGCGACGAACCGAACGCGCTGAAGTGGACGAGCGGCTTCTACACGAGCCGAGGGAAGGTGAAGCCGTCGTTCAGTGCATACGCCGTGCCGTTCGCGCAAGTGTCGCGTCGTGGCACGCGGACGACCGTCTGGGGCCAGGTGCGACCGCGCACCGGCGCGCAGCCGTACCGGCTGCAGCAGTTTCGTTCGGGGCACTGGCGATGGGCCGGCGGCACGCGGCTGACGACGCGCGGCGGTTTCTTGCGCCGTGTCGTGACAGCAGGCCGCGGCGCGCGGCTGCGGATCTGGTCGCCGCGCGACCGCCGCTACAGCGTGACCATCACGGTGCGGTAACCCTCGCGGCAGGCGGGCGCAGCGCGGCCGGAAGAGCTAGCCGAGCGCAGCCGACAGCGCCTCCGCCGAGAGCGCGTCCTTGCGGACGAACGCATGCGCCGCGCTGCCCGCGACGAGCGGCGCATAGTCGTCCCGACTGGAAGTGAGCACGACGACCGGTGGCTGCTGAAGCTCGGCGAGTCGCCTCGCGACCTCGAAGCCGTCGAGGTCGGGCATGTGCACGTCGAGCAACACGATCTCCGGAACGAGGTCCCGCGCTAGACGAAGTGCGCCGTGCCCGTCCTCCGCCTCCCCCACGACGTCGAACTCCCCGCTCTCGAGCAGGCCGCGCGCGTTCTCGCGGAACGGTGCATAGTCGTCGACGATCAGCACCGTTCTCACAGGCGCCGCTTCGCCTCCGGCTCCGCGAACTCGACGGCCTCGGAGCGCTTCAACGCGCCGAGCGTATGCGCGGCTTCGTCGTCCGGCAACTCGGTGACGTACAGCGTCGCCAGCTCGGGGTCGCGCTCGTCAGGGAAGAGTCGCTCGGCATGCGCTACGTCGTCGACCACTCGACGGCACTCGGTCTCGTCCGCGTCCTCGCGCAGCTTGAACTGGATCCGCACGCCGTCGTCAGTCTGACGACAGCGCGGCGGCGAGGTCGAGAATCCCGCCGCCGAATTCCTCGGTGAAGTCTTTGCCGCCCATGTCCCCGACCTTTCCGGCATGCCGGCGGAGGTGCTCCTTCGTGTCCGCCGGCGTCCAGTCCGGATTCTGCGCTGCCACGAGCGCCGCCGCAGCCGCGACATGCGGAGTCGCCATCGACGTCCCGCTCCACGACGCATACCGGGTGTCCGGCCGGAACGACGACGCCGTCGTCGGGAGCGTCGAGAGGATGTTCGAGCCGGGCGCGGCGATGCCGATGTGCCGGCCCGTGTTCGA
>Ga0136846_1228991_pt1 | contig 30164 bp, 27 predicted proteins | sample HopSoiMetagenom2_FD_96841 | JGI IMG/M metagenome (GOLD analysis project Ga0136846, IMG submission 96841) | Grasslands soil microbial communities from Hopland, California, USA - 2 Assembly 2016 (version 4) | ecosystem: Environmental > Terrestrial > Soil > Grasslands | place: USA: Hopland...
CCGATCAGGATCATCACCACCGTCACCGTCTTGACCACCCGGTGCACCAGCTTGGGCAGGTCGCGCCACTTGTAGTCGCGGTAGATGAACATGGTCACGAAGAACGACCAGATCACGGCGATGGAAGCCGATTCATTGGCCGTGAACACGCCCGACATGATCCCGCCCAGGATGATGACCATGGTCATCAGTCCCCACATCGCCTCCAGGCAGATCTTCAGCGCCTGGCGCAGCGGGATCACGTCGCCCTTGGGGAAGTTGTTCTTGCGCGCGACGTAGAGGCAGTACACAGCCAGTATGCCGCCCAGCAACAGGCCGGGCATGAGGCCCGCCAGGAACAGCGCCGCGACCGACACCGAGCCGCCCGCGGCCATGGAGTAGATCACCATGTTGTGGCTGGGCGGGATCAGGATGGCCTGCACCGAGCCGCTCACCGTGAGCGCCGTGGAGAAGCCACGCGGATAGCCCTTGCGTTCCATCTCGGGGATCAGCACCGAGCCGATGGAGGCAGTATCGGCCACGGCCGAGCCGGAGATGCCGCCAAAGAATGTGGAAGCCAGAATGTTGACCAGCGACAGGCCGCCGCGCACAAAGCCCACCAGCACGCCGGCAAAGGCCACGAGCCGCCGCGACATGCCGCCCTCGGCCATCAGCGCGCCGGCCAGCACAAAGAAGGGAATCGCCAGCAGCGAAAAGCGGTTGACGCCGCTGGCTACCTGGATCATCACCGCGTCCAGCGGCAGGTCGATCCACAGCGCGCCGGCCAGCGAGGCCAGGCCCAGGGCGTAGGCCACCGGCATGCCGATGATCATGAGCAGCGCGAAGCTGCCAATCAGTACAAGCATGTCCATGTCTTACGCTCCCGCCGGAGTGGCCGGCTCTGCTTCTTCAAGGTTGTGGTCAAAGCGGACCACAGCGCGTTCATGTTGCGAGCCGAACGCCATTTGCTCGACGACAAAAATCAGCGTGAACAACGAGCCCAGCGGCAGCGGCGCATAGGTGAACCCCACCGGCAGCCACGGCAGTTCAGCCAGGTTCTGGCCCATGGTGCCCAGGACAAGCTTGGTGCCGTACACGATCACGAACAGGCAGATCGCGATCATGCAGGCATCTACTACCAGTTCCAGCGGCCGCTTGAGCGCGGCGGGCAGGCGGTCGGTCAGCATCGCGACCGCGATGTGGGCCCCGGCGCGGTATGCGGCCGCGGCGCCCAGAAAGGTGAACACCACCATCAGCAGGATCGCGATGGGTTCGGGCCATTGGGCGCCGGCACCGATCACGTAGCGCGCGAACACGCCGATCGGGATGATGATGCTCATGAAGAAGATGGCGGCGCCCGCCGACCAGATACAGGTCAGGTAAAGGGCGTCCAGGGATTTCAGTATTTTTTCGCGCATGAAGTGTCCATCGCTGCACAGTTAGGAGCCCCCTGTGCGGTGCACAGGGGGCCGGGGAAAGACGGCCTTGCGGCCGGCCATTTTTACTTGGTCGCTTCGATGCGCTTGATCAGGTCTGCGTAGGGTGCGCCGTACTTGGCGCGCACGGAGGCGGTCGCGTCATAGAACACCTTCTGGTCGACGGGAATGAACTCCACGCCGGCCGCCTTGAGCTTGGCGGAGTACTCGGCCACGCTCTTGTCCCACAGCGCGCGCTGCTCGAACTGCGCTTCACGCGAGAACTTCTTGACCAGGGTGTGCTCTTCCGGCGTCATCTTGTCCCAGGTGACCTTGGACATCACGAAGATCTCCGGAATGATCAGGTGGTTGGTCTGCGAGTAGTACTTGGCGCCAGCGTTGTAGTGGTTCGAAGTGAACATGCTCGGCGGGTTGTTTTCGGCGCCGTCCAGCACGCCGGTCTGCAGCGCGCTGAACACTTCACCGTAGCCCATGGCGATGCCGTTGCCGCCCATGGCGTTCATGGTGTCCACGAACAGCGGGTTGCCCATCATGCGGACCTTCTGGCCCTTCAGGTCAGCGGGGGTGCGCACCGGCTTCTTGGTGTAGAGGCTGCGCGATCCGCCGTCCATCCAGCCCAGCGCCACCATCTTGGCCGGGCTGGCGGTGATCTTGTCCAGGATTTCCTGGCCAATGGGACCGTCAATCACGGCGCGCATGTGCGCTTCACTGCGGAACACGAAGGGCATGTTGAACACGTTCACGTCCGGCACCACCGGGCCCAGCGGGCCGAGAGACGTGCGCAGGATGTTGATCGCGCCGACCTGGGTCTGCTCGATCATTTCCTTTTCACCACCGAGCACGCCGCCCGGGAACATGGTGAGCTTGTACTTGCCGTTGGTGGCGGCCTCGAGCTTTTTGCCCAGGCTCTGGATGGCCACTACGTTGGGGTAGCCCTCGGGATGCACGTCGGCCGCCTTCAGGATGATTTGGGCCTGCGCCACCAGCGGGGCCGTGAAGGCCACGGCAGCCAGGGTGGCTGCGGCGATGAGTTTTCTGCGGAAAGTCATGTTGTCTCCTTGATTTCAGGTTGGTGGTGAGAAACTTTTAATACAGACACGCGGGCTCGGGCAGCCCGCGCACGCCGGGGCGCAACGCGAACACACCACCGGCCAGCGGCTGGTCAGATCAATCGATGCCTTCAGGGCGTATCGACGTCACGAACAGGGTGTCGAGCCCGGCGCCGCCAAAGGCGCACATGGCAGGTTTTTTGACCGGCACGGCGAGCGAACGGTCCAGCTTGCCGGCAGGCGTGAACCGGTGAATCAGGCCGGCATCATTGCCGCAGATCCAGTAGCAACCGTCGGCATCTACCGCCGCGCCATCAGGCCGGCCGGGCAGCGGGTTCATATCGGCGAAGACGCGCCGGTTGGAGGGGGTGCCGTTCTCGGTGTTGTAGTCAAAAGCCCAGATGGCCTGCACCGACGGATGCGAGTCCGACAAATACATCGTGCGGCCGTCGGGGCTGAAGGCCATGCCGTTCGGCGTGATGAAGCCGTCCAGCAGCATTTTGAGTTGCACGCCGTCATCGCTATCTTTTTGATAGCTATAGACGCAACCCACTCGTGCGCCCGCGGCCATATTCATCAACATGGTGCCGGCAAGAAAACGTCCCTGCCGGTCGCAGCGGCCGTCGTTAAAACGCATGCCGGGCATGGCGTGGGCCACGGCGGCGAGCCGGGTGAAACCAAGCTGGCCATCTGCGCGCGGGCTCAGGCGGAACATGCCGCTTTCGGCGCCGGCAATCCAGTCTTGCGTGCCGTCCAGCGCCGCGACGCAGGCCAGCATTTCCGGCGCGGCCCATTCAGTGAGCGCGCCTTCGGCCACGCTCCAGCGGCACAGCCTCTTCGCCGGAATGTCGACCCAGTACAGCGACTGCTCGGCTGCGCGCCAGACAGGACTCTCCCCCGTGCCGTTGCGCGCATCCAGAACCAGTTCGGCTTGGGCTTCACTCATATATATAGAGACCCTTGCTCAGTCGCCGAAAGGGCCGGCCACGACAAAGCCGCCGCCCTGGTACTGGGCGACCGGGTCCTTCAGGTCAGGTGCGGGGGTGCGGGCGTAGACGGCCTCGCGGAAGATGTCCGAACTGTCTTGCGGCACATAACCGATGTGGCGTGCGCGGCTGTTGTCCCACCAGGTGACGGCGTTGTCGGACATGCCGAACACGATGCTGTGGCCCAGCACCGGCGTGGTCAGGCAGGCGGTGATCAGGCGGTGCAGGTCGTCAAAGCTCAGCCAGGTCGCCAGCATTCGGCGGTCTTTGGGCTCGGCGAATGAAGAGCCGATGCGCACGCAGGCGGTCTCAATGCCGTAACGGTCAAAGTACAGGCGCGAGAGGTCTTCACCGAAGGCTTTGCTCAGGCCGTACAAACCGTCGGGACGCGGCGGGTGGTCGGCGTTGATCGTCTGGTCCTGGCGGTAAAAACCGGTGACGTGGTTGGAGCTGGCAAAGATGATGCGTTTGACGCCGTTTTTGCGCGCGGCCTCATACAAGTTATAGGCCCCCAGAATATTGGCCTGCAGGATGGGGCCAAAGGGCCCTTCCACCGAAACACCGCCCAGATGAACAATCGCATCAACACCCTGAACCATGGTGTGGACGGCGGCGGAGTCGGCCAGGTCGGCCAAAATCACCTCTTCGTTGGCGGCGGCAGCGCCGAAGGCCTGCACGTCGGACAGCCGGAGCACCGAGCAATTGGCCTTCAGGCGTTCGCGCAAGGCTTTACCCAAACCGCCGGCAGCGCCGGTCAGCAGCAATTTTTCATGGACTTTGATGGTCATTTTTTCGCAGAGGCCCGGTGCGGTCACAAACACTGGACTTTTTTTTGAAGTTTGTTAAAGTCAACCTAATAATTCATCAGTTATAGGTTGTCTGATGACTCGGAATTCTCGGTTTCGCCCCTTAGCTTGTCAATGGTTTTTTAATGGACTCAAGGAAAACCCCTAGTCGCCCTGAAGCCGCCTCCGCGCTCGGCTTTCATGAGGAGCCGGTTCGCGCTCGCCGCCCCCGCGGGCTGGTGGGCGAGATCGTCGAAAGCCTGGCCAGCAGCATCCGGGAAGGCCGGCTGCAGCCCGGGGAAAAGCTGCCGACCGAAGCCGAAATCATGGCCCGTTTCGACGTCAGCCGCACGGTTGTACGGGAGTCCCTCTCCAAACTTCAGGCTTCGGGCCTGGTCGAAACCCGGCACGGCATCGGCACCTTTGTACTGCAACCTCAAGAGGCCGGCAACTTCAGGATCACGGCCGAAGACTTCGCCACCGTGGCCGACGTGATCTCGGTGCTCGAACTGCGCATCAGCCTGGAAACCGAGGCTGCGGGCCTGGCCGCCCAGAGAAGAACACCCGAAAACCTCAAGGCCATGGAAAACGCCCTGCGCGCCTTCCACGACTCCATCAGTCTGGACTCCGACGCGGTGCCGCCCGACTTCCAGTTCCATATGGAGGTGGCACGCTCCACCGGTAACCGGCACTTCGCCGACCTGATGACCTACCTGGGCACCATGATCATCCCGCGCACCCGGGTGAACACGGCGCACAGCGCGCCCGAGGGCCGCTTTAATTACCTGCAGCGGGTCAACAGCGAGCACGAAAGCATTTACAACGCCATCCGCAGCCAGGACGCCGAGGCCGCCCGCGCGGCCATGCGCACCCACCTCTCCAACAGCCGCGAACGCCTGCGCCGGGGCAACAATGTGCACACCATGCAGCCTCCCGGCGAGGCTGCAGACACGCTGGCGCCCCTTCCCCTAGGGACAAACCTGGTTGCATAAAAAATCGGCTAGTTGTACGATAACTGATAAATCACCTTATCAACCATCCTACAGACAAGCCCGGTATGCCCGCTTCCAAAGCTTCCCCTGCCTCCAACGTTTCCACGCCCCCTGCCTCCCAAACCCCACGCATCACCCGCGTGCAGGTGATTCCCGTGGCCGGGCAGGACAGCATGCTGCTCAACCTGAGCGGCGCCCACGCTCCCTTCTTTACCCGCAACCTGCTGATATTGACCGACAGCTCGGGGCGCACCGGCGTGGGCGAAGTCCCCGGTGGCGAGAAAATCCGCAACACACTGGAAGATGCGCGTGAGTTGATCGAGGGCCAGCCGATTGGCGCCTGGAACCAGATCCTGAACACCCTGCGCACCCGGTTTGCCGACCGCGACAGCGGTGGCCGCGGCAACCAGACCTTTGACCTTCGTGTGGCGATCCACGCGGTGACCGCGGTTGAAAGCGCCCTGCTCGATTTGCTGGGCCAGTTTCTGGGCGTGCCGGTGGCAGCCTTGCTGGGCGATGGCCAGCAGCGCGATTCAGTGGCCATGCTGGGCTACCTCTTTTATGTGGCCGACCGCAAGCAGACGGGCCTGCCCTACGACTCGGCGCCGGACGCCGAGGACGACTGGCTGCGCTTGCGCCATGAAGCCGCCATGGACGCCGACGGCATCGTGGCGCTGGCTGAGGCCGCCTACAAGCGCTACGGCTTCAAGGACTTCAAGCTCAAGGGCGGCGTGCTGCGCGGCGAAGAAGAGATGGAAGCCATCACCGCCCTGGCCGAGCGCTTTCCCGATGCGCGCATCACGCTGGACCCGAACGGCGGCTGGCTGCTCAAGGACGCCATCCGTATCTGCCAGGGCCGCGGCGATGTGCTGGCCTACGCAGAGGACCCCTGCGGCGCCGAAGGCGTGTTCTCGGGCCGCGAAGTGATGGCCGAGTTCCGCCGCGCCACCGGCCTGCCAACCGCCACCAACATGATCGCCACCGACTGGCGCGAGCTCTCGCACACCATTCACCTGCAGTCGGTCGACATCCCGCTGGCCGACCCGCACTTCTGGACCATGCAGGGCTCAGTCCGCGTGGCGCAGATCTGCCAGACCTGGGGCCTGACCTGGGGCTCGCACTCCAACAACCACTTCGACGTTTCGCTGGCGATGTTCACGCATGTGGCCGCCGCCGCGCCTGGCAAGGTCACCGCCATCGACACACACTGGATCTGGCAGGACGGCCAGCGCCTGACCAAGGCGCCGCTGCAAATCGTGGGCGGCGAAGTCGCCGTGCCCAAGCAGCCCGGCCTGGGCGTGGAGCTGGACATGGTTGAAGTCGAGAAGGCCCATCAGCTGTATCTCAAGCACGGCCTGGGCGCACGCGACGACGCGACCGCCATGCAATACCTGATCCCCGGCTGGAAGTTCAACAACAAGATGCCTTGCATGGTTCGTTGAACCGGCAGGTTCGCAAGGGCTTGCGGGCGTTAGAGGCGCACGGAAGTTTCTTTGCGATGGGCTGCGTTGCCGCAGCCCGGCCGGCGCGCAAGGGGCGGTATACCCTGGCGCGCTTTTTCACCAGCGATACCCCGCCTTGCTTATCCCGTTATTGCTTATCCCGTAATTCCTATTACAAACATCAGGAGACAAGAGACCATGAAACGCAAAACCCTTTGCAGCCTTGCAGCCGCGACCCTGCTGGCACTGGCCGGCACGATGGCAGCAGGCACCGCCGCAGCCCAGACCAAACTCAAATGGGCGCACGTCTACGAGACGTCGGAAACCTTTCACAAGCAGGCCGTGTGGGCCGCCGAAGAGATCAAGAAGAAGACCAACGGCCGCTACGTGGTAGAAGTGTTCCCGGCTTCATCGCTGGGCAAGGAAACCGAAATCAACCAGGGCCTGACGCTGGGCACGGTAGACATCATCTATACCGGCGCCGCCTTTGCCGGCCGTGCCCACCCGCCGCTGTCGATTGCCGCCGCGCCTTTTGTTTTCCGCGACTACAACCACTTCCAGGCCTTTCGCAACGGCCCGATCTTCCAGGAACTGGCGCAAGGCTATGCCGCCAAAACCGGCGGCCAGCATATCGCGGGCTACACCTACTATGGCCTTCGCCACATGACGTCCAACAAGGTCATTACCAAGCCTGAAGACATGAAGGGGCTGAAGCTGCGTGTGCCCGATGCGCCGCTGTTCGTGATGTTCCCCAAGGCCGTCGGCGCGAACCCCACGCCCATCGCGTTTGCCGAGGTCTACCTGGCACTGCAGAACGGCACGGTCGATGCGCAGGAAAACCCGCTGCCCACGATCGACGCCAAAAAATTCTATGAGGTCCAGAAGTACATCACGCTGACGGGCCACATCACCGAGTCGCTGGTCACCGTAGTTTCTGGCCCGGTCTGGTCCAAACTGAACGACGCCGACAAGAAGGTGTTTGACCAGGTGCTGTGGGAAGCTTCCAGCCGCGCAAGCCAGGACATCGTCGACGCGGAAAACCGCCTAGTCGCCGAGTTCGAGAAAAAAGGCAAAACCGTCAACAAGGTAGACCGCGCGCCTTTTGCCGCGGCGGTGTTGCCCTCTCTCACGGCGGCCGATGCACCGTGGCCCAAGAGCCTGTACGAACGCATCCAGGCGATCAAGTAAGCCTCTCCCCTTGCCGCATCACCGCCGATTGAAGCGCTGAGCGTCCCCTCAACCTTTTACTTTCTACCAACACCAGGAGACAAGACATCATGAAACGCCGTTCCCTTATCCATTCCGCAGCGGCCGCCGCCGCAGTGTCGGCGCTGGGCCTTCCTGTTTTCGCCCAGGACAAATGGCCTTCCAAGCCGATCACCTACATCGTGCCCTTCCCCGCAGGCGGCACCACCGACATCCTGAGCCGGCTCATCGGCCAGAAGCTCGGCCCTGTGCTGGGTACCACCATCGTGGTCGACAACAGGGGCGGCGCCGGCGGCGGCATCGGCTCCGAACTGGCCGCACGTGCGCCGGCCGACGGCTACACCCTCGTGGGCGGCACGGTCAGCTCGCATGCCATCAATGTGAGCCTTTATCCCAAGCTGGGCTATGACCCGGTCAAATCGTTTTCTCCGGTGGTGCTGATCGGCTCCAACCCGGTCGTGCTGGTGGTCGGCGCCAACAGTCCCTACAAAACCCTGCAGGACGTACTGGCCGCGGCCAAAGCCAAGCCCAGAACCATTTCATCGGCGTCGGCCGGCAGCGGCACCTCGCAACACCTGTCGCTGGAGCTGCTGGGCTACAAGTCGGGCACGCAGTTCATCCATGTACCGTACAAAGGCAGCGGCCCCGCGATCCAGGATGTGATCGGCGGGCAGGTCGACATGATGTTCGACACCACCGTGGTGGCAGGCCCGCACATCCAGAGCGGCAAGGTGCGCGCGCTGGCCGTCACATCGGCCAAGCGCCTGGAGTCCCTGCCCAATGTGCCCACCGTGGCCGAGTCCGGTGTGCCGGGTTTTGAGGTCACCTCGTGGCAGGCCATTTTTGTGCCGGCCGGCACACCCAAGCCCATCATTGACAGGTTACATACCGAGATCCTGAAGATCATTGCGCAGCCCGAGATGCAGGAGCGCCTGAAGGCCCTGGGCATGCAGCCCACTCCGCTGACGACCGATCAGGTCACGGCTTTCCAGAAAGCCGAAGTCGAAAAATGGGCGCAGGTGATCAAGGCGGCCAACATCAAGCTCGACTGAAAATGCAAAGATGAAGATGCAGGCTTCTTCCGAACGGCTGCGCCTGGCCGTCATCGGCGCCGGACTGGGTTCGGCGCCTCATTTCAAAAGCCTGCAAGACCTTGCCGGCATCGCCGAGCTTGCCTACGTCTACGGGCGGGATGCCGGCCGCCTGGCGGCCGCGCAGGTGCCACAAGGTGCGCGCAAAACCACGCGCCTTGAAGACATCCTGCAAGACGACAGCGTGAAAGCCGTGCTGGTGCTGACACCGCCCAACGCCCACCTCGAGATGGTGCAACGCGCGGCCGGCGCCGGCAAACATGTGCTCGTTGAAAAGCCGCTAGAGATCGACCTGAACCGCGCCAATGCGCTGGTAGAAGCCTGTGAGACTGCAGGTGTCACGCTGGCCGTCATGCTGCAACACCGCTTGCGTGAAGCCGCGCTGGGCCTGCGTGCGCTGATCGCGTCAGGCGAGCTGGGGCAGCTCGTCAGCGCGGCAGCCTTCGTGCGCTGGTGGCGGCCCCAGAGTTATTACGACGAGCCGGGACGAGGCACCCTGGCCAGAGACGGCGGCGGCGTGCTGATCACGCAGGCCATCCACACGCTGGATCTGTTGCTCAGCTTTATCGGCATGCCGGAACGTGTGATGGGCATCGCCGGCACAAGCACCGTGCACCGCATGGAAGGCGAAGACACGGCGGCGGCATTGCTGCACTACAGCAATGGCGCAGTGGCGGTGGTGCAGGCCACCACGGCGGCCTACCCCGGTTTTCCGGAGCGTATCGAACTCAACTTCACGCAGGGCACCGCGACGCTGGAAAGCGGTGAGATGCGGGCTGCTTTTCACAACGGCCGCACCGCGACGGCCGGCGCGAGCCAGGCCTCCGGCGGCGGCGCAGACCCGATGGCGTTTGACCACGCCGCCCATCGGGCCGTACTGGAAGACTTTATCCGTGCGGTGCAAAATGGCGCGGCGCCGGCGGTCACAGGCCGCTCCGCGCTGGGAGTGCAACAGGTCATTGAAGCCATCATGGCGTCGTCCAAAGCAGGCAGCGCGGTGAATCTTCATCCGGCCGCTGTCATACCCGTGATGTAGCGGGCGCGGTTTTGGTGCACGCATTCCGGGCTGGCGGCATCAGGGTTTTCCAAGAGATTTAGGCTGCCAACCCACGCTGCGTGTGGATTCGCAGCTACAAAACTCGTAGCAGCCAGGAAATTGCGTTATATTTGGACTCAAGCGAATAGAAGCTTTTTGCTTAACAACCACCTGTGACCAAACTGTGACCGAGGAGATTACCTGATGAGTGCCAAAGAAAATGCAGCGGTAGGCCAATTGCTTGAACTGCTGGAAGCACGCTACGCCCTTCGCGTGTTGTGGGCCTTGAAAGACGGCCACCCCCAGACGTTCCGCCTCCTGCAAGACAGCATCGGCAGCATCACTCCCAACACCCTCAACACCCGCATCAAAGAGTTGCGCGCAGCAGGCCTGCTGTCCCACGGCAGCGAAGGCTACACCGTCACTTCGCTGGGTGGCGATTTGCTCAAGCGCCTGAATGACCTGCAGGCCTTTGCCGGTAAATGGTCGCTGAGCCAGACCAAGAAAAAGTAAATATTTCCTGTCGCCGGTTCACCGGCCTCAATAAAAAAAAGCGACCCACGGGTCGCTTTTTTGCTGCCGTGACGCTCATTGCCGCGTCAGTCGACGGCCGCGCCTGAGCGCTTCACCGCATCCCCCCACAAGGTCATGTTGGCCGCGATATGTTTGGCCAACTCTTCCGGCGTGCCAGGCGCGACTTCAGCGCCGCGTGACTGCAACTGGGCGCGCAGTTCGGGGTCGGCCAGGGCCTTGTGAATGGCCTCGTTCAACCGGTTGACGATGGGCCGCGGCGTTCCTGCGGGAACAAAAATCGCGTCCCATGCGCTGACATCAAAGCCCGGCAAACCCGACTCCGCGATGGTCGGCACATCAGGCCAGCCCGCCACGCGCGTGGCGGTCGTCACGGCCAGCGGTTTGACACGGCCGCTCTTGGCCTGGGGTGCGGCATTCGGCATCACTTCAATCATCATGTCGACCTGCCCGCCCATCAGGTCCGTCATGGCCTGCGCGCCGCCGCGGTAGGGAATGTGCACCACCGCCAGCCCCGCGCGCGACTTGTAGATCTCGCCGGCCAGATGCGATGTCGTGCCGTTGCCGGCGGAGCCGAAGGTGTATTTGCCCGGGTTGGCCTTGAGCAGCTTGGTGAGTTCGGCCATGGAGTTGACCTGCAGCGTGGGCCGCACCACCACCATGGCCGCGATGCGGGTCAACTGGGTCACAGGCTCAAAGTCACGCACTGCATTAAAGCCCGTCGATTTGTAGATCGCGTGGTTGATGGCGTGCGTGCCGTTGGTGCCATAGAGCAAGGTGTAGCCGTCGGCCGGCGCCTTGGCGGCCGCGGCGCTGCCCACATTGCCGCCCGCGCCGCCCAGGTTCTCGACCACGATGGGTTGGCCCAGCTCTTTGGCCGCGCGCAACATGACCAGCCGCGCCAGCGTGTCACCACCACCGCCGGCGGGGAACGGAACAATCAGTTTGACGGGCTTGTTGGGGTAGGCCGCAGAGGCTTGGGCCTGCGCGGCGGGGATCATCAGCGCCATCAGCGCGAAGGCGGCAGTGCCAGCCAACAGGCGCCGGGAATTGAAGCGGGGCGGGTTCATCGTGTCTCCTGTGGAAATAGGGCCAAGCCTGACGTTTTCACCAATGCGTTGCCGATGAAATACTTAGTCATCTTATATTATTGCGCGCAATAGACCTCAGAGTCACCTTGAAAACCCTGATATTTATACATATTGCATGCAATAATCCAGACCAATTTCCTCCCACGCCTTCCTGTCGCGCCTTCCTCTTTCACCCGCCCTTCATGTCCTCCCAGATCGACTACACCACGCAGGAATTGCGGCGAAGAATCCTGAGCGGCCAGGTGGCGCCCGGCGAGCGCATGGTGGAGCTCGAACTTTCCGCCCAGCTGGCGGTGTCGCGCACGCCCATCCGCATCGCACTGGGCGAGCTGGAAAAAGAGGGCTTGCTCGAACGCCTGCCGACGCGCGGCTTTCGGGTGCGCCAGTTCTCCGTGGACGAAATCACCAACGCGGTCGACGTGCGGGGCGTGCTCGAAGGCATGGCGGCGCGCCAGGCCGCCGAGCGTGGAATCCCGCCCGAAACCCGGGCCGAACTGCAAGCCTGTATTGATGAAGGCCGGCTGCTGCTGCAGGAAGCCGAAGCCTCGGGCCACGTGATTGATGCGGCACGCTGGGTGCCCATGAACGCGCGCTTTCACGGCGCGCTGGTACGGGCCGCAGGCAACAGCACACTCGCCTCGGCGCTGGCGCACGTCAGCAAAACGCCGATGGCCGGCGCCGGTGCGCTCAGCCTCAACGGCGCCTTGCCCTTGCTGGAGTTCGGTTTTATCCAGCGCGCGCAAAGCGACCACGAAGACGTGCTGGCCGCCCTGCTGGCCGGCGAAGGCGCCCGCGCCGAGGCCCTGATGCGTGAGCACGCCCACCGCAGCCGCGACAACAAGCGCGAACTGATCACGCGCATGCAAAAGCTGGCAACGGCCTGAATTCGCCCCACGCCCTGCAGCCCACCCCGATCTTCAGGCCTTTTCGGCCTCCAGCCCATATGCCATCCTGGCTATGCGCTATCAATAACATAGCACAAGGCGACCCCGCCCAAAAGCGCCCGGTACGCAACCGGGACCCCTCCGCCCGCCAGGCCCTGCGCAGCCAGCCACTACAATTGCCCCCGAACCAGCTCTTGGGACTGGGCGCCCCCTCCGCACAGGAACGGCAGGAGCCCAACCCCGCTGAATACCCTGGCCGCGCACCCGCAGCCGAACTTTCTGGACCAAAAATGAAGCCCTTGTCTTGAAAAGGGCTTTGCCACCCCAAGCTGGGACGCTTACCAGCTTCAACCTTGTTTTTGAGCATGTCTGACAATACACAACCCGAACAAAATCAACCCCTTAGCGGCCAACCCAGCCCTGAAGAGCTCGAAGCGGCGCAGGCGGCCAACGAGTTTGACGCGCTGACCGTCGCGCAAGCCGAAGTCGCCACGCTGCAGGCCAAAAACACCGACCTGGCCGACAGCTACCTGCGCGCCAAGGCCGAGACCGAAAACGCCCGCCGCCGCGCCGACGAAGAAGTCGCCAAGGCGCGCAAGTACGCCCTGGAAAGCTTCGCCGAAAGCCTGCTGCCGGTGGCCGACAGCCTGGAAGCGGGCCTGGCGATCAAGGACGCCACGCCCGAACAGATCCGCGAAGGCGCCGAAGCCACGCTCCAGCAACTCAAGAGCGCGCTGGAACGCAACAAGGTAGTGGCCATCGACCCGGCGCCCGGCACGAAATTCGATCCGACCCAGCACCAGGCCATCAGCATGGTGCCCGCCGAGCAAGAAGCCAACACCGTGGTCAACGTGCTGCAAAAGGGCTACTTGATCGCCGAGCGTGTGCTGCGCCCCGCGCTGGTCACGGTGGCAGCCCCTAAATAAGAACCCAAAACTTCTTGAAAACCTTTTAAAAACCTTGTTGAAGCCCTTGAAGCCACACAGCTTACCCACAAGTTATCAACATAGTTAATCCATAGCGGCTGCGGCCTCAAACGCCCCGGCCACCCCACTTTCAATCTTTAACGAATCAAAAAAGCAGGAGTAAATCATCATGGGAAGAATCATCGGCATTGACCTGGGCACCACCAACAGCTGCGTGGCCATCATGGAGGGCAACACCCCCCGCGTGATCGAAAATTCGGAAGGCGTGCGCACCACCCCTTCCATCGTCGCCTACCAGGAAGACGGCGAAGTGCTGGTCGGCGCATCGGCCAAGCGCCAGGCCGTGACCAACCCCAAGAACACCCTGTACGCCGTCAAGCGTTTGATCGGCCGCAAGTTCAGCGAAAAAGAAGTCCAGAAAGACATCGCGCTGATGCCTTATTCCATCGTGGCGGCCGACAACGGCGACGCCTGGGTGGAAGTGCGCGGCAAGAAGCTGTCGGCCCAGCAAGTCAGCGCCGACATCCTGCGCAAGATGAAAAAGACCGCCGAAGACTACCTCGGCGAACCAGTCACCGAAGCCGTGATCACCGTGCCTGCGTACTTCAACGACGCACAGCGCCAGGCCACCAAAGACGCCGGCCGCATTGCCGGCCTGGAAGTCAAGCGCATCATCAACGAACCCACCGCAGCAGCCTTGGCCTTCGGCCTGGACAAGCAGGAAAAGGGCGACCGCAAGATCGCCGTGTATGACCTGGGCGGCGGCACCTTCGACATCTCCATCATCGAGATCGCCGATGTCGACGGTGAAAAACAATTTGAAGTTCTCTCCACCAACGGCGACACCTTTCTGGGCGGCGAAGACTTCGACCAGCGCGTGATCGACTACATCGTGGCCGAGTTCAAGAAAGACAGCGGCATCGACCTGTCCAAAGACGTGGTGGCGCTGCAGCGCCTGAAAGACTCCGCTGAAAAAGCCAAGATCGAGCTGTCCAACAGCCCGGCCACCGAAGTCAACATTCCCTACATCGCGCACGACCCCGCCACCGGCCCCAAGCACTTGCTGGTCAAGCTGACCCGCGCCAAGCTCGAAAGCCTGGTTGACGAACTGATCGAGCGCACGATTGCGCCTTGCCGCATCGCCATGAAGGACGCCGGCGTCAGCGCGGCCGACATCCATGACGTGATTCTGGTCGGCGGCCAGACCCGCATGCCCAAGGTGCAAGAGAAGGTCAAAGAGCTCTTCGGCAAAGAACCCCGCAAGGACGTGAACCCCGATGAAGCCGTTGCCGTGGGCGCAGCGATTCAAGGCCAGGTCCTGTCCGGCGACCGCACCGACGTGCTGCTGCTCGACGTCACCCCGCTGTCCCTCGGTATCGAAACCATGGGCGGCGTGATGACCAAGATGATCAAGAAGAACACGACCATCCCGACCAAGTTCGCACAAACCTTCTCGACCGCTGAAGACAACCAGCCGGCCGTGACGATCAAGGTGTTCCAGGGCGAGCGCGAAATTGCCTCGGGCAACAAGGCGCTGGGCGAGTTCAACCTCGAGGGCATTCCGCCTGCAGCACGCGGCACGCCGCAGATTGAAGTGTCTTTCGACATCGACGCCAACGGCATCCTGCACGTCGGCGCCAAAGACAAAGGCACGGGCAAGGAAAACAAGATCACCATCAAGGCCAACTCCGGTTTGTCTGAAGCCGAGATCCAGCAGATGGTGAAAGACGCCGAGCTGAACGCCGAAGAAGACAAGAAGAAGGTCGAGTTCGTCACCGCCAAGAACAACGCCGAAGCCATGGTGCACAGCGTGAAGAAATCGCTGGGCGAATACGGCGACAAGCTTGAAGCCGGCGAAAAGGAAAAGATCGAAGCCGCCATCAAGGACATGGAAGAAGCCCTGCTAGGGGACGACAAGGCCGCCATCGACGCCAAGAACACGGCCCTGATGGAAGCCAGCCAGAAGCTCGGCGAGAAGATGTATGCCGACATGCAGGCATCGCAGGCCGCGGCCGGTGGTGACGCTGGTGCGGCAGGCGCGGCGCAAGCTGAAGCCAAGCCGGCTGCCGACGACAATGTCGTTGACGCCGAAGTCAAGGAAGTCAAAAAGGGCTAAGCGCTTTTTACACAAGCACCCTGCATTGGCCTGATAACTGCATGCAAAAGCAGACGGCACAAGCAGCCAGCAAAGGCGGAAAACCGGGAGCAATCCCGGATTTCCGCTTTTGCGTTTCCCGCTACCCTCACAACAACGATTCCTGACTGACTTACTGACTGACCTGCCATGGCCACCAAAAAAGACTACTACGACACACTAGGCGTCCCCAAAAACGCCAGTGAGGAAGACATCAAAAAGGCGTATCGCAAGCTCGCGATGAAGCACCACCCCGACCGCAACCAGGGGGATGCATCCAAGGTTGCCGAGGAAAAATTCAAGGAGGCCAAAGAAGCCTACGAGATGCTTTCCGACGAGAACAAGCGCGCGGCCTACGACCAGTACGGCCACGCCGGTGTGGATCCCAACATGCGCGGCGGCCCGGGCGCGGAAGGCTTTGGCGGCTTTGCCGAAGCCTTTGGCGACATCTTCGGCGACGTCTTCGGCGGCCAGCGCGGCGGTGCGCAGCGCGGCGGCGGCCGGCAGGTCTACCGCGGCGGTGACTTGAGCTACGCCATGGAGATCACGCTCGAAGAAGCGGCCAACGGCAAGGAAGCGCAAATCCGCATTCCAAGCTGGGACGACTGCAACACCTGCCACGGCAGCGGTGCCAAGCCCGGCACCAAGGTGGTCACCTGCACCACCTGCCACGGCCACGGTGTGGTGCAGATGCGCCAGGGTTTCTTCAGCGTGCAGCAGACCTGCCCGCAGTGCAAAGGCACGGGCAAGCTGATTCCCGAACCCTGCATCACCTGCCATGGCGTAGGCAAGACCAAAAACAACAAGACACTGGAAGTCAAAATCCCCGCAGGCATCGACGACGGCATGCGCATCCGCTCGACCGGCAACGGCGAACCAGGCACCAATGGCGGCCCGCCGGGCGACCTCTACATCGAGATCCGCCTGAAGAAGCACGACATCTTTGAGCGCGACGGCGACGACCTGCACTGCGTGGTGCCCATCAGTTTCACCACTGCGGCCCTGGGCGGCGAAATCGAAGTGCCCACGCTCGCCGGCAAGGCCGCGATCGACATTCCCGAAGGCACCCAGGCCGCCAAGCAGTTCCGCCTGCGCGGCAAGGGTATCAAGGGCGTTCGCTCCAGCTACCCCGGTGACCTGTACTGCCACATCACGGTTGAAACCCCGGTCAAGCTCACAGAGCACCAGCGCAAGCTGCTCAAGGAGCTGGACGAGTCCCTGAAAAAAGGCGGCGCCAAGCATTCGCCGACCGAAGAAGGCTGGGCTGACAAGCTCAAGAGCTTCTTCAGCGCCTGATCGATTACGTTCATCACGTCGATCACCTGGATCACGTAAGCATCAAAAATGCCGGACTTGTTCCGGCATTTTTTATTCCGCAGATCAAACCGCTGCAGCATTCTGTTGTTGTATAGACATCTACGCCGCACACACTGTCACATTCCTGTCGTGATCCGGCGCATACGATCAGCCTTTTAACAAGAGGGATGCACCCATGACCGTATCGACCCGCAAGGCCGTGACCTTGAAACAAGGCAGCCTGCTCGCCGTTCTCTGCAGCAGCGTTCTGCTGGCCGCCTGCTCTTCGCCAGGCACGACATCGCCATCAGGCCTCTCTACCCTGGACGGCAAGGCGCCGCTGGTCATCGCACACCGCGGCGCTTCCGGTTATCTGCCCGAAGAAACCGTGGAAGCCTATGTGCGCGCGATCGAGCTGGGCGCCGACGTGATCGAGATGGACCTGGTCGTGACCAAGGACGGCGTGCTGGTTACCCGCCACGACCCCAACCTGGCCATCAGCACCGACGTCGCCAAACACCCTGAATTCGCGTCGCGCAAGAAGACCATCCAGGTCGACGGCGAAACGCAGACCGGCTGGTTCAGCAACGACTTCACGCTGGCTGAAATCCGCACCCTGGGCGCGATCTCGACCGACGCCGAGCGCCCGCAGCAGTTCAACGGCCAGTACAAAATCCCGACCTTGCAGGAAGTGGTCGACCTGGCCAAGGCCCAGTCAGCCAAGACCGGCCGCACGATCGCGATCTACCCTGAAACCAAGAACCCGACCTACTTCCGTGAACTCGGCCTGCCGATGGAAGACAAGCTGATCGCCATCATCAACGCCGCCGGGTGGAACAGCAAGACCGCGCCCATCTACGTGCAGTCGTTTGAGCCAGGCAGCCTGAAGTACATGAAGAGCAAGGGCCTCAATACAAAAATAATCCAGCTCGTTGACGGCGACGGCATTGACCCGAAGACCGGCCGTGTCACCTTTGCCTTGCCAAGCGACCGCCCCTACGACTGGACCAAGGCCGGCGACAAGCGCTTCTTCGACGCCATGACCACGCCCGCAGGCATGGCCGAGATCAAGACCTATGCAGACGGCATCGGCCCCTGGAAGCGCTACATCATCAGCACCAAGGGCACGATAGGCGCGGACGGCAAACAGGTCGACATCAACCGCGACGGCAAGCTCAACGACGCGGATTCCACCTCGCAACCGGCCACCAGCTTCGTCGCCGACGCACACAAGGCGGGCCTGTTCGTGCACCCCTTCACCTTCCGCAATGAGTCGCGCCGCCTGGCCACCGACTACCAGGGCGACGCCAAGGCCGAGTACCTGGCCTTCTACCGCGCAGGCGTTGACGGCGTGTTCACCGACTTCACCGACACCGCTGTGGCTGCGCGCGCGCAGTACCTGAAGGAAATCGGCCGCTAAGACCGCTGAAGCCATTCGGGGCAGGCACCCCTGCCAAAACCGTTTGCTATCAAATAAGGAGCTGCTTGCCCATATGTTTATTGGGCTGGCGGCTCTTTTTACTTATAAATCTGGAAACCCATGGTGGCATGCCGGCGTGCAACGCGCCGGGCACAGGTTTTCTCAAAATGAAACATCGGCTTGCATCCAGAGGGGGCGTTGGCCGCGAATGGACCTGGGGTCTGGCTTATAGTGGCTGACGCACTGGAACCTCCTCCCGCCCTCTCACGCCCCCTCCCGCCCACTCACGCCCAAACCCGACACACCATGAAAACCAAAGCCGCCGTCGCCTGGAAATCAGGCCAGCCCCTGACGATTGAAACCGTGGACCTGCAAGGCCCGAAATTCGGCGAGGTGCTCGTCGAGATCAAGGCCACCGGCATTTGCCACACCGACTACTACACGCTCTCGGGCGCCGACCCGGAAGGCATCTTCCCGGCCATCCTCGGCCATGAGGGCGCGGGCATTGTGGTTGACGTGGGCCCCGGCGTGACGACGCTTAAAAAGGGCGATCACGTCATTCCGCTGTACACCCCCGAATGCCGCCAATGCAAGTTCTGCCTCTCGCGAAAAACCAATCTGTGCCAGCTGATTCGCGGCACGCAAGGCAAGGGCCTGATGCCCGACGCCACCAGTCGCTTCAGCCTGGACGGCAAACCCATCTTTCACTACATGGGCACCAGTACGTTCAGCAACTACACCGTCGCGCCTGAAATCTCGCTGGCCAAGATTCGCGAAGACGCGCCCTTCGACAAGGTCTGCTACATCGGCTGCGGCGTGACCACCGGCATAGGCGCCGTGCTCTTCACCGCCAAGGTTGAAGCCGGCGCCAACGTGGTGGTGTTCGGTCTGGGCGGCATCGGCCTCAATGTGATTCAGGGCGCGAAGATGGTGGGCGCTGACAAGATCATCGGCGTGGACATCAACCCCGCTCGGCAAGAGATGGCGCGCAAATTCGGCATGACACACTTCATCAACCCCAAGGAAACCGAAAACGTCGTTGACGCCATCGTGCAGCTCACCGATGGCGGCGCCGATTACAGCTTCGAATGCATTGGCAACACCAAGGTCATGCGCCAGGCGCTGGAATGCACGCACAAGGGCTGGGGCCGCAGCATCATCATCGGCGTGGCCGAAGCCGGCGCCGAAATCAGCACCCGCCCCTTCCAGCTCGTCACCGGCCGCAAATGGGAAGGCTCGGCCTTCGGTGGCGCGCGCGGCCGCACCGATGTGCCCAAGATTGTGGACTGGTACATGGAGGGCAAGATCAATATCGACGACCTGATCACACACACCATGCCGCTGGAAGATATCAACAAAGGGTTTGATCTCATGAAAAGCGGCGAGTCCATCCGCGGTGTGGTCCTGTACTGAGCGACATGACAACCCCACTCGAACTCCTCAGCGAACACGGCTGCTTCGGCGGCGTGCAGCGCTTCTACCAGCATGACTCGCGCGAGGTGGGCCTGCCGATGAAGTTCTCGGTGTTCCTGCCGCCACAAGCCTTGGCTGGGGAGAAGGTGCCGGCGCTGATTTACCTGGCGGGCCTAACCTGCAACGAAGAAACCTTCATGATCAAAGCCGGCGCGCAGCGCCTGGCGGCTGAGCTGGGCATGGCCTTGATCGCGCCCGACACCAGCCCGCGCGGCGCGAAGATTCCGGGTGAAACGGACAGCTGGGATTTCGGCCGCGGTGCAGGCTTTTATCTTGATGCGACGCAGGCCCCGTGGTCGCAGCACTACCGCATGGAAAGCTACATCACAGCGGAACTGCTGCCGCTGCTAACGGGCGCCTTGTCGATTGACGCTGCCCGCATCGGCATCTTCGGGCACTCGATGGGCGGCCATGGTGCGCTGACCCTTGCGCTCCGGCACCCGGACCTTTTCAAATCGGTCTCAGCCTTTGCACCCATCTGTGCGCCCAGCCAGTGCCCGTGGGGGCGCAAGGCCTTCACCGGCTACCTCGGCAGCGATGAGTCACAGTGGATCGAACATGACGCCACCGCCTTGATGAACCTCATGCCCGCAGCGCCCTACCCCGGCGGCATACGCATAGACCAGGGACTGGATGACAAATTCCTTGCCGAGCAGCTGTATCCCGAGCTGTTTGAAGCGGCTTGCGCCAAGGCAGGCCAGCCGCTGGCACTGCATCGCCACGCCGGTTATGACCATGGCTACTACTTCATCGCCACCTTCATGGCGGACCACCTGCGGCACCATGCGCGGCAACTTGGGCTGCCTGTTCCGGGCTGAATGAAGCCCTGGCCGACCTTGCTGGCATTAAGCGCGCCATAAGGCAGGCCAAATACAATCCAGCGCTATGCCGCTGCGCCCTTCCCCTTCCGCACCCTCCGCATCGCGGCCCGCCCCCCTGACCACTGTTCGCCAAGACACCGGCATGCGCCCGCTGTGGCTGGTGGTGCTGGCCAGCCTCTGGATCGCCACGGTATGCAATGTGGCCTTGTGGCGCGAGCTGGCCCGCCTGCCCGGGCTCACCGGCAGCCAGGTCGTCGTCATCAGCATTGCGCTGGCGCTGGTGATCGCGCTGGCCACCACCGCCCTGCTCAGTCTGCTGGCCTGGCGCTGGACGCTCAAGCCGGCCATTACGATCTTCCTTTTGTCGGCGGCCTTCGGCGCCTACTTCATGATGGCCTACGGGGTGGTCATCGACAAGACCATGATGATCAACACGCTGCAGACCGATGTGCGCGAGACACGCGACCTGCTGAACTGGCGCCTGTTGGCCACAGTGACGGTGCTGGCGGTCCTGCCGATGGTCTTCTTGTGGCGGCAAAAGGTCAGGCGCGCAGGCGCGGTGCGGCAGGTGCTCACCAATGCAGCCACACTGACCGGCGCCTGCGTGCTGCTGGTGCTGGTGGTGTTTTTGTTCTTCCAGAGCATCGCCTCTGTGATGCGCAACTACACCTATGTGCGCTACCTGATCAATCCGCTCAATTCCTACTACGCACTCGGCGCCATCGCAGCCAAGCCTTTCCAGCGCGACGAATCCATTGTGCTTCCCCTGGGCGAAGACGCCAGACTCGGCGCCAATTACGCAGCCCAAACCAAGCCGCCTTTGCTGCTGCTGGTGCTGGGCGAGACAGCGCGTAGCGTCAACTTTTCACTCAACGGCTACGGCCGCCCCACCAACCCGCTACTGGCCCAGGAAAACGTGGTGAGCCTGCGCAATGCATGGTCGTGCGGCACCAGCACCGCCGCATCGGTGCCCTGCATGTTCTCCAACTTCGGGCGCGAAGCCTATGACTCGCGGCCCGCCAACTACGAAGGCATGCTGGACGTGCTGCAGCGCGCGGGCCTGGCTGTGCTGTGGATAGACAACCAGTCGGGCTGCAAGGGCGTGTGCGACCGCGTGCCCAACGTGAACACGGTGCAGCTACAGGTGCCGGGCCTGTGCGACAGCGGCGAGTGTTTTGACGAAGTCATGCTGCACGGCATTGACGAGCGTATTGCCGCGCTGCCCGCCGAGCGGCGCGCCAAAGGCGTCGTGGTGGTGATGCACCAGATGGGCGGCCACGGCCCGGCGTATTACAAACGCTCGCCGCAAGCCGTCAAAAAATTCCTGCCCGAATGCACCGACAACGCGCTGCAAAGCTGCAGCCGCGAAGGCCTGCTCAATGCCTATGACAACAGCATCGTCTACACCGACAAATTGCTGGCCTCGTCCATCCAGTGGCTCAAGGCGCAGGAGGCGCGCAGTGCACCCGCCCTGCTCTACCTGGCCGACCACGGCGAGTCGTTGGGCGAGAACAATCTCTACCTGCACGGCATGCCCTACGGCATCGCGCCCGACGTGCAAAAGCGCGTGCCGTGGATCACCTGGCTATCGCCCGGGTTCGAACAGCGCAACAAGCTGAGCACGGCTTGCCTGAAACTGCAGCTCGACGCACCGGTGAGCCATGACAACTACTTTCACTCGGTGCTTGGTTTGATGAATGTGCAGACGAGTGTCTACAAGCCTGCGCTCGACATCTACGCGCATTGCACCAAGCCCTGAGTCCGCACGCGCCGCGTGTGATGCGTTGTGACGCGTGAAGCATCCGGATTCGCTGTAGGGCCTTTGGCGCCTCACATGCACCAAACTGGCGGCAGATTTAATATTCACTTTTCATCTCAATAACAATTCTCTTATGCAAGGATTGAATATGAATATTCGCAAGCTTGTCACCTCCTCCATCGCCTCCGCACTCCTCCTGACACTGACGTTGGGCGCCAGCGCAGCCGACCTGCTCGACACCGTCAAGCAGCGCGGCACCCTCAAAGTCGCACTCGAAGGCACCTACCCGCCCTTCAACTACAAAGAAGGCGGCCAGCTCGCCGGCTTTGAAGTGGAACTGGCCAATGCCCTGGCGCAAAAGCTGGGCGTGAAGGCCGAGTTCTCCACCAGCGAATGGAGCGCCATCCTGGCAGGCTTGCAGGCTGGCAAGTACGACGTGGTGATCAACCAGGTCGGCATTACCGACAAGCGCAAGGAAACCTTTGATTTCTCCGAGCCCTACACCATCTCGGCCCCCCAGCTGATCATCCGCAAGGACGAAAAGCGCGAGTTCAAAACGCTCGCCGACCTCAAGGGCCACAAACTTGGCTTGGGCCAGGGAACCAACTACGCCGATATCGCCAAAAAGGTCGGCGGCATCGACGTCAAGACCTACCCAGGCGCGCAAGAATATTTGCAAGACCTGGCGTTGGGCCGCATTGACGCCGCGCTGAACGACAGCCTGCTGATCCCCTACATCGTCAAGCAAACCAAGTTGCCGCTCAAGCCCGGCGCACCGGTGGGCGATCTCGAAAAGTCCGGCATTCCTTTCGTCAAGAACAACCCGAAGTTCAAAGCCGCCATCGACAAGGCGCTGGCCGATTTGCAAGCCGACGGCAGCTTCGCGAAGATCTCGACCAAGTGGTTTGACCGCGACGTGAGCAAGCCGCCTGTTGCCAAGTAACGAAATCATTCAGCCAATCGAAGTAACATTCGATCAGCCGCGCGCCATCCTTCGGCGCCTGAAACAACCCCGGCTCTCTGCCGGGGTTTTTATTTGTGGAGACCCTCATGGACTTGTCCGGCTTGACCCAGTTGCTGCGCGACGCTTTGCCGCTGATGCTCAAAGGCGCGGGGTGGACGCTGCTGCTGGCGGTGGCATCTGTTTTCTTCGGCGCCATCATCGGCACCATCGTGGCCGTGACGCGGCTGGCTAAAGTGCCGGTGCTTTCGCAATTCGCCACGCTGTATGTCAGCTGCATGCGCGGCACGCCGTTGCTGGTGCAACTCTTCGTCATTTATTTCGGCCTGCCCAGCATAGGCATCCAGTTCGACCCGATCAGCGCCGGCATTCTGGGCCTGAGCCTGAACGTGGGCGCCTATCTGTCGGAGACGATTCGCGGCGCGATCAACGGTGTGGAACACGGCCAGTGGAACGCGGCCCGCAGCCTGGGCCTCACGCAAGCACAAACTCTGCGCTACGTGATCGGCCCACAGGCCCTGCGACTGGCAGTACCCAGTTTGTCCAACAGCCTGATCAGCCTGATCAAAGACACCTCGCTGGTGTCGGTGATTGCCGTGGGAGAGTTGATGCTGGCAACCAAGGAAGTGATTGCCACGACCTTTCAGCCCTTTCCCCTGTACCTGGCGGCGGCGGGCATTTACTGGGCGATGAGTGCCTCGTTTGAGACCTTGCAAAAGAAGCTTGAGGTGCGGCTGAACCGCAGCTATTTGCGTTAGGTTTTCCAACTCTCCCCGTTCAGCTCCCTCCCCCACTGGGGGAGGGTTGGGGTGGGGGCCAGCAGCCTTGTCAATAACCGCGGCATATCTACCGCCGCAGGCCCCCATCCCTGCCTTCCCCCAGCGGGGGAAGGAGTAAAACCCAGGAGCAAAACCAATTCACTCCTCACCGATTAACCCACTCTGCATCGCCTGCTCCGCATTCGCAAAAATCGCCATCGCCGTGAGCATGCGCCTGAAGCCAAGCTTGCGGTAAAACGGCTCCTTGCCGGCCACCGCATACAAAATGATCTTCTTGTGACCAGCAGAAAGCTTCACCAGCGCCGCAACCATCTCTTTGCCCATGCCCGACCCCTGCCGGTCCGGCGCCACCGCGATGTCGCAGATGTAAGAGCAGTCCCTCCCATCGGCCACCGCGCGCCCGGCGGCAATCAGCTTGCCGGTGTCATACACAAAACACTTGAACATGCTGTTGGAAAAAACAATCCGCAGGTCGGCCGGCTTCTTGTCGCCTAGCGGGGCAATGCGGTAGAGATTCGACAGCTCTTCCCAGTCCGCGTCGGCCATGCCTTCCGATGAATATCTCCATTCGAGTGCCAAAGTGAACTCCTTTTTACCGAGGGCGGAAGCCCCCGCAGTGCGTTTAAAACTATAGCCCGCACGATACTTTGCGGCAGAGCGTTTCAGAACAGACTGCCCTGCCCACCCGCAGCCGGTGCCCGGAACTGGCTCAGATCGAGTTCAACCCGCTCACGATTAAAGCCCAAGCGCTGGCAGGCTTTCTGAAAGCGCTGGCGAACGAGATCCGACCACAGCCCCGAACCCTTCATGCGTGTCGCGAAATCAGCGTCGTAATCTTTGCCGCCGCGCATCTCATGAATATGCGCCATGATGCGCGCCGCGCGCTGCGGGTAGTGCAGCTCCAGCCACCCTTTGAACAGCGGAGCGACCTCCCAGGGCAGCCGGATCACGTGATAAAACGCCGATCGCGCGCCCGCCTCCCACGCGGCCTCCAGCACTTGCTCCATGTCTTCAGTCACAAACGGGATGTGCGGCGCCAGGCTCACGCCGACGGGCACACCATGCTCGGCCAGCGTGCGTATGGTGCGCAGGCGCCGGTGCGGCGCCGCCGCGCGCGGCTCCAGCTTGCGCGCCACTTCGCCGTCCAGCGTGGTGATGGTCACGTACACGGCCGCAAGCTTGCGCGCGGCCATCGGGGCAATCAGGTCCAGGTCACGCTCCACGCCGCTGGACTTGCTCACCAGCGAAAACGGCTGCCCCACCTCTTGCATCAGTTCGATCACGCTGCGCGTCAGCCTCAACTCGCGCTCTATGGGCTGGTAGCAGTCGGTCGCCGAGCCGATATTGATCAGCTTGGGAACATAGCTGCGCTTGCCCAGGTCAGCACGCAACACCTCCACGATATTGCGCTTGGCAATCAGCCGCGTTTCAAAGTCCAGGCCAGGTGAAAGATTGAGGTAACTATGCGTAGGCCGGGCATAGCAATAGATGCACCCATGCTCACAACCACGATAAGGGTTCACCGAGTAATCAAAGTGGATGTCGGGCGAATCGTTTTTGCTGATCGCGCTGCGCGCGGTTTCAAACGTGACCTCGGTTTGGAGCGGCGGCGCGTCACCAGAGGCATCCTCTTCCAGCGTACCCCAGCCATCGTCCCACGCACTGCGCACGTCTTTTTCAAACCGGTGCGCCATGCGCGTGGCCGTGCCGCGGCCTTTGATGGCGTGGATGGGGATGATGGCATCGGACATGGAGGAGCTCGAAATAGAGGAGCGACAACACAAGAATACTGTATTTATATACAGTATAAGACCGTTCTTTGTTGTCCGCAACCCAGGTCCAAACCCGACAGCCAAACATTTTTTCCAATGCATTGTTGGACCTCCCTTGTCTTCGTTTAAGGTTGCGAGCTGCAAGGCGCGCAGCGCCGATGCTTACAACATCTCCAAGGAAAATTTTGTGGCTGGAATTTCAGAAACAGTGTTCGACCCGCTGACGCTCGAGGTCATAAAGAAAATCTCACCCGCCACTGTGCTCGACATAGGCGCTGGTCGAGGCAAATACGCGGATCTGGTGAGGCAAGTCGCGCCCACAGCCCACATCCGCGCTACCGAAATTTCAGCGGAGTACGCCGCCAAGTTCGAGTTGGCCGCCAAATACGACGACGTCCGCGTGATGGACGCCTACGACCTGATCCATCAGTACAAAAATGAAACCTATGACCTGGTCGTGATCGGTGATTGCATAGAGCACCTGCCCAAGTCCAGAGGCCTGGACCTGCTGAACTTCCTGACTTACCGGTGCGCCTACCTGCTGGTGATCGCTCCCGAGTTCAGCTTCTACGACACCGCCAAGGCCAACATGGACCACCATGAATCCCACATCTCTGTCTGGTCAGAGCGTGATTTTGCCTGGCACGACCGCTGGGCCTGGATGCGTTCGGAGATCATGCAGTTCTTCCTGCTGCGCGGCTACCAGACGAGCGCGATGCCGTTTGAGCGCCTTGTCGGAGACATTAACGCCAGTCCTCCCCACGTGACCCGTATGGGCACAGGCGCCCCCTTCAAGCCCGCCCACTTGCTCTCCAACATCGTCTCGCACACCGAAGTGATAGACGGCAACTCCTATACCTACCGCAACTTCTGACAACGACAACGACAACCAGCAACAATGCAAGCACAACAGAAAGACCTCGGAATACTTTTATACATCGACGACCACCAGTCCATGTACGAAGAGTTTGACTGGTTTTACAAAAGCTGGATCCATTCAGGCGTCTGGCGCCGTTCCGACCTCATCGTGGTCTGCCATCCGAATGCCCATGACAAATTGCCCCACACCGACCCCGGTGTGATCAAAATCATCATGGAGCCCTTGTCACGCGAGGGCCGCTGGAAGGACTATCACTTCATCAACTCTATCGCTTGCCTGACGGGCGCGCACACTGCGCACCTTGCCGGCCAGTACAAATGGCTGCTTCGCACAGACGCCGATGTGTTCCTGACCCATCACCTCGCCAACTTTCGCCCCAACTTTCCAGTGCTGGGGCGCGGGCGTTATGCGGAGAATCCGGATGTGTGGGACAAGATGCTTGCCTTCTGCGAAGCCCATGGCGTCGCACACCAAAGAACCTTCGGTTGCGGCCACTCCCTGCTTGCCGAATCGTCGCTTGTGCTCTTTTTCCTGGAGCGCCAGATGTACTGGTGCGAGCGGCTGCTGGAGCATTTCGATGCCCATGGACCCGGACAATGGCCAGGATGGTTCAGAGGCGTTATCACCATGTACGCAGGCGAAATCGCGGCGAATGAAAACGCCAATGCTTTTTGCCGTTACTCCTATCAGCGCATTCTCGATCTCGAGAGTTACGTCGTCGGCCACATCGACGAATTCACGCTGCACATTCACGCGATTCAGACAGACAACTACTTTTCCAAGTCGAGCTTTCGCAATGGAGAGTACAACCATATCGATCCAGCCAGCCTGGACACCACCAAGGTGAACCAGTACGCCCACTGGATAGCGGCCACACCGCTGGAGGCGATCAAGTCGGCGGCAGGTTACGTCTACTGAAACTGCGCGCCGCGGCGTGAGCGTTCCGCAGCGAGCAGGGCCAGGCAAAGATACCAACCAGCCGGGGTCACCCACGACCCCGGCAACTCCGCTTAACTCTTCTTCCTCTCTTGATATTGCGTTTTAGGAAAAAGATTGCCCTTCAAAGCAACGTTTTTTTAACCGCATGGGCTCCCTCTGATGGGCCATCTCCTTCAATCAGAGGAGGCTTGCAACACGGAGGCGGTGTAAAAATTTCATCCCGCGAAATCGTGCAAAAACCCTGATTCCCGCGACAGCTCAGCCAAGCCGCAATAATCGTTGCTTCACGCTCTGACTCCCTCGACCCCCACATGACCCAACGCCCCGAAAACCTCTACGCCCGCTACCACGCCCATGTCTACTTTGGGCCCGACACGGTTGAGCAGGCGCGCGCGCTTTGTGAAAAGGCGGGGGAGCTATTTGGCGTGGCTGTGGGACGAGTGCATGAACGCGAAGTTGGACCGCATCCACGGTGGAGTTGCCAGCTGGCGTTTGACAGCGATACGTTTGAGCGGCTCATTCCCTGGCTGAATAGTGAGCGCAAGGGTCTTGATGTGTTTGTGCATGGCCTGACCGGCGACGACCTGGCAGACCACACCACGCATGCTTCATGGCTGGGGGAACCTGCGGAGCTGAAGCTGGAGATGTTCAGGCGCTGAGCCGGTGCGGTGGCTTGCCGTCGAGGCTCATCACCGGTGGCGCTACCAATTCAATAGCTGCCCGCCCAATATCCATCTGGACTAGAGCTCGTTTTAGTTCGAAAAAATCCGGCGAAACCAGCCATGGCCTGCAAGCACGGGCCGGCACTCCACCCATCGGTACAGCGCGCTTCCTGCCAGCAGCGACAGCATGAACGCGAGCAACAAGCCCGCCACGTTGACCATCACCTGCGTCGGCCAGAAGTAGCCGACTACCGCGTTGACCAGCAGGCACACAGGGAAGTGGATGAGGAACACTGAGTACGAAATTTTGCCAAGCTGCACCAATCGGCGCTGCTGCAGCCAGCGCACCGGCCAGGCGCCTGCCTGCAAGCCGGCCAGCCACACCAAGCCGAAGGCGGTGACCAAGGCCACGACCAGCCGCCCCCTGAAGTCGAGCGCCAGGGCCAGCCCGCCCATCACTGCCATAGTGGCTAGCCAGAAGACGCGCCGACCACCCAGCTTGCCTGACGCCCAGAAGGCCAACATGCCCAGCGCGTAGGAGCCGCAGAAATACAGGGCTGTGATGTCAAATGCCGGCAGGCGGTTGAAGAACAGCAGGGAGGCCAGAGCGAGCAGCAGGATGAGGCTGACGCCCAGCGGGGCTGACACCGCCGAAGAAGCCGAAGTGGCATGCACTGCGTCAGTGCCCTCGCCCTGCGAAAACTGGAAGCGCCGGGCAAAGGCAAAGATGAGCACCGCCGCCGCATAGAGCTGAAGGTCGATGGCCACATACCAGACACCGGCGGAAAGCGCCTCTTGGCCGGTCAGGTCCTGCAGCAGGAACACATGGGCCAGCAGCTGCAGCAGTGTGGGTGATGCGGACACGGATGCATGCGCAAACCACGGCCTGACCAGCGCCGCCACCAGCACGCTGACGAGCAGCGCTACCAGGTAAGGTTTAACGAGCCGCCAGTAGCGCCTGAGCACCAGCCGGCCGGGTGAATCGAATGCTGCTACACCCTGCGGCGCCAGCAAAGCCGCTGCCAGAAAACCGCTCACGACAAGAAACACCTGCACCGCCATGCGGCCGTAGTCGTACAGCCAGTCCATCAGTGTGGGCGCAAAAGGGTGGACCACATCCGACATCGGGCCGTAGAAGGCCAGGTGATGCCAGACGATCATCACGCACGCCAGCCCCTTGAGGGCATCGATGCCCGGAAGGCGTAATGATGAGGCCATCGGTGCGGGGCTTAAGCGCAGACCCGCTGGCGCGCCTGCTCGTACTCGCGGCCGAGCTGGGCGATGTAGTCCGCGGCGGGCTGCACCTTGCTGACGGCGGCAATGCCCTGGCCGCAGCCCCAGATGTCTTTCCAGGCCTTGGACTTGCTGCCTTCACCGCCGCCGAAGTTCATGGTCTTGACGTCGCCTTCGGGCAGGTTCTCAGGGTCCATGCCGGCTGCGCGGATGGACGGCGCGAGGTAGTTGCCGTGCACGCCGGTGAAGAGGCTGCTGTAGACGATGTCGTCCGAGTTGCCGTCGACGATGGCCTGTTTGTAGGCGTCGGCAGCGCGGGCTTCTTCGGTCGCGATGAAGGCCGAGCCGATGTAGGCGAAGTCGGCGCCCATGGCCTGCGCGGCCAGCACCGCGCCGCCGGTAGAGATGGCACCCGAGAGCGCCAGCGGGCCGTCAAACCACTGGCGGATTTCCTGGATCAGTGCGAACGGGCTCTTCACACCCGCGTGGCCGCCCGCACCGGCTGCCACGGCCACCAAGCCGTCGGCGCCTTTTTCAATCGCCTTGCGCGCGAACTTGTTGTTGATGATGTCGTGCAGCACCACGCCGCCGTAGCTGTGCG
>Ga0136846_1235557_pt1 | contig 30136 bp, 22 predicted proteins | sample HopSoiMetagenom2_FD_96841 | JGI IMG/M metagenome (GOLD analysis project Ga0136846, IMG submission 96841) | Grasslands soil microbial communities from Hopland, California, USA - 2 Assembly 2016 (version 4) | ecosystem: Environmental > Terrestrial > Soil > Grasslands | place: USA: Hopland...
CGGTCGGGGCGGGGTGGCGGCGGACGGCGGAAGGCCGCCGGCCTCGCGCCCGAACTGGCTACTGGCGGCGGCCGCCGGTGTGACCGCGAGGGTCAACCCGACCGTCAGAAGGGCTCGCCCCACGGACCGGAGACCGGCGCCGGGATCCGTCCGGTCCGGTGCGGCGGCAGGCAATGGCTCCGGCCCGGACGTATCCGGGGGCACCGTCGACGGTGTCGACACGGCCGGGCCGCGGAAGGCCGCCAGCACCGCGTCGAGGACGGCGCGTGCCTGGGAGTCGGACAGCAGGCCGACCGCGCGTACGGCGTCCGGCGCCGAGCGCCGGGCGAGATGGGCCAGCACCGCGGGGACCCAGGTCGGCCGGTCGAGCCAGAGCCGGGCCAGCGTCTCCCCCGCGCCGCCTCCGCCCGGTCCGGATCCCGTACGGATCGCCGTCGGCCAGTACCACCGGTCGGCCGCGCGCCCCGCGCCGATGTCGGCCGTCAGACAGGACAGCGCCTCGACCTCGTCGCTGAACAGCACCGCCGCGCAATCCGGTGCCGTAGGGCCGAGCGCGGGCCGAGCCGCGCTCTCGCGCAGCGCGGCGATGCGCTCGCGGGCCGCACGGCGGTCACCGGCGGGCACGCTCAGCCGCCGGATCACCAGAACCGCGCGGTCAGGAACCGACGAGCCGAGGTCGAGCGCGCGGACGGCGGCGTATCCGTCGGGAGTCTCGTCACGGACCCGGTGCAGGCGCACCCTGTCGATGTGGACGCCACTCACGTGGCGGCGTCCTTCGGTGTGTCTGCCGCCTTGGTGATCGTGCCGCCGTTGCCTCCCTGCCAGGGCAGATGCGTCATGAACACCACGTACGCGGCCTGGAGGGGGCCGTCGAGGTTCTCCCGGACCCAGTAGAACGTCAGCCGGGTGCCCCGCTCGTCGGAGTTGAAAGAGGTCGGCTCCGGCGGCAGTTGCCAGGACTGGCGCAGCGCGAAGTCGGCGACCGCCCAGTCGATGACGCCGCCGAACGACGCGACACCGCTGAGAAAGACCCAGGGGTCGAACGCGGACTCCGCGAAGGCGGCCGACGGCTTCTTGCCCGCGGCGGCGGCCGCGGCGACCTCCTGGTTCCGATAGACCGTGGGCAGGAACCCCACAGGCGGCAGCAGCCCGAAGGCCGTCGAACAGTGCGCACCAGGGAACGTCCCATTCCCGACGGTGTGGCTGAGCTGGTCCTGGAACTGAAGGAACCGGGCCTGGCCGTCGGCGTCGCGCCGGTCGGCGACCAGCCCCGACCACGCCGAGGCGACCGGGTCGGGCGAGGTGATCCTGCGCCGGGCCGACCAGGTGTCGAGATCGACGACGTTCTGTCCGGTCCAGCGGAAGACCGCCAGCGGTACGTCCAGGTCGGTGAGGTCCGCCGGGGCAAGGCGGTCGAACCCGGAGTACGCCGGGTCGAAGGCGAACGGGGAGAACGGCAGGCTCGTCAGCTGATCGGTGCCGTAGCACCAATGGGCGGTCAGATTACGGAGATTGCCCGGCGTGACGGCAACCCCCGAGACCGTGGTGAGGGCGGGCAGGGCGATCGCCCGGATCTCCACCCCCTCGGCCGTCCAGCGGGCCGCGCACCCCGGCGACATGGTGCTGTCCGGCGACGGCGCCAACGGCGACTGCCCCTGCGGCTGCCGGACCGGACGGGCCGTGAGCAGATATGTGCCCAGGGCTACCCCGGAGGTCCCGCCCGATCCCGAACAGCGGCGGAACACAGGGGAACCGGTGGTCGTGGCGCTCGCCGGGAGGGTCAGCGGCAGGGTGATCGTCCGAGGTGCGACGACGGGCTGCCCGGACGGGCTGAGGGCCGTGCCCGCCGTCACCGTGAGGGTGGTGGCGGCCGAGGCGACCCACAGTCCGTCGACGATGCCGGCGCCGGCCGCCCGGCCGATCCGGGTGTCCCGGGCGAGCAGGCTCGCCTGGCCGGTCGCCAGGTCCTCAGCGGCCAGCAGCCGCCCGTTGACGTAGTTCGGCAGCAGCGTGCCGCCGGTGAAGTCGGTTCCGATCGTCTGGCTGCTCATCGCTTCTGACTCCGCCCCGTGGTGGTCTTCGCCGCGGGCTTGGTGTGGGTGGTCCTCCTGGCGGCGGGCGCGGGCCCGGCCGCCGCGCCGTTGGGGGCCGCGACCCGGTGGAAGGTCACGATGCCCGCTCCGCCCTGGTCCCAGCCGGTGAACTGGACGCCACCGCTGTCGATCAGGTCGGCCAGCCCGCTCTCGCCGGACTCCGGTCCGATGAGCACGAACCCCTCCGCCGGAAAGACGAAACGGACGTAGGCCGGGAGCGGGCTCTCACTGCCAGGCACTTCGGTCGTCACGGTCCAGGCGTTCCCGTACGCCGGGTCCTGGCTGAGGCCGGTGACGGTCAGCGGGTCGCCTGTCGTCTCGTCGTACGCCCGCACCTGCGGGGTCCGCACGACCAGGCCACCCCGAGCGCCACGTGGTTCGGGGTGGAACCACAGCTCGAAGCTCAGCTGCCGGTCCGTCGCGCCCGTATCGGTGATCGTCACGAATTCGGCGTGGGTGGCCGGTGCGAGGGCCGCCGCCGCGCCTGCCGCCGATTCCCCGGCCAGGGTCAGTGTGGTGGCCGGTGCGAGGGCCGTCGTATAGGCCATCACGGCTCCGCCGGTCGCGGTCGTGTTGAGGAATCGCGCGCCCAGGCCGTCGCGCCACTGCCGCAGGGTCGCCGAACCGAAGCCGACGAGAACCGCATCGGACTCGAACCGCGCGCTCAACTGCTGGCCGGCGGTGAACTTCACACCGTTCGGAGGGGTCAGCGTCCACACGGAGGCCTGGCCGGGCGGGTCCCCCGCCGCAGGCTTGCGTACCGCCGTGAACGCCGCGGTGGCACCGGACTCCGTGACGATCTGGACCGGTGCGGTCAGGGCGACCGGTGCGCTCAGATGGAACCAGGCGTCGATGGTGAAGACGCCACCGACGACGGAGGGCACCAGAGTCACCAGCTCGATCGGTTCGAGGTCGACCCGCTCGGGCGGGGGCAGTTCCTGGATCAGTTGGGTGTTGAGTACGCTCGGCCGGCCCGGGTCGAAGATCTCGGCGTGGTCGACCCTGGGGTTGGCGGGGTCGAACGGAGGCCAGACGCCGGTGCTGAACTGGACGCCCCCGAGCAGGATCGAGGGGTCCCAGGTCTGCGGCGGCGAGATCAGGTCCGGTTCGAGCCGCGGCCTGACCTCGCTGACCCAGACGGCGAAGATCTCGTCCCACAGCGCCGACGCCCGCCATCTGGCGACCTCGTACGCCACGGGCGGCAGACCGAAGTCATCGAATTCGCCCAGCCCGTCCTCCGCGTTGTCGACCAGGGCGCGTACCGCGGTGAGCAGCGCGTCCTCGCCCGGCAGGGACTCATCGGGCTGATCGACGAACCCCACCGACTTCAGGAGGCGTCCGAGCCGACGGTCGCAGTTCCAGCGGGGCATCGGCGGCGGATCCCAGCGCAGCTCGACGGTCCAGGAGTCGCGGATCCGGGACGCCACCTGCGCCTGTTCACCGGTGCCGCACGACTGGCCGGGCACCGGCACCAGGTTGTCCAGGCAGCTGGCGTAGCTCGCGACGACGTAGACGATGGTGTCGCCGGAGCCGTTGCTGTGCGCACGCACGATTCCGGGGAACGCCTGCTCCTGGGCCACCAGCCAGCTGCCGAGCCGGACGCACTGGGTGTCGGGGACGATGAACTCCCGCCCCCACTGGTCGATTCCGGCGCCGGGGCTGACGCCGATGGTGAAGTCCTGGGTGCCGTCGGTGGTCGGTGCGGTGGTCAGTTGCAGACCGTAGCTGGTGCCGTAGCCGTGCAGCAGACGGCGGTGCCGATAGTCCTTCTCCTGCCGGTACAGCTGTTCCTGGAGGAACTCGTCCAGGCCGAGCACCATCCCGTAGGAATAGTTGACCCGCAGGCCGGGGCTCAGCGTTCCGGTGGTCAGGGATGCACAGGGCTCGGTGTCGGTCATCGCGGACTTCTCCTGATCTGATGCGTCTGGGGCGTCTACAGCGCGGGAAGGGCGCCGAGCCGGTCGCGATCACTCACGACCCGGTCGGTGATGTCGAACGGGTGGCCGTAGCCGAGGTAGCCGGTGGCGAGTACGCCGCTGCCGGTCACCATCGGCACGAACGACGGGCCGTGCACGATCTCGGTGTCGATGCCGAGGCGGGCCTGGCCGATCACGAACAGCTCGTGGTAGCGGCGGATGTCGAACCCGGTGTGGGCCGGCTTCCCGACCGCGACGATGCGGGTCACCATGGCGGCGGCGTCGGCCGTGAGGTCCGCGGGCACCAGCACCTCGAACCGGTGGGCGGAGCGGCGGACCCGGGTTCGCGGGTCCTGGGCGGGCGTGCCCGGAGCCCCGGCCGCGTCACGGGTCAGGAACCGCTCCACCACCCGTATGCCCGTTCTGGTGCCGACCGGGTCGAAGACCCGCTCGTCCACGACCGGGTCGAGGTACACCCGCAGCGTCGAGACCAGGCCGGGGACGGTGCCGCGGCGCCGGTAGAAGGTGTCGACGTGCCGGATCAGGAAGCGCCGCCGTTCGGTGTCCCACAGCGGGTCGAGGGCGAGCCCGAACCAGGCGGCCAGCCACGGCAGGTCGCCGGTGGGCGCGGTGCGGGCGTCGAGGAGGAGGTGGGAGTGCTCGATGCGTTCCTCGAGCGCGGTGTACACGCCCTCGGGGTTGGCGAGGAACCGCTCCAGGAAACGGTCCGGTCCCTGGTTCTCGGTGTAGACCGCGGGCAGGTAGTGCTCGGGGTAGGAGAACCGGGGGAACCAGGCGCGCAGCGAACGGAGCAGGGGCGACGAGCGGCCTCCGCCGGTGATGGTGATCTCCAGCTGAAGGTAGCGGCCGGTCACCCCCTGGAAGAGCAGTTCCCAGGTTCCGGTGGAGTCCGGCAGCGTGCCGTCGGGCTGTCGCCGGTCGGCCCACACGTCGAGCCACGGCAGTTCGGGTCCGCCGGGCCTCAGATAGGGCGTCGGCTGGTCGAGCCACGGTTCCAGCGGCAGCAGCGCGGGGTCGTCGCCGCCACGCGCCCGGATCGTCACGGCGGTGCCGGTCGGCAGCTGGGCGTCCAGGAAGAGCCGGTGCCATACGCACCCCGGACGCCTGCTGTCGAAGGTGTCCCCCGGCACCGCTCCTGCCGGGTCGACCGGGGTCACCAGGGTCGCCGTGGGGGCGAACCGGCACTCGTTGAAGATCTCCAGGGAGATCCAGCGCTCCCCGAAGTCGTACCAGGCGCCCGGTCCGGAGCGGGCCAGGGCCCGGCCGGCCCAGCGGCGCATCGGCAAGAAGTCGTCCCGCGCCCGCACCGCACCGGTGTCCGTGTCGAGGGTGAACGCGATGACCTGGCGGCCCTCGGCGTCGCCGACGTAGAGCATCGGCGGCGGCAGCGGGCCGGTCGCGGGCGGCCCCTGCAGGTAGCAGAAGTCGTGGCCGAGCAGCGAGTGCAGGGCCGGGGTGCCGGTCGGGTCGCCCGGGTCGACGACCTCTACGACGTCACGCAGCGGCGTCGTCCAGCGCACCTGGCCCTCGTCGTAGCGGTACAGCGTGGAGTAGCCCCGGCCCGGGTCGGCGGTCAGGACCAGCCCGCTGCCGTCGGGCCCGGGTTCGATGGCGACGGGGTGCGCCAGTTGCTCGCCCGCGTCGGTGAGCGGCCAGTTGCCGCACAGCCGCAGGTGCTCGTCCAGGCGCCAGTAGCGGGAGTGCTCGGCGTCGAGGATCAGCACGCCGCCGTCGGGGGTGTCGGCGAGGTCGAAGGGGGCGAACGACTCGGGGTCGGGCCATCGCAGGCGCAGCGGCGCGCCGCCGCCGCGCAGGTCGAACACGAGCAGTCCGGCCTCGCCCGGGGTGTCCTGGCCGCGGTAGCCGATCAGCAGGTACTGGTGGGTGGTGACGGCCAGTCCCTGGAGCAGGATCCGCACCGGCGGGCACCCACCGGTGTGGGTGAACGTGCCGGGGGCGGCGGTGCGGCAGGCGCAGTTGTCCGCCAGGTCGTCGACGGACCACCAGGTCGTGGCGGAGGTCGCCGACTCGCCCCGGCGGCGGACGGTGCGGCGGTCGGCGTCGATCCAGTACCAGGTGCCGAAGCCGTCCCGGCCGGCGCCGCGCCGGGTGTCCGGGGTGATCGGCGTGGTCCGGCCCGCCCGGCGGAACAGCGGCGTGTCCCGGCGCAGCCGGAGCACCCCGAGATCGGGGTCGTACTCCCAGGCGGTGTCGGTCACAGACGGCGCGGTGTCCGCCCAGGCCCGCGACAGGGCGTGGCCGGAGGCCGTGTCGGTGCAACGGCCCCAGTCGTCCACCCCGTTGACGACGTGGTAGTGGGAACCCTGGACGTCCATCGTTACTCCATTCGTCAGCAGGTGTCGGGCACGACCGGGACGGGCACCTGGGTGGCCGGCACCTGCTGGCTGCCACCGCTCAGGACCGCCGGGTCCAGCGCGGCGCCCGAGGTGACGGTCACCGTCGCGGCCGGCAGGCGCAGTCCGGTGATGGGCACCGAGTCGACGGGCGAGACCACGGAACCGTTGTCGTCGGTCATCGCGATGAGGACGGAGTCGACGTACCGCACCCCGGCGACGCGGGTGGCGATCGCCTCGATGTCCTGCGGCCGTACGTCGACGCCCAGCGGCCAGCCGGTGCCGGCCGCCGGGGGCGCGATCAGGCCGTCGTCCTCGGCGGCGGTCGGCGGCAGCCCGCCGGTCAGCGGGGACAGGAAGGTCCGGACCGCCCGGGTGACGGCCTGTTCGACGGTCGACGGCACCTGTCCGGGGAGCGTGACGATCCCCACCGAGACCTGGATCGGCCGGTACACCGGTCCGCGCACATGCACCTCGGTGGTGACCAGTCGACGCGGGTCCAGCCAGCCGCAGACCGCGCCCAGGAACTGCCGGTCCGGCGAGGGGGCCTGCGGCCTCAGCGGGTCCGAGCGGGGAATGACCAGTACGGTCACCATGCCCGGCCAGTTCTGCGCCTGGTCGTCGTCCTGGTCGGGGTTGAACAGCGGCAGCACCTCGACCCGGCCGAGGTCGACGCCGGGGGTACGCCGGGTGATATCCCGGAAGTCGTCGGCAGTGACGAGTCGATCGCGGTGGCGCAGCCAGCGGGTCACCGCGCTCTCGCCGTCGGCGGCGGACTCCCCGTCGCCCGCGCCCCAGGTCGGTACCGGGTTGGTGACGGTGAAGCCGCCGGGCAGTGCGGTGCTCCGGCTGATCCCGCCGATCGCCACCTTGCCCTGCAGCCCGCCTCCGGAGGCGTACGAGGCGCGGATCCCGGAGCCGCGCGAGGGGCGCATCCCGGACAGGCCGTTGCCGAAGGTGAGGCCGCCGGTGGTGCGTTCCAGGGTGAAGACGGTGTCGGTGGGGCCCGCGGCGTAGATGTCGTCGATCTCGCTCCAGGCGTGCCAGGTGCCGTCGATGTCCTGCACCTCGACGGTCAGCCCGCCCGGTGCGCCGTCGCCGAGCACCGGTGTCCTGGCCAGCGTGAAGGTCTGGAACGGTGTGCCGGTGCCGGTGCCGACGTTCTCGGACGCGACGGCCACGGACTGCACCGCCCGGGTGGCGTTGACGCCGGCCCAGGTGATCCGGCCGGTGGGCCCGTCGGTCACCGTGGACAGCGAGGCCGAGGTGACCGGTGAGCCGAGGCCGTCGCCCGAGCCGCCGTCCGAACAGCCGCAGCCGCAGCCGTCGGTGCCGGTACCGGTACCGGCGGCCGTGCCGGCGGTGGGCTGGTGGCGGAGCCGGATCCAGCTCACCAGGCGGGCCGACACCGCGGCGTCGTCGACGCGGGGCGGGAAGTCGCCGGTGCCCTCTTCCTCGGGGTCGAAGGCCCACAGCAGCAGTTGCTCGTACGGCGGCAGGGACACCTGCACCAGTCCCGGCCGGTCGAGGACCGGTTCGGCGTAGGTCACCGGCAGCCGCGCGTAGCGTGCCGGTCCGACGCCGAAGCCGGGGGCCGACAAGCCGGACGGGTCGGGCTCGGGGGCGGCGATCTCGAAGACCAGTCCCGGGTCGGCGACGCCGGTGCCGGTGTGCCGCGGTGGCAGGACCTGGCCGGGGATCCGGGTCGCCGGGTAGACGCCGATGGACAGGGTCTGGCCGGCGATGGCCCGCCGTACCGCGTCCAGGTCGGCGTTCTTCGGTGCCAGCAGCGCGACCCACACCGAGCGGTCGACGGCGCCGTTGACCGGGTCGCTCAGATCGACGACCGGGTCCGGCTTGCCGGTGGCCGGCGGGTCGAGCGATACCGGTTTGTAGAAGGTGAGGAAGTCCGTGGCGGACTCCAGGAACGTCTGGTATATGAGCCGGTAGCGGTTCTGGGTGACGGCGTCCAGGGCGGTCTGCGGCTGTTTGTAGTACACCGCCGAGGTGACCGGGAGCACGTCCAGCCCGGTGCTGGTGGTGAAGGGGACCTGGCCGGCTCTGACCTCGGTGCCCGCCGGGACCGCCAGCGGCGGTGCGAGCGGCCCCTTGTCGTTGCTGACCGTGATGAGACCGGTGCCGGGACTCGGCGGTTGCAGGGCGATCCCCAGCATGGTGAGGAACTTCAGCCGGTTGGCCTCGGGAATCCGGTTGCCCCGGTACAGCAGGTTGTCGGTGAGGAATGCGAACAGTTCGAGGAGGGTTACGCCGGGGTCGCTCTCGTTGAGATTGGTCCACTCCGGCGTGTGCACCGGTACCCGGGCCAGGACCTCCTGGACGAGTTGGTCGAAGGTACGGTCGTCGAGAACCGGGATCCGAATCGTCACGACTGGGCCTGGCCTTCCGCGCTGAGGGTCATCTGCAGTCGCTCGCGTGCGCCGGCGGCGATCAGGGTGTAGGTGATGGTGAGGTCCACGTCGCGCGGGTCGGCGGCATTGACCTGGGCGTTGACGTCATCCAGCCGGATACGCGGCTCCCACCGGATGAGGGAGCGCCGGACGTCCTCGATGATCAGCCGGAGGGTGGCCACCGTGTTCGGCTCGAACAGGTACCGGTCGAGCCCGCAGCCGAACGCCGGTCGCTCGATCCGTTCACCGGGGCGGGTACGCAGGATCGTGCAGATGGATTCGCGCACGTTGGTCTCGCCCGCCGACCGGACCATGCCGCCATCGGGGCCGACGCGGGGCGGGAAGGAGATGCCCTGTCCGTAGAGCGCTGCCGGCGTTGTCATGGTGTCGGTCCTTCCGGTGAGTGCGGTTGCTGGGGGCCGGTCCGCATGGTCGAGATGACCCCGGGGTACTGGCCCGCGAGTCTGAAGGGGTGGCTGGGCACGCTGAACACCGGCGGGCAGGGGTCCCGGGCCAGAACCGCGCGGATGACGTAACCCGGGCCGTCGCCGGTGCCCGCGTCCCTGAAGGGCACCGGGATGTAGCCGTACAGGAGGGTTCGGGTCGATGGCCGGCCGGCTGCCATGCCGAGGTTGGCAGCCGCGGTGCCTGCCGCCGCGAAGGCCGCGACCGGTACCCGGTGCAGCGGCAGTTCGCGCTCTTGGGGCGTCAGCGTGCCGGGCGTGGCGGGCACCCAGGACCCGGCGCCCGGCGGCCCGGGCACGAAGGCGCTCTCGGCGCCGCCGTCCCCGATCAGCCGGATGACGAAGAACACCCTTTCGCCGAGGCGCGGTCGCGGGGTGTGGTCGGGGATCCCCGGCCGGTGGCAGACCAGCGAGGCCGTCACCAGGTTGTAGAAGTGGCTGGTCGGGGTGAACAGCCGGAAGCTGCCGTCCTCCGCGGACAGCTTCGGCCCGGTGCCGGACAGCTCGGCGGGCGATCGTCCGCCGGTGGCGCCGAGTATCGCCAGGAAGTCGTCGAAGAACGACTCGGTCTCCAGCTCGGTGATCCACGGACCGCGGGCGAGGTCGCTGCCGGTGCCTACGGTGTCGTCCGACCAGAGCGGGGCGGGCGCGAGCCACCGCAGGTCCTCCCGGCCGCTCATGTGGTGTTCCCGGCGCCGGGGGTGTAGCTGGAGCCGACCACCGCGCTGGCGATGGCCGTGTCGCATTTGATCACTCCGGAGTGGGCCCACATGGCAGCGCTGACGTTCGCCGAACCGGCGTCGATCTGGATGCTCGCGGCGCTGATGGACAGCTTGCTCGCGGCGGTGAGCGTGACACCGGCCGGGGCCAGCTCCAGCGAGTTGCCGCCGGAGTCGGCGAGCCGGATGGTGCTCCCGCCGTCCTCCAGGGTCACCGTCTGGCCGCCGGGCGTCTCCAGGGACAGCGTCACGGCTCCGTCGGTGTCGTCCAGCGAGATCCGGATCCCGGTCCGGGAGACGATGGACTTGACGTTGTTGTCAGGGTCCATCGACTCCGGCGGCTGGTCCTGCCCGTTCCACAACGCGCCTACGACGTAGGGCCAGTTGGGGTCGCCGCCGCCGAAGCTGACGAGGACCTCGTCGCCGGTCTCCGGCACCAGCCAGGTGCCCCGTCCGCCGCCGGCCATCGTGGTCGCCAGCCGCGCCCACACCGCGTATTCTCCGCTCCCGGCATCCGCCGACCAGGGCAGCCGTACCTTGACCCGGCCCTGCTGGTCCGGGTCCTGGTTGTCGCTGACCACGGCCGGATACACGCCGAAGTACCGGGCGCGGGCCGCCGGTTCACCGCTGTCCGTGCCGCTGCTGTCCATGGTCATCGTGGGCTCTCCACTCCGGCGCGTTCGACGTCGAACTCGGTGCGGTAGCCCTGCGCGAGGTCGTATTCGTGGCGGACCCGGCAGACGGCGTACTCCCCGTCGAAGAGGCCGCCCAGGCCGCTCAGGGCCACGCGTACGCCGACCCGCAGGGCGGGGTTGCCCGCGGTGACGCCCGTACCGCACACGAAGCGGCGGGCCCGCTCCAGGTAGGCGGCCCTGGCGAGTGCCCGTGCGTCGTCGGCGGCCAGCGGGACGGACCGTACGATCCGTTCGCTGCGGTCGGCGAACGCCGCGGCCAGCAGCGCCGATCCACCGCGCTGGCCGGGCCCCAGCTCGGCGGCCAGGTCGGAGGCGTCGGCGCTCTCGTGGACGGCGGCCTTGTCCGCGACCGACCAGCCGGTGACCGCGACGTCGGTGACCTGGTGCGCGAGGTCGGCGCGGACCGAGAAGGACAGCAGGTCGCCGCCGTAGTCGAGCCGTACGGTGGGTGCGTCCCGGTCGGGGCGGCGGCGCAGGCGCAGGGTCGTGCCGTCGAGCCAGAGTTCGGCGTCGTCGGACCGGGCCAGCGCCCGCAGGAAGGCGAGGTCGCTCTGGTTGACCTGGGCGGTGACCTTGCGGACCGGTCCGTCCAGGTCCGCGTCGGCCATCAGGCCGTGTTCCTGGGCGATGCGGCCGGCGATGTCCGCGGTGCTGGACTCGTCGAAGGTCCGGGTGCGCCGGGTGAGCCGCAGGTCCTGCAGCCGGTCCTCGGCGAACACCCGCACGCGGGCCGGCCGGTCGGCCGGGTAGTCGGCCTGGAGGGCGCTGACCGTGCCGTCGAAAACCTGGCGGTCCGTGCCGTCCGTGCTGAAGGACACCGCCAGTGCTGTGCCGAAGTCGACCGGGGCGCCGCTGAGATATCGGTAGCCGGGCACCGAGTCGCGCACCCCCCAGTTGCCGAGGGTGGCTTCGCACCAGGACATGCCGACGGTGGTCTCCTCGACCACCAGCGCCATCAGGTCGCCGACAGCGCCGGCGTCGAACGCGCCGTCCAGGGCGATGGCCGGGATGGCCACGTAAGCCGTGAGTGAGGGGCCCATGGCTCAGTCCGCCATCAGCCGGTGCTCGCGGGCACGGGTCTCACGGTGCCAGCGGCGCAGCTGCTCGCCGAGGTCCACCGCCGGCCGGTCCGGTGAACTCCCGTCCGGCGCGGCGGAGTCCGTCTCCCGGTCCCGTTCCGCCGGGGTGTCGGGTGCCAGGATCTCCAGCTCGTTGATGTCGATGCGCACGGGTGGTCAGTCCTTCCCGGTCACGGGGTGCGGAGGGTGAGGTCGAGTACGGTTCCCGGCGGCAGCAGCCGCGGGTTGTCGATGCCGTTGGCGGCCGCGACGGTCTTCCAGGACACGCCGGCGCCGGCCCGGGCCGCGATGGACTGCACGCTGTCCCCGGATCTGCTCAGCGTCAGCGGCGTCGTCCCGATCCGGGCGGCGGGGCTGCCCGCCGCCGAGGGGGCCACGGTCCCCGCGCCCGCGCCGAAATCGGCCGGTGCGGGAGCGGGCGGCCGGGCGGCGTCCGGCACGGCCGGTGCCACCTGGCACATCGTCAGCTGCACGGTGGCCCGCAGCGGCACCCCGGCGTCGGAGAAGAAGTCGATGTTCTGGGTGAGGCTCTGCACCGCGCCGTCGAAGACGAACGAGCCCCAGCTGAACCGTGCGCCCCGCCGTACCGGCTTGCCCGGTCTTTGGGGGTCGGGCTGGGTCAACGCGACGATCTTGTTGGTCTTCTCCTGGACCGTGATGTTCTTGGCGGTGGTGTCAAAGGTGAGTTCGACGCTGAGCGTGGTGGACTGGCCGGTCTGCTGCGCGGCGGCCTTGTTCAGGGTCCCCGACGCGGTGACCGCCTGGGCGCCGACCACACCGGTGGGGGTGTAGGTCAGCCGCAGGTTCGCCGGATCGAAGTCGACTCGCAGACTGATGCCGCCTTCGACCGGTGTGGAGGTGCCGGGAACCAGTTCGGTGAGGTACGCGGTGCCTGTCTCCGGGGAGGTCATCAGAGCGGCCCCCCGCCCAGCGATACCGAGGCCCGGTCACCGGGCGGGGCGTCGGGCGCGGATTCGCCCGGCACCGAGATGGCGAGGGTCTCGTAGACGAGCGCCAGTTCCTCGACCGCGAGCAGCCCGTCCCTGGCGTTGAGTGCCGGGGCGCGCATCCTCACCGGCAGGCAGCCGTTCAGCGCGAACTCCAGCACGGGGGTGCCGTCGGCCGACCGCATGGTGATCCGGCCGTTCGCGGTGAGCACCGAACCGGGGCGGGTGCCCTCGGTGAACCACCGCCACAGCTGGAGGTTGGTCGTCATGCCGCGCTTGAGGGTGAGCTGACCGTGGCTGACCGGGCCGATGAGATGGACCTGACGGTCGTTCAGCCAGCCGACGGCGAGGGTCTTCGGCTGCATCGTCATCTCCAGGCCCTCGCACTCGGCGAAGGCCGCGTCGCACAGTGGGCCGGCGAGGCCGTCCACCGGCTCCTCCAGGTCCAGGGCCACGGCGAACCGGAACGCGGTGAAAGGGGGATCGTTGACTGTCATCGTCGTCAGCTCTCCAGTACGTCGAGCAGGCCCTCGCCCGAGCGGACCAGGCTGATGGTGATGAACTCGACCGGATCGGTCGGCGCCACCCGCAGGGTGACGACCACCGTGCCGTCATCCGTGTCGGCAGCGGTCACCTGGAAGGCCCGGATCGCGCCCCCGGCGGCCATCGAGGCGAGAACCTGCTCGAATCTGTTGGTGACCAGCCGACGGAACTGGTCGTTGTCGGTCTCGAAGGTGTACCGGCGCCCCTGCGTCAGCGCGGTCCGGCGCAACAGGATCAGCAGTCGCCGCACCGACAGCTGCAGCAGCGCCGGATCGTCCGACAGGGTGTGCGCACTGATCGCGGTGATGGGGCCGGGCCCCTGGCGCAGCACGTTCGCGTGCGCGTCGAACAGCCGGGCGATCTCGGCGGTGGTCAGCTCCGGGACCAGCTGCAACGGGCCACGCAGCGGCAGGTTCGCCGGTGCGACCCAGACTCCGCGCGCCAGCTCCCGGGCGGCGATCGTGCCGGCCACCATGCCGTCGGGCGGTACGGTGCGCAGCGGCGCCGGCGTACGGGAGTCGGTCTCCAGGACCCGTAGCCACGGGTACCAGCAGCCCGCGTAGCTCAGCGGCGAGGTGCCGGACGAACCGGCGTCGGACAGCCGGCCACTGGCGGCCAACCCCTGCCGCCAGGACGGCACCTGGCCCGCGTCGTAGTGCGCGGGGACGCTGAGCAGCGCCACCATGTCGCCACGGGCCGCGCACATCGTCACCAGCGCGGTCTGGACGTCGACCAGCGCCGACTCGTCGTAGCCGGCCGGGTCGTCGAGGACCGGTGGCCCCGGATCCGGCTGCTGCGACGGCGCCGGGGACCAGCCGAGGTGGGTCGCGTCGGGTACGGCGACCAGCGCGACCTCGTCGATGTCCAGCAGGGCGTGGATCCCGGCGAGCCGGCGGGGCTGCCGCGCCAGTGTGGTGAGCTGGGCGGCGTTCGCGACCAGGTCGTACACGGTCGCCTGGGCGAGGCCGGGGTCGATGAAGGCCCCCGCCGGGAAGGTGCCGAGATCGTCGCTACCGGCGCTTCCGGCGGAGCCGTCCGGATCGGGGGCGGGGCCCGCGGTGCCGGTGATGACGCCGGGCGGGGCCATGCCGACCGGCACCACCAGCCCGGTCGCGGCGGCCGAGGCGGAGCCGGAGTCCTCCCGCAGCACCAGCGGCCGACTGCTGTCCGGCACCGGGTCGCCGGCCGGCTGCATCACCTGCGTCCAGACTGGGCGGCGGGTCGGCGTCGCTGCCCCGGGGGCCGGGGACCCGCCGGAGTTGAAGGCGAGGTCGCTCTGCCGGTCCAGCAACCGCGAACCGTCGGGCCCCAGTTGGCGCGTCACCAGGTCCATCCGCAGCAACTCGGCCGAGACCACGGCGAGTTCGGCGGGCAGATCGTCCAGCGCGCCGGGCTCCGGCCGGTCCTCGTGCGCCGGGCCGGGCCCGGCGGCGTAGGGCATCTCGACGTCCATGGTGAGCGTCGAGGTGGCGGGCGCCAGCTCCCTCACCCGGGTGTAGAGCTGCGGCAGGCCGGGGCCGAGGCCCAGCCGGATCAGGTCGCCGGGCTGGACCGGGTCCGCCGAGCCGGCCCGCAGCACGAGCCGGCCGGGGGCGGTGGGGGTGGCCCGCCGGTACGCACCGGCCGGTGCCAGCGGCCGGCTCAGCAACTGGGTGCCGATCCGGATGCCGTCGGACCAGGCCCCGGGCCAGGCCGCCTCGGCGACGGCCGCGGTGCTGCTGCCGTCCGGCTGCCAGATCCGCAGCCCCGGCACCGGCGACCGGGCCGGACGGGCGGCTGGTCCGGCGACCCGCACCACATAGCAGCGCCGTCCGCCGTTGTCGAAGAACGCCCTGACGGCGCCGGGCAGACGCGCGTAGACCGGCAGACCGGAATCGGCGGCCAGCACCAGTTCGCCCCCGAAGAGCGCGGTGAACTGGTTGAGGTCCTCGACCACGACCGGCAGATCCACCGGACCCTGCTGCGCGAACCCCACGAACGCCGCGACGTCGAGCCCGAGCGGGCTGTCGGCGGCGGCCGGCGCGGGGCCGGGGCCCACACCCGGCAGGCGCCCTTGAAAGGTGAGTATCGAGGCGGGCACGGTGTACCTACTCCACACTCAGGTCTTCGACGGACAGGACGAGTTCCTCGACGGCGACCTCGGAGCCGCCCCTCGCGTTGAGCGTCGGCGCGGTGTAGCGCAGCGGCCGTGCGTTGAGCAGCGTCCAGGTCATCACCGGGCCGTTGTGCGCCTCGTCCTGCAGCGAGACGTGCACGGTGCGCAGCAGGCTGTGGTCCCCGGTGCGGATCGCGTCGATCCACTGGTAGAGGTCGAGCGCGCCGATCAGACCCCGCTTGAAGGTCACGTCGCCGACCTTGTAGACGCCGTTCACCTTCACCGGGTGGTTGACCGGCGAGTTTCCGGCGCGGTAGTCCGCCGTGGTGAGTTCGATGTTCATTCCGCTGACTTCCTGGAAGCCGCCGCGTACCGTGCTCGCGTCCCCGGTCGCGAAATCGACCAGGAAGTTGAAGCCGCCGTACGGGTTGTCACGCTGGGTTGCCATTGCCGCTCCTCATCGTTAGGCCATCGGTAAGCCGCTGTTCACGCTGTCTGGGTCGCCGTCCACTGGCTGATCCGGAAGATGACGAACTCGGCGGGCTTGGCCGCCGCGACGCCGATGACGCAGACCAGCCGCCCGTTGTCGAGGTCGTCGGCGGTCATCGTCGAGGCGTCGCAGCGGACGAAGAACGCCTCCTCGGGCTTGGCGCCGAGCAGGGCGCCGCTCTTCCACTGGCTGAACAGGAACCCCTCGACGGTGTGCCGCACCGCGTCCCAGAGCCCGGGACCGTTGACCTCGAAGACGACCCACCGCGTGCCCTCGTCGATCGACTTCTCCAGGTAGTTGAAGTACCTGCGCACGCTGAGGTACTTCCACTCCGGGTCGTCCGAGACGGTCCGCGCCCCCCACACGAGGAAGCCCGCACCGGGGAAGAACCGGAGGCAGTTGACGCCCTGCGGGTTCAGCAGTTCCTGCTGCGCCTTGTTCAGTCTGGTCTCGAAGTCCAGGGCCGAACGGACGACCTCGTTGGCCGGCGCCTTGATCACGCCCCGGGTGCTGTCGCTGCGCGCCCAGACCCCGGCCAGGTACGCGGCGGGGGGTACGTCGACCCGGCTGCCGTCGAGGGGGCTGCTGACCGTGATCCACGGGTAGTACAGCGCGGCGTGCGTGGACGACCGGTTGTTGCGGAAGTCCAGCGCCTCGCCGGGCAGGAACCGCGGTGGGGTGTCCAGCGCGGCGACCCGGTAGACCATCCGTTCGCAGTGGCTGATCACCGAGTTGTTGATCGCCTGTGCCACGCCCTGGCCGCCGCCCCCGCCGATCCAGCCGGTGGAGGCGCCGGGGGCGGCGACGATGGAGATGTCGTCGATCGACTCCAGGGTCGGCAGCCCGTTGAACGGCAGGTCGGTGGCGTTGTCCTGGTAGTCGGCGAAGCCGACCGGGTCGCCGTCGTACGCGGTGACGCCCGGCGCCCTGCCGTCGGTGCCGCCCGTCAGGGTGATGACACGCTGCCGCAGCCGCAGCGGTGTCGTCGCCACCGGGCTCCTCTCCAGGATGGTGGCGTCGAACAGCGCCCGCGCGATCGCCCCGGGCAGTTCGTCGGACGACGCGCCCAGCGCGTCCAGCCCTTCAATGGCGATCGGCACGCTCAGGGCGGCGCGGCGGGTCGGCGGATTGGCGGTCAGGACGGTGGTGATGCCGGTGCCGACGGCCCTCGGGTCGAACCCGAACTCGCCGACGGCCTGCGGCGCGCCGAAAGCCGGCAGCCCCTGCGCGTCGACGGTCGGGTGCTGGACCTCGACCAGGGCGGTGATGGGGTACACCGCGCCCGCTTCCGCGAGCGGCAGCGGGTTGCCGCCGCCGGTGAGGGTCCAGGCCCCGGTCGTCGGGTCGCGGCGCACCGTGTACACCCCGTGGTCCCCGGAGTCGGCGACCGCCCACACGGTGTCGAACTCGCGCACCCGGGTCAGGCCCTTCTGGCCGTCCGTCCCCGTGAGCGCGTTGTTGCCGGAGCGCAGGGTGAGGGTCACCCGCAGGTTTCCCGCCGCCCCGGGAAAACGGGCTCGTAGGCCCAGCCGGACCGCCGCGGTGTCGCGAGGAACGCTCCCGGCGCCGTGGGCCGATCCGGCCGCGTCGGCGCCGGCGAACGTCCGCACCACATACAGGCTGCTGCCGCCCTCGTCGAAGAAGCCCTTGACGCCGAGCGCGAGATAGTTGGGGAACCGGCCCTGGTCGGTGAAGGCGAGATCGACCGCGTCACCGTAGATACGCACGAAGTCCGCGTAGGAGGTGAGCAGTTCGGGCCGGCCACTGGTCGGGCCGAATCGGGTGGGACCGATGAAGGCCGCCGTGCTGGTGCTGACTCCCTGGATCGTCCGGGGGCCCGGGACCTCTTCGACGTAAACACCGGGCGCTAGGTATTGGGGCATCGTCGGCTCGCCTCCGCGGCTGGTTCGACTGGGGCTGGTTCGACTCGAACTGGATTCATGCGGGCACCACCGTGAGCGGCAGCACCAGGGCGGCACCGAACACGAGCGTCTCGGTGACGGACTGCTGTGGTCCGCCGCCGGAATCGATCCCGGCGGGCGGCTGCCCGAGGATCGAGTCCAGGTACGGCGGATCCGGGGCTGCGGGCCCGCGCAACACGCCGGCCCCGCAGCGAACCCGGATGGTGACCGGCCAGGAGATGGCGGTCGGACCGGGACCCGGTGTCGCCGCCGCGTCGGGCAGCGCCGGGAGGGCCTCGGGATAGGGCAGGTGGAGCAGGAACCGTCCGTTGTCGTCGCTGACGGCGGTGTACCGCGCGGCCTCCGCCGACACCTCGACCACCCCCCAGGCGACCGGACCGCCGTCACCCGCGCGGTGCAGCTCGCCCCGGACGGTCGCCCAGCCGGACGGTGTGGGCCGGACGGGGGCCGAGTACAAGGGGATCTCGACGGGCGCGTCCACCGGCACCGCCACCTCGACGGTGACCGGCAGATAGCGGCGGTATCGGTCGGTCACCCGCACGACGTACGGCTCGGTACCGGCCGGGACCGGCCAGTCCAGCGGCCGGCCGCCGGTCGAGCCAGCCCGCTGGTACGCGCGCTGCCCGGGCAGGCTGCCGAAGCCCAGCAGGCTCGACACCGGCGACGGGACCGCCCGGAACGTCGTCGCCGGGTCGTTTCGCCGCCACGCGACGGCGCTCAGACCACCTCCGCCCAGGACCGCACCGGCCGCGTCGACGCAGCGCACCGCAAGCGCGGCACGGTACCCGGTCCGCTCGCTCTCACCGGGACCGCCCATCAGCCGACCGCCGTTTCCACGGACAGCTCACGTGCCCGGACCGGGGCGCCCTGCGGCTCCGTGAGATCCGACTCGACCCGCACGACGCGGGCGATGTACGGGACCGAGAGCTGCAGGCTGCCCGGGAGCACCTGCCAGAGCAGGAACACGTCGTTGTTGCTCAGCTCCATCGGCACCAGTTCGACGGTCTCCGTGGGCCGGAAGACGCCCGGCACGGCCGCGTTGAGGAAGCCGGACGACAGCACCGGATGGTCGGCGACCGTGCGCATCGCCCAGCCGAGCAGATCGTGCTCCGTCGACGCGTCCTGCCCCCAGGCCGTCAGCAGGAACGAGACCCGGACCGGCAGCGGACGCAGCCGGCCGGGCTCGGCCGCGGGCAGCGTGCGCTGCACCTGGTCGACGTTGACCTGGAAGACGAAGACCGAGACGCCCTGGGCCATCGGGGTGGAGAAGTCCTTGCCCTGATACACCGCGAACTGCGGCTCGATCCCGCCGAGCAGCGCCGGCTGCCACGACTGCTGAAACAGCCGGGCGACGGCCTGCGCCACCGACCCGACGGACTGGTAGTTCGCCACCGCTTGGTTCCCCCGTTCTGTCGTCACAGGGAAGGTGACAGGCCTCCGTGATCGCTCCGTCACGACCGCATCACCGAACGGACCGGGTCCGGGAGGGCCCCGCGACCGCGCGCCCGGCCTTGACGAACCGGTGACGCCTCCCTGGGAGTCTGGCCCGACCGGACCCTGGGAGGGGCTGATGACGACGAGCGAACGCCTGTCGCCAGATGGGCAGTTGCACGAGACGACGACCGAGGGCGCGGATGCTCAGGCCGACGCGGCCGGGACGTCCGGCTCGGCCCTCTCCGGTCCGGTCGGCCAACTGCCCGTGTGGGCGGGCGGAAGCCGGCCGCCGGCGGAAGGAACGGCCGACGGCCGGGACGGCATCCCGCGCTGGGCCGCCGCCTCCGCCCGTGCGGTGCCGGCCGCGCTCCCCGAAGGCCGTGGCGCGGCGTCCGCGAAGCGTCAGGGCCCGTCGACTCGGCGGCCCGAGCCGCGGATGTTCAAGCTGTGGGTGGACCGCGCGATGTCGCCGCCGGAGCTGCTGCGCGAGTTCGTCCGGCAGTACTACCAGGCCACCGACGAGCAGCAGGTCGACCGGTGGCTCCCCCTGTGGCACTGGCGGAGTTCGCCCGGACGGTCGACGAACGTCGCGGACATCGACACGTTCATCACGCTGCCCGTCACCGACGTCACGCAGACCGCGGTGGACCGGCTGTCGGCGGCCGAGCAGGCCGAGATCAACGCGGAGGCGGACGCCCGGCTCCGGCGGGACAACGCGCTCGCGCCCGGAACCAGGCTGGGCACCGGGCCGGAGGATGCCGTCCTGCGCGGTCGCTGGCTCGGGGCACGGGCCGACGTCCTGCGCGAGCACAACCAACGCCGGGACATCGCCGCCCTGCCCGACGACGTCAGGAAGATACTTTTCGCGGGCGGCCGGCCGCTCGCTCCGGCGGACTACGAGAGCGTCCTGCGCCTCGGGCGGAAGCTGAGCGACCTGACCGAGGACCAACGCGCGGACTATCTGGGCCGGATCAACTCGACGACGACGAGCTGGGCCGAACTGGACGCCTCGGTCGAGCACTACCTGCTCGCCGAGCGGGTTCGCGCCTCCGAGACCGAGCGGACCCAGAAGGCCGCGAGCACGATCTCCGGGTGCGAGGACCTGTATCTGCTCCGCGCCCGCAGGAACGAACTGAAACGCATCGCCCAGCCCGGGGACGACGTCTCGCCTTCCCCGGAGACCCTGCTCGAACTGGCGTCGGTCGGTGCCCAGTTCGACGCGGCGCTGACACGCCACGGATTCAAGAACGAGCAGGCGTTCACCGACGCGATGGACACCTACCGGATCCGGTTCGGGGCCGAGGCGGCCTCGTTGGGGCTCGACGTTCTCGCGCACTACGAGCACCTGCTCTACGAGGAACGGCTCAGGCTCCAGGACATCGACTACGTCCAGAGGATGGTCGCCGGCATCGCGAACACCACGGCGCGCCGCGACTACGCGGTGGCTGCCGAGAAGGAGTCACTCATAGGGCTCACGCGGATGGGAACCGACCCGGAGTCACCTTCCGAAAGATTCCGGGCCGGTTCGGCTGTGGCCCGCTACCGGGCGCAAGCCGACTCCGCACGGGCCTCGGCCGAGCAGGCGGTGGTGACCGGCTCCGGCGGCGACCAGCTCGTGGACCCGGCCGAACTCGGTCGGGGCACCGACCGGGAGAAGCTCGCGGGGCTCGACGCGTCCGGCGCCCAGCGCTACCTGCTCGGCGTCGTCCAGGACCGGTTGAGGGACGCGGCAAGGGTCCGCCGCGAGTTCGAGCCCGGTCCCGGGCAGGACCCCGAGCGCGTCTTCAGCCAGCCGGATCTCATCGAGGCGACGAAGTACCGCCTGCGTGTGGGGGCCGACACGATCCATGCCTGGGTCATCCGTGAGCACATCGCCGACGAGCGTTCCGCGCACCTCTTCTCCTCCGTCGTCATCGGTCTCATCGCCCTCGTCCTCGCGGCGCTCGTCCCCGGCGGCGGGTGGCTCGCCGCGGCCGCCCTGCTCACGAACACGGCGCTGAGCACCCATCAGGCCGTGGAGGCGATCAACGAGTACTACAAGCAGGCAGCCGAGTACCGGCTGTCCTTCCTCCAGCAGGAGCCGTCCCTCCTCTGGGTCGGCATCGCCGTCGCGGCAGCGGCCCTCGACCTCGGGACGACGACGGCCCAGGTGCTGAAGTGGTCCGCGAAGGGTCTTACCTCGCTCGAAGGACCGCTGCGCGAGTTCGCCGCAGCCGCGGACGCCGAGTCGGCCGCCGCGCGTTTCGAGGCGCTCACCGCGAAGATCGACGCGGTCGAGGGGCTGCGACTGGAAGTCAGGAAGGCGCTCAAGGCGCACGCGGCGGCCGTGCTCGGCCTCAAGCGGGCGGTCGGCCGGGCCTCGGCAGGGGTGGACCCGACGGTCCTGTTCGAGGGCCTGTACCGCGCGGTCAAAGCGGGTAGGAACAAGTTCGGCCGGCTCCGCAAGGACGCCCAGTTGCTCGCGCTCATGGGCGATGTGACAGGAATGGCCGGCGTGGAGAGAGCTGCGCTCGAAGTCGCGTTCGAGCGCGTGCGGGAGATCGTCAAGCTCGGCAAGCGGCGGAAGATGGACGAGGCCACCCTCCTGCGGTACGTCGACGAGCTCGCCGCCGAGCAGTCGGCCGGTGACGACATGTTCAGGGGACTCCTGGCGGAGATGGAGGCCTGGCACCCCCCGACGGCGGAACGGCTCCGGGCCGAGGGCGAGCTGGCCAAGGCGAGCAAGGAGCTCGCTTCGCTCCGCGAAACCACGGCAGACGTGGCGGCCGAGCTGGCGGCCGCGAAGGGGGCGTCGCCGAAGGACAGAGAGCTGATCGCCCACCTCGAGGGGGAACTCAAGGAGCTGGACGACGGGTACACCCACCTCGGCGAACAGGTCGGCCAGGGAGTCATCACCAGGGCCCGCGAGCGGCTGCAGGCGGCCCAGGCCGCCGCGGAGGCGGCACGGGTCGACCCGGCCACCCGCATGCGAGCGGCCTTCAACCCCTCGCCGGAGCGCATCGAGGTCCGCGCGGCGGCCTCGGTCGACCAGGTCGGACCGCTGCGAACCCGGGCCCAGGGGCTTGCGGTGGACCACGTCGTCTCGATCAGGCGCATGTCCCGGATGGAGGGCTTCGGCAAGCTGAAGGCCATCGAACGCGACGCCCTCGCCGTCCGCAAGGACAACCTCGTGCTCATGGACGCGTCCGCGAACTCGTCCAAGGGCGAACGCAGTTGGGCGGCATGGCGGCAGTCCTCCACCTACTACGGCGCCGACGTCATCGACAAGTGGATCGCCGAGGACGCCAGGCTGACGAAGGCGATCAAGGACTGGATCCGCGACACGGTCCGGGGCCGCTGATGCCACGAAGAGCCATGAAGTGATGCAGACGACGAAGGGATTCTCCATGACCATCCGTACCGTCCGGTCCGGCGCCCGGCGGACACCCGAGGGGACCTGACATGGCGACCTGCCGGGGAATCGACGTCTCGGTCTACCAGTCCGCCCAGGACTGGGCGGCCCGCAAGGCCGAGGGGGTGGTGTTCGCGTTCGCCAAGGCCAGCGAGGGCGAGCACACGCACGACACGCACTTCGCCTCGCACATCACCGGAATCATCAAGGCCGGCCTGGTGCCCGGCGCCTACCACTTCGGCTGGCCGAACCAGGACGCCGAGGCCGAGGCGGCCAACTACATCGCCGCCGTGAAGCCCTACGCGCGCCGGGGCTTCCTGCACTGGCTCGACCTGGAGCGCCGCAGCGACGGCTCGAACTACCAGGGCAGAACGGCGTCGCAGATCCGGACGTACGCCACCAAGTGGATCGCCACCGTCGACGCGGCCTTCCCGGGGCAGCGCGTGGGCATCTACACCTCCGGATCCGACCTCGCCGCCGGGCATGCCCCCGCCAAGGCCCCACTGTGGTACCCGGCCTATCCCTGGACGGGCGCGGCCTCGTACGCCAGGGCCGAGGCCGCCGCACGGCCCGCCCCGTCCGGCCGGGCCCCGCTGTTCTGGCAGTTCACCTCCACCCCCGTCGACCGATCCATCTGCTACCTGACCGAATCCGGGTTGCGTGCCTGGGCCAACGAGGAGGACACCGACATGCCGATCACCGACGCCGAGTGGAAGAAGCTCGAAGCCCTGGTCAAGAGCGCCTCGTTCGCGGGGGTCGTGCAGACCGACGGAATCACCGCGCCGCCCACCGAGGCGGACGCGGCGACCAACAAGACCTGGCGCCTGGACTCCTACACCAAGGACACCAACGCCCGGGTCCGTGCCCTGCAGGTGACCGAGACCGCCCAGACCGCGGCGATCACGGCGCTGGCCACCGCGCTCGGCAGGGTCGACTCCGCCATCGACGTCCCGGGCCTGGTGACCCAGGTCAAGGCCGCCATCAACGCGGCCGTCGCGGACATCACCATCCACCTCAGCAGCGACTAGGAACGGGCCTCGCCGCGATGCTCCCGCACCGGGGGGACCATGTTCCCTCTGCGCGGGAGCATCGCGGCGAACCGTGCCGAGGGCTCCAGCCCCAGTTCCTCGTGGATCAGCATCCGGAACGCCTCGTAGCGCCGGACGACTTCCACCATGTTGTTCTCGGCGACATGAACGGCGGCCACCGCGCGGTGCGCGCTCTCGCGAAGGGGCTCGATTGTGACGCACATCAGGGCCGCCTCCAGGGCGAGTGCGTACCGTCCGTGCCCGGTCAGCAGCGCGCTCAGCGATTCGAGAGCGTGCACGCGGAGTTGACGCAGCCGCTCCCGCTCGTACAGGACCCATTCCTCGTCCCATCCGGGAAGCAGTTCCCCACCGTCCAGGACAGCGGGGAGAGGCAGCTCGTCACCGGGAGCGTGATGGGAGTTCGCCATGGTCAAGGCCGCCTCGGTGAAGACGTCGACGTCGACGCTCACGCCGTCCGCCAAACAGAGGGTGTCCCCGCGGGCCTCGATGACGGGCTGTCTCGCGCGGCGGAGGCGCCACAGTGCCGTACGCAGGCTGCCGTGCGCCTGTTCCTCGGTGACATCGGGCCACAAGGTGCCCGCGACGACGCTGCGAGGGGCGCGCTTCCGCAGACCGAGGTAGGCCAGCAGTCGCTGTTCGTTCGCCGGGACGGCGGGTGTTCCCTCAGCGTCCTCCAGTTGGAACGTGCCGAGCAGACACAGCCGGGAATGGGCATACCCCGTTCCCGCCGGGCCATTCGTCCGGCCTTCTTTGGTCGCCTCGTGCTGAACCATGGTCGTGCGCCCTTCCCCCGTACGGCGACCGCCTTCGCGGTCCCCTCTCATGACACGTCACTCCTGACACGTCGCTTTCCGCCACGGCCGGCATGGAGAACCCCCTGTAGTGCCCCGGTTCCGCGCGCGGGATGCGAGTTCCGCATCCTCCCGAGCGTGCGTCTGACGGTCGGGATCTGACCTGCGGACCGCCAGCGTGAAGCCGACGGAAGCCGCCCGTCACGTGCGGTTCCGCTCAGCGGACCGGCTTCTCCGCATTGGTACCCGGTGCTCCACCGCAGTGCCGGCGCAGCCGGATGCGCACAGCGCGCCTCCGCCTGCGATCAACGTCTGTGACTGTTGGGCGGTGGCCGATGTCAGTTGGCCACCGACCCGGGCAAGGTGTCGATGAGGCCGAGAGGCACATCGACGGCGCGGCCCTCGTGAGGGCGCGGAAGCGGCCGATCAGATTATTCCGACTGAAAGCAGCATGGTGCCTGCCGTGGTTGTACGCATGACGCCGAAGACCAGTTCAAGCGGTGACAGAGGGTCAGATGGTTCTCATGAGAGGAACATCGACCATGGCCGCCCCCAGAAAGTACTCGCTGGAGTTGCGTGAGCGCGCGGTGCGGATGTACCGGACCTCCGACCCGAAGCCGCAGATCAAGAAACTCGCCGTCGACCTCGGCGTACACCCGGAGGCCCTGCGCGGCTGGATCCGGCAGGCCGACTCCGGCGGCATCTACGGCTCGCCACACGCGCACGCCGTCCTCAGACGCGAGGGCGTCCACGTCGGGCGCAAACGGGTCGAGCGCCTGATGCGCGAGGCCGACATCGCGGGCATCAGCCCACGCCGCAAGGGCTTCACGCGCCGCGACCCCAAGGCCACCCTCGCCCCGGACCTGGTCGAGCGCGACTTCACCGCGAAGGCCCCGAACCGGCTTTGGGATACCGACCTGACGACGATCTCCACTGCTGAGGGGCCGTTGTGGCTCTCGGCGATCCGCGACGCCTTCTCCCGCCGCGTCGTCGCCTGGGAGACCTCCGCCCGCGCGGACGCCGTATGGGGAGTCGTGCGTCTCGCGGGAACGGCCGTCAGCCTCTGTCGCCCTGTCAGACTCGCGTGGCGGCAAGGAGTGCTTCAGGACGTGCCGCCGCGCCGAGTTGTGGCGACCAGCTCAAGATCAAATTTGGCGTATGCGGCCAGCTCCTGGCCCGCAGGAAGGCCTGGATGCAGACCGGAGTCCACGATGGCGTGGGCGGAGCCCTGGCCGTATCTTCCGGGTCGAATCATCACGAGCGGCAAACCCGCCAACCGTCCGGCTGGGCGGGTTCACGCCTGTGCTCGCTCTCGGATCTCGCGACGGGAATGCATGCTCGGCACGGCCCTGGCGTGTAACGACACCGACACCCTCCCCAGACACAACGTCGGCCTTCATGACCACAACGGGTCATGAAGGCCGCCGTCACGTTCAGGCCCCGGATTCGCCAAGCATGTCGCAAGCTGACGGGGACTCATGGACGATCGCGACGCGTCCTGCGCGCCGCCGCCCTCATCCCCTGTCCGGCTTGGTCAGTTGCTGAAGTAGAAGTAGTTCCAGGTGCCGTATGTGGTGGTGTTGACGTTGTCGCCCGAGGAGGGGTCGATGTAGGAGGTGCGGACCCGGGCGCGTATGCCCGAGGTCCCGGCGTGTCCGAGGTTGACGACGGACTTGCCGTTGGTGCCGAGGGAGAAGTACTCCGAGTCCGTGGTGTACCACTTGCCGCCTGAGTAGACCTGGAGGTCCAGGCGCTCCTTGCGGCCCCTGTAGTAGGTCATCGTGGTGGTCAGGACGGCGTCGGTGTTCTTGTGGTAATAGCGGTAGCGGGTCGAGCCGATCGTTGCGGTGCGGTAGTACTTGGACAGTGAGCTGGCGGTTTTCACGTGCGCGTAGGCGGCGGACTTGACGGTGCGGCCGGCGTAGCGGGCGTCGCCCTTGAAGACGGCGGTCACGGCGGTGTCGCGGGACATGGTGACGGTGGCGGACAGGTTGCCGTGCGCGTCGGTCTTGCCGGTCTTGAGGAGCTTCTTCGGCTTGTCGCCGCCGTAGGGGTCGGCCCAGATCTCCACCGTGCGGTTGCTGTAGGTGGTGCCGAGGTGCGCGGTGAAGACGACGTTCTTGCCGTAGGCGTACGTCTTCTTGTTGTTGGTGAGCGTCAGGGCGGGCGTGGCGCGGGAGACGGTGACGGTGTCCGAGGCGGATGCCTGGGTGTGCGCGGCGTCGCCGGCGTAGGTCACCGTGTAGCGCACCTTGCTGCCGGCGGGCGGCGCGTCGGTGAAGGAGAAGGTGCCGTTCGCGTGCAGCGCCCTGGTGCCCAGTGACTTGCCCGAGGGGGACAGCAGGTCGGTGCGCGTGACCTTCAGCGGTGTTCCGGCGGGTAGCCGCAGACCGGTCGTGAGGGTGCCCTTGACGGTGAGCGTCTTGCCGCGCGTGCCAGTCGCCGGGGCGTCGGCGGTCAGCTTCGAGACGTACCTGCGCGGTTGGGTGACGGTCTGCAGTTGCATGGCGCCGGACGACCCGGTCAGCACGAACAGCTTCGTGCCGTCCGCCGACCAGGCCGTCGAGTGCCCGCCCCAGGGCATCCACGCGTTCGAAAGGTTGCGGACACTGGGCGGGGCGTCGGCGCCGCCGGGGAAGACGTAGGTGTCACCGGTGTTCTCGGTGTCGAGTGAGGTCGCGGCGACCGTGCCGTCCGGGGCGACGCTGACGGTCTCCGACTCGCTGTTGACCGCGTACTCGTGTACCTCCTGGAGGTCGGAGAGCCGGTATTCGACGACCGCCTCGTGCCCCTGCCCGACCACGAGGACGGACTGTCCGTCCGGTGTGAGCGCGGCGTCCTGGTAGAAGCCGCCCTCGTTCGCGGTGACGCGGATGACCGGAGTGCCCGACGACACGTCGTAGACGACGATCGGCCCGTTGCTGATGCCGCCGTCCAGGGCGACCAGGGTGTCCGGGTTCGCCGGGTTGGCGTACAGCATCGGCGTGCTGGCGAAGTCGTGGGCGCCGGCGAGGTCGAGGGAGACGGTGGCCGGGTGGGCGGTCAGGTCGACCTCGCCGAGCCCGGAGTCCCACTGGTCGCCGTAGCCGAACCAGATCCGGCCCCCGGCGAGGGCGATCCGGCGCGGCGCCGTGCCGACGCCGGTCGGGTACTCGCCGGTCTGAGTGAGCGTCGCGGTGTCGAACGCGACGATCTTGTCCGCTCCGGTGACCGCGGCGTACAGAGTGCTGCCGTCCGGGCTCAGCTGGAGATCGGACACCTGGGGCAGGCGGGAGAGCTTGCTGAGCACCTTGCCGTCGTAGCCGACGACGGAGATCGTACTGTCGCCGCTGATGTAGAGGTGCTGGTGGGCGCCGTCGACGACGGTGTCGTTCACGGTGTCGACGCTGATCGGCACGCTGGTGTCGGCGGTCGCCGAGCCGGCCGTCGCCAGCACCGCGGAGCTGAAGAGGGCTGCCGTCGCGACGGCAGCCGGAAGTGTGCGAATACGCACGGTGATGTGAACCCCCCAACGACGTCCGGCCGCTGTGTGCGGCCGGAACCGGCCTGCAGCCGGTGAGCGAAGGTTAGGCCACAGCTCCAACACCCCACCCAGCACCCTCGTTTCTGCGCAGGCAGGCCGGCCATGCGACTTCCGGTACGCGGACCGATGATCGAATAACGCACCCGGCCGGGGTAGGACCGCCAGGGGGCGCCTTCCCTCAACGAAGGTCCCGGCGACATCTCATCTCTGTGTCAGCCTCATTGACGCGGCCTGCTCGCGCCGGGCCGACCGCGCTTCACCCCTCGATCCGCACGATGACGAAGAGGGCACCCGCCTCCCCGCCGTTCCTGCCGGGCCGGCTCAGTCCTCTGAGCCGCAGCCGTTGTCCGGCCCGAACTCCTGGTGGAAAACGGATCCGGTGGGTTGTCTCTGCGAAGACCTCGCCCGTGCCGTGGCAGGATTCGCAGCCCTCCGCACCGTGCGCATTGGCTGACGAACGCCACCGGCATCAAGTTCGAAGACGTCGTTCAGTTCTCGGGTTTGAACTTCGAGGACAGGGCGAACAGCCCTGCCGCCGCCGCGATGAAACCTCCAGCCAGTTCTTCGTAGCCCTGGAAGTAGGCGACGGGGATGGCGATGGCGCAGGCTGCTCCGACCAAGCCGGTGACGCGTCCGATGAGCCGCCGGAGTTTTCCCGGCTGCGGTGGGTGGTGGAGGTTCGGCGGGTTCCCCCAGTAGGGAAAGGGCCCCGGCCTGGGCTTCCAGCCCTCGTCCAGGAGTCGCACGCACTCGGGGTGGTGACGGGCGTAGCCCAGGCGGTGGGGTGCCAGGCGCTGCCATGGCAGCCCGCCATGCCTGACGGCGAGCCAGGTGAGTCCGGGTAGGCAAGCCACGGCTGCCAAGATCCCTGAGACCGTCCGCTCTCCGGCCGAAGCAGGAAAAATGCCGAGGAGTCGGTCCAGTTGACCGCTGGCGGCGTAGGCAATCAGTGCGGCTATGGAGAGCGCCGCCGCAGTCAGCTCGATCTGATGTCCGGTGTGGCAGCGGGCACAGCGTGGCACATGTACGACTTCCCGGCGCCACGTGGTGCGCAGGACAAAGATCCACGGGGTCATGGTCGTGTCGGCGTCCTTGTACAGCCCCAGGACGCGGTCGTGCCACGAAGCCGGTGTGGCATTCCCGCAAAACCAGCACTCCCGCACTACGCGTCCCTCTCCCCCTACAACAACCCGTCCCTACGATGCCCCGCGCACGTGCGTGTCACAAGCACGGGCGGGACGTACGTATCTCCCCCACCCGGTGCCGCAACCCGTTCCACGCATCCGGCCCGCAGCGGCCTGGACCACCGCTCCGCCGCCTGCCGCCTGCCGCCTGCCGCCGCAACGCCGCAACGCCGCCAGAACCTCCGCCAGCATGCCCAACCCGACGTGGTCTACCTGCAGGCACGTGGTGCCCGGCAAGGCCCTCGACGGGCCTTGCCGGGCACCACGAAGGGAACTGGCGTCCGAGAGAGACGGACAAATGAAGGGATGTGGCCGACGAGGGCTGGGCGCCCGCCGGCCGGCGGCAGCACCCGGACCAGGCGCAGCCGCTCCTCATCCCACGGTGGCCGCCACAGCAGCCTCCGGCATAGCGCAACTCCGCCCAGACGATGGCGGTCTCGGATCACGGGCCGTGGGCCGCATCCGCTTCTGGGAGCGGACGGATGCACGCGGGCAGGTCGTCGTCGACGAACGATTGCGCGTACCGCGACAGGAACCACGACACCGGCCCCCTCACCCGCCCGCGGGCTGACGAGAGCGGGCAGACGTCCTGGTCCGGGCCCGGCTGGCCGCCGACGCCAACGGTGCCACGCGGCTCGGCCGCCCGGAGCGGGTCGCGGTCAGCCCGGTCGACGGACGGGTCTGTCTGGACCTGCGCGAGCCAGGCGCTGCCCGGTTCCGGGGCCGCCCAGAGACGCGGGTCGGGCGACTGACCGTACGGCCGACTACTGCGCTGGCGCGAGGGCGACCCGAGCGGCGGCGACGGCTCGGCGTACACCTTCCGCTGGGAGACATTCCTGACGGCCGCCGACCCGGGGCTGGCGCCCGACGGCCTGTTCGCCCCGCCCAAGGGCCTGTGGGCCCCGCCGCACCGTCGCGTTGCGGGTGATTCAATCGGCTGTGGAGACTGAGGGTGAACGGCAGCACTCTGGAGAGGCTTGTGGCGATGGGCGAATACGTGGAGCTACCCGGCGTGAAG
>Ga0136846_1231912_pt1 | contig 30123 bp, 24 predicted proteins | sample HopSoiMetagenom2_FD_96841 | JGI IMG/M metagenome (GOLD analysis project Ga0136846, IMG submission 96841) | Grasslands soil microbial communities from Hopland, California, USA - 2 Assembly 2016 (version 4) | ecosystem: Environmental > Terrestrial > Soil > Grasslands | place: USA: Hopland...
CCGAAGAACTGGGTGGTCAGCATCAGGCCGATGTCGCCGTACCAGTCCGGCAGGCCGGAGTCGGAAGGCTTCGGGTTGAAGGCGCCGCGCGGGTGCTTGTCGAAGCCCACCACGATGCCCAGGTCGAACTCGCCGGACTTGATCGCCCAGTAGCCTGACAGCAGCGCCGAGCCGCCGGCCGCGCAGCCGTTCTTGACGTTGATGAACTGCATGCCGGTCAGGCCCAGCCGCGGCAGCACCGCGTCGGCGTTGCCGGCCGCCTCGGAGGCGCCGAAACCGAACTGCAGGTCGCTCCAGTCGACCCCGGTGTCGGCCAGGGCCTCGCGCACGGCATGGACGCCTTGATCCAGGCCGCTCTTGTCGTCGTGGCGGCCGAAGGCGTGGATGCCTGCGCCTACGATGTGGACGTCGGTCATGGCGCTCTCCTCTAGGCCGCGGGCGCGAAGGCGTAGGACAGGGCCTCGCCGTCGGTCTTCTTGAACGGGACCAGCTTCAGCCGCATGGGCGCGCCGATCTTCAGGGCGGCAAAGTCGTCGGTCTCGATGCGGCTCTCGACGATCACCTGGCCGGGCAGCTCGACATAGCCCAGGGCGTAGGGCTTGAAGTCAGCCTCGCTCTCGACGCCGGCGTAGGGCGGCGACTTCGGCCGGAAGCGCTGCACCGTGAAGGACCAGAGCTTGCCCTCCGGCGCCAGCCGCACGGCGTCGAAGTTGGCCGCTTCCGGCCCGGTGGGCAGCGGGAAGACCATCCGGCCATCGCTCTTGCGTCGTCCGCCGATCAGGTGCGGCGTGTCGCCCACCACCTCGAACAGGCCTTCGGCGATCGGGGCCAAGCCCATGCGCGCTCCTCTCCGTCTCTCTTGCTTGTTTTTTGCGATATTGATCATGATGATTATGAGAGTCTATAGTCTTTGCGACAAGAACAAGAAATTGGGAGGACGGAGGGCCCTGGCGGCCTGCTAGCCTTCCATCGGCGCCTGGGCGCCAGCAGGGAGCGGCGCGTGACCAGCTTTGCGATCATCGGCGGGACCGGGGCGCTCGGGGCGGCCCTGGCCGGGCGGCTGGCGTCCGCCGGCCACAAGGTCTGGGTCGGCTCGCGCGACGCCGCCAAGGCCCAAGCCTTCGCCGCCACGCTCTCGGGCGACGTCCACGGCGCCGGCATCGCCGAGGCGGCGGGCCACGGTGAGATCGTTGTCCTGACCGTGCCCTACGCGGCCCATGCCGACACCCTGGCCCAGATCCATCCCGCCGTTCAGGGCAAGATCGTGGTCGACACCACCGTGCCGCTGAAGCCGCCGAAGGTGGGCACGGTGCAACTGCCCGCCGCCGGCTGTGCCGCGGTCGAGGCCGCCCAGGCGCTGGGCCCGGACGTGAAGGTGGTCTCGGCCCTGCAGACCATCGGCGCCGAGAAGCTGGGCTCCGGCGCCGCCATCGACGCCGATGTGCTGGTCGCCGGCGACGACGCCGAGGCGGTCGAGGCGGTGCGCGCCATGCTGACGGGGCTGGGGCTCAGAAGCTGGCACGTCGGCCCGCTGGCCAATTCCGCGGCGGCGGAGGCCATGACCTCGCTGCTGATCCAGATCAACCGCCGCTACAAGATCGCCCAGGCCGGGGTGAAGATCACCGGCAAGCCCAAGGACGCCCCTGCGGCGGCCAGCGTCTCGATCCGCGCCCTGCCCGGCCTGCCGCTGTTCGAGCCCGGCCAGGACCTGGCGTCCGCCATCGCCGAGGCCGTCCGCGCCTCCGGCGAGCCGCTGCAGCCCGGCGACGTGGTGGTGGTGGCCCAGAAGGTGGTGTCCAAGGTCGAGGACCGCGCCGTGCGCATCGACACGGTCGAGCCCGGCGCGGAAGCGCGCGAGGCCGCCGCCCGCGCCGAGAAGGATCCGGCGGTGGTCCAGCTGATCGCCACCGAGGCCCAGGAGCTGATGCGCGTCGCGCCCGGCGTGATCATCACCCGCCATCGCACCGGCCACGTCCTGGCCAACTCCGGCATCGACGCCTCCAACGTGGTCTGCGGCGGGACCGAGTCGGTGCTGCTGTGGCCGCAGGATCCCGACGCCAGCGCCAGGCGCCTGCGCGTGGCGCTGGAAGCCGCGTTCGGCGTGCGCCTGGCGGTGATCGTCTCCGACAGCCTGGGCCGCGCCTGGCGCATGGGCACCACCGGCCACGCCATCGGCAGCGCAGGACTGAAGCCGCTGCGCGACCGGCGGGGCGAGGCCGACCTGTTCGGCCGCGAGCTGCAGGCCACGGTGATCGGGGTCGCCGACGAGATCGCCTCGGCCGCGTCCCTGGTGATCGGCGAGGCGGCCGAGGGCACGCCCGTGGCCATCGTCCGGGGCGCCACCTACGAGGCCGACGAAACCGAGGGGGTCGGCGAGATCCTGCGGCCGCTGGACAAGGACCTCTTCCGGTGAGCGGCCACGTCCTGGCCCTGTGCGGCGGCGTCGGCGGCGCCAAGCTGGCCTTCGGCCTGGCCCAGGCGCTGGGCCCGGACGAGCTGACCATCGTGGTCAACACCGGCGACGACTTCACCCACCTGGGCCTGCACGTCTCGCCCGACATCGACACCGTGGCCTACACCCTGGCCGGCCTCTCCGACCGCGAGCGCGGCTGGGGCCTGGCGGGCGAGAGCTGGCAGTTCATGGACCAGCTGAAGCGCCTGGGCGGCGAGGCCTGGTTCAACCTCGGGGACCGCGACCTGGCCATGCATGTGGAGCGCACCCGCCGCCTCGCCGCCGGCGAGAGCCTGTCACAGGTGACCGCCGCCCTGGCCTCGGCGCTGGGCATCGCCCACCCGATCGTCCCGATGTCCGATGAGCCGGTCCGCACCATCGTCCGCACCCCGGACGGCGAGCTTGCCTTCCAGCGCTACTTCGTCGGCGAGCAGTGCCGGCCGGTGGTCACGGCCATCCGCTTCGACGGCGCGGCGGCGGCGCAGCCCTCGGCCGGCTTCCGCGCCGCCCTGGAGCGCCCCGACCTGGCCGCCGTGATCGTCTGCCCCTCCAACCCCTACCTCAGCATCGATCCGATCCTGGCCGCGCCCGGCGTGCGCGCCGCGCTGTCGGCGATCGGCGCCCCCGTCGTCGCCGTCTCGCCCATCGTTGGCGGCCGGGCGATCAAGGGCCCGACGGCCAAGCTGATGACCGAGCTGGGCGCGACCCCCGGCGTCACCGCCGTGGTGAACCACTACCGCGGCCTGCTGGGCGGCCTGGTGGTCGACGAGGCCGACCGCGAGGAGGCCGAGGCCCTGACCGTGCTGGGCCTGCCGACCCTGGTCACCGGCGCGGTGATGGTCAGCGACGAGGATCGGATGCGGCTGGCGCGCGAGACCCTGGCCTTCGCGCACGGCCTGCCGCCGCAACGCCTGAGGCTCGCCTCATGAAGGCCGACGTGGTCATCGCCGTCCGCGGCGGCCCGCAGGCCAAGACGCGCCTCGCCCGCCGCCTGGACGCGCCGCAGCGCGACGCACTGGTGGAGACCATGCTGGCCGACATGCTGGCCGCGCTCTTCGGCTGCCCAAGTGTGCGGCGCATCTACGTCACCACGCCCACGCCCACCCTCGCCCGCATCGCCGCCCGCTTCGGGGCCGTGGTGGTGCTGGAGCCGGACGCGGGCGGCCTCAACCAGGCCTTCGACCGGACGCGGGCGCGGATCGCGGCGGCCGACCCACGCACCAAGGTCATGCTGCTGCCGGGGGACCTGCCGCGCCTCGACCCGGCCGAGGTCCGCACCCTGATCGCCGCCGCCGGCCCGGACCGCCTCGTCGTCGCGCCCGCCAGCGCCGACGGCGGCACCGGCGCGCTGGTGTTCGAGGCCGGGACGCCCCTGCGCCTGGCGTTCGGGCCGGGCAGCTTCGGCAAGCACCTGGCCGCCGCGCGGACCCTGGGCCTGGAGGCCAAGGTGATCCACGCCGAGAGCCTGGGGTTCGACCTGGACCGGCCGGCGGACCTGGACGCCTTCCTGGCTGTGGGGGGGGGCGCGCGCACCGCGCACCTGTTGCGCAACTGGCGGGCGGCCGCGTGACCGCCCTGCGCGCCCATCTGCTGACGGCGCCGCTGGAAAGCTTGATGGCCGAGGCGCGGGCGGTGCGCGACGCGCGCGGACCGGCGCGGCTGACCTATTCGCGCAAGGTCTTCATCCCGCTCACCCAGCTGTGCCGCGACGTCTGCCACTACTGCACCTTCGCCAAGGCGCCGCGCGGCCTGGCGGCCGCCTACATGAGCCCCGACGAGGTGCTGGGCGTGGCCCGCGCGGGCGCGGCGGCCGGGTGCAAGGAGGCGCTGTTCACCCTCGGCGACAAGCCGGAGCTGCGCTACGCCGCCGCCCGCGAGGCGCTGGAGGCCATGGGCTTTGCGAGCACCATCGACTACCTGGATCACGTCGCGGGCCGGGTGATGGCCGAGACCGGTCTGATTCCGCACATCAACGCCGGCGTCCTCACTGGCGAAGACTACGCGCGCCTGCGCCGGGTCTCGGGCTCCATGGGCCTGATGCTGGAGAGCGCCGCCGAGCGGCTGGGCCAGCGCGGCGGCCCGCACTTCGGCTCGCCGGACAAGGCGCCGGCGGTGCGGCTGGCCTCCATGGCCGCGGCCGGCGTCGCGCAGGTTCCCTTCACCAGCGGCCTCCTGATCGGCATCGGCGAGACCCGCGCCGAACGCCTTGACGCCCTGGTGGCCCTGAACGACCTGCACCGCGCCCACGGGCACCTGCAGGAGGTCATCGTCCAGAACTTCCGCGCCAAGCCCGGCACGCGCATGGCCGCGGCGCCGGAGCCCTCGGAAGAGGAGCTCTTGTGGACGCTCGCCGCCGCGCGCCTGGTCCTGGATCCCGCGGTCAGCCTCCAGGCGCCGCCGAACCTCAACCCCGGTCGCACCGCCGCCCTGATCGCCGCGGGCCTCGACGACTGGGGCGGAATCTCGCCGGTCACCATCGACCACGTGAACCCCGAGGCGCCCTGGCCGCAGGTCGCCGCCCTGGCGGCCGAATGCGCGGCGGCGAACCTGCCCCTGGTGGAGCGCCTCACCGCCTATCCGGCGTACGTCCAGGACGCCGGCCGCTGGCTGGACCCCGCGGTGGCCAAGGCCGTGCGCAAGCTGGCCGACAGCGAAGGCCTGGCGCGGGATTGTGATTGGAGTCCGGGGGTTGAGGGGCCGGCTCCGGGCAGTCCTTCCGATCCTCTTGGGCTGGCCAGCGCCCCCTCCGCCCCTTCGGGGTCCCCCTCCCCCGTTGGCACGGGGGAGGAACAGAGACCTGGTTCCTCCCCCGCTTGCGGGGGAGGGGGACCGCGAAGCGGTGGGGGGCGCGCTGGGGGCGCACTCGACCGCATCGTCAGCCGCGCCACAGCCGGCCGCACGCTCTCCGAGGCCGAGGTCGTCGCCCTGTTCCAGACCCGCGGCGCTCATGCCGAGGCCGTCGTCGCTGCGGCCGACGACCTGCGCCGGAGCGTCAGCGGCGATGCCGCCACCTACGTCATCAACCGCAACATCAACTACACCAACATCTGCACCTACAGCTGCGCCTTCTGCGCCTTCTCCAAGACCTCGGCCAAGGGCGGCCATCGCGACCGGCCCTATGACCTGCCGCTGGCCGAGATCGCCGAGCGGGTGAACGAGGCCTGGGCCAAGGGCGCCACCGAGGTCTGCCTGCAGGGCGGGATCCATCCGCGCTACACAGGCGAGACCTATCTTGCGATCCTCAAGGCGGTGAAGCAGGCCCAGCCGGGCATGCACGTCCACGCCTTCTCGCCGCTGGAGGTGAGCCAGGGCGCCTCGACCCTGGGCGTGCCTGTGGCCGACTACCTCCGCCGCCTGAAGGACGAGGGGCTGGGCTCGTTGCCGGGCACCGCCGCCGAGATCCTCGACGACGAGGTGCGCGCCCTGATCTGCCCCGACAAGCTCTCCCACGACGGCTGGCTCGAGGTGGTGGCCGCGGCGCATGGCGTCGGCCTGCGCACCACCGCGACCATCATGTTCGGCCACCTGGAGCGGCCCGAGCACTGGGCGCGCCATCTGCTCGATATCCGCGCCCTGCAGCTCGACACCGGGGGCTTCACCGAGTTCGTGCCCCTGCCCTTCGTGCACATGCTGTCGCCGGTCTATGTGCGCGGCCAGGCCCGCCGCGGGCCCACCTGGCGCGAGAGCGTGCTGATGCATGCGGTGGCGCGGCTGGCGCTCCACGGGGCCATCGGCTCGATCCAGGCGTCGTGGGTGAAGCTGGGCCTGGATGGCGCTGCGGCGTGCCTCGCCGCCGGCGCCAACGACCTCGGCGGCGTCCTGATGAACGAGTCCATCAGCCGCGCGGCCGGCGCGGCCCACGGCCAGGAGACCACCGTCGCCGACCTCGCCGCCGCGGCCGCCGCCGCCGGGCGGACGCTGCGCCGGCGCACCACGCTGTATGGCGAGCCCGCGCCGACAGCCGCCGCCGACCTCGTCGCCGCAGAATGACCGGCGTCTTCCGACGGGCGATCCGGATCGAAGCAGGGACCGACTGGGCTCAGGCCGAGATCGAGGACGACTTCCACCACTTCGTCGTGCGGCTGCGCCATGACGGGCGCCAGGTGACCGCTGGCCGCGGTGAGGCGGTACGCCATCCCTGGAGCCTATGTCCGGCGGCGGGCGCGGCCCTGTCGGCGCTGGAGGGCCTGGCGCTCTCGCCCAACCCGGCGGCGGTGTTCACCCACACCGACCCGTTGGGCCAGTGCACCCACATGTTCGAGACGGCCGGCCTGGCCCTGTCCCAGGCCTTCCGCGGACCGGGCGCGCGCCGCTACGACGCCCACGCGACCGACGCCGTGGACGGCCGTTCCGAGGTCGTGCTGGCGCGCGACGGCCAGGCGGTCGCCCGCTGGGTGCTGCAGGATGGCGTCATCGCCGAGCCTGCCGAGCACGCCGGGCGCCGGCCCGCCGAGTTCCGCAGCCGCACCCTCTCGGAGCTGCCGCCGGAGGCCGCCGAGCACCTCTTGATCCTGCGCCGCGCCGCCATCCTGGGCCCCGCGCGGACGATAGACGTAGACCAGTTCCCCACCGCGGCGGACATGAAGCGCGGCCACGCCTGCTTCGTCTTCAGCCCTGCCAGGGCCGCGCGGGCGCAGCGCCGCTACGGTTCGGTGCGCGACTTCTCGACGGGGCCCGGGCCGTTGGCCGGGCCGCCGCCGCCCTCCGGAGAGGCCTGATGAGCGAGATCCTGCTGATCGACGACCCGGCGCCGTTCGTGCGCCGCCTGACGCTCAATCGGCCGGAGAAGCGCAACGCGCTCTCCAACGCCCTCCGCGCGGAGATTTTCGCGGCGCTGGAGGCCGTCGACGCCGACCCCGACGTGCGGGTGACCATCCTGCGCGGCGCCGGATCGTGCTTCTCCGCCGGCTACGACCTGGGCGGCGGCGCGCGGCCGCCCTATCCCTACGAGACCGCGGGTGGGCCCGGCCACTGGGCGCGCCATGTGGTGGAGGGCTGCTTCAAGGTCTGGGACCTGGCCAAGCCGGTGATCGCCCAGGTGCACGGCTGGTGCCTGGCCGGCGGGTCGGAACTGGCGACCGCCTGCGACCTGGTCTACGTGGCCGAGGACGCCCAGATCGGCTACCCGCCGGTCCGGATGATGAGCCCGCCGGACAACCAGTTCCACGCCTGGCTGTGCGGCCTGCGCCCCGCCATGGAGATGATGCTGACCGGCGACGCCATCGACGGGCTCGAGGCCGTGCGCGTCGGCTTCGCCAACCGCGCCTTCGCGCCTGACCGGCTGGAAGCCGAGGTGCTGGCCATGGCCGAGCGCGTCGCCAAGATCCCCACCGACGTGCAGCAGATGAACAAGCGTTCGGTGCACCGGGCCATGGAGATCATGGGCCTGCGCGCCGCCATCCGCGCCGGCGCCGAGATCCAGGCCCTGGCGCTGACCACGCCGTCCAGCCGGGAGACCTTCGCCAAGATCCGCGAGGACGTCTCCAAGGGCCTTTCCGCCCGCGACGAGGCGTTCGGCGACTACCGCACCAAGTCCTAACGTCCGGCGTCGGCCGCCGCGAGGTAGGGCGCGAGCGGCAGGGTCCAGACGTTGCTGTTGCTGTTGTCCCAGCTCTGCATCCGGTCGAGCGCCTCGGCCACCGCGGCGCGGGTGCGCGGCGTCGGCGGGGCCGGCAGGGTGCGGCCGCTGGTGAAGTAGAGCGTCTTGCCGTCCGGGCTGACCTGCGCCTCCCCATCGTCCGCGCCGGGCTCGTCGCCCGCGTAGCGCAGCGGCCGCGGCGCAGACCATCCATCGGCCTGGCGGGTGACCAGGAACAGGTGCTCGTGGCCGTCCTTGAACGGCGGCCGGTCCTTGCTGGAGAAGATCAGGTAGGACTGGTCGGGGGCGACGTAGGGGTCCACGTCGCCGTACTGGCCGTCGCTGAACCGCAGGGGCTCGGCCTTGCGGTAGGCGCCGTCCGCCCAGCGCGAGACGAACAGCCGCCACGCCGGCGGGCCTGCGGGACCGGTGTCGGCCATGAAGTAGAGGTCGCCGTTGCGCGCCACGCTGGGCTTGAAGACCCGGCGCGAGAAATTGACCGTCTCGGGCAGCGGTTTGGCCTCGGACCAGCGCCCGCCCTGGAACTCGGCCCGGTAGAGGTGCGCCAGCGTCCGCGGCTTGTCGCCGGTGGCCGCCGGATCCGGGCGGGTGGACTCGAACACCACGAAGCGGCCGTCCGGCGACAGCGCCGGCTGCTGGTCGGAATAGGCGCTGGCGAAGGGCGCCAGCACTGGCTTGCTCCAGCGTCCCGCCGCCAGGCTCGAGGTGACGATGGCGGTCCAGGCGCCGTTGGTGCGCTCGAAGAAGATCGTGCGGCCGTCAGGCATGAAGGTGGGCGCGCCATCGTTGGCGGCGCCGGAGATCACGCCGGGCGCGAAGATGGTCGGTGCGGGGTCCGCGGCCTGGGCGGCGACGGGAGCCAGGGCCAGCAGGGCTACGAGGAGAATCAGACGCATGCCGCAACCTGTCGCCGCGCCTGCGTGGCGCAAGCGGATCGCCGTGAGTGGCGCCGGCGGTGCGGCGAACGGCCAGAGCACGTCCCGCCTGCCAGGCGGGATGAACGTGCTCGCCTCTTTGATTTAGAGGCCATCTTCTCCGGTCATGATGATCCATCGTGACCGGGATGGCCTCTAAGCTTCGCCGGCCACGTACCCCGCCCAGCCGCGCGCGCGCAGCTCGCAGGCCGGACAGGTCCCGCAGCCATAGCCCCAGGCGTGCCGCGCGCCGCGCTCGCCGCGGTAGCAGGTGTGGGTGTGCTCGTTGATCAGGTCCACCAGCGGCTTGCCCCCGATGCGCTCCACCAGGGCCCAGCTCTCCGCCTTGGTGATGTCCATCAGCGGGGTCTCGATGCGGCCGTCCCACTCCATGCCGAGCCGCAGGGCCTGTTCCTGGGCCTGGATCGTGTCGCGCCGGCAGTCGGGGTAGCCGGAGTAGTCGGTCTCGCACATACCGCCGACCAGCACCTTCAGCCCCCGGCGATAGGCCAGCGCTCCGCCCATGACGAAGAACGCCAGGTTGCGGCCAGGCACGAAGGTGTTGGGCAGGCCCGCGGCGGTGGTCTCGATCTCGATGTCGGCGGTCATCGCCGTCTCGCCGATGGCGGAGAGGCCCTTCAGGTCCAGCACATGGTCGGGGCCCAGGCGGGCGTCCCAGGCCGGGTCGAAGGCGCGCATCCGCGTCAGCAGGCCCTGGCGCACCTGCATCTCCACGGAATGCCGCTGGCCGTAGTCGAAGCCGACGGTCTCCACCCGGGCGAACCGCGACAACGCCCAGGCCAGGGCCGTGCCGGAGTCCTGGCCGCCGGAAAACAGGATCAGGGCGCCGCTGTCGTTCAGGGCTTCGGCCACGCGCACTCGCCTTTCAGGTTTCCGCGCGGGCTAGAGCCCGGCCGGCGAACCGTCAAGCGCAGGCGTCAAAGCCAGGCGCCTCAGGCGCTGGCCGCTTCGGCCTCGGCCTCGGCGCCGTCCAGCACCTCGTTCAACGCCTCCAGGAGGCCCGCCAGGGTCACCGGCTTTTCCAGGTGGCGGTCGGCGCCGGCCGCGCGACTGGCCGCCACGTGCTCGGGCAAGGCGTTGGCGGTCAGCATGACGATGGGCAGCGACCGCCGGCGGGCCAGGGTTTCCATCTCGCGGATCAGGCGGGTGGCCTCCAGGCCATCCATCACCGGCATCTGCATGTCCATCAGCACCACGTCGTAGAGGCCCGCCCCCAGGGCCATCAGCGCCTCGGCGCCGTTCTCGACACTGACCACCTCGGCCAGGCCCTCCAGCATCAGCTCCACCACCTTGCGGTTGGTCGGATGGTCGTCCGCCAGCAGGATGCGCAGCACCCGGTCCGGGACCTCTGCGCCGGCGTCGTCGTCGGAGGCCCGCGGCGCCACTTCCGCGGCGACGAGCGGCAGGTCGAACCAGAACGTGGCGCCCTTGCCCTCCTGGCCGTCGGCGTCCAGCGTCCCGCCCATCAGCTGGGTCAGCTCGCGCGAAATGGTCATGCCCAGGCCCGTGCCGCCGAAGCGCCGGGTGATCGAGCCGTCGGCCTGGTGGAAGCGGCCGAAGAGGCGCTCCTTGGTCTCCGGCTTGAAGCCGATGCCGGTGTCGCGCACCGAGACCCGCACCCGGCCGTCCTCCGCCAGGCCGACGGTCACGGTGACAGAGCCGCGCTCGGTGAACTTCACCGCATTGGAGAGCAGGTTCAGCAGCACCTGGCGGATGCGGAAGGGATCGCCCTCGAAGGCGCGGTCGACGGCCGGCGCCACCTCCACCTTGACCGCCACGCCCTTCTCGTCGGCCTGCAGCTTGGCCAGCGCGGCGGTGGAGCGCACCAGTTCGCCCAGCTCGAAGGCGGTGGTCTCGATGGAAATCCGCCCCGCCTCGATACGCGCCAGGTCCAGGATGTCGGAGAGCAGCCGCTCCAGGGTCGCGCCGGAGGAGGCGATGATCCCCACCAGCTCCTGGGCTCGCGGATCCAGGTCGCAGCGGGCCAGCATGTCCGCGCCGGCCACGATCCCGTTCAGCGGCGTGCGGATCTCGTGGCTCATATTGGCCAGGAACTCGCTCTTGGCCCGGTTGGCGTCCTCGGCGTCGGCCAGGGCCGTGCGCAGGGCCCGCGCCGCCTCGCGCCGCTCGCTGACATCCTCGCCCAGGGTCACCAGGTGCAGTGGCTGGTCGCCATCGTAGGTGGCGAACTTCTTGGTGGTGAAATAGCGCACGCCTTCGCGCGTGGTGATCGGCTCCTCCTCCGAGACCCGCATCTGGCGCGAGAGGATGACGTCCGCGTCCTCCTCGGCGAAGGCCTGGGCCTCGTTGTGCGGGAAGAGCTCGAAGGCCGACTTGCCGATCCATTCGGCGCTCGACATGCCGAACGCCTTCTCGGCCGCCTCGTTGATCAGGACGTAGCGGCCGTCGCGCGCGTTCTTGGCCAGGATAGGATTGGGCAGCAGCCGCACCAGCATCTCGAGGAAGGCCTCGGACTCCAGGGCGCCGGAGACATCGCGCGAGACCGCCAGCAACGAGATGACCTGGCCCTCGCCGTTGCGCACCGGCGACAGGACGGTGTCCAGCCACAGGCGGTGGCCGGTGTGGGAGACGCAGGTCCCGCGGAACCGTCCGACCTTGCCGGCGGCCGCCGCGGCGATGGCGTCCTGCATCGCGCCGCGCGCGTCCGGCGGCCAGAGCAGCGGCCAGGACTGGCCGCGGACCCGGGCAGGATCGATCTCCAGCAGGGCCGCGCCGGCGGGATTCACATAGAGGATTTCGCCCGCGGGGCTGAGCACGCGCGCACACTCGGGCCACGCGTCGAGCACCGCGGCCAGGTCCACGGACCCCGCGCCTGTCGCAACCTGCGGCAGCTCCCCGGTCAAATGGTATCCCCCAGAGCTCGACGCTTGCGAGCCTAGGTTGCGATTGGGGCACGAATTTCTAAAGGTTTTGACAAAGCCACGCTGGCCCCTGCGCCAAACAGCCCGGCCCGGCACGACGCTGCCGCGGCCGGCGCGGCCGGCCCAAAATCCCCCCGAGCCGCCGCGGCGCCGCTGAAACCGGGTTGGATTTCAGGGGTTTGGAGGCGCACAACCGCTAAGGAGGCCAGTCATGCCCGCCAAGTCCGCCGCCCAGCAGAAGGCCGCCGGGGCCGCCCTCTCCGCCAAGCGCGGCGACACGCCCAAGAAGGAGCTCCGCGGCGCCTCGAAGTCGATGATGTCGATGTCCGAGAAAGAGCTCGAGAAGATGGCCCACACCAAGCGCAGGGGTAAGCCCGAGCACGTGAAGCACTAGGCGCGCTCCAGGCACGCCAAGACCGCGGCGGCCACCTCCGCGGTCTGGCTGCGCAGGTCGGGCACGGCGGAGGACTCCCACACCGCGCCGCGCGTGAGCGGCCCGACGGCGAACAGGCCCGGCGTCGGGCGGCCATCCGCGCCCAGCGCCCGGAACGCGGCGTCGACCTCCGCGCCCAGGCCCAGCGGATCGGCTCGCACCGCGCCTTGCCCCACCAGATCGGCCAGCAGCGCCGAGCCGCCGGGCAGGCCGCCGCTGGGGCCGGTGCAGTTCACCACCGCATCGAACCGCCAGGCCTGGGCCTTGCCCTCGCCCCGCCCGCGGATCGCCGCCTGGAACCCGTGGCCGTCCCAGCCCAGCCGCTCGAGCCGCCCCGCGCCGATGGTGAGCTGGCCGTCGGCCGCCAGGTCCGCCAGGCGCGCCGCAACGGCCGGCGCCATGCGGTGACGATGGACGTCCCACCAGGCCCGCAGGTGGCGCAGGAAGCGCCGCCGCTCCGCAAGCGGCCAGGCGCGCCAGATCGCCACCGTCGCCGGCCGGACGCTGTCCACCGCCTCGCGCCAGCCGACCGCCTCGGCGTGGCGGCGCAGGGTGGCCAGCGCCGCGCGCGCCGTGTCCAGCGGACCTTCCGGCGCGGCCGACGGGCGGGTGGGGCCATGGCTGCGCGAGATCAGCCCGCGGGGCGAGATGGCCAGCAGCCGGCGGTCGGGCGCCGCCAGCGCGAGGGCCAGGTCCACCATGGTCAGGCCCGAGCCCAGCAGCAGCACCTGGCCGCGCGGGAGGTCGTCCAGTCCGGAGGCCCAGGGATCGGGCACATAGGCCGGGGCGGCCAGGGCGGCGGCCTCCGCCCCCGGCAGGTCCGCCGGCGGCGCCAGCCCCACCGCCAGTACACAGGCGTCCGCCTCGAAGGCGCGCCCCAGCGCCAGCTCCACACGCCATTGCGAGCCGACCCGGCGAAGCGCCACCGCCTCATCCGCCTCCAGGAGCAGGCGCCCGGCCCGGTCCGGATCGCCGATCTCCTCGCGCAGCAGGCCCTGCAGGTAGTCGCCATAGCGGCTGCGCGTCACGAAGCTGTCGGCCCCGGCCGGCTCGCCCTGCGCCGCCAGCCACTCGACGAAATGGCGCGGCCGGTCGGGGAAGGCGCTCATGTTGCCGGCGCGCACGTTCAGCAGGTGCGGGTTCGCCCCCGCCTCATAGGCGCGGCCGCGGCCGAACCGCTGCGCCCGCTCCACCAGGCGCACCGCGGCCCGTGGCTCGCGACGCAGCAGGTGGATGGCGGTGAGCAGGCCGCTGAAGCCGCCGCCGATGACGGCGACCACGGGAGCGACCACGGGAGCGCGGGCGGGCGGATCGGACATGTCGGGCTCCTGCTCGCGCCGCTAATACCTATTCAATAAGTAGGAATTCAAGAGCCGACCGCACCCCTTGCCGGCGCCCGGGCGAAGCGGCCAAGCTCACGGTGCAAACAAGGCCAGGGCGGAGACGATGGTGAGGCTGACGCGGCGCGCTCTGGGCGGCCTGGGACTGGCGATGGCGGCCGCCGCGGCGAAGGCCAAGGCCCCGACTGTCCGCGCCGCCTGGCCGGACGCCACCGAGACCGCGGCCATGATCCGGGCCGGCGAGATGTCGGCGCTGGAGGCCGCGAAGGCCGCGGTGGACCGCTGCGAGCGGCTGCAACCGAAGTTGAACGTCCTGGTCACGTCCGACTTCGACCGCGCCCTGGACAAGGCGAAGCTGGCGCCGCTGGCCGGGCCGTTCGCGGGCGTCCCGTTCCTGGTCAAGGACCTGGAGGACTATCGCGGCCTGCCGACCCGTCTGGGCTCGCGCGCCTTCCTCGCCGCGCCGCCGGCTGCGATCCAGGGGCCGCTGGTGGACGCGTTCATGCGGACCGGCGTCAATGTCATCGGCAAGTCGGCGACGCCCGAGGCTGGCTTCCTGCCCACCACCGAGCCGCTGGCCTTCGGCCCGACGCGCAATCCCTGGGACCCCGGCCGCTCGTCCGGCGGCTCATCCGGCGGGGCCGCCGCGGCGGTGGCGGCGGGCATCGTGCCGATCGCTCACGCCAGCGACGGCGGCGGCTCGATCCGCATCCCGGCCTCCTGCTGCGGGCTCTTCGGCCTCAAGCCCTCACGCGGCCGCATGACCGGCGCGCGGGGCGAGACCAAGATCTCCGACCTGTCGGTGAACCACGTCCTGACCCGCAGCGTGCGCGACTCCGCCGCCATGTTCGCGGCCATCGAGGACGCCGGGCCCGGCGCGCAGCTGCCGCCGGTCGGCCTCGTCACCGCGCCGCTGACGCGCAAGCTGCGCGTGGGGCTACTGATGGAGGGCGGATCGGGCAGGGCGCCGGCGCCCGAGGTCCGCGCCGCCACGCAGGACAGCGCCAGGCTGCTCGAGAGCCTGGGCCACCACGTCGTGCCGACCGCCTGGCCCATCGGGCCCGAGTTCGGCGACGACTTCCTGCTGCTGTGGGCGGCGGACGCGGCGCAGCTGGCCGCCGCCATCGCCAGGGCGAGCGGAGCCCCGCCCAACGCCGAGGTGCTCGAGCCCTTCACCCTAGGTCTGGCCGAGCTAGCCGCCCGCGCGCCCAAGGACGCCCTGCCCCAGGCGCTGCAACGGCTGCACGCCGCCGCCATGGCCTACGATCCCTGGTTCGTGGGCCACCAGTTGGACGTGGTGATGTCGCCGGTGGTGGCCTGGACCCCGCCGCCGCTCGGGACCGTCGGCCCACAGGTCCCGTTCGAGACCCTGATCCCGCGCCTGGTCGAATATGTGGGCTACACCACCTATCACAACGTGGTCGGCGCGCCGGCCATGAGCGTGCCCCTGCACTGGACCGCCGACGGCCTCCCGGTCGGGACGATGTTCGCCGCACGGGTGGGCTTCGAGGCCCTGCTGTTCCAGCTCGCCTACCAGCTGGAAGAGGCCCGGCCCTGGGCCGACCGGGCGCCGCCGATCCGGGCCTAGAGCATCCAGGCCGGATCGCCCGATTGTGAAGTTATTGCGACAGTCTAGCGCCGGTCCGGACGGCATTCGTGCCTGTTCGACCCTGATAGGCCGTAAAAAACGTTGAGACGGAGACGGGTCCGAGCCAGAAGTCTCGCCATGTTTGCTGTTTGTGGCGGCGCGTACACATGAGCTCCATCTCATCTCGGAGCCCGGCGTGAAGCGCGCGGGGCAGTTGGCCTCTGCGGCGGCGCCGTGGACGCTGCCGACCTGCGCCATGATCACGGTCGTCCTCGGCTGCTGGGCCTGGCTCGACTACGGCTACCGCTTCGACGATGCGCTCTACCGCGCCGTCGCCCTGTTCTCCTTGAACAACGAGATCTATCGCGTGGCGCCCGGGGACACCGACCCGCGGTTCCTGGTCGCGCGATGGACCGGGGTGCTGACCCTGTTCGGCACGACGCTCTTCGCCCTTGCGGTCCTGCTGCGGGAGCGCGCGGTCGTGGCCCTGGCCCAGCTGGTCCGCCGGCGGGTCGTGATCGTCGGCGCAGGAGAGATCGCGGCCAAGGCCTTCGAGGAGGCCCAGTCCACGAACCGGCCCTGCCTCTGGCTCGGCGCCCCCTTGCTCGACGCCCATCGGCTGAGCGCCTTCGCCCTGCCCTGGCCCAGCGAGGACCACGAGCGGGCCGTGAAGACCTATCTCTCGGAAGCTGCGCAGGTGATCGTGGCCCAGGAGGACGCCGCCAACAGCCTGCTCCTGGCCAAGATGATCCGCGCGGCGGCGCCGCGCGCCCTGATCACGGTGATGCTCAACGATGCCATCCTGGCCGAGGACGCGGCCGGCATGATCAACGAGCCGCACACCCGCGTGCTCTCGGCTGCGACGGTCTCGGCGCGGTCGCAGCACGTCAGCCATCCGCCGTTCTTGCGGGCCCGCGAGCTGGGCCACACGCGCATCCACGCCGTCATCGTGGGCTTCGGCCAGGAGGGACAGGCCCTGGCGCGCGACCTGATCGTCAACTGCCGGACGACCTATCTGGCCCCGCCCCGCATCACCGTCATCGATCCGGCGGCGCGGGCGCTCGAAGGCGCCTTCCGCGTCCGGGCGCCGGAGCTGGACCTCTGCGCGTCGATGGTCTTCATCGAGGGGCAGGTGGGCACTCAGGGCGTCGCGCCCGCGGTGCCCGAACTGGTCGAAGCCATCGCCGCCGGCGGTCCCGTCACCGCGGTCTACGCCTGCCGCGGGTCCGACGCGGAGAACCTCAGCGTCGCGGGCATCCTGCAGTCGGTGCTGCGGCTCTCGGACCTGGGCGAGGCGGCGATCTTCATCCGCCTTCGCGACGCCCACACCCTGACCCGCACCCACGGCGGGGACCAGCAGCTGGACGCCCTCATCCCCTTCGGCGACATCGGCGCGATGTTGAAGGCGTCGGAGTTCCTCTCCGATCCGCCGGACGCGGCGGCGCGGGCGTTCTCCGAGGCCTATCGCGCCCTGCTGACCGACGCGCAGCGCAACGATCCGGCCAACCGCTCCGGCCGGCCATGGGACGAGCTGGACGAGACCTTCCGCCAAGCGACGCGCGATGCGGTGGCCCACATCCCCGCCAAGCTGGCCAGCGCCGCCGTGGACCCGGTCCACTGGCGCGGGGTCGCCGGCCCGCCGCGGCTGCCGTCGGGCATCGGGCTCTGCGCGAATGAAGCCGAGCGCGACGCGCTCGCGGCCCTCGAGCACGAACGCTGGAACGCCCAGCGGCGGCTGGCGGGCTGGCGCTGGGCCGACATCCCCGCGAAGGACGAGAAGCGGCGCTTGCACCCGTCGCTCGTGCCCTACGAGGCCCTGCCAGAGTCGGTGAAGGCCTATGACCGCGCGCTGGTCGAGGAGACCGAGGCGGTCTGCTGCGGCCCACGCCCGCCGCTCCGGCCGGCCCAGCCCGCCGAGCCCGCGCCGGCGGCCCCGGACGTCGTCGTCAGCCTGGCCTGAGGCGCGCCGGCGGCTCCTAGATGGCGCCCATGGCCTCCCACATGACCATGGCCAGGCCGAAGGCGCGCATGTCGCCCTGGGTGGTCCCGGCCATCCTGTTCATGGCGTAGGCGAAGGTGGTGCGGGCGGTCATGTCGATGATCACGAGAGAGCCGCCGTAGCCGCCCCAGTAGATGGTGTCGGGGTTGGGGAAGCTCAGCATCCCGCCGCCCAGCCCGAAGCCCATGCCGTACCAGGCCGGCGCGTCCAGGATCAGGTCCTGGCTCTCGATCTGCAGCTCCAGCGCCTTGCGGCATCCGGCCTCGGAGAGGAAGCGCTTGCCCTTGGCGACGCCGCCGTTGGCGAGGATGGCGTGGATTTCCGCCACCGAGCGCGCGTTGCCGGTCCCGCCGGCGGCGGGGATCTCCGCGCCGCGCCAGGCGCGGGTGCGGGTCTCGGCCACGTCCACGCCGGGGTTGTCGGACATGTTGGCCTGCAGCTCGGTCCGACCGCCGCCGTCGCCGATGGCCTGGCCCGGCGGCGGCGGGACCAGCTCGGCGACCCGATCGTCCTCCGAGGCCGGCAGGCCGATCCAGAAGTCCGCGCCCAGGGGTTCGGCGATCTCCTCGCGGAAGAGCGTCCCGAGCGACTTGCCGGTGATGCGCCGGATCACCTCGCCCACCAGATAGCCCTGGGTCAGGGCGTGGTAGCCGCACGCCGTCCCCGGCTCCCAGTAGGGCGCCTGGGCGGCCAGGAGCGCGGTCGCCTTGTCCCAGTCGTAGAGATCCGCCTTCGAGATCGGCGCCTTCCAGCCGGAGAGCCCCGCGGCGTGGCTCATCAGGTGGCTGACCTTGACCCCCGCCTTGCCGTTGGCGGCGAACTCGGGCCAGTACCTGGCCACCGGGGCGTCGAAGTCGAGGTCGCCACGGTCGGCGACCAGCAGCGCTGTCAGGGCGGTCATGGTCTTGGTGGTCGAATAGACGTTGACGATGGTGTCGCGGCCCCAGGCGCGGGTCTTGGCCGGATCGGCCCACCCGCCCCAGAGGTCGACCACGGTCTCCCCGTCCACCGTCGCGCAGAACGAGGCGCCCAGGTCGGCCCCGCTGGCGAGGTTGTCCTCGAACACCGCGCGCACCTTGGCGTAGCGGTCATGCACCTCACCGTGAACGGATCCGTCGGCCACCTGGGACTCCCTCTGCTGTCTTGCTCTATGCCGCCAGGCCCTGCAGCCGCGCCGCGATCTCGCGCACGCGCTCCGGCCCGCCCAGCAGCTGGCGGTTCAGGCCGATGCGCTTGAACCAGTAGTGCAGGCCCAGGAGGTCGGTCATGCCGATCCCGCCGTGCACCTCGGTGGCGGTGCGGGCGATGAAGCGGCCGATCTCGGAGGTGTGGGCCTTGGCGTGGGCCGCCATCAGCGCCGCTTCGTCCGGCGCATGGTCGAAGGCGTAGGCGGCGTACCAGACCAGGGCCCGGGCCGGCTCCAGCTCCGCCGCCATCTCGGCGCACAGGTGCTTCACCGCCTGGAACGAGCCGATGGTGCGGCCGAACTGCTTGCGCTCCTTGGCGTAGGCGACGGCCTTGTCGAGCATCGTCTGGGCCGCCCCCAGGGTGTCGGCGGCCAGCAGCACCCAGGCCGCGTCGCGCAGGCGATCCAGCAGGTCGCGCCCGTTGCCCAGGGGCTCGGCGGGGGTCTCGGCGAAGGTGAGCTCGGCCAGCCGCCGCGTCTCGTCGATGCCGGGCATCAGGCTGCGCCCGAGGCCGGCGGCGTCGCCCCGCACCAGGTGCAGGCCGCCGGTCCGGTCGGCGACCAGGATCAGGCCCGCCGCCATCCCGCCCGGCACGAACAGCGCCTTGCCGGCCAGCTTGCCGCCCAAGGCCGTCACGCCCGCGTCGTCCCGCGCGCCGGCCACCGGTTCGGACATCGCCACCGCCGCGGTCACCTCGCCCGAGGCCAGTCGGGGCAGCCAGTCGGCCTGCTGCGCCGCGCTGCCGCCGCGCGTCAGGGCCAGGGGCGCCAGCACCACGCCCATGAACGGAACCGGCGCGACCGCCGCGCCCAGCGCCTCGGACGCCAGCGCGGCTTCGAGCAGGCCCAGGCCCTGGCCGCCGAACTCTTCCGGCACGGCGAGGCCCGCCAGTCCGAACTCGGACAGGCCCTGCCAGACGTCCTCGCCGCGGTCCTTCAGGTCGCCGGCGAACGCCCGCACCCGCTCCAGCGGCGACAGGGCGGCGAGCGCCTTGGCCAGGCTGTCCTGCAGCATCGCCTGGTCTTCGGAAAGCGCGAACCGCATGCCCCTTAAGCCCCCACGACCTTCGGTTCGCGCGGCAGCCCCAGGCCCCGTTCGGCGATGATGTTCTTCTGGATCTGGGCCGTGCCGCCGCCGATGATCAGGCCCAGGTCGAACATGTAGTTCCACTGCCAGCCGCCCTTGGCCCGCAGGTGCGGCCCCTCGCGGTAGAGCACGCCCAGCTCGCCCAGGGCGTCGATCGCCAGGGCCGCCACCTGGTGGTTCAGCTCGCAGCCCTGCAGCTTGACCACCAGCCGCGCCAGGCCGGCGGTCTCGTCGGTCAGGGTGCGCAACCCGTTGAACTTCATGGCGAAGACGCGGGCCTGCAGCTGCATCAGCCGGTCGCGCAGCACCGGGTTGTCGATCAGCCGCTGGCCATCGACGGTCTCGGCCTTCATCAGCTCGATCAGGGCCTTCAGCCGCGCCTCGGTGGCGTTGGGATCGCCCAGCATCCCGCGCTCGTGCTTCAGCGTGGTGTTGGCCACCTGCCAGCCGCGGCCACGCCCACCCACGACATTGGCCTTCGGCACGCGCACGTCGGTGAAGAACACCTCGTTGAACTCGGCCTGGCCGGTCATGGTCTTCAGCGGCCGCACCTCGATCCCCGGCGTGTCCATGGGGAAGAGGATGTAGGAGATGCCCTCGTGCTTGGGCTTGTCGGGCTCGGTGCGCACCAGGCAGAACATCATCTGCGCCTGGGCCGCGGTGCTGGTCCAGATCTTGGACCCCGAGATCAGGAAGTCGTCGCCGTCCTCCACCGCCTTGGTCTGCAGGTTGGCCAGGTCGGAGCCGGCGCCGGGCTCGGAATAGCCCTGGCACCAGATGATGTCGCCCGCCAGGGTCGGCGGGATCCAGCGACGCTTCTGGTCCTCCGACCCCACCTCCAGCAGGGTCGGGACCAGCATCGAGATCCCCTGCCCCGCCATCCCGCGCGGGGCGCCGGCGGCGATGAACGCCTCGGCGATGATGCGGCCCTTCAGGATGTCGGGCTCGGCGCCATAGCCGCCGTATTCCCGCGGGATCGTCCGGGCGGCATAGCCGTGGGCGATCAGCAGGCGCTGCCAGGCCTTGGGGTCCTTGGGCGCGCCGGCCTCGTGCTCGTGGCGGTGCGCATCCAGGAACGCCCGCACCTCGTCGCGGAACGCCGCGAGCTCCGGTGTCAGCGTCAGGTCCATGTTCGTTTCCTCTTGCGCCCACTGCAGCCGCTTTCAGCCCGCCGCGCAACGGCGCCGTGGCGTCAGCCGTTTCACCCGCTCTGTCGAGGAGACGACCCATGCGCACGCCCTGGCTGGCCGCCGCCGCAGCCCTCGCTCTCGCGGGCTGTTCGTCCGGCTCGAAGGACCCGTTCGTGGGCTTCGGGCCCAATCCGCCGCTGAAGGCGCCCGAGCATCGGCTGATCCCCAGCGTGGGCGTGCCCGACGTGGTCCACTGGCCCGCCGGCGCCGCGCCGCATGCCCCGGCCGGCTTCGTGGTCACCCGCTTCGCCGAGGGCCTGGACCATCCGCGCTGGCTCTATGTCCTGCCCAACGGCGACGTGCTGGCGGCCGAGGCCGCCGGCCCGGGCAGCAAGGTCGACAAGACCCAGACCGGCATCCGCGCCTGGGTGCAGAAGCATTTGATGAAGAAGGTGGAGTCCGCCGTCCCCAGCCCCAACCGGATCGTCCTGCTGCGCGACGCGGACGGGGACGGCGTGGCCGAGACCAAGACCGTCTTCGCCCAGGGGCTGAACAGCCCGATCGGCATGGCTCTGGTGGGCGGCACGCTGTACGTGGCCAACTGCGACGGCGTGGTCAGCTTCCCCTACCACCCCGGCGACACCCAGGAGGCCGGCTCCGGGACGAAGGTCTTCGACCTGCCCGGCCCGCCGATCAACCACCACTGGACCAAGAACCTGGTCGCCACGCCCGATGGGACCAAGCTGTTCGCCACCGTCGGCTCGAACTCCAACATCGGCGACAACGGCATGGCTGCCGAGGCGGGCCGGGCGGCGATCTGGGAATACGACCTGGCCACTCGCCAGGCCCACGTCTACGCCAGCGGGCTGCGCAACCCCAACGGCATGGACTTCGAGCCCATTACCGGCGCCCTGTGGACCGTGGTCAACGAGCGCGACGAGATCGGCGACGACCTGCCGCCCGACTACCTCACCCACGTGGAGCCCGGCGCCTTCTACGGCTGGCCCTACAGCTACTGGGGCCACAACGTGGACAGCCGGGTGAAGCCGCCGCGTCCGGACCTGGTGGCCAAGGCCGTCGCGCCCGACTACGGCCTGGGGCCGCACACGGCCTCGCTGGGCCTGACCTTCTATCGCGCCAGCGCCTTTCCGCCGGCCTATCGCGGCGGGGCCTTCATTGGCCAGCATGGCTCGTGGAACCGCCAGCCGCTGAACGGCTACCAGGTGGTGTTCGTGCCGTTCGCCAATGGGCGACCGCAGACGCCGCCGCAGCTGTTCCTCACCGGATTCCTGAACACCCAGAACAAGATCCAGGGCCGGCCCGTCGGCGTGGCCGTGGACAGCCGCGGCGCCCTGCTGGTCGCCGACGACGTCGGCGGCATGGTCTGGCGCGTGGCCCCGGCGCCCTCCGCGGCGAAGGACGCCGGATAGCGGGCGTCAGCCCATCTTGAACACGCAGACCTTGTTGCCGTCCGGGTCGCGGAAATAGGCGCCGTAGAAGGTGGGCAGCCGCTGGCCGGGCTCGCCCTCGCACGTGCCGCCAGACGCCAGGGCCGCGGCGTGGACCGCGTCCACCTGCTCCCTTGTCGCCGCCGGGAAGCCGAACATGCTGCCGTTGCCGACCGTCGCGGGCTGCTCGTCATAGGGTTTGCTGATGGCGATCATGCTCGCCATGCCCTCCGAGCCGTAGAACTGCATCCGCTCGCCGTTGGCGAAAGTGCGCTTGCCGCCCAGGGGCTCGAGCACCGCATCGTAGAACTTGGTCGCCTTGTCGAGGTCGTTGGTGCCGATGGTGACATAGCCGATCATGGGAGGTCCTTTTTCGTCCAGAACCCGAGCCTAGCCGATGACCTATGCGGAAGGGCAAGTGCGGCGTGACGGCGATGGCGTTCCCGGTCCATGGTCCGCACGGGCGTGCGGAGGGTGTGCGATGCGGGGCTGGCTGATCGGGCTGATGGCGGCGGTGGCGCTGGCCGGCGCGGCGCGAGCGGAGGCGCCCGGCTCGGCGCGCCACGAGCAGCAGGCGATCGCCGGCCTCAGCCAGTCGGCCGAGCTGATCGTCGACCGCTGGGGCGTGCCGCACATCTATGCCCAGAGCGCCCGCGACGCCTTCTTCCTGCAGGGCTGGAACGCCGCCCGCGACCGGCTCTGGCAGATCGACCTCTGGCGCAAGCGCGGGCTCGGCCGGCTCTCGGCCAGCCTGGGTCCCGCCTACGTGGCCCAGGACCGCGCCGCGCGGCTCTTCCTCTACCGGGGCGACATGGCCGCCGAATGGGCCGCCTACGATCCCCAGGCGCGCGAGGCGGTGGAGGCCTTCGCTGCCGGCGTGAACGCCTATGTGGCGCAGGTGAAGGCCGGGGCCCAGCCGCTGCCCGTCGAGTTCAAGCTCACCCACAGCCAGCCGGAGGCCTGGAACCCCGAGGACATCCTGCGCATCCGCAGCCACGCCCTGGTCAACAACGTCACCTCCGAGGTGGCCCGCGCCCGCACGGTCTGCGCCGGGGGCGTCGCGGCCGACGCCCTGCGCCGCAAGCTGGCGCCAGCCCACAAGCTGGTGGTTCCCCCGGGCCTCGACCCCTGCGTCGTGCCGGCCGACGTGCTGAAGGACTATGTCCTCGCCACGGAGCCGGTCAGTTTCGGCAAGACCGCCGAGGCGTCGCTGGCGCAGGTGATCGCCGAACGCTCGGCGGAAGGCTCCAACAACTGGGTGATCTCGGCCGCGCGCTCAGCCACCGGCCGCCCGATCCTGGCCAACGACCCGCACCGGCCGGTCGGCGCGCCTTCGCTGCGCTACATCGCCCACCTGGAGGCGCCGGGCCTCTCCATCATCGGCGCCGGGGAGCCGGCCCTGCCAGGCGTCTCGTTCGGCCACAACGAGACCGCCGCCTTCGGCCTGACGATCTTCTACATCGATCAGGAGGACCTCTACGTCTACGAGACCCGCGGCGACACCTACCGCTACAAGGGCGGCTGGGAGCCCATGAAGCTGGTCCGCGAGACCATCGAGGTGAAGGGCGAGGCGCCGCGCCAGGTGGAGCTGCGCTTCACGCGCCACGGGCCGGTGCTGTGGCAGGACTCGGCCCACGCCTTCGCCATCCGCACGGTGTGGAACGAGCCGGGCCTCTCCGGCTACTTCGGCTCCTCGCGCATGTGGCGGGCCAAGTCCTGGGACGACTTCCAGACCGCGCGCAACCGCTGGGGCGCCCCGTCGCTGAACCTCGTCTACGCCGACACCCACGGCGATATCGGCTGGTCGGCGGCGGGCCGCACGCCGGTGCGGCCCAACTGGGACGGGCTGATGCCGGTGCCCGGCGACGGGCGCTACGAGTGGAAGGGCTTCCTGGAGGACGGCGGCCTGCCCCTGGCGAAGAACCCGGCCGCCGGCTTCTTCGCCACCGCCAACGCCATGAACATCCCCGCCGAGCCGGCCTATCCGCGCGAGGCGCGCAAGCTGGGCTTCGAATGGGCCGATCCAACCCGTTCGATCCGCATCCACGAGGTGCTGGGCGCCCTGCCGAAGTCGACCCTCGCCGACTCCATGGCGCTACAGACGGACGTCACCAGTCCTCAGGCGCGGCGCGGCGTGGCCCTACTCGCCGGTCTCACCTCCGGCGATGCAGACGTCGCGAAGGCCCTGGCCCTGCTGCAAGGCTGGAACGGGCGAGAGGCGACCGACAGCGCGCCCGCGGCGATCTACGAGGTCTGGGCCAACAAGCACCTGGGCCGCGCGGTCGCCGCGGCCGCCGCGCCGGAAACCGCGCGGGCGCTGATCGGCAACAGCACGCCGGACCCGCTCCTCACCTGGTTGGAGGCGGCGCCGCCCGCGACGCGCGGCCCGATCCTGCTGGCCAGCCTGGCGGACGCGGTGGCGGAGCTGAAGGGCCGCCTGGGCCCCGACATGGCGACCTGGACCTGGGGCCGGCTGCACCACGCCCGCTTCGTCCCCGCCGTCGCCACGCTCGCCGACAAGGAGACCACCGCCCAGATGTCCCTGGGTCCGCTGGAGGTCCCCGGCTCGGCCTCGACCCCGCGCGCCGCCACCTACAGCATGACCAGCTTCGACCAGACCGCAGGGGCCTCGGTGCGCCTGGTGATGGACGTGGGCGCCTGGGACAACTCCATGGCCATCAACACGCCCGGCCAGTCGGGCGACCCCCAGAGCCCGCACTACCGCGACCTGTTCCCGCTCTGGGCGGCGGGGGCCTACGTGCCGCTGCGCTACAGCCGCGCCGCCGTGGAGGCCGACGCCGAGACCGTGATGACCCTCACGCCGGCGCGGTAGGGTTGTGCTGGGCTTGCGATCGTCCAGGGCGCGTCAGCGCCGATCCTTCGACACCAAGACCGCCAAGGACACCAAGACCACGAAGGCGCGAGAGGTGACCTGAGGCTGAGGCCATCTGCGGCCTCTTGGCGACCTTGGCGTCTTGGCGGTCCTCTTGTCTTCAAGGACCGCGCCTGCGGCGCAGAGCGGGACAGCCTTGCGCGGAGCTAGACGCGCCCCGTCACCGGCACCAACGCCCCGGTCATCGCCCGCGCCTCGGGGCTCGCCAGGAACAGCATCACACTGGCCAAGTCGTCCGGCGCCACCCAGGCGGCGAAGTCGGCCGACGGCATGTCCTTGCGGTTGGTGGGCGTGTCGATGATCGAGGGCAGCACGGCGTTGACGGTCACGCCGTCCCCCTTCAGCTCCTCGGCCAGGGCCTGGGTCAGGCTGTGGACGCCGGCCTTGGCCGCCGCATAGGCGCCCATGCCCATGGCGGCCTTCAGGGCGGCGGCCGAGCCCACGTTGACGATCCGGCCCGCAGCGCTGCGCCTCAGGTGAGGGACGGCCGAGCGGCAGGCGTTGGCGGCGGTGAGCACGTTCAGGCGGTACATAGCCGGCCAGCTGGCGATCGAGCCGTCCTGCAAGGTCTCCCAGGTGAAGCCGCCGGCGATGTTGAGCAGGGCGTCGAATGCGCCGAAGCGGTCGGCCACGGCGTCCATCGCCGCGCCCGCCTGGTTCGCATCGGTCAGGTCGACGCTGCCCAGCACCAGCACATCGTCGCCGGATGGCAGCCCCGCCGGGGCGGTGGCAGCGAAGTCGATCAGCGCGAGCCGTGCGCCGCCCGCGGCTGCAGCCTTGGCCACCGCCGAGCCGAGGACGCCGAACGCCCCCGTGATCGCCACCACCCGACCCGCCATGCGCACTCCTCCAAACGCTTCAAGATCCTCCTCGCCCTCGATGTCCGGGGGCGAGGAGCAAACCGCCGTCAGCCTACAGCCGCTCGACGATGGTCACGTTGGCGAGGCCGCCGCCTTCGCACATGGTCTGCAGGCCGTAGCGCTTGCCGCGGGCCTTCAGGGCGTTCAGCAGGGTGGTCATCAGCTTGGTGCCGGAGGCGCCCAGCGGGTGGCCCAGGGCGATGGCGCCGCCGTTGACGTTCAGGCGATCCGGATCGGCGCCGGTTTCCTTCAGCCACGCCACCGGCACCGAGGCGAAGGCCTCATTGACCTCGAAGAGGTCGATGTCGTCGATCGACATGCCGGCCTTCTTCAGGGCGCGCAGGGTGGCCGGGATCGGGGCTTCCAGCATGATCACCGGGTCGTGGCCGATCACCAACAGGTGGTGGATGCGCGCCAGGGGCGTCAGGCCGTATTCCTTCAGCGCCTTCTCGGAAACCACCATCACGCCCGAGGCGCCGTCGCAGATCTGGCTGGAGGTCGCCGCGGTAAGGGCCCCGCCCTCCTGCAGCAGCTTCACGCCCTTCATGGCCTCCAGGCTGGCCTCGAAGCGGATGCCCTCGTCGGCGTCATGGCGCACCGTGTTGCCCTCGGCGTCCTTGCCGTCGAGCACCAGGATCTCGTCCTTGAACGCCCCGGCCTGGGTCGCGGCGATGGCGCGCTGGTGGGACATGTAGCCGAACTCGTCCAGCTGGTCCTTGGTCAGACCGTACTTCTTGGCCACCATCTCGGCGCCCATGAACTGGCTGAACTGGATGTTCGGATAGCGCTCTTCCTGGTGCGGGCTCTTGGGCTGGCCCAGGCCGGCTTTCAGCGGCAGCATCACCGACATGCCCATGGGGCAGCGCGTCATGCTCTCGACGCCGGCGGCGATCACCACGTCCATGGTGCCGCTCATCACCGCCTGGGCGGCGAACTGCATGGCCTGTTGCGAGGAACCGCACTGGCGGTCGACCGAGGTGCCGGGGACGCTTTCCGGCAGCTTCGACGACAGGACGGCGTTGCGCGCCACATTGGTGGACTGCTCGCCCGCCTGGGTGACGCAGCCCATGATCACGTCTTCCACGACGTTGGGGTCGACGCCGCTGCGGTCGATCAGGTTGTCCAGGACCGTGCCGGCCAGGTCGGTCGGGTGCCACTCGCGCAACCTGCCGCCCTTGCGGCCGCCGGCGGTGCGGGTCGCCGCGACGATATAGGCTTCAGCCATCTTGCTGCTCCGTTCTCGGTTTGGTGCGCCGCGAAAGGCTCGGAGCGGCGCGCTTTGCCGGTCGTCTAGCGCGGCGCCCTAACGGAAGACAACGCGAGGCGAGTGCGTTGCGCCAGGCTGTCCGGCTCCGCGCCGAAGGCGCCGTCCATGAGGACAAGAGGACCGCCAAGACCACCAAGACCGCCAAGAGGCTGCAGATGGCCGCCAGCCTGAGGTCACCTGCGGCGCCCTCGTGGTCTTGGTATCGAAGGATCGGCGCTGACGCGCCGCGGCGAGCTCCGCCTATCCTGCGAACGTCGCCGCCAGGATGCGCTCCAGCCCGGCCTGGTCGACCGCGTCGAAGGCGGCCGGCCGGTCGGAGTCCACGTCGAACACGGCGAGCAGCCGCCCGTCGGGGCCGAACACCGGCACCACGATCTCGCTCTGTGAGCGCCCGTCGCAGGCGATGTGGCCGGGGAAGGCGTGGACGTCCTCGACCAGCTGGGTCTTGCCGGTGGCGGCGGCCGCGCCGCACACCCCGCGTCCGAAGGCGATGCGCATGCAGCACAACGTGCCCTGGTAGGGCCCCACGACCAGTTCGGCGTCCTTGTCCGGGTCGACCACATAGAAGCCGGTCCAGAAATAGTGCTCGAAGCTGCTGGCCAGCATCGAGGCCACCGTGGCCATGCGCGCCACGAGGTTGGGCTCGCCCGCCAGCACGGCGGCGATCTCCTCGGCCACGGCGGCATAGCGCTCGGCCTTGGCGGTGGGCAGTTCGATCTCGTTGAAGGCTTCAGCCATGGCCGCAGATGTAACGACGCCGGGCCCGATCGGCCACCGCCGGCGCATCGACCGACTTCTGCATCGAGTGGCCGGCGCCGGCGTTTAGCGGCCGGGGACGCGGTGGGCGCAATCGGGAGAGCCGCATGGGTTACGGCCGTTTCGCCGCGATGATCGCGACGTCCACCGTCGTGATGTTCGCCTTGATGTACTTCAACACCTACGCCCTGGAGCACGTCCGCTTCAGCGAGACCCGCCTCTACATGGCGCTGCTCATGGGGGCCGCCATGGCGATCGTCATGCTCGGCTTCATGTTCGGCATGTACAAGGACAAGCGCCTGAACGTGGTGATCCTGGCGGTGGCGGCCGTGGTCTTCGCCGGCGCCCTGTGGCTGGTGCGCAGCCAGCAGACGGTGGGCGACGTGGCCTACATGAAGGCCATGATCCCGCACCACTCCATCGCCATCATGACCAGCGAGCGGGCCCACATCAAAGACCCGCAGGTGCGGCGCCTGGCCGACGGCGTCATCGACGCCCAGCTGCGCGAGATCGCCGAGATGGAGCGCCACATCGACCGCCTGCAGGCCCATCCGCCGGCCGCCGATGCGCCCGACCTTCCGTCCTACCGCGCCCGCGGCGCCAAGCCACCGGCGCCGGAAACCGACGAAAGCGCCGGGATCGACACGACGAAGATCCCGCGCTGAGCCTGCCGCTGGCCGCGCAGCACCCGTTCGTCGACGCCTTCTGGACAAAGCCGGCGACGCCGCCTTTGCTGCGGGCCACTTCAGGTTCCCCGGGGAAGACTTCATGCGTTTGGCGGTTCTGGCGGCGGTCGCATCCTTCGGCGTCGCCTTGGGCGCGGTCGGCCCGGTGGCGGCGCAGGTGGCCGAGGCCCCCTCCAAGACCTTCGGGCCCGCGGACCTCTTCGGCCTGCAGGCGGCCAGCGACCCGCAGGTGCGGCCCGACGGCGGGGCGGTGGCCTACGTCCGCCTGCGCAACGACATCATGACCGACCGCGCCCAGCCCTCGATCTGGCTGGCGGACCTTTCCACCGGCGCCCAGACCCCGCTGGTGGTGGACGAGGCGGCCAACATGTCGCCGCGGTGGTCGCCGGACGGCACGCGGCTGGCCTATGTGGCGGCGGGGCCGAGCGGGGCGCAGCTGTACGTGCGCTGGGTGGCCACCGGACGCTCGGCCAAGGTCGCCAGCCTGGAGCAGGCGCCCAACGACATCGCCTGGTCGCCGGACGGCAAGACCCTGGCCTTCACCATGCTGATCGCCGATCCGGGCAAGCCGCTGGCGCCGCCCCTGCCCAAGCCCGACGGCGCGAAATGGGCCGAGCCGCTGCGGGTGATCGACCGGGTCACCTACCGCGCCGACGGCGAGGGCCTGATCAAGCTGGGCTACCACCACATCTTCGTCGTCTCCGCCGACGGCGGCCAGCCGCGCCAGCTCACCTTCGGCAAGTTCGACGACGCCGGGCCGATCGCCTTCAGCCACGACGGCAAGGGCGTGCTGTTCTCCACCAACCGCAGCGCCAACTGGGAGCGCGACCCGGAGGAGGCCGAGCTCTACCGGGTCGACGTGGCCGACGGCGCGCTGGCCCGCCTCACCAACCGCGTGGGGCCGGACTTCGCGCCGGCCGTCTCGCCGGACGGGAGCAAGATCGCCTACGTCGGTTTCGACAACGCCCGCCACCGCGGCTACGAGAACCAGCGCCTCTACGTCATGGACGCCGACGGCCGGAACGGCCGGGTGCTCACCGGCGGCCTGGACCGCAGCGTCGCCGCGCCGGTCTGGGCGGCGGACGGCAAGGGCGTCTACGTCACCTACGAGGACCAGGGCGTGACCAAGGCGGCGCGCGTCGGCCTGGACGGGAAGCTGGAGACCCTGTTCGCGGGCGTGGGCGGCTCGGGCCTCGACCGGCCCTACACGGGCGGGCAGTTCGACGTCGGCAAGGGGGGCGTCGTCGCCTTCACCGCCGGCTCGACCGGCCGGCCTACGGAACTCGCGGTCTGGCGCGGCGGCAAGGTCCAGATCCTCACCGACCTCAACCGCGACCTGCTGGACGCCAAGAGCCTGGCCAAGGTCGAGGCCCTGCCGGTGACCTCCAGCTACGACAAGAAGCCGATCGGCGCCTGGATCGTCACGCCGCCGGGCTTCGACCCCTCGAAGAAGTACCCGCTGATCCTGGAGATCCACGGCGGGCCGTTCTCCGCCTACGGCCCCACCTTCTCCACCGACGACCAGCTCTATGCGGCGGCCGGTTACGTCGTGGTCTATTCCAATCCACGCGGCTCCACCTCC
>Ga0136846_1235672_pt1 | contig 30116 bp, 19 predicted proteins | sample HopSoiMetagenom2_FD_96841 | JGI IMG/M metagenome (GOLD analysis project Ga0136846, IMG submission 96841) | Grasslands soil microbial communities from Hopland, California, USA - 2 Assembly 2016 (version 4) | ecosystem: Environmental > Terrestrial > Soil > Grasslands | place: USA: Hopland...
AGTTGGCCTGGCGGCCAACTGCGGGCCTGACGGCCCGTTAGGTGCCGTCGTCGTGCCTGACGGCACGACTGTGTGTCAGGTATCGAGTTGGCCCTGGCGGGCCAACGTGGTTGGTTTCTGAGGGAGTTGAGCGGGCCTGGCGGCCCGCTGGCAGCAAGAGGCGTGTGTCCCGCCTGCCGGCGGGACCGCACCGTGCCGACTCCCTGAGCCTGCGTCGGCAAGCACCACGATATGCCCCTGTTGCGTGGGCCCGTGCGAGTCTTGGCGTTTGCCTCTCTCTAGGCTGGCCGTTGCCACGGCCATGGGGCCGTTACGGTGGCCGGGTGAGTGTCGCGAAGGACTCTGCGGGCAGTGATGACCGTTTCACCGTGTCCGCTGAACTGTCAATGGCCTTGACTGCTCAAGGGCCTCACGGTGAGCGGGCGTTGAACCTCTTGCGGGATGCGGCGGCGGTCTTGTCCGATCCTGGCCGGTGGAGCGCGCCGTACGAGGTGGCCCAGTCCTGCTGCCGGGGCGCGATCGACAGCATCCTCAATCTGGCGCCGCGGGACATCACAGGTATTGAGGCAGTGACGAAGGCCGTCACCGATGCCGCCGAGTCTGCCGTCGATGCCTGGCGTGCGGGCGGTCAGGTTCCCCAGGGGTTGCTGGACGGGCTCGCTGCCGCGGTCGATGCGCTGCGTGCTGAGGAAGGCAATCCGGGCGGTCGGCGTATCCGTCAGATCGGGTACCTGGTGCAGGAGTTGACGCGGCAGGAGATGGGGCTGGCCGAGGTGGAGGCCGTACGTAATTCCTGGACCCGGTTCTATCGGGACACCTCTGGTGTCCTGCACGGTTCGGGCGCCACGCCCGAGGAGTCCCGCGAGCGGTTCGAGGGAGTAGTCGCCTCCTTCGAGCAGCTGTTTTTGGGGCTGCCTGAGCGTGCCGAACGGCTGCGTCAGCTGGCGCTGAGTGAGCAGCCCTCGCCGCAGGATGCCGCTGAGATCGCGTCGATGTCGGATCCCCGCGCCGGCGACTACTTCTTTCGCGCGGCAGTGAGCCCGCGCTGGCTTGGTCTGCTGCCGCTGGACCGGCTGCTCCCGGAGGCGTCTCGGTGGCCGGCTCTTCCTTACCTGCGGCGGCAGTTGGAGGCTGATGCAGGGCAGGTGTGTGCGTGGGTGGAGCAGTATCTTGCCTCGATCGAGGCGCGTGGCCCGGGAGCGGTCGGCATGGCGGTTGGCCTGGTGGCCGAGGGGGGCATGACGGCGTGTGAGGTGATGCTGCCGATCGCCGGGGCGCAGCAGGACCGGCATGTGCTGCTGCGCGTCGGTTACTGGGCCCAGGGTGTTGCGGTGTCGGACCGTACGGGGCAGTGGGTGCGGGTCGTCGAAGCCGTACTGCTGAAGCCGCCTTTCGGCGTCCATGAGTCGTGGGATGCGGCGCAGCTGGCGCGCAGCCTGGTCGAGACTGCTCACCCTGAGGGCCGATTGCGCGCTGCTGGGGATCGGTTGGGGGTGATTATCCGGTCCGCTCTTGCTGCTGTGCTCGCCGTGCATCTGGCGCAGGCTCAGGAGTGGGAGCTCAGTTTGGTCAACGACCTGCGGGAGATTGCTCTGGCCGATCCGCCGCGCAGCGTGCTGTTCACACTGATGCGTGCCGTGCTAGATCTGGCCAGGGACGATGCCCGGTTGGGCGTCCCGCTGTCCGAACGGTTGCGGGTGCTGGACAACAAGCTGCCGGCCGGTGCTGCGGCCAACCGGCTGCGCGCGGTCGTTCTTTTGGAGAGTTACGGCGATGACCGGGTAGACCCCGCGTCGTTCGGCACCTGGTGGGAGCAGGCCCTCCCGCTGGCGGGTCGGCTTGCGGCTTCCGGATCCCCGCGGGCGGATGTCGCAGGCCTCCTCGCGCTGCTCGAGGAGGCCTGCCCCGACGAGCACCGGGCCGGGTTGCACGATGTGCTGGCCCGAAGTCTCGGACAGGCGCCGTCCGCGCAGGAGATCGCCGCCTGGAAGGACACCTATGAGACGGCGTCCGCACCGCTGCCGCCTGCCTGGCACACCGTGTGGGAGCTGTCCCCGGTCCTGGCCCAGGACGTCCTCGAGGCGTGGCAGCCGCTGTTGGAGACGCTCGCCGCGCTGACGGGGCGGCGAGCGCCCGCGCGCCCTCAGCCGGTCATGCGCACCTGGGTGGAGAGCCATGGCGGTCTGTCGGCAGAGGCGTTCGCTGCCTGTGCCGCGGAAGAGGGGCCGGCGGCCGCAGCCGGTCAGCTGGCCGGTGCGCCCGTGGAGCGCACCGACGTGGATGCCAGTGGTGCTCGTGCTGGTCTGCTGAGCGCTCTGGTGGCCGAGGATCCGCGGCTATGGGCCCGCGACCCGGATGGCGTGGCGAGGGCCGTGGCCGGTGACCCGACTGTGCTGGCCGCCTATTTCACCTCCCTGCACCAGGCTGCCCGTGAGGGAAAGCTCGCGGACGGGGAGCTTGCTGCGATCGTCCTGGCTGCCTTCGCTGCCCGCCCGGGTGCCGGGCAGGATGGGCCGGGCACAGGGCAGCTGCAGCGGGTGATCTGCAACCTGCTGCACCGGGCGTGGGAGAGTGGCCTGCTGCTGGATGCCGCATCGGGCCAGGCAGATGGTGCCGTCGAGTGGCTGGAGAGCCTGGTCACCGGCTGGACGCAGCCTCGTACGGATACCTCTCAGCCGCTGCTGACGGCCGTCGAGTGGCCGGGCGGGGCGGCGCTGTTGTCGCTGATCGCCTGGGGCATCCAGCAGGCTCAGCGCACCGGCCGGGCTCTGGCCGACCCGGTCCGCGGGCTGCTGGCCCGGCTGCTGGAGGAGGAGCCTGACGACCAGGCCCTGGCGGTCATCGGCTTCTGTCTCAGTCAGCTGGCCCACGTCGATGCGGCCTGGGCCGAGGAACACGCCGACCGGCTCTACGCGCTCGACACTCCCTGGCATGCTGCCGCCATCTGGCTACGGCACGGACGCCCGCACGCGGGCGTCCTGGCACGGCTGGACTATGCATCACTGTTGCAGGCGGCCGCCGGCCCGGAAGGCATCCCTGTCCTCGACAAGATCATTCTGGTGTTTCTCGACGGCTCCGAGGCCCTGGGCCCGGCCCCGGCGCTGCTGTCGGAGCTCGCCGCGCAGGACGGCGGGCCCCAGCGGTGTCCGAGCTGCTGTCCCGCCTCGCCGGGACCGTGATGGGCTGCGAGGAAGCAAGCCCGTGGCCCGAGCGGGCGGCAGCGCTGTGGCGTAGCGCGCTCGAGGCGCAGCTGGTGCCCGCTGCTCTCACCGGCACGGGGCGGTTCGCCTACGCCGACCGTCTCGACGACGTCACCTGGCTGGAGCTGACCGCCCGTACCGTGGCCCGGCAGCCGGAGGTCGAGGCGCCCTATGCGGTCGCCGAACGGGCAGCGCGCCACCCCGACTCGGCTGACGCCCTGCGCATCGCCGCAGCACTGCTCAACATCCCCGCGGACCCGTTCGAGCGGCAGGAAATCCAAGGACACGCCGCCCGGCTCTTTGCCCGCAGCAACGCGGAGGGCACAACCGAGCATGAACAGCTGCGGATCGCGCTGATCAACGCCGGTGCAATTGAAGCAGCCTACAAAGACTCCCCTACCGGCCCATGACCACCCCGGCGCCGATGTGGGACGCCGTGTATTTCCCACCCCGAACGCCGTGCAAAGGATCATGCTGACGACGGTGTGTCGAGTTCGTCAAGGTGCCAAAGGTTGCCAGGCCGCCCGATAGCCGGCTGCCGTTGAGGCTGGTCAGGGCTGTCCACGGTGGCCGCACGACCAGCTCGTAGCGCCGTCGAAGGCGTCCTTGAGCGACCGGAGCAGCCGTCTCAATCAGCCGTCGGGCGGCCCGTCACAGCCTCGGCCCAGGTGGGGAATTCGCGGGCTCGGCACGTGCGGCCCGCCGCCCACGGCTGACTCAGGAGAGCTGGGAGGGTTTGCGGGGCGGAGGAAGCGCGGGCAGCAGTTCCCACAGCGGCCGTGATCCTGCCGCCCAGGAGCCGAGCACCTGGCGGTCAACAAGGTGCAGCCGCTGCTGCCGGGCAAAGACGCGGCCAGGCTGGGTGATCCTGCCGTTGGTGACCATCACCACGACGTCCGCTTTGTGGACCGGGCGTCCCGTTCCATTGAGGACCTGCAGTTCCGGGGTGCCCACCGCGGCGCCGCGTTCACCGTGCCGGCGGTGCTTGCACTGGATCACCCAGCGCCGGCCCAGGGGGTCGGTCGCCTTCACATCCGCTCCCAGATCGCCCTGTCCGCCGACCTGGACGGCGTCTGTGCAGCCGTCCCGGTTCATCAGGTCGCGGACGGCGTATTCGAACTGCCGGTGGGAGAGTGCGTCCAGCTGGGCCAGTCCGTAGCGCAGGGCGCGCGCCTGCGCTTGCTCCCACTGCAAGCGTTGTGTCCGCTGCTGCCACCATCCGATGCCGCCCAGCACAGCGAAGACGGCTATGACGAGCAGCGGCCACCAATGCGTGAGGAGCCAGTTGACCACCATCACCACCAGGCCGACCGCTGCCGCTGCGACCACGGCCAGGACGGTGATGGGTGCATCCTGCTGGCTGCGCCTGCGGCTGGGACGCCGGGTGGTCCGTCGCCTGGCGGGCGGGCGCCGGGTCATCGCCCACCTCCCAGGGCAGAGAGGTCGATCGGGTATGACACGCTCGGTGTGGGCTTCGCCGTCCGCGCGGGGGTTTCGAACCTGATCGGGTACGACACCGTCGGGTGCGGGAGGGCTGCCTGTGGCGCGTCGTTGGTGGTGTGGTCGAAACGGATCGGATAGGTCACCGAGGGTGTGGGCGGCTGGCTCTTCGTTCCGTCCGCAGTCGAGGTGTTGCCGAAGCCGAGTACGGCCAGACCGAAGACGGCGAAGATGGTCATCTCCCGGCGCGCGCCCGGCGCCCATCGGGTGTGCCCGCGGACTGGTGTTCCGTCGGAGCGCACGTACGGCCGGACAAACGGCATGTGGTCCTCCCCCAAGGGCTCGTGGGTTCCCCGCGATCACTGTCATGCTGATGGGCGCCACTGACAGTGGATCAACCCTGGTGGCTCAACTCAGCTGTTTGCAGTGCAAGTTCAGGACAGTGCAGCGGAACTACCCAGCGTTGGGGGCCCTTTCCACCCGAGTGCGGCGGCAGGAGTGCCGGATGCCCTGGGTTACATTCGGCGGGGTCATGGAAGGCGGCTTCACCAGGGAAGCCGGGTCACACCGGCCTTCATTGCCCGGGCAGGGACCACAGCTGTGTGCCGGTCAGTGCACAAGCGGAAGATGACAGATCCGGCCATTTCGGCGTACAGCCTCCAAGTGGCGAAAAATGAGGCCCGGACTCATGGGATCTGGAGATGGACTCGGCATTTCCGCGACCCGCACATCGCCCCGAGCCTGCGCATCCTTACCCGCCCACCACCGCAAGGTCAGGGTTCAGGATGGCCCTCGACTCCGGTGCCTGCGTTGCTCTGTTCCTCCCAGCATTTGTAGCTGGTCCCCAGCGTCTCGTTGGCTGCGTAGTCCAAGAGCTGAAAGGGCGGCATCCGCGCGGAGGAGAAGGCGGAATTCAAGTAGATCGCGAGTGGGAAGAGGACGTCGCCGTGCGGCGGGAGGTCGACGAGATGGAAGTTCGTTCCTGGCGTGGAAGACCGCAGGGTCTGCTCCCCAGGGCGAATCCAGCCGAAGTAGCTCTTGCCAAGGATCCAGATGGCATCGGGTCGCTCATGTGGTTCGTGGTCTTCGCACCACTCTGCGAAGTGGTTGCCCAGGGTCAGCGGTTTGATGCTGTCGAAGGCGAAGATCATGCCCATGGTCGGGAAGGGGGAGGGGCCGCCGATGGCAGTCCGGCTTTGGTGCGGCGGGTCTGGGTGGTAGGCGGACTTGGGCAGCTTCTTAGCCAGGCGGATCTTCTCGCATGCGTCTCGCAGCTCCTTACGGTCGAGCTTGGACTTGACTTCGATGAGGCCATAGACGCACTCGTTCGGCACGATGCGGTAGCTCTGCATGTCGAGCAAGGGGGGTGTGCTGCGGTCGCAGATGACGATGTCGCACTGGTTTGACGTCCGACCGTCGACCGAAATGATCTCGGCGCTATGGAAGGCCCGAACGTGGCCGGGCAGGTAGTGCTTCAGGAAGTCGTGGAAGACCTTTTCGCGGGCAGTTCCCTTTTCTCCGCTGTGTGTGAAGCCCCCGGACAGCTCGAAGTCTGTTCGCATGCGCCGGGCGACCGAGTGGAGGATCTGTTCGAGCTGGTTGTCGCTCACGTCTCGATGGTAGAGGTTGAAGTGGTTTGCGCCGTTTCGCCATGGCTAGATGCAGGCGGCCTCACTGAGCGGCTGCGGAGGCTCCCTCCACCATCGACGCCCGAGGGAAGGCTTTCAGCGGCTGACTGGGCCCGCGCTCGTCACGGCGGCGTGAGGCGGGAGGGTGTCGTCCACCACGTGGTGTCCTTCAATGCGGTGCGGTCGAGGCGTTCCTGGGGCACGCGCAGCCGCTGGGTGAGGCGGTCGATGACCTCGGCCGGCATGTCCAGGGCCCGGGCGCGGTCAAGTGCCGGGGCTGTGCGGGCGGGGTCGGCGGTCAGGTCGGGTCCGGTGGGTTCGGCGCGGGCGACGGCCTGCCACAGGGGGTGGCTGATGTCGGCGGGCAGGTGTGCTGCGCGGGCGGCGGTGACGAAGTGGTGGGCGGCTTCGACGCCGGCGATGTCGACGTCGCCGGCGTAGTGGAGGGGCCCCGGGCGGATACCGGTGAGGTCGTGCAGCTGGATGATGTCGGTGAGCAGAGCGGTTGCTGCGTCTCCCCCGCCGAAGAGGACTGCGGCGTAGGGGGCGTTGGGGGCGGTGCGCAGTGCACGCCAGGCGGAGTCGAAGGTGGCCCGGTTCTCGACCACGAGGAGGGGTCCGGTGTGGTGGAGGCGGGCGATGCGCAGTGCGCCGGTGGGTGCTTGGCACGCGAGGTGTTCAAGTGTGAGGCGGCCGGTGGCGAACAGAGGGCCGGTGGCGAGAGCGGCCAGGCGTTTTTCGTCGTTGAAGATCTGCAGGGATCGTTCTTCGCGGGCGATCACGGGCCGGGGCTGTCCAGTGGTGGCCAGGAACCAGCGGTTGATGCGGACGGCGTCCTGGCGCAGGTGGGCGGGAGGGCGTGCGGTGCGGATCCAGCCGGGGGCCCACTGCATCGCGCTCCCCCAGGGTTCGTCGGCGGCGTCGAGGGCCTGTCGGGTGGGGGTGTAGTGGGCGGGCACGGCGATGCGTGCGGGCAGAGGAGGGGTGCCGGTGTCCCAGAGGCGGCCGGCGGGGGCGGGCAGGGTGATCAGGCCGGCGTCGGCCAGAGAATGCAGGGCGTGGGCCAGACGCAGGCGTGCGGTGACGGGGTCGGGCCAGGCGGGGTCTGCCTGGGCCCACATGCGGTGCAGGTCGTGGGCGTTCAGGCGGGCCCGGCCGGCGTTCAGCAGGGTGTCGGCGAAGAGGTCGAGGATGTCCTGGGGCGGCTTGGAGGTGTGGAGGGTCACTGACGGGCCTCTTCGTCGAGGGGTTCTGTGGTGGTGCGGACGGTGACGGCGGAGAGGGTGGGCCAGGTCCCTGCGGCCGGGCCGGGGAGCGTGTCGGTGTCGCGTTCGGTGGCGGAGACGTACAGGGTGCCGTCGTGCAGGAGGGGCTGCAGATCGGTGTCGGTGATGCGGTAGGGGACGACGATGTTGGCGTTCTCCCTGCGGGAGACGCGCAGTTGGATGAGGCCGGGGAAGACGGTGAGGGCGCCGAGGTCACGGATGCCGGTGAGGGGGATGAAGCGGACGCCGAGGGAGGTGGCGATGTCACGGGCCAGGCGGAGGAAGGCGGGTTTGGTGACTTTGGCGAAGGGGTTGTCGAGGAGCAGGGTGGTGTGGCGGTGGCCGTGAACGGCGGCGCGGCGGGCTGCGAGCAGTGCGGCGAGGATGAGGGCGAAGGTGACGCCTTCGCCGCCGGAGGTCTCCACGGCGAGGCGGTCGACGGGCTTGTGCTGGGGGTCGAGAGGGTCGGAAGGGATCAGGACGCGGGCGCTGAAGGCGGGGGTGGCGGCTTCGACGAGACGGTGGATGGTGGCGTCGGCGTCGAAGTCGGGGCGGACGTGGTGGGTGTGGGGGTCGAACCATGTCTGCAGCAGGGACAGGATGGCGGTGCGGCGCTGGTCCTTCTTCATGTCGAGACCGGAGAGTCTGAGCAGGGGAAGGCCGGCCCAGCGTCCCAGGGCGGGTGTGGTGGGCAGGTGGGAGTCGTGGACGGTGGCCTGGACGCCGCGCAGGAGTTCCTGGACGGCGGCGAAGGCGGTGCGGCTGAGGTCTTCCACACGTGTGTCGAACGAGTCGACGAGGTTTTGCAGCATGGCTCGTCGTTCGTTGGTGTCGTGGTGATGGGCGTCGGCGTCCTGCAGGAGGCTGGTACGGCGCAGTCCGCGGAGCATGTGGACGAGTTTGTCGCCCGAGACGACGTCGGGGTGGGCGTTGCGCAGGGCGGCTTCGAGTTCTTCGAGCTGCCGGGTGGCGAGGGCTTCGCGCTGGCCGAGGCGGCGGTGCAGGGCGGTGATGTCGCTTTGGAGTGCGGTGCGGCTGTGTTCCAGGGCGGTGGTGGCCTGGTCGGGATCGGTGCCGGGCAGGGTGGTGGTCGCGAGGGTCATCAGGTGCTGGACGCTGTCGGGGGCGGGAGGCAAGGGCGGCTGGCCTTGGACGTGGAAGGCGCGGTCTTCGGGGTCGACGGCGGGGATGAGTCCCCCTGAGGATGCCAGCAGAGGCAGGTCTGCCTGCAGTGCGTTGATGGCCTGGGTGGTCAGGTCCCGGGCGGCTCGGGCGTGGTCCAGTTCTGTCTGGGCTGCTTCCAGGGCTTGTTCGGCGCGGGTGCGTGCGGCCAAGGCTGTTTCACGGGCGGTGGTGAGGCGGGCGAGGACGCGTGTGGCTTCCTCGATGGTGGTGGCGCGGTCGTCCGCTTCGGCGTGGGAGGTGCGGCGCAGTCTGCGCAGTTCTGCCTTGACCTCGTCGACGGCGGTGCGCTGGTGGGTGACGTTGCTTTCCAGTGTGCCGATCGTCGTGCTGATCAGCAGGAGCTGTTGCCGGGCCCGGCCCGCGGTCTGCTCGTGGTCGGCGGCGCTGTGGGCGGGGTGGCTCTCGTGCAGGGCCCGGGCGGCGTCCTGGACGGGTGGGGGTTGGCTGTCGAGCTTCTGCTGGAATTTTGCGGCCTGGTCGCGGTGCAGGTTCTGTTCCGCGGTCAGCTGCGGGTCGCTGACGGCTGCGCTCCAGTGGCGGTGGCGGGTTGTGGCCAGTTCCGTGAGCGTGCCGAGGTCGAGGCAGGCGTCCGAGGGGTCGGCGCGGTCGGTGTCGGTGGCGAGTTCGTCGCGCAGGCTCTGGGCTGTGACGGCTGCGTGGCGCAGGTCGAGCAGGGCGGCGTTGATACGCTCGCAGGCCTCGCGGGCCTGGGTTTGGCGGGTTTCGGCGCTCTGGAGGTCGGTGCGGGCCTGCTCGCTTGCACGGTCGGCGAGCTGTTTGTCTTCTTCGGCCTGCAGCGTTTCGGTGTCGAGTTCGCTGCGGCGGGCGGCCTGCTGGGCGAGTGTTTTGAGCAGGCCGGTCTGTTCGGTGATGCGGTTGATCTGTTCGTGCAGGTCGCGCAGGCGCTCCTGGGTTGTCTCGATCTGCTGGGCGGTGTCCGTGAGTTGTTGCCGGGTCTGTGCGCGGACGCGGTCGGCCTCGTCGCAGCGCGTCCGCAGTGTCTGGGCGTCTTGTTCGGCGGCGTGGAGGCGGTGTGCTCCGATGCGTTCGCTCCAGTCGATGACGCTGCGGCGCAGGTTCTGGGCCTGGTCGTAGCGGCTGCCGAGGTCGTGGCGGTGCTGCTCGCGGCGGTCGGCCTCGGTGTGGCGGTCCTCGATTTGTGTGCGGGCCGCGGGATGGGACCAGTGGGCGTCGTCGGGCAGGATGACGACGGTGTCCTCGGGCAGTGGGGTGGCTGCTTCGAGGGCCCGGGGGGTGGTGATGACCAGAGGGGCGTCGAGGTCTGCCCGTGCTTGGCGGGCCAGATCGACCACGTCGTGCAGGTCGTCGGGGACGTTGACGACGATGCCGTCGGCCAGGGCCGGGTGGGCGCGCACGATGGCTTCGGCCGCCGGGGCGGGCAGGTTGGCCAGGTAGGCGTAGGTGCTGCGGGCGCCGTACTTGTGGGTGGCGGCGCGGCGGCAGATCTCGGCCACTGCGGGCCGCGGAGGCAGCAGGGCGGTGGCTTCCAGCGCTGCCACGGCCCGGCGGGCAGCGGCGGCCTGTACGGCAGCGTCCAGTTCCCGTGTCTTGGCCTGGGCGGCTGCCAGGGACAGGAGTTCAGCGATTGCCTGGTCGTGGTCCTCCAACCGGATCGGGTCGAAGTCGATGAGCGCGCTGGCGTGCAGGTGGCGGGTGAGGGTGTCTGTGTCGTCCTGCAGCTGCTGCAGGAGTTTCTCCTGTGCGTCCAGGCCTGCGCGCGCCCGGACAGCTTGCTCCACGTGCAGGCTCTGCGCGTCGGTGAGCTGTGCTGCCAGGCCGGTGAGACGGTTGTGCTCGCGTTGCGTGTCGTGGTGCTCGGTGCGCAGGGTGTCCTGGCGGTTCACCGCTGCCTGTAGTGCGGCATCCGGGTGCTCGTCGGCGTCCAGCACGCCATCGCGGACCGCGGCGCGCAGGGCGTTGTCGATGCGGCCCCTTTCCGTCTGGCATGCCTGCAGGCGAGTGTCGGCGCTGGCGTAGTGGTTGGCGGCGTCGAGGAGAGCCGTGTGTGCCAGGGCCGCGGCTTCGCGCGCTTCTTTTTCGGCGGCGGTGTGGGTGGCGTGTTCGGTTTTCAGCCGTACGCTCTCCTGGTCCAGGCGCTGGGTCAGGGCGAGGACGGCGGATGCGGCGCGGCGGCGCTGGGGTTCGGCATCCTGGCCGCGTGCTGCGAGGGTGGCGCTGATGTCCTGTACGTGCCGTCGCTCGGTGTCGAGCTGGACGATCAGGGCGGCCGCGTCGGCTGTGGCGGCGTCCGCTTCGGTTTGGGTGAACTCTTGTGTGCTGGCGTCCAGTTGCTGCTGGGTGTGGTGCAACTGGAGTTCGGCCAGCTGCAGTTTGCCGGCGGTCTGGCGGGCGTGTGCGTCGGTGTAGGCCGCCAGGGTGCTGTGCTGGGCTGCTTCGGCCTCGGTTCGGGTCTGTCGATGGCGTGCGAGGCTGGCGTCCTGGTCGGTGTTCTGGCGCTCCAGGTGGTGGCGGGCCATCAGCAGGTGGTCGATCCACAGAAGGCGGCTGGTTGCGAGTTCCTTCAGGTGGTGGCGGTGGACGGCGAGCGCTTCGGTGTGATGGACGAGGTCTTTGAACAGGTCCAGGCGCCGGCGGTCCAGTGCGAGGCGGTCGGCGTCTCCTCCCAGGCGGGTCAGGGCGGCCTTCAGCTGGGCGATCAGGTCTGGTGAGGCGATGGCCTTGACGAGACTGTTGAGGAAGTCTCGGGAGGTCGCGTAGGTGAAGACGTGATCGGCTGCGCCTTCGTCCTGGTTCATGGCCAGGAGCCAGCTCTTGACGAATTCGACGTCGATCTTGAGGGTTTGGCGCAGGTAGTGGTCCCAGTCGCTTTGTTTGGCGGTGTGCTGGATACCGGTGCCGGGGTGGCTGCTGCGCAGTCCGGTGACGTGGGTCTGCCACTCGTTGTGGTCCCGCAGGCGGTGGCCGTTGCGCAGTGGAAGGGCGGCCAGGGAGGGGCTGTGGGCGGAGGCGGGCAGCGCCCAGAAGTATTCGGAGACGGGATCGTCTTCGCTGCTTGCGGCCGGCTTGGCCAGGCAGGCGCCGAGGAAGAAGCGCTGCGGGGCCTGTTGAGGACCGGTCGGGGGCGTTTCGACTTCGAGGATGACGTGCGTGGGAGGGCCTCCCGGCACGTAGTGCTCGATGCGTTTTTCCTGTCCCTGCTTCTTCTGCCGGCGCTGGGCGATGCGGGGCAGGAAGTAGTCGGCCCGCGGCAGCAGCACGTGGAGGAGGAAGGCGAGCAGGGTCGACTTGCCGCCGCCGTTTTCCAGGCCGATCACGGTGTGGGTGTGCTGGGTCAGGTCGACCGTGAGGTCGGGGACGGCGACTTTGTCCCGGACGCGGAGGTTGACGACTCGGAAGCCACGCAGGGGTCCCACGGTTTACTCCTCGGGTTGTGATCCGGCCCCGTTGGGTGAGGGCGGTTGCGTGCGGGTGGCGGCGTAGGTCTGCAGGTCTTGGAGGAGGTGGTCGGCGAGCATGGCCCGGCAGCGTGCCAGGAGCAGCCTGCGGGGGCGGTAGAGGCTGTCGCGGACGGTCGTGCCTGCGGTTTTGGCGACCAGACGCTGACTGTGCAGGAAGGTCAGGACTGTGTACACGAGGTATGTCCTGTCGCGGCGTCCTGCTCGTTTGCTGGCGGGCGCGTGGGCGGGCAGTTGCAGCCAGTGCCACCACAGGGGTGCTTCGTCTTCGGGCGGGTCGGTGGCTTCCTCCTCCTTGTGCTGGGCGAAGCCGGTGATGAAGTCGGCGAGCTGGGAGGCGGTGAAGGTGGTGGTCACGGCCAGGGGGTCGGCCAGCAGGTCGTCGAAGTCGGCGGCGGAGGGCGCGACGTAGGCGAGCAGCGCGATAGGGATCAGCAGCCGTGCAGCGCGGGCCGCGACATCCTCGAAGTTCTTGTTCCAGGGCAGGTCTGCCGTGCGCCGGGGCCAGGCCCAGGGGCCGTCGAGCTCGGTGTCGAGGAGCAGGCCGTGATGCGGGTCGGCCAGGGCCACGGAGCAGCCGGCTCCTTCGAGGATGTCGTCGACCAGATGCCGGAATGCGGCGTCGGTGCGGTAGCGGTCGAGCAGGGTGCGGTAGTCGGCGCCCTGTCCGCTGTTGCCGGGGGTCGCGGTGACGTCGAGGGCGAAGGCCAGCAGACGTCCGGCGTCGGTGCCGTCCATGGGATCCCTTCTGGGTGCTGTCTGGTGCGGGGGCTTATCGCGGCCGGGGGATGAGGATCAGGTCGTCGCCTGTGATTCCGGCGGCTGCGAGGCGGGTTCCGGGGCGGACGACGGCCAGGCGGCCGGTGAGGAAGGCGTCGGCGGCAGGCGGGAGGTCGTCGTCGGATCCGTGGAAGCCGCCGTAGGCGCTGGCGACGGTGACGGCCAGGGTCCAGGGCACGAGGCGGGCCGCCGGGGCGGCGAGGTCGCCGAGGAAGTCAGCGTGGTGGAGGTTGTTGAGCAGGGTGGACAGCCGGGTGGGCTCGGTGATGCGGTCCAGGATGTCCTGTACGGCTGCCAGTACGGCCGGGTCCAGGTCGTCTGGGGTGGTGCGCAGATCGCCGACGTCGAAGGGATCATGGCCTGGTTCGCTGGTCGTGCGGGTGGCAGGTGTCATGACGTCCTTCAGGCGCGGCAGGCTGAGCACGTGCGGGGTGCGCGGGCCGAGGAGTCTCACCATCAGGGGTTCCAGCAGGTCGGCGACGTCGCCGGGGGCCATGTCCAGCAAGGGTGCGAACAGCTGCCCTTGCGGGTTGATGGTCAGCCGGCGCGGGGTGAACAGCTGGCGGTCCTGTTCGGCTTCGAAGGCGGCTCTCACCTCGTCGCCGCTGCCCTGCAGTGCCAGGAGTGCCATGATCAGGCCGTGCAGGCTGGTGTTGAGGTGTTGGAGCCTGGCGTAGTCGGGTGCGTTCAGATGGAAGTGTTCGGCGACGGCTTCGGCGAACTTCTCTTCCGCTTCCACCTGTTCGCCGACCAGGGTGATGATGTCGGTCAGGCGGGGGATGACGTCGTCCTCATAGTCGACGTCGCGGACGTTGTAGACGATGCGGCGCAGCAGACTGTTCAGCTGGGCAGCCAGGCCGTGGACGCTGAGGGTTCGCCGCTCGACGGAGTCGAGGACCTCGTCGTAGTCGCGGCGCTTGAGCATGCGTTCGGAGCGGTAGCGCTCGGCGGAGAGCCGGTCGAACGGGTCGAAGTCGACGAGGTTCTGGAAGACGTTGATGGCTTCTGGAGTGGCGCGCAGGACGGGCTCGTCGCTCTCGTCGTCTGCGGCGGCGGTGACGAAAGCGAAGGACTGCATCACGTAGTGGGCGTCGTGGTCGGCGTCGGGCCGCACGTAGCGGTCGGTCATGCGGGTTTGCCGGTCACGTTCGTTGACCAGCAGGTCCATGACTGCTTCTGCGATCTCGTGGTGGGTGGCGGGTGGATCGTCGGGTTGCTGCCAGGCGCACAGGCTGGTGATGTCCTCGACGAGGGCGTGGCGGGGCCGGCCGCCGCTGAGGCGGTCGTTCTCGATGACCAGGTGCAGTGCGGCGAGCAGCACGGTGATCAGGTCGTAGGCGTCCCACTCGCGGTGGTTGCGGCGCAGGGTGTCCAGGCGGACGAAGAGTGCGGCCTGCAGGCCTGCGGTGCGGCGCTGGCGGGTTTGCCATTGGTCAAGGAATCCGCGGAGTTGCTCATTGAGTTGTGTCGGCACAGGTGCCCCTCCCCCAGCCGTGGATGATACGAGTGCATTGGCCGCTTTGATGGGTGGATGAGTGAAATAGCGTGATGCTGGCGGGAGATGAGACGCAGCGCTGTCTGCGGCCGTGCGGGCTCGCCGGTGAGCGGCCCGCCAGCCCGTCTCGCTCGGCAGGGCGCGGGCCTGCGCGGCGGCCGCGGCCTGCTCATCCGCCCGCTGTGGTGCTGTCCAGGCCGAGTTCGGCAAGGGCGGCCTGCCGGTCGGGGCTGAGGCCGCGGCGGCGGATGTTGCTCAGCCACTGCCCCAGGCGCACATCGCCGTCCTCGGTCTGCTCGATGTGCCGCTGGGGAACATTGAGATGCCCCTCCCGCTGGCGGAAGACCCGTGCTGCTCTCAGCCCTCGCTGGAAGGAGCGCTCACGCGCCGGCTGCCGGTGGTCCTGGCTGCCGGAGCCGGATGCGGCCGGCAGGGCGACTCCCAGGTCCGCGAGGAGCCGTCGCTGCCCGGGATGAAGGGCATCCGCCTGCGCCGCCTGCGCCTTGGGCCACTCCCCTGCCGCTGCTTGTTCGGTCTGTTGCCGGGCTGCGTGATAGGCGCGGTGCCAGGTGAGCGGCCAGGGCGGGTTCCACCACCGGTCCAGGGCGGCAAGGGCAGCAGCGCGTTCCTCGGCGAGCTGGCCGGCGCGGGCACGCTGGGTGGCCAGCCAGCGGCCCAGGGGAAAGCCGTCGTGTACGTGGCCGCTGGGGGCAGCCAGGTGGCCGTGGCGGGCGGCGTACAGGGCTGCGTGGGCCAGGCCCCGCTCGAATGCCTTCTGGCGGGGGTCCCAGATGACACCGAGGCGTTCGAGTGCCTGGCCGCGTGCGGGATCGAGGGTGCCGAGGGAGTAGAGGTGGCGTTGCCAGCTCAGCCAGCGGCCCAGGGGGTAGCCGGTGGTGTCCTCGTAGGTCTGGGGGACGTCGAGGTGGTGGTGGGTGCGGTGGTAGCTGCGGGCGGCTTTCAGTCCGCGGCGCCACTCGGCGCTCTTGGGGGCCAGGACCCGTAGGGATAGGGCGAGGGCGACTTCTTCGGCCTGGGCGGGGCGGTCGAAGTGCAGCCATGCCTCGGGATCGTCCGCGGGCATGGTGGGGCGGTGTGTGCGAGGGTCGGCCAGGCGGGCCTCCAGGCGGTCGTCGTGGGCGCGCAGGGCCTGGATGGTGTGCCACAGCGGGGTGTAGGCGTCGGCGCCGAGGAGGTCGTCGGGGTCTTCGCCCGGGGTGAGGTAGACGGGGACGACGAGGGTGGCTTTCTTGCCTGCGCCCGGCTGCTGGCGCAGGGCGCGGCCGACGGCCTGGACGGTGTCGACCGGGCTGTTCTTGGGGTCGGCGAAGACGACGGCGTCGATGGCGGGCACGTCGATGCCCTCGCCCAGTACGCGTGCGTTGGACAGCACGGCCGGGGCGTGGGGGCCGGTGTGGGAGGCGAACTCCAGGAGGAGGCGGCGGCGGACCTGGGGGGCGTGGCGTCCGCTGATCCAGTCCGCCCACAGTCCTTCGGGGCGCAGGTGGCTGGGCAGGGTGGCGGCGGTGTCGTGCAGGGTGGCGGCGAAGGCGCGGGCGTCGGCGACGCGATGGTGGAAGGTCAGGACGCGGCGCAGCCGGTGGTCGTGGATGGCCCGCAGGGCGGCGATCTGGCGGCCGGCCAGGCGCAGGCCGTCGACGCCCGCGCCGGGTCCGGTGGCGAGCCAGTCGCGCAGGTCTTCGTCGGTGACGACGGGGACGAGGATCTGGTAGTCGGCGAGCAGGCCGAGGTCGATGGCGTCGGAGAGGGTGAGCCGGTAGGCGACGGGGCCGAAGATGTTCTCGTCGTTCATGGAGGCCACCGCCTCCGTGTTCTCGTCCGGGCTGTCGTCGGGGTCCCAGACGCGGGGGGTGGCGGTCAGGTAGAGGCGCCGGGCGGTGGGGACCTGGTCGTCGTGGTGGACGGCGGCCCAGGCCTTGCCCAGGCGGCCGGCGGTGCGGTGGGCCTCGTCGACAACGACGAGGTCCCAGGGGGGCAGGCGGTGGTTGCTGTGGGCGGCGACCACCGCGGGCAGGGAGGCGTAGGTGGCGTAGACAGTGAGGGGCCCGGGGCGGGATGTGGCGGTGAGGGCGGTAAGTTCCGAGGGGTCGGTGGTCAGCGGGATGTCGGCGCCGAGCGGTTCGTGGTCGAGGGCCTGACGGGCCGAGCACACCGCCACGGCGGTCCCCTTGCGGCCGGCCAGGTGCCAGGAGCGGATCGTCTGCGACAACAGGTCCAGTGTCGGCAGCAGCACCAGCACACGGCCGCGTGGAGCGATGCGTGTGGCGGTGCGGGCGGCGATCAGGGTCTTGCCGGTGCCGCAGGCGGCGATCACGCTCGCGCGGGGGTGGCGGGTCAGGGTCTGGGTGGCTGCGGCGACCGCGTCTTTTTGGTGAGGGCGCAGCGTCAGCTCGGTGGGTGCCATGGGCAGGATGCGGCTTCCGGTGCGGGGTGGTCAGGCGGCGGGGACGCGGTGCTGGGAGAGGTGGTCGAGGATGTGCTGGTGGGCTTCCCAGCCGTCGGGGAACTTGGCGGGGACGCCGAGGGCGACGGGCTCATTGGAGGGGTGGCGGTCGAGGAGGTCGGCGATACCGGAGCGGGCGACCATGATGCAGGCGTGACGGTGGCGTGAGGCCAGCACGCACAGGCGGCCGGCTTCGAGGTGAAAGGCGGAGGCGTCGCGGCGGCCGGAGAGGGGGTGCAGCACGATGGTGACGGCGAACTCGCGGCCCTGCAGGCGGTTGGCGGTGTCCGCACGCACTCCTCGGGCGTGGGGGCTGCGGTTGAGGAGTTGCTGGATGTGACGGGCCTGTTCCCGGTGAGCGGTGCCGATGGCGATGTCGGCGGGCTGCAGGCGCCGGCCCATGGGGTATTTCTCGCAGACGGCCTCGATTCCGCGCTCCAGGAGGCGGGAGGCCAGGGCGACGGTGGCGTGGGCGGCCTCGGCATCGATGCGTGCGGTGTGGCGGGGCGGGAGTTCGTGCAAGGCCCAGCCGGTGCGTGCAGCTTCCTCGACGGTTGGGTCGAAGGGGTTGGGCAAGGCGTTGATGGTGAAGGTGAGGGCGCGTGTGGCGGGGGCTGTGGCGGGCTGGAAGGGGGTGAAGGGGTAGAAGGCCCGGGAGACGATGCCGGCTGCTGAGGCGGGAAGCCGCCAGGAGACGGGCAGGGTGTGGGTGCTGGTGTCGTTGTGGTTCGTCAGGACGGTGACGGCGTTGTTGAGGGGGTCGTGGGGCAGCCCGGTCCACCGGGGGGTGCTGACGATGGAGAACGGGTCGAGTTGTCCGGGGTCGCCGACGAGGAGGGCCCGGTCGAAGAGCTTGGCGATCAGCAGCAGGGCGTCGGAGCGCATCTGGTAGGCCTCGTCGATGATGGCCCACTTCCAGCGGGGGCCGTCTACGTACGCCCATTTCATGGCGGTTGCGATGATCACGTCGCAGGCGAGGACGTCTTTGATGTCTTTGCTGATGATGGTGTCGGTCAGGGCCAGGACTTCTTCGGGTGCCTCGTAGTTGTGCCCGGCGAGGCGTCCCAGACGCAGCCGGGGTGCTTCTGGATCGGCGAGGCTGACCAGGAGGTCGTCGACCTGGTGGTTGGTCTGGGCGATGATGATGCACTGTTCGCCGGCGTCGGCGTCGGCGAGGGCGCGGGCTGCGCTCACGACCAGGGTCGATTTTCCTGCGCCTGGGGGTGAGTCGACGACGAGGGGCCGCGTGGTGGTGCCGGTCAGTGCGGTCAGGACGGCGGTGACCGCTTGGCCGGCCAGTTCCGTGGGCGAGATCGGTGGCTGGGTCACGGCTGGGGCTCCTCGGTCTCCTCCAGGGCGGCGGCTGGGTGGTTGTGCTGGGGGCCGCCGTGGGTCCAGGGAGTGTTCTCCCGGCTGGGGAACGGTGGCCGGCTGAAGAACTCGGGGGCGAAGGTCAGCTCGAGCAGATCATCGACGGCGGGGACGGAGTCGGTCCTGGGCTTGTTCACGGTGCCGGTGAGAGTAGTCACCTCCAGCAGGAGGTCCGTGCCCTGGCCGTGAGGAGTGATGGCACGCACAGCCATGTGCACGCGCGGGTTGTGGGGTCCGGCAAGCAGATGGCCGATGTCCAGGCGTACCGGGTCGGTGGTGTGCAGGGTCAGGCGGGGGCGCAGTTTGGGGCTTCTGGCGCCGGGGACGGTGTGGTGGGCGTCGACCTCGGTGACGGTGCCGGCGACGGCTTCTCCGGTGGTGCGCCGCTCGGCCATGAAGTAGGGGTCCTCCAAAGCGCGGTGGGCGTCGAAGGCTCCTTGGGCCAGTTCCATGCGGGCGAGCCGGCGGGCGGCGGAGACGGGGTCGTCCTTGATGGGCTGGGGGCGTCCGTCGGCCGCGAGGTAGGTGGTGTAGGCGGTGAAGCGGTCGCGGTCGGCGGCCCAGCGGCGCTGCGCGTCGTGGGTCTGTGGCAGGTTGCGCAGCAGGCCGAGGGCGTGCCAGGCGTCGTCCCAGGTGGGCTTGAGGTAGTGGTGCAGGAGGGTGTGCAGCCGGTCGGTGAGCCTCATCGTCGCGGCGGTGTTGCCTTCTTTGGCGGCGTTGTCGTAGGCCGTCAGCAGGGGGTCGAGTTCGAGGCTGTCGAAGGAGGGGTCGGTGGCCGGGCCGGCGGGGCGGTGCAGTTGGCCGTCGGGGCCGGGTACTTGGGGGTTTTCGGCATCGAGGGCGGCGCGCAGGCCCGTGGTGCCGGGAGGTGGGTCGATCCAGGCGAGGAGGGCGGCAAGGTGCTCGTCCTCCAGGCGGCTCTGGCCGGTGATCCAGCGGGTGGCGAGCAGGTCGGTCAGGGCCAGCAGGAGGGCGGAGCCGGGGTGTTCGGCGTGGTCGGCGAAGAAGGTGAGCCATTGGCCGAGGCGGCCGGCGCTGCGGGCCGGGTCGGTGCCTTCGGGCGGCTCGGTGAAGCGCAGGGCACGGCCCAGCCGCCCGACGTACGGGATGGACTTGCGGTTGGCGACCAGGAGTTGGGGGGCATGGGTGTGACGCTCGCGGGCGGGCTTCTTGCCTTTCGCGGGCAGGTGTTCGGTGTTCTGGAAGCCTTCGATGTAGGTGAGGATGTGGCCGGCCAGTTCTTCCAGGAACGCGGTGGGTCGCCCATGGGGCGGTGCGACCAGGAGCTGGGGGCGGCCCGGTTCGTCGCCGAACATGACGGCCAGCAAGGTCGCTTCGGTACCGGAGCGGTTGAGCGGCAGGAAGATCAGCGGCTGCTCGGCGAGGTGGAAGTGGCCGACCATGCTGGCGTCCTGCGCCGTTTCGGTCTCGGCTGCCTCAAGGCGCAGCAGGGTGGACAGTCGGCTCATGCGGACTCCCGCAGTTGGGTGCGGACGGCGTGGGCGTGCCGGAGGGCGGCGGCCAGGTCGGCCTGGTCGGCGGCAGGGGTGCGGGTGCCGTCGGCGAGGCGCAGGGCGGTGCCGATGTGGTCGATGCCGCCGAGGTCGTCGCTGATGTCGCTGCCCAGGACGTCGATCGATCCGTCGTCGCGGGCTTCGCCTCGGCAGACGTAGGCCAGGTCGCAGAAATGACGGCAGGCAGGGGTGTAGCGGGTGGTGGTGGCCTGCAGGGCGGCGGTGAGTTCCTTGGGGTCGCGGGTGGGCCGCTTGTCCTGGTCGAGGGCGAGGTCGAAGGTGGTGCGGGTCGGCAGCGCGTCGAGGAGCGGCTCGACGCGGGTGAGCCGGTCGAGTTGGCGGGTGAGGGCGGCGATCTTCTTGCGGGCGTCGACCACGCTGGCGGTGGGCCGGCGGGTGAAGTTGCGGGGCGTGACGAGGATGACGTCGTGGGAGACCCTGTCGCCGTCGATGCCTTCCTTTGCGAGGAGTTCACGCAGGGCAAGGACGTAGGCGGCGGCCTGGGTGACGGCGGCGGCCACTTTCGCCCCGCTCGCCTGCCGGTCGACGACGGCGAAGGACTTGATCTCGATGATGTGGAAGACGCCGTCGATCTGGAAGGCGACGACGTCGGGCTCGAGGTAGACCGGGTGACCGGCGACGGTCAGCTGCAGGATCGGGTGGTCCAGCAGCGTGCGGGCGGGGCTCGTGGAACGGACTGCTTCCAGGACAGCGTTGCGGGTGTGGATGTAGCGCACCTGGGGGGTGGCGTCCTGGGTGCCGACCACCGCGAGATCGGTGTGGGCGGCTTCGGGCAGCGGCAGATCCAGGACGTCACGCAGCAGGCGCAGCAGTTCGGCGCAGCCATCGGCCTTGACCTGCTGTTCGAAGGTGGCTCCGCTCCTGAGAGCGAGGGAGGACTTGGCGAGCGGGCGGGGTTTGCCCAGATGGACGGCGATGGCGTCCTTGTCGATACCGGCGGCGTCGAGCAGGGCCCGGCGGTTGCAGCCGGGGTTGGCGGTCAGGGCCGCGAGGGTGCGGGCGTCGTGCCCTTTGGCGGGGGCGGGGCCGCGCAGCGCGGCGAGCCGGTCGTTGAGCTGACTCACAGATCTTCCTTGCGGGGACAGGGCGCAGGCGGTCAGGGCACGGAGCGCAGGCGGCGGGCGGACTGGAAGGACCCTCCGAACAGCAGTGCCGCAGCGTCGAGTTGGCTGCGGGCACGGGCGGCAGCCTGACTGCGGGTGGTGGTGTCGCTAGCGGTGTGGAGGGTGAGTTCGTCCTCGGCGGCGCGGCGCAGCAGGGCCAGGTCGAGGGGTGTTCCGGCCGGGCTGGGGTGCGGTACGGGGGATTGGGCGCCGGGGATGTTCTGGGCGTAGCGCACGAGGAGTTGGCGGACGGGCAGCGGCAGGGTGGCCGTGTCGAGGCGTTCGGCGGCGTCCGCGATGTTCAGGGCGCTGGTGAGGAAGTGGACGCGGGCGCTGAGCGGGCCGACGATGCGCTGTTCCAAAGACCAGGTGCTGACGGTGAGCAGGCCGCGCGCGGGTGAGAGCAGGTCGGAGGTGAGTGCCGGGCACAGGTAGTAGGGGCGGGCTCCGGGGGCGCTGCGGTAGGAGCGTTCTTCGTCACGGCGCAGGCTGGTCAGCCGGGAGGGTGCCAGTCCGCCGGCGAAGAAGGCTTCGTGGACGGTGCTGATGAGCTTGGGGGCGGCAGGCACGGCGAGCAGGGTCAGGACCTGGTGGACCTGTTCGCGTGCGGGCAGCAGAGTCTGCGGCTCCGCGGGGGCGGCCTGTGCGGGAGCGCTGTTCTCGCCGTTGTCGGGAGCGTTGCTCTCCTCGCCCTCTTCGGCCTGCGCGAAGAGGGCGTCCCAGGCGCGCTGGGTGCGCCGCAGTTCGTCACGGAGCTGTTTGACCTGGTCGCTGTCACGGGCCAGTTGGGCGCGCCGCATGGCCTGCTGCAGCTGATGCATGCGTTGTTCGAGTGCGTCCAGATGCTCGTGCATGGCAACCACCCTACCGCATTCCAAGGTTTTCCAGTTTTCTCCTGTGATTGCTGTTGTAGAGTCGTCGGCACTCCGCCAACTGCCGCTGCGCAGCGGGCATCGGGCAGTCCTGCCTTCACCGAGGAGAGCCGTTCATGAAAGCCCTGCACACATCCGACTGGCATCTGGGCCGCGCCCTGGGGCGCCGCTCCCGGGACGAGGAGTTCGACGCCGTCCTGGCCGAGATCACCGCCATAGCGGACTCCGTGCGGCCGGATCTGATCGTGCACAGCGGCGACCTGTTCGACACCTACCGGCCCGCGCACAAGGACATCCTGCGCGCGATGCGCTGCCTCGACGGCCTCGCGCGCATCGCACCCACCGTGGTGCTGGGCGGCAACCACGACTCCCCCGAACTCTTCGACCTGCTGGCCTATGTGTGCACGCTGCGGCCCGACGCCGACCAGGGCCGCCTCCACTTCGTGCACAGCCGGGGCGACACGGAACCGGGCACCGTGCTCGATTTCGACAGCCGCGACGGACACGAGCGCATCCGCCTGGCCGCCCTGCCGTACGTGCACCCCAACCGCTATCTGCACCTGTTCCCCGGCTTCGGGACCACCGAGGGCGCCTACGCGGCGGGTCTGCGCGAACTGCAGGACGCTCTGCTCGCCCGGCTGCTCGACGGTTACGACCCCGGCCGTGACGTGCTGCTGTTCACCGGCCACCAGTACGTGGCCGGCGCCGTTCCCTCCTACAGCGAGCGGATGTGGGAGGCACGCGAGCCCTACGCCGCCGCAGCGGACGCCCTTCCGCAGGTCGCCTACTGCGCCCTGGGGCACATCCACAAACCCCAGCCCGTCGGCAGCGGGCGTCTGCCCGCCCGCTACGCCGGCAGTCCCCTGCAGATGGACTTCGGCGAGAGCGAGGAGACCAAGAGCGTCACCGTCGTCGACGCGGCCCCCGGCCGGCGCACGCTCACCACCCCGCACACCCTGCACTCCGGACGGCGCCTGGCCCGCTTCGACGGCACCCTCGAGGAACTCGGCGCCGCTGCCGCCCAGTACACCGGCGCCTACCTCAAGGCGGTCATCCGCACCGACGAGCCCGTCCCCCGGCTCGGGGAACGGATCGCCGACCTGGTGCCGGACGCCGTCCTGGTGGACTTCGAGGAAGAATGCGCGGCCACCCGGGCCACCGTCCTGACGGGCGCCGACGCGGCCGACGACGGACAACTCGACGTCACCGCGGCGTTCAGCGCCTACCTCGCCGGCGCCGGCACCCCCGGGCAGCACGCCGACGAGGTCGTGGCCGCCTTCGCGGACCTGCTGAACACGCCGGACTCCGTCCCGCCCCCCTCCCCCGCCGAGCATCTGCTCACCGAAGCCATCGCCACCCCCTGGACCAGCGCCGCACACGGCGGTACGGAGACCACCTCATGAAGATCGTCCGCCTGACCTTCTCGGGGGTCCGCAGCTACCCCGGCACCTGCGAGATCGACTTCACCGGCAAGACCCTCGTCGGCATCCTCGGCGACACCGGCGCGGGCAAGACCAGCATCCTGGAAGCCATCACCGTCGCCCTGTACGGCAGGTGCTCCTTCACCGACCAGGCGGCCCAGCTGCGTTCCGACGACTGCCAGGCCATGAGCGTCGACCTCGTGTTCCGCGTGGACGGCCGGGAATGGCGAGCACACCGCGTCTTCCACGCAACCCGCGGCACCCAGGCACGGCTGACGGACCCGGACGGCAAGCACACCGACGGCGCACGCGCCGTCGACACAGCCGTCCGCACCCTCCTGGGAATCGACTACATCACCTTCAAATCCTCCGTCCTGGTCCCGCAAGGACGCTTCGGCGACCTGCTCAACGCGCGCGACGCCGAGCGTGCCCGCATCCTGAAGTCCCTCTTCGGCGTAGACGAGCTGCAGCGGGTGCGCCAGCTCGCCGACGGAGCCGTCGGCCGGATCAAGGACCTCATCAGCCAGGCACGGCAGGAAGACGCCCGGCTGCTCACCGACCCGGGCACGCAGGCCCAGGCGGACCGGGCACGGCACGAACGAGCCGCCCTCAGCGCCGCAGACCTCAACGACCGGCTGGCCGAACTGCGCCGGCTGCAGACCGAGGCCGCACAGACGTCGCAGCATGCCCGCCTCAGCCGGAAGGCCGCTGCCGAACTCACCGAGCGGCGCGTGACCGACTACGGCCGCACCACGGCCGCTGTCCGGCAGGCCCAGGACGAACTGCAGCAGCTGCAGGAGGCCAACGCCGCAACCGAGACCGCCGTCCAGGACAGCCTCACGGCTGTCGCTGCCGAGCAGGAGAAGGCCGTCGCAGTCGGCCTGGCTCCCGACACCCTGGCGGCAGCCGCCCAGGTCCTCGGGGACATGCCCGGCAGGCTCAGCACCCTCGCGGAAGGACAAGCGGCACACGCCCAGTTCCTGGCCGAGCTCACGACCGAGGAAGAAGCTCTGGCCCGGCGCGCCGACGAACTGGAGAACGCCGAGAAACACATCGCCGAGCTGCGTGGACAGGCGCAGGACACCGCCGAGGATGCCGCTGCCGCCGACGCGGTGCTGCAGGCGCTGACGACCACCGTCCGGCACGCCAGCGAAGCGGCCGGCGTACTGGCCCAGCAGCGCGCCAACCGCACCACCACCACAGGCAAGCTCAGCACCCTCACGCAGGCTCCTCCCGACAGCGACCCGGAGAAGGCGCGGGCCGCGGTGGCCGAGGCGCAGGGCGTGCTGGACGGCATCCGGCGCCGGGAAGCCGCGCACACGGCGGGCGGTGGGCTGGGCCCCGGGGACGGCTGCTCCGTCTGCGCCCGGCCGCTGCCCGAGGACTACCAGCCGCCGCAGCCGCAGGACGGCACAGCTCTCGCCCAGGCCGCGGCCACGGTGAAGAAGGCCTCCGCCGCACTGAGCAGCGCCGAGCAGGAACACGCCCGCCACACGCACGAGGTTGAAGGGCTTCAGCGGACACTGCAGGAACACGAGGAGCAGGTCGAGGAAGCCGCTGCTCAGTTCGGAGCGTCCCTTCCTGCGGTGCGTGAGCAGGCACTGGAACTCGCCTCCCGCACGGAGCACCCCCAGCCGGCGGTGTTCGCCAAGGAGTTGGAGAACACGGTCGCGACAGCCCTCGCCCGCATGGCCGACGGCGCACAGCCGACTGCCGTCGAGCGGGAGGTCCTGACGGGTGTCCTCCTGCAGGTCGCCCGCAGTCGCGTCGTTCAGCTGCAGGAAGCGGCCGACGCCAGCAGGAGTGAACTGGCACGGACACAAGCCCAGCTGGGCGCGGAGCGCACCTCGCTGGAAAACGCCACACAGGCCTCAGGCAAGGCCCGCGAGCAGGCGGGAAAACGGAGCGAACACCTGAAGAACGAGCAGCGCAGCCTGCTGGCAAGCCTGTCCGCAGTGCCCGAACCCGTACAGGTCGCGCTGCCCCGGCCTCCGCAACTCCCCACGGCCGACCACCTGGCAGCTGCGGCCGAAGCGGTGCGGCACGAACAGAGCCGCCAGCAGGACCTGGCCGAACGGCAGGAACAGCTGCGTACACGCGTGCAGGAGCTGCTCACCGAGCGGAGCGAACTGGCCGAACGCCGACAGCACGAGATCGCTGACCCCCTGCAACAGCTCGAAGCACGGCTGCAGCGCTGGGCGGACAGCGCCAGCGGTGCAGCAGCACTGGTCGAGGAGTCCGAACGCCCCGTACCGCCTCACCCGGGCGCGGCGAGCGACCCTGCAGCCGCGGAGGAGTACGCCACAGCCCTGGAAACCGCCAGCACCCTGCTGCTGGCGGCACTGGACGGACACGACACTGCGGCGCGCACGGCCATGGCGGAGCTGACCACGCGGCTTTCCGCGCATGGCCAAGAGATGGCGGACACCTACCCCGGCACCACGGTGCTGCAGATGACCGGTGACACGGATCCACTGGGCCCCACCCTCCTGGACGGCCTGAGCAGCCAGGCCGGCACCCTGCGCAGCGAAGCCGAGCACGCCCTCAGCGACGCGGAGAAGGCTGAGTCCCAGATCCCCCACAAGGAACGACTGGCAGATGCGCTGGCCGCAGGCGAGCGCCAGCTGGCTGCCTGGCAGGCGGTGAGCACTCATATGACGGACGGGAAGTTCCTCGGCCACCTCACCGACCTGCGCACCCGTGCTCTGCTCGCGCACGGCAGTGAGCTGCTGCAGCAGCTCTCCGGCGGACGGCTGGGTTTCGCCGACGCCTTCGACATCGTCAGCCTCACCAGCCATACCCGCCGCAGCTCACGCACCCTCTCCGGCGGGGAAACCTTCCAGGCCTCGCTCGCCCTCTCCCTCGCGCTGATGGAGATGCACAGCCGAAGCGGCACCCGCATGGAAAGCCTCTTCCTCGACGAAGGCTTCGGCACCCTGGACAGCGCTTCCCTCGACAGCGCCCTGCAGGTCCTGCGCACGCACGTCGGCACCGACACCCTGCTGGCCGTCATCAGCCACCTGCGTCCGGTCGCCGAGACGGTGCACGACGTGCTGTGGGTCGAAAAGGACCACCGCGGCTCCCAGGCACGCTGGCTGAGTGCGCCCGAACGCGACAGCCTCGTCCGCGACGACCTGCACAACCTCGCAGAACTGGCATGACCTCGCGAACGGGGCCGGCTCCGAACTCGAAACTCCCCACCCGGCACCGCCTGTTCAGGATGCCCAGCGAGTCTGGCCCCGCCCGCCGCACCCTTAGTACTGCAAGGATCCAGGATCCGCGACTTCGCTGACACCGAAGTCGCCGACCTACCACTGAAGCCAGTTGCCACTGACGCAGCCAGGCATTTGGAGGCCATGCGCCCTCCCGGTCAGCGACTTCGAGGCAGTGGGCCCGCCTTGCTGTTCGTCACGGATGGTGACGGCCTCGCACGAGAGGTTGCCTGCCTCATCCCAGGGATGCCGGGCCGACGTGTGCCCGCCCCCTGCCCGCAGTGACAGTGGCAGGGTGATCCTCAATCCAGGACAGGCCTCCGATGTCGAGGCGGTGGCGGGTGCGGGTGACGGCGACGTAGGCGAGGCGGGCTTCGCCGTCGTCGATCGGGCCGGGCACGGCGCGGCCGGTGTCGTCCAGTTGGTCGCTGTCCTTGGGCGGGGTGAAGTCGTCGGCGATTTTCACCCGCGCCCATTCGCGGCCCTTGGCCTTGTGGGCGGTTGAGACGGTGACTTCGGCCTGTTGCTCGGGGACAAGTTGAGCGACGGCGGACAGGATGGCGTCCGTGCCGTGGGTGTCGACGAGGTCGACCAGCGGCTGCAGATCACGTCCGGCCGGGTCGTGGACGGCGTAGTCCTGCAGGTCGCCCCAGGAGGGGAACAGGACCAGCTCGGGATGGGTGGTGCGGCGGCCTTCCTTGAGGTCGTGGGCGGCCAGGGCCAGCGCGCGCAGACTGTCTCCTCCCCCGACCAGTGCAACCCGGTATCCGGTCTCCAGCAGTTCCATGACCTGAGCCATGGCGCCGACATTGGTGCGGCACAGAACGGCATCGGGCCGGGCGAGGGGGCCGAGTTCGGTGGGCACGGTGGTGGTGCCGGTGAGGCGGATCGGGGCATCGGCGATGGTCAGCCAGCGGTTGGCTTCTTCGGCGAGCTGGGGGCCGAAGCGGAAGGACTGGGACAGGGCGAGCTGGGTGCCGTCGAAGCCGGTCATGACGTCTTTGGCGCCGCGCCAGTGGTAGATGGCCTGGGCGGAGTCGCCGACCATCACCAGCTGGGCGTGGCCGCGCTGGTCGAGGAAGATCTGCTCGACGACGGGATTGGTGTCCTGGGCCTCGTCCAGCAGGAGAAAGTCTGCGTCGATCGTCGGCTGGGTGAGGGCCCAGATTTTCAGGTAGTGGTCGTGATCGAAGCGGACCGCGCCGTCGTCGGGGTGCTGGAGGTCGGCCCAGGCCTTACGGGCGAAGGGGACGATGTGGGCGGCGAGTTGGGCGTGCAGGGCGCGGTCTTCCAGGCCCCGCAGGTGCGGGACGTGGTGGCGGGTGATGGCGGGGTCGGCGGTGTGGCAGAAGCGGGCCACCGTCCGCAGGGCGGCGTTGGAGAGCGTTCGTTGTGACAGGTCGCGCTCACCGATCCGGATGGCTTTGGTGATGCCGAGGGCCTGTCCGGTCTGCCAGGCGGGGCGGCGGGGGGCGTTCAGACGGCGGGTGTAGCGGTGGCCGACGGCTGCGTAGGCGAGGGCGTGGGCGGTCTTGCAGGTGACGGTGGGCGGGAAGCGGCGAGAGGCGTCCTGGGCGATGGCGCGGTTGTAGGCGAGGTAGCGGCCGCGGCGCCGGGTCGCGTGGGCGAGCTGGGCCAGGGTGGTGGTCTTGCCGGTGCCCGCACCGGCCTGCAGGGCCAGGTGGTCGCCAGCGTGGAAGGCGTCGGCCGCGGCTTGCTGCTCGGCGGTGGGGGTCAGCACGGCGCGACTCCGGGAGCGTGGGTGAGGGCGCGCCCGAGGGCTGCCCGGAGATGAGGAGCGGTGGTGTGGGCGAGGAGGTGCTGGACTGCCCGGTCGAGGCGATCGGCCTCCTCGGCAGCATGTCGGGCCAGGGCCCGGTGGAGGGCCAGTTCCAGGAAGAGGCGCAGTGGTTGTCCCGCGCTGTCGGCGGCGGCCTGGAGATCAGCGTGTGTGGCGGGCGGGAAGTCGACGTTGAGGAGGATCTGGCCGTTGGGGTCGGGGTAGTGCGTGGTGATCACGTCGACGGGGAGCAGTCTGGCGGTCTGGTGGCGCAGTCGGTTGAGGGCTTTGCCCGGGGTTTTGGCGGGCACGACGGCCAGGAGGTGGGTGGCGTCGTGGTTAGCTGCGAGCGGCACCGTGCGGGTGGCACGGTGGAGTTCAGCCGGGGTGAGGGGCCGGGCCAGAGTGATGTCCAGGGCGTGATGGGGCATCGTCATGCCTTCCCGTGGTGGCCGGGCGTGGCGTGGGGCAGGCGGGTGCGGATGTGCGCCGCGTGCAGGAGGGGGTCGAAGACTTCCCATCCGGCCAGGGCGAGGTCGGCGGCGCCCGGGGTTGCGGCGTGGGCGGGGCAGCGCTGGGTGCGCCAGCGCAGTTGCTCGGTGTACGGCAGGCGGCTGAGGTCGTAGACGGCCATCAGTGTGGCGGGCAGGGTGAGTTGGCCGCGCTGCGGGCTCGCGGGCAGCAGTGTCCATAGGCCTTGGGGGGTGCTGGGGGCGAGCACGGGCTGCGGGCAGCGGTGGCGGTGTCGGGTCTGGGCCACGCACCGGACGTCCTCGATGGCGGTCTCGGCGAGGTAGCGGCCCAGCAGCAGTTGCACGACAGGCCGGGCGGGACGGCCCGTCGTGCCAGCGGCCGGCTCGCAGGCGGCCGGGGCGGGGGTGAAGACGCCGGTGTCGATCAGGCGGCGGGTGCGGACGGCGAGTTGACGGCGCACGGCTTCGATGTGAGGGCCGGTCGGAGCGGTTGGGGTGTGGCGGGGGCAGAGCACGGTGTGGGGGATACGGCACCAGTCGCTGCCGTCGCCGTGCGGGTGGGCAATGCCGCTGCTCAGGTGCCAGCGGCAGGAGGCGGGGACGTGGGCGGTGATCAGTTCGGTCGGGTGCAGGTCGATGGGGCGCTGGTCGGCGCGCTGGTGCCAGTTGATGCGGTTGCCGCACCAGCGGCAGTAGCCGCTCTGGCCGGTGCGCAGCAGGCGGCTGGGGCTGGTGGCGGCCACCCGCAGCGGACGGCAAAGGTGGACGGTGCGGGGGCTGCCGTCCCAGTGGCGGGCGGCGGGGGCGGGGCGGGGGCGCATGCCGGTGAACGTGCCAGGCGGCGCGCCGCCAAGCCGGTGCGGCAGCACCCGTTGTCCAGCGAATGGCGCACAGCGGGGGAACGCGCATGCGACGGCGGGAACGTCCGCTCGATGCCCGGTCACCGTTTCGGGTGATGTCGCACCGCGGCGGCGGAGGTTCTGGGTGCGCGGGTCAGGGTTGCGGCGTGCCGGATGGGGTGTGGTCGGAGCACAGCGTCCCGAGGAGCTGTTCGATGGGGACATCGAAGGCATGGGCGATGGCATGCCAGGTGGTGACGCTGCCGGTGGTGCGGCCGTGTTCCAGGTCGATGAGGGTGCGCCGGGCCAGGCCGCTGCGGCCAGCGAGTTCGTCGAAGGTCCAGCCGCGCTCGCCCCTGAGCCGCGCGAGTTCGACGCGCAGCGCGAGGAGGTCGGGATCGGGCGGCAAGATCGTCACCCCACCATCCGACGGTGCAGACCCCTGCCCTGTCAGTGCAGACCTCTGCACTATTTGCTAGGGAAGGGGTGACATTCACACTGCAGGGACCAGCGCTACGGTGCGGCCTGCTCCCGCCTCCTGCCGAGTGGGGTGCGGGAGTTCAGCGGCACGGATCGATCGGAGGACCACGAGCCCGATGAGGCTCTCCACCACGCG
>Ga0136846_1215042_pt1 | contig 30090 bp, 28 predicted proteins | sample HopSoiMetagenom2_FD_96841 | JGI IMG/M metagenome (GOLD analysis project Ga0136846, IMG submission 96841) | Grasslands soil microbial communities from Hopland, California, USA - 2 Assembly 2016 (version 4) | ecosystem: Environmental > Terrestrial > Soil > Grasslands | place: USA: Hopland...
GGTGATTCGGCAATCAGAAGCACTTTGATATGCTCGGGCCGATATTTCTGCCGGACAGTGTCGTAGTCGCTCATGATCTTAGATGGCTGGAGTTTGAACTTGTGTACTGTCTGACGCCTCGAGCGAGACGTCTTCGGTTTGGCCTTCGGGCTTCAATATGCGGTCAACAAGTTGATCTAGCTGGTCGTTTGTCAGATTAGCTTTTACTGCGTACCCTTCGATGCCTTTGTCGCGCAAGCCCGCCGGTGCATCTGCTTCGTTTAAGTTCGAGACGATCAGTACTTTTATATTCTTGCCCCAGTCACTGGCGCGCATAGTAGCTAAAATTTCATCGCCAGCGATTTTAGGTACCATCAAGTCGAGCAGCACCAGATCAGGAATCTCTATTTCAATTAAACGTAGCGCCATAATACCGTCGTACGCTACAAAACACTTATATCCCAATATTTCGAGCCTAGTTTTATAGATATCTGCCAAACTGGCATTATCTTCGACAATAACTACTTTGAGCGATGGTTTTGATGGGTCCATATGTGCATTTTAGTCTAGGTTATACATTTTTGCTAATGTATCAAGCTCTCTTCGTAGGCGCCGTGGCTATATACTCCAGACGCATGATGCAGTCAAAAATGCCACACCCCGCATATAAGCTTTTTTACATGAGCACTGTGGCGACTATGACACAATGGAGCGGTTCTTCAGGTTTTACTAACTGTAAGCAAGAGATCCGGGAGTCTCATCGCACATGAACGTTATACGTCATATGCGTCACAGCCAGTTCCTACGTCATAATGCGGTCTTTTTTACCGGATCCGTAGCGGTTGGGGCACTTAATTATTTGTATTACCCTGTGCTTGGTCGCATGCTCACGCCCAGCGCTTTTGGAGAGACGCAAACGCTTGTTTCGCTCTTCTTACAACTGAGTATTTTTCTTATCGTGCTCAGCTTGGTGATCGTCAACATAGTAGCCAATTATCCCGACGAAGAGACGCGTAATCTATTTGTATTTGAATTTGAGAAGCTTGCTCTCCTTATAAGTGCCCTACTGCTCGGCGGATGTGTGCTGTTTAGGGATCGCCTGCAAGCTTTTTTGCATTTTACGAGCAGCTGGCCGTTCGTTCTGCTAGCCGTGGCGGTTGTCGTTACCGTGCCGTTTACGCTAAGGGGAGCCTTCTTGCGAGGACAACAACGCTTTGGATTGGTGTCGACAGGCAATATCTTGGGGGCTGGCGGCAAGCTACTATTCTCAGTGTTACTGGTGCTGGCTGGCTTTAGTACTACGGGAGCAATAAGTGGAGTTGTCTTGGCGCAAATTGCCGCCTGTATGCTCATATTATTTTGGGCCCGACGTTTTGGCCTCAGAAGCGCTGGCCACCAACCCTGGAAATGGCCTAATATGCGATTCTTAATGCCGGAGCTTAGGTACGGACTCGTTGTGCTGATTGCCTCACTGGCGATCACCTTGCAGTACAGCATCGATATTATCGTTATAAAGCATTATTTTAGTGCTAGCGTAGCGGGTGAGTATGCCGGGATTGCCGCGGTGGGACGCATCTTGTTTTTTCTTACCATGTCTATCGGACAGGTACTGATATCCTCTGTTAAATTGCGACAACCGCCAGCACAGAATAGGCGATTGCTTTATAAGTCACTTTTGCTGCTGGTTGGCATTAGTTTGCCCGTGCTGATCGCGGTCATGGGTTGGCCAACACAAGTCATACGAGTCCTCATGGGCTCTTCCTATATAAAGTTTGCATCTCTGCTACCGCGGTTGAGCCTGGCCATCTTTATTGTCGCCGTTCTGAATCTACTGGTTGCATATTATCTTGCCTTAAGACGTTACGGCGTTGCTGCCGCAGCAGTTCTGGGCTTAGGCGCGAGCTGCGCCATCATTCTTTGGCATCACGGATCGCCAGGCGCAATCGTAAATGGACTGCTCACAGGCAGCACTATTATGTTGGGTCTCTTTGGCGGGTGGCTTCTAATCGAAAGGAAACGTATAGCATGAAACAGCAAACACTACTATCAATCGTCATACCAGCTTACAACGAGGAGGCCAATCTTCGACCTTTATTTGACGAGGTCAGCAGGCACACCCGGGCGCTGCCTTATCAGTTCGAAATTATTCTGGTGGACGACGGCAGCAGCGATGGCTCGGTAGCAATTTTGCAGCAACTCGCCGCCGAGCACGATGAAGTGCGCGTGTTAGAGCTTGCACGCAATTTTGGCAAGGAAGCTGCAGTGAGTGCTGGTTTGCACTCAGCAGAAGGCGAGGCGGCAATCGTCATGGATGCCGATTTGCAGATGCCGCCATCGCTGCTGGGTGAGTTTATTGAGCGCTGGGAAAAAGGAGCAGACATCGTCGTCGGCGTGTTCGCTACCCGTAATATGAGCCGCCTGCGTAGGATTGGAGCCCACTGGTTTTACCGTATCATGCAAGCAATTGGTAACGAAAAAATAACACCACATGCCACCGATTATCGGTTGCTCGATAGACAAGTACTGGAATCATTCAAAACACTAACCGAGCGCAATCGTATTACCCGCGGGCTGGTTGATTGGCTCGGGTACAAACGGGATTACGTGTACTTTAAGCAAGAGCCGCGGCGCAATGGGCAGCCGACGTATAGTATGCGCAAGCTTATCACATTGGCTATTAATAGCTTCACGAGCAATAGCCTGATCCCTCTCAAGCTTGCCGGCTATCTGGGTGTATTCATTCTGACGCTCAGCATACCCGCCGGTCTCTTTATGTATATAGAGCGCTACATATTAAACGATCCCATGCGCCTACTTTTCAATGGCACCGATATGCTCGCAATTATGACCCTGTTTCTGGTTGGCGTTATTCTGGCCTGCCTCGGCCTTATATCACTCTACATCGCCAATATTCATGCCGAAGTTATTAATCGCCCCCTCTACATTGTGAGGAAAAAGCCGGCTACTATCGAACCGCTCGCTTCGGCAGTCGCTGGACGCAAAGAAAGGTCAGCTTCGGGACAGAAAGAGACCGTTGCCGCATGAACGTTCTTTGGCTAAGTTGGAAAGATCGCACCCATCCTGCGGCAGGCGGCGCCGAAGTTATTTCCCACGAGCTGCGTATGAGGCTTCAGGCTGAAGGACACACCGTAACCCTACTTACCTGCGGGTATCCAGGGGCGGCAAAAACCGAACAGTGTGATGGTGTGAACATTATACGAGTGGGGTCTAACCGCTACACCCATCCTATGCAGGCAGCGCTCTACTACATACTGCGCATGCGTAATAAATTCGACCTTGTGGTGGAAGAAGTAAACGCCGCCCCTTATTTTAGTGTGCTGTTCGGCAAAAAAGCCAAACGATTCCTGTTTTACCACCATCTAGAGCGCGAAGTATGGCTGTATGAAGCTAAGCGTCCGCTGAACTATCTCGGCTATTACGTACTCGAACCCTTGGCAACACGCATACTGGGCCGGGCCCGCGTACCACTCATCACTGTGTCGGAAAGCACGCGCCGCGAAATGGCAGCCTATGGTTTTACACCTAAAGACACAGCAGTCATATCCGAAGGAATCGAACTCCAGCCCATTGAGCAGTTAGACGCGGTTACCAAATATCGCCGGCCGACGCTTCTAAGTCTTGGCGGCATACGGGCTATGAAGCGGACGCTCGACCAGGTAAAAGCCTTTGAACTCGCCAAAGCAAAACTGCCAGCACTACAAATGAAAATCGCCGGCGATGCCAGTGGCGCCTACGGGCAAATGGTGCTGCAATATATCGCTAGTAGCCCGTATGCTCGTGATGTCGCCTACTTGGGCAGGATTAGCCACGACGAAAAGTCAGCATTGTTACGACAGTGTCATGTTATAACTGTCACCTCCATCAAAGAAGGCTGGGGGCTGATTGTTACTGAAGCCGCCAGTCAAGGCACACCGGCTGTAGTCTACGATGTGCCGGGTCTGCGCGATAGCGTGCGTCACAAACAGACTGGCCTCATTACCGAGGCCGACCCAACCGCCATGGCTAGCAGCATCATCGATCTGCTGCAAGACCCTCACACATACTCATCCTTACGCCGAAGTGCATGGGAATGGAGCAAGCATATCACCTTCGCCCAGAGTTATCAGGACTTTAAAGGAGCAGTTGGCATAGCATGAAACTTACTACTTTCCTGCAAAAACACCACCTCGAACGCAGCCTGTTGATCGGCTACTACGGCGGCGGTAATTACGGCGACGAGTTGCTGCTCGAAACATTGCAAAATTTGCTCGCCAAACAAGGCATACAACAGGCAACCATTGCTTACCAGAATCCTGCATCGTACGCCACTATGCATCACGACTTCGGCTATAAACGCATAGACGTACATAGTAAAAAAGCACTCATGCTGGCGGCGCTGCATAACAAACAGATTCTCGTAGGCGGCGGCGGGCTATGGGGTGTCGATATGAACGCCAATACGTTTATGCTCAGCATCTTTCTGTTTGCATGCCGCTACCTGCTCGGCAAAAAGGTATATCTTCTCGGTATTGGCTACTACTCTTCCACTACACGCTTAGGCAGGGCAGGCGCTTGGCTGGCTGGCAAGGCCGCGCACCTCATCCTGGCCCGGGACAACGAGACGTTTCATAATTTTGGCAAAATTAGCCGCCATGTCTATTTAGATCGGGACATCGCCTGGTATATCAGCGAGCTCGACCTTACGGCCTACGATCCGGACGTTGCCGCGTTAGAGAAAAAAATGCAACTTGCTGGCAAGACACTCTTCTTTGCTCCCAGGCGGTCACAGGCAAAACGCCAGCATCAGGAGTTTACCAGCTTAAACCAGCTCATTGCCGACTGTGTAGCGCTAAATCAAGAGAAGCACGCCATTCTGGCGCTGGCCGAATCGGAAGCAAAAAGCCCCGACTTACACCAATGGGCCCGCACCCTTCAGGCCAAAAACCCGCAATTGACCCTGCTCGATTTCGCTCATAATCCCATAACCCTCTTTTTATTTTTTCGTAAACACTACGGCGACTTGGCGCTTATTGCGCCGCAGTTACACTTGATCATTACTGCCCATCTTACGCAAACGGCCTTTCTGCCAATCGTATATGACAACAAGGTTTCCGCGTTGCTCGATCACATTGGCATTCCCACGTCGAAGACGTTGCCAATCGGCACGATTACTGCCCCCATCTTGCAAAACTTTATTGACGATTACTGGGGAGGCAGCGCGTAGTGCAGTTCATCTCCTGGGGCGATTTCACACTTCCGTTTCAGTTAGGGCTTTTCCTGAGCAAGCATTTGTACATGTGGTCGTTCCAAAGTGGTACATCGAACCCCGACGGACTGATTCGCCTGCCAGGCCGAATACCGCTCTTTATTGTCTTTGGCCTGTTTGGTAATCTGGCTGCCAGTTACTTCTACATTTTTTCATCGCTCGTTATAGCTTTTTTAGCCTTCTTCTTTTTTGCCCGCCATTTTCTGCATGTGAAGAAGCGCTCTGTGCAACTAATTGCTGCACTCTTTTTTGCGTTAAATCCTATCTTTTTAGGTAATGTGGCCAAGGTAGGGCTGGTGTTGGCGGCGGCCATGCTCCCGCTCTGCCTGCTGGCGCTTCGGGCAACCTTTACCCAGCAGCGGTTACGATTCTTATTACTTTACATCGTATGTATCAACATTTCTTTCTTGCATCCATATACCCTGGTGGTAAATCTGGCGGTATCGATGTGCTATTTTGCCTACCTGGTGGCGCATAACAGAAACTTCGTATATAAGAACCTGGTCAGATTCTTCTTCATTGGTGTGCTGGGGATTCTCCTGAATCTATATTTCATTTTGCCCACCATCAGTATGGGTACAGTCAGCAAGGACGTTATTTCTACGAATGTTACTCCAACAGCTGCCGACTATACGGCCCTGGTAGGGATATCGAACACCGGCAATCTGTTCACGGGCTTTTCGCTTTCTAAAAACGTATTTGTAGACTTCTCTTTTTATAACGACCTCTACCAAACGGTTTATTTCTTTGGTATTTTCGCTTTCTATGTACTACTACTCGCGCTCTATGTGCGGCTAGAACCAACCTTTACGTTAGGAGAGAGACGGCGGCTGGGTATATTCTTTGGTTGTTTCTTGGTATTGGTAGCCCTGGCAACCGTTACGATCGCGCACTTGGATGTGCTTATTAAATTGCTGATTCATATGCCCGGCGGATGGGCATTCCGCTCGCCGCTCAAATGGCAGCTATATATTCCCTTGGTTCTGTTCAGTATTCTGGCGATTATATTGAATCGCATGCCTCAGGGCAGAAGGCTGCGCATGGCGCTGGCCGGTCTGCTGGCCACTTTTGTAATCATGAACGGCTATATTGCTACCGATGTGTATAAAAAGATTCTGACGCCGCGTACGCCGAGTTACTTTGCTGGGCTGCAGGCTACTGACCTCGCCAACAAGACAGTGCTGTTTGTGAATAATGGCAACTGCATGTCCTTTATGCGCAGCAACCCGTCCGTAACCAGCGAATTGAATCAAATTATGGGCTCGCAAAATGCCCAAGAAAAACACGTTGTCGAGGACGAATCTGAGGCAGTAACCCTGGGCAGTTACGACTACATCCTGGGCTGCAAAGACCATTTGAGACAAGTGCTAACCAAACAGTACGGCTTTGTTATGCAACAAACTTTTGTGCATGACATCTTCCGCTTATACAAGAACACCACACCACTTACTCCTCTATATACCACCGACCATGTCTTTGCACCGCAAGATCAGCAGGCAAGGAGCGCCCCTTATTATTTTGCAAATCATACACTCGACCAAAAACTGATTACTGCGACAACCCAGAATGCTCAATTGCCCACGATTGGCCTACACGACATATTCGCCGACCTAAGTCCAGCGAGTATCCAGCGCGGAGTAATTACAACTACCGTGGCAGCAACCACCAACAGCCGCATGCTCTATCTTCAGCCAAGTACCGCAGCCACGCATTTTTACCTCAACAAGTCTGCAAACAAATTAGCTATTGTCACAAGTCCAACCCCTGGATTCACCGAACATGCAGCGCCCGACCAGCCCATACGGCTTCCAGCAGGACAACCCCTGTCGCTCACCTACACGAATCCCCATTTCGATTATAAAAACCTTATCCCCAACGCCTCGTTTGAAGATGGACTATGGCAATCAAAAGTAGCTGACTGCTACAACTATGATAATCAGCCCAATATCGGCATGCGTTTGGACCAAGAGATAAAAGCCGCCGGCAAGCAATCACTCGAACTTGATGCTCGAAGCCATATCGCCTGTACCGGGCCCTCGGCAATCGATATGCAACCAAGCGAGCACTATCTGCTTAGTTTTGATTATCAAAACACACAGGGTCAGAAGACGGCCGGATATCATATACGATTTGACGACCCTGCCCAAACGACCATTCAGGACCGGATGCCAGCCCGGGACAATCAGTGGCATACCGCTAGCCGTGAAATCACTGTTCCTTCGGGCGCACACCACCTATGGCTAGAATTTTATGCATATCCGGATAGCTACGGACGATTTACGGCAATAGCACACTACGATCAAGTGAGTCTGCAGCATATTCCCCCCACACAAAATCAGTTCTATATGGTCGACAAACCCCAAGTCTCGCTGCAAACGCCCCAAAAAGTGAGTTACCAACTAGTCAGTCCTACGCGTAAACTGATTCACATTCAAGGTGCCAAACTGCCATTTTACCTGGGCATGAACGAAACATACGACAAGCTATGGCAGATTGAGGTGCAGGGCAGAACTAAAACTCCTGAATGGCCATTCGCCAAACGATTACTCATTCCAGAAGCTGATCATTTACATTTGGACGAAACAACCAACGGCTGGTATATCAATCCGGGCGTACTTTGTAAGGATACGTCCGCGTGCCGGCAAGGAGCGAGCGGCAGTTACGATTTTGATCTGGTTGTCGAATTTGTACCACAGCGCTGGTTTTACTTCGGTCTGGCGATAGGCATCTTTGCGGCAGGCATCAGTGTCACCTATTACTGGTATGAAAAGCGACGGGGAAATGAATACTGGGAAGGGCTGTGGCGATGGCACAAGTAAATGCGTCACTCTTAAAGCCCATCGGCGTCTTTAGTGGTCTGGCTGGAATTATAGTACTGCCCATGCTGTTACCTGGCTATATCCTTACCCTGGACATGGTTTTTACTCCAAAATTGCGCATGCCAACACAGGTAAGCAGTAGTTATCTGTTTCACGGTTTATTGCACGTGCTGAATATCATCCTGCCCAGTCAAATCATCGAAAAGGTAGTCCTGTTTGGCATTATCGTAATGTCCGGCATCGGGATGTACATATTACTCAAATATCTTCAGTCGGACATTGCCCACACTGAGTACGACACATGGGGGTGCTACTTTGCAGGGGTACTCTTTGCGGTCAACCCCTATACCTACTCACGTTTTATGGCAGGACAGTACGCCGTGCTGCTCGGCTATGCTACCTTACCATTCTTCTTCCGGACCAGCTGCTCATTTTTCGCCTTGCCAACTATGCGCAGGGCTCTCCATATGGTCAAATGGGCAATTATCATCAGTATCGTATCAATCCATACGATTGGCTTGGCCGCAATCGTGGCAATCACTCAATGTATTGCCGTGCTGTGGAAAAATGGCCTCAAACGAACACCGCAGGTTGTGAGCATTATAAAATTGGGAACGGCCGGGCTTATAGTCTGCCTTTTGGCAAGCAGCTACTGGTTGATACCACTCCTACACAGCAGCAACACGCAGGGCAGAGCTATTACGAGCTTTAGCCATACCGACCAACAAGCGTTTGCCACAGTCGGCAAGGGAGCTATAGAACGTATCGGTAATGTGCTCGAACTACGTGGTTTCTGGGCCGAAGACCGCGGGCTCTATCTCCTCCCCCAGAACCTACTGCCTGGCTGGCAATTCATAATGCTCTGCATCTGGGCGCTGGCGTGCCTGGGTGCCTACAGCCTATGGAAGCATGGCCAGCGGACAACGGTGTATGTTCTAGCAGCTATCAGCGTGATCACTATTACGCTGGCCGCGACGAGCCTTATCAGCTGGCTGAGTAGCTATTTCTCACTCCTAAAGGGCTACCGCGAGCCAGACAAATATGTTGGGTTACTAGCTATGTGTTATGCCATCTGCGCTGGCGCAGGCCTAGTCGTTCTATTCAACTGGCTACAAAAACGTCAAAGCCAGGCGCTCTTTACCAGCAGTTTACTACTTGTACTTTTGCTACCTGTGATCTATACACCGCCCATGTTCTGGGGTTTTGCCGGCCAGTTGCGCTCGCGCCAATATCCCGCAGATTGGTACGCCGTCAATACCTTCCTTAATAGCAAACATGATGACGAAAAAGTATTGTTTCTACCGTGGCACCTGTATATGTCTTTTGACTTTGCCGGACGTATAATCGCGAACCCTGCCCAGGATTTCTTCGACAAACCTACCCTCACCAGTAATGAATTAGAGTTTAAAGACGCATCGCCAACCGCACCCGACTCCCTTAAAACAGAAATTACCCACTCAACCTTGCCTGGCGCAGAACGAAAGACCCACCTGGGCAAGCAACTGCGCAACCTACAGATCGGCTACGTGCTGCTCGCCAAAGAGTATGACTACCAGAAATACCACTATCTTGATCGTCAGGTTGATTTGTCGCCCATCCGCGAAACACCTCATCTCAAACTATACGAGGTGACCGCACAATGAGTAGCGACACCGTAGCCATAACCACCAACAATCGGCCGCAGGTCGTAGATAGCGTCTACCGCCGGGGCAAACCACCCATCGTTCGGCAGCCAGCACCCCCTCATCCAGCCGCCGCTACACCGAACACACCGAGACCTGAACGGGCCTACCAGACAGTCAAGCCAGTTGGCCACCCTAGGCGCTGGCGGCGGCTGCAGCCACTTTTACTAGCGCTTGCAGGCCTGAGCGGCAGTGCGTTAGGGCAAAGTGCCTTGTTCGGCACAGTGCTTGTGGTCATATACGGCATTGCCGTATTCGTACGCCGGCTGCCTAGTCGACAAGCCTTCCTGTTCGCAGCGCTTTCGATTGGCACGGTTTGCGTGTCGCTCTTATTCAAACCAAATGAGGAGATTGTGAGTAACTTTTCTACCTACACGTATCTGTTTCTGATCATAGGCGTACTGGCCATTGCCAGAGAATCGAGGCTGCCCAAGCGCACATACCGCAGACGATAAGCCTAATCTATCCGCTATGAACGGACTCATAGCGGATAAGTTGGGTTGATCGGCCATTCAGTACAAAGCTGTAATGGCTCACAAAAGAAAGGGGGCACATATGGATATACCATCCCGCACCACACCCACCAAGAAGGTGGGCGTTAACAAGTTCGTCTTGGGCTTTGCGGCCATTTCGGCCAGTGCTATTATCGGCACTACCGGATTAGCTGCCGCTCAAACGCCACACCAGCAAGGTAGTGGCTATGGCAACACCGTAAACTTGACCATTAGTATCAAGAACTCGGCACACAACGTGATCAACGTGGTCATCAACTTTTTTCGATAGACCATTCCACATCTAAGTAAAAGAAGCGCCGTGAAACCCAACAAAAGAGAGGCCAATATCAGGCCTCTCTTTCTTTATCGCTCACCTCTCGCCACTTAAGTAGAGTCAAGCGTAGTGCAACCAGACCAGCTTTAGCTGGCCTGCGTGTAACGCTCTACTTAAGTGGCGAGGGGTGAGCGTCTCTCTAACTTCCTATATGAAAGTAAATGCAATGAGCATATTCACAGTCTTGATGCCAAATGCGTACTATACTTGCGCCGATGATTTTGCCCGGACACATGTCGATCAAGAAGGCACTCGCCCTATTGTCGGCTTGTCTCGTTGTGCTTGGCCTGGCCGGCTTCAAATGGATTCACATGCAGCAGGCAAATCACTACGATGTCATCGTCGTCGGCGCTGGCCCTGGCGGCATAGCAGCCGCAGTCCAAGCGACGCGCATGGGCGCGCGCGTGGCGTTGTTCGAACCAACTGACTGGGTGGGCGGGCAAATGACAGCTGCCGGCGTTGGCAATATGGATGAAGGGAACGTTGCCGTCCGCACCAGCGGCTTATATAAAGAATTTGCCGATCAGGTAACAGCTTACTATAAAAGTAAGGGCAAATCTGTAAACACCTGTTACTACGACATCGGTTCGCTGTGTATCGACCCCCAAGTAGGACGAACCATACTCGGCCAGATGCTTGCTGCGCAGGGAAGCAATTTACACCTCTTCACCTCGACGCCAGTAACGTCAGTGTTAAAACACGGCACCGCGGTCACGGGCGTGGTAGCGGCAGGCAAATCATATCACGCGTCCGTTGTTATCGATGCTGATGAGTACGGCGACGTATTGGCAGAAGCAGGCGCTGCCTATCGGCTCGGCAATAGTACCTCCGACAATATCAACCCCAAGACTTGCGTCCAAGATATTACCTATACTGCAGTCATGAAAGCCTATCCAAAGGGCGTTCCGTCCGAACTGCAATTCAAAAAGCCACCCCCTGGCTACAACCAAACGATTGCCTCGCATTTTAAAGCTTTCTTAACGAGTAACGGCTACGAGAGTAAGCTCGTAAAGCCAACCGATCATTTTATGGTTCATAAGCAGCCCGATTCGTTCAAGAGCTACGCGGCTTACCGTGGGCTACCTGACCTTTCCAACCCTAAAGATTACACGGTTCTGCAACAGAATGGTCAGGACATTACACGCACTTCTCTTAACTTAGGGAATGATTATCCTATGAGCGGCACATTGAGCGTCCGCTACATTAGTGACCCGGCTTACCGCCAACAAGTAGCCTGCCGGGCCAAACTGCTTACTTTACAACTGGCATACTATATACAGCACGATCTGCACGAATCCGATTGGTCGCTAGCCAATGATGAAGGTTACGATACGCCATATAATCAGCAAGGGCACTGTAGCATACTGGAAGGATATTCGGCATTCGAAGATCAAATGCCTGTGGAGCCGTACGTACGTGAAGGCCGACGATTGATCGGGCAAGAAACGCTTACCGGCGATCAACTTGTCTACTCCTGGAAAAACAAACAAGACATCCCCACATACCCGGACAGCGTTGCCGTTGGATACTATCCCATGGACTTACACCAATGCTACGCGCCGAATACACTGGAGTCGGCATTTGATACTGCCGACGACCGACGAGCAACCTTTAACGGCGGTGCTTTCGAAGTGCCAATTGGTGTGCTTATACCCCAAACCGTTGACGGTTTGCTGGCGGCCGAAAAAAATATTTCCGCTTCCCGTCTAGCCAACGGGGCTATCCGCGAGCAGCCTATCGCTATGGATATCGGCCAAGCTGCAGGCGCACTAGCGGCACTCGCAGCCAAAAATCACACACAGCCACGCTACATTGCCCCAGGCGATGTGCAAGCTGCACTCCATGCGGCCAACACCACTATATCGATCGGTAAAAGAGCATAAGAGTAGCTACTGGAGCAAGAGCTCCGCGAGACGCTTCTTTAAGAGATCGAGACCGTGGTACTGAATGCTCGTCATACCAATGTCTGCAGCTGGTCCGGTAAAAATTGCTAGATCATCTATAAATATACATTCTGCGAATGAAACGCCCAGTCTATCCGTAGCCAGAGCAAATATTTCACGGTCTGGCTTGGCAAATCCCACTTCTGCCGATGCAATAACTGTATCGAACAGCGCCAAATCATCAGCGCTGAGCCTGCGCTGCAGCTCACCAGCTGCTGCGTTACTCACAATTGCTAATTTATAGTGTGGCTTTAACGCTATACGGATATAGTCCAGTAGCTCACGGTGCGGCTGCTCCTCGCGAGCTACGACCTCCTTATAGGCTGGCAAAGTCAAACCAAGTCTATCGGCCATAACCACGGCGAATGCTTCGCTATCTATAAAACCGCGATTGGTCTTTTCGATCATACTGCTAATAAACACTTCATCTCTTACCGGGTTGCCACCAGCGGCTCTATAGACGTCCCGAAAACTCTTCCCAACTAACACACCAAAACTATCAAATAAAATCGCCCGAATCATGCCGACAGTATACAATAACAGAATGTCGAGGCACAAAGAAGACCCTAGCGCAGTGCGCGACGCCAAGCGCCAAGCGTGGCTTATGCGTACTGCAGAAGCCCTGGGTATGCCACCCGATGCCGCTCTCGCGCTGCTTAGACAGAAGCGGGTGCAGAGCCTACGGCTCAATCCACTACGTGGAGATGTACACAAAGCTGCCGAGTATCTCCAAAAAATAGGATGGCTTGGGGAGCCATACCCTTGGGCGCAAGATACCTATGCGCTCAAGGTCCCTGTAGCAGAGATAAGGGACAGCGAATTCGTAGCTTCCGGCCAAGTGTTCATTCAAAACGCCGCCAGCTGGCTGCCGGTACTCGCCCTACAACCGCAGCCGGGCGAAAGGATTCTGGATGTTTGCGCAGCGCCTGGCGGTAAGGCCAGCCACATTGCCGCCCTTACCGACAATCAGGCTGAATTATGGATCAACGATAACTCGCGTACCCGTTTAGTAAAAATGCGTGCCAACCTGGATCGCCTTGGCGTAACTGCCGCTCGTACTATACTCTACGACGCCACTCAGTTAGCGCGCAGACTGGCTGGCGAGCAATTCGACAAAATCCTATTGGATGCTCCGTGCAGCGGTGAAGGGTTGATGCACTACGACCGCGACAAAGATTTTGAAACGTGGTCAGTCGCACATATCAAGCGCCTCTCCAAGCTACAAAAGCGTATTCTCACCCAAGCCTGGCAACTCCTAAAACCCGGGGGTACGCTTGTCTACAGCACGTGCACTATGGCCCCGGAAGAAAACGAAGTGGTTGTCGACTATTTGCTCCGTCATCATCCCGAGGCGCAGATCGAACCCTTGAACATAGGCCTGCCTAATACAACTCAGGCCGTCTTAGAATGGAGCGGTAAGGTCCTTCAGCCGGCGATACGGGGTTGCTTGCGCTTGCATCCCAGCTCCACTATTGAAGCGTTCTTCGTTTGTGCTCTCCGGAAGAACGATGATAAAAGCACGGCAACAGTTGCATCCGCGCGGCAAAACAGATACGATAGTGGGTACTATGACGATGTCTAGCAATGCACATGGCTATTGGTTCACCGACACTTCCCGTGGCGGTTTGTTCCGTGTGTTTGCATAACATCCTTTCAAAAATATAGAAAAGACCGCCACCACGGCGGTCTTTTACTATTTTTAGAGAGAACAATTATGAAAGTTTCAAAACAGTTACACGTCAGTCACCCCGAGTTGACTATTGGCCGGGTGCAAGCGCTTGGCTCGCGCACCACAGTTAGGAGATCTGGGCATATCGGCAACCAAAATCTCCGCGAACTAGCCCTCCGCTCAAATGTCAAGATCGGGCTGCCAATTCTAGTGGACACCATCGCGGGCGATGACAGCTACTCAAAGCCTGCGCACGTTTTAGTAGGCGGAGCCAATCATCGTTTGGCATCAAATAAAATGTCGCGTAATAGAGTGGTGACCAGTCTTGGCGTCGCCAGCGAGCCCTACGAAAATATGATCGCAGGGCATCCCAGCTTAAAACAACTGAGCGGCCATAACACAATATCCGATTTGCACGCCGCTTCGCTACAACTCCTAGACATCGACACCAGCCCCCAGACGACAGTTACGGAATTGCTGGCCAGCTTAGGCGAAATCGGGCAAGCGCTCATGAAAGAACTGGCCCGGCGAGGGCATATACGTCGGCGAGTAGAAGCAGGCGGCCATATTACCAATCTTGTCCCTGGTAAGGACGCTCTTCAACATGGCATCTTCGGCCAAAACGATAGCACACCCACGGATCAAGGTGCCATGCTGCCGCTTGAAGGCATGATGGCAATGGATATATTGCAGGCGCAAAAAGCAGGCGAGGACGAAGTCTTCCACTTGGCCAGTGTTGATATGCGGCGCTACACGCGCGACCCAGAGCGTATGCGGACTGTCAGCGATATTATTACCGGCGCGCAACAGCGCTTGGGGCAGCAAGCCGTCGGCGCTCATTACATCGTGATAGACATAACTGGATTTGACCAAGCAGTGCATCCGGATTATGCTGCCGTAAGGTCGCAGTACGATCTCATCGAAATGCATGCAAACCCGGCAGATCGGCGCATCCCGCTTATCGATCGAGCCTGCGAACTGCCCGCCTACAGCCCTATGGAGCCACCGCTATGACCACCCCAAAAAATATCATCAGTTTGGAACAGTTAAGGGGGAAAACGCCGCTTGCCCGCAGCAAAGTATATTTGGGCGATGCCGACCTGGCTGGCCACATCATTCAGCAAGAGAACAACGAGCCACTGGTCAGCTCCAATCTATTACAGCAAAAAGGATTGCTGGTACGTCCATTTTGGATCGACGAACCAGACGACTTGGAAGGCAAAGCATACGCTACATATCTCAAGACGCACCCCAGCTTCAGCCTAAGTGTTCGCAAAAGTGTAGCCGAGCGGCTGCAGCAAGCGCAGCAAACCCTCCCAAAAGAGTGGCAAATTATCCTAAAGGCCGGTTTGCGCCCTTTAGAAGTGCAATATCAATTATTTGATGACGTTCGCACCTATCTGGGCCAGAAATACTCTGATTGGTCAGCGGCCGCCGTGCAAACAGAAACGCGCAAGCTTGTCAGCGATCCGCGCATTAAAGTACCGCCGCATGCCACTGGTGCTGCGGTTGACATTGAGGTGCTAGACCGCACAACTGGCAAACTCATAGACATGGGTGCCAGAGCCAATACTGACGGACCCACGGGTTGGTCGCACACTTCAGCGATATCTGCTATTCAGCAAAAACGCCGCCTCGCGCTCCTGAAGGCGATGCTTGCGGCCGGATTTGCCAATCACGCCTACGAGTGGTGGCATTACAGTTATGGTGATGCCATGTGGGCCATCTTCTACGACAAGCCAGCCACGCTGTACGACGTCTGTCGTGCATCCTCATAAACTGTCGCACTTCAAACACGCATCTCTTCATACGTCATGCCGGACTTGATCCGAAAACCACACGGCTGGATTCTGAAACGAGTTCAGGATGACAAAGGAGAGCGGCCTAAACTCCTACAGTTGCCAGCAAACGTAAAATACAGGATACTAGAAGACAATGAAACAGATTATTCTAACCGGCATTCGTGCCAATAACGACCTTACCATCGGTAACTATCTAGGCGCTCTGCTGCCCATTGTCGATATGGCCAAAAAACGCGCCGCCGAGTACCAAGTCAACCTATTCGTGCCTGACCTACATAGCTTTACCACACCTATCGACCACAGTACGCTCAATGCCCAAATCATGCAAAACTTGCGCATCTTTACTGCTGCCGGTTTACCGCTCGATCATCCGGACGTACACATTTACCGTCAGAGCTACATCCCAGCCCACTCCGAACTCGCCTGGATCTTCGACTGTTTTACGGGCATGGGCGAAATGGGCCGCATGACACAGTACAAAGATAAGTCGGCCAAACTCAGCGAAGACCGCATTAGCGTTGGTCTCTTTAACTACCCAGTCCTCATGGCTGCCGACATACTGCTATACGGTGCCACATATGTCCCTGTGGGCGAGGATCAAACCCAGCACCTGGAATTCACGCGTGATATCGCGCTACGTATGAACAGCCAGTTCGGCGAACTATTCACTGCGCCGCTACCCGTGCCCAAACAACACGAGTTCTTCGGTAAAGACCAAGGACTACGGATCAAAGACCTCCAAGACCCACGCAAAAAAATGAGCAAAAGCGACGAATCGGGCAAGGGTGTCATCTTTATGAGTGACACTCCTGAGGCCGCAAGCAAAAAAATTATGAGCGCGGCGACCGACAGTTACGGTGAAATCAGATTCGATACCAAAGAGCGGCCTGGAATCAGCAATTTGCTGCAAATTCTAGCACTACTGGGAGGGCGTAATCAGTCGGTGGTCAATGCCGAATGGGAAGGCAAGTCATCGTATGGGGATCTCAAGAAAGCAGTAGCTGCAATTGCCAGCTCCTTCCTAAGTGACTTTCAAGCCCGCTTGTCACAAGTAGACGGCGAGCAGATTATAGCCAAGCTGGAAGCTAGCGAGCGCCTCATGAACGAGACCGCCAATGCCACACTTCTCCGCGCGCAACAAGCAGTAGGTTTGCGTCCAAAAGCATGAAAAAAGTCCCGTTCTACGGCAACGCCCCGGATAACAACCAGTGCATGGTTGCGGTCTACCGAATGGTCATGGAATATTTCCTAGGCACACAAATGAGTATGGCCGAGGTGGCTGACTTCGTCGGCTATGCGCCTGGCCAGGCCGTGTGGACTCTCGAGCCACTTACTAAGCTAGCAAAGATGGGCTTTGACATTCAGATGCTCGAGCCATTCGACTACCGGGCTTTTGAGAAAAAAGGTACCGACTATCTCTACAGTGCTTTTTCCAAAGAAAAGGCCGATTGGCAGCTTGCGAATACTAACATTCGCGATATAGCACCCTCTATTCCCGATTTTTTACATACAGTAAGGTGGGAGAACCGTGCCGCTTCTCTGCAGGACATCGACAACATGCTCACCGCGGGCCGTTTAGTGTCGGTGGCGGTTAATTCCGGCGTTTTGAACGGAACAGGGGAATACGCGGACCACAACGTGCTAATTATCGGGCGCGAAGGCAACAGTTATATCATGCACGACCCAGGCTTGCCTCCCGCGCCGAACAGACGCGTCCCCCGCAATGCGCTCTGGGAGGCAATGGGTGGCGACCACCACACAGCTGAAGTGACTGGTTTTAGGCTCAAAACCCACATCGGCGAGCGACTCGACCAATACGTAGTGAGTGTCCGGCCTCGACTGAGCCGCGCCTTTGCCGCCAAGCTGATTGGAGAAAAGAAGGTGCTTGTGAATGGAACACCCACAAAGGCTGGCTACCATGTAAAAGAAGGCGATGCCATCACCATCGACTATGATGAATCGGTGCTTGACGCCATTCCCGACATTGATCTGCCTATTTTGTACGAAGATCACGACTGTGTAGTTATCAATAAGCCTGCGGGTATTCTCACACACGCCCAAGGCGAATTCATTCCCGAAGCGACAGTTGCAACCTTTTTGCGTTCCCGTGCCAAAGAAGGAGTAAACGGGATTCGTGCAGGTATTGTGCATCGACTGGATCGCGCTACCAGCGGTGTGCTTATCGGCGCCAAAACGCAGGCAGCGCTTGGTTGGCTACAGCGGCAATTCGCCGATCGCCTGGTCGAAAAGACGTACTTGGCGGTAGTTAAAGGGCATCTCAAACAGCCCGAAGCTGTTATCGATATGCCGGTAGAGCGTAACCCCAAAGCTCCTGCCACCTTCCGGGTAGGTGCCAACGGAAAAGATGCCGTCACCCAGTATAAAGTACTCAAAGAGAACGACACCGAAAGCCTGATAGAGCTACGGCCCCGCACCGGCCGGACCCACCAACTTCGTGTGCATCTTGCTCACATTGGTCATCCGATTGTAGGCGATCCGCTGTATGGAAATGGCGTCTACGGCGATCGCTTACTATTACATGCCTACAAGCTAGCGATAACACTGCCGGACGGCGAGCGCAGAACGTTTACCGCGCCGCTACCTAAAGAATTCGAGGAGCACTTTTTGTGATCGACTCGCTCGTTTTACACGACACCACCAAGGAGCAGTTACTCCGTTTTATTGCCAACCCATCGCATGCTTTATTACTGAGCGGCCCCGACGGAATTGGCAAGTCATCCGTCGCCGAAGCCCTGGTTTCCACCATATTAAATATTGAACCCGGCAAGCTAGCCACCTATCCACACTACAGCAAGGTAAGTGCGGCGCCCAACGCTAGTATCTCCATCGAAGCGATCCGCGAATTACAAAAATTCCTGCAGCTCAAGACCATCGGCACCAATCCGTACCGGCGTGCCGTGTTGATCGAACACGCCCAGGGACTCACTACCGAGGCGCAGAACGCTTATCTCAAGCTACTCGAAGAACCGCCTGCAGACACATTGCTCGTACTTACTGTCGATAGCCCGCGGTCGCTGTTACCAACTATCTTGTCCCGCCTGCAGACGATTACCATAACTGTCCCGGGCGAAGCAGCTTTGCAACAACTATTCGCCGCATCTACTAAAGACAAAACAGTTCAAACCCAGGCCTATTTTTTGAGCGGCGGACTCCCTGGGCTACTGAGCGCCTTGCTCGATGACGGCCAAGAACATCCTCTGCTACAGAGCGTAGCTACGGCCAAAGAAATTCTCCAGAAGTCTACCTTTGAAAGGCTGGCGCTGGTCGATGGGCTGAGTAAACAAAAAAATACTGTCATCGGCGTATTGGCGGCACTAGAGCGGATCGCCCAAACGGGGATCCAAGGCGCAACCGCGAAGGAGGACGCGACGCGCATCAAGCAGTGGCACCGTATTCGTAAGTCTACATTAGAGGCCCGGGAATCTATTGAGCGTAGTGCCAACGCAAAACTAGTCTTAAGCGATCTATTTCTACAATTACCATAGGAGTTTCTCGGTCAAACTCGCCTCTCCGCAGCGACGGCCGTGCTCAGCGTTTTAGGGTAATGTTGTACACTTTTTCCGCCATTTCGCCCCAACCCGGCATTCATGAAGCCAACTCTCCAAACCGGACTTCCTCAGTAAATCCCAACCCGCGAATAGCATCCTCTTCCTTGTTACTTTTTGCCCCGCAAAAAGTAACAAGGAAGAGGGAGTTGGGGTTGAGGACATGAAGGGAGTCTTGAGATGATAGAGGCGAGATAGCCATATACAAAGGAAGGGATAACGTAACCCTGCTACAATAGACAAGCTAATGCACAAAAAGGGGGATTCTATGGCCAGGAACATAAAAACAGCTGAGGGTCGTCGCTCTGGCGGCGTCACCTTAGGCGTCACGCTAAGCGCTACTGCCTTAGCCCTCACTGCTTGCGGTAAATCGTCGGCAGCTAAATCGTCCGGCGAGACACCCGCTTCAGTATCGACACCAGCCACATCGTCCATCGTTTTTGTAGGAAAATCGGCACTACTACGTGTTTGCGACGGCTTCTTTACGCAGCAGCAGCCCGACGGCACGATAGAAGTTGTCGGTCGCCCAGCTGTTGATAAGACTAATTACCCCCTAGATGTAGAAACACAAAGAGAAGGCGGAATACAAGCCGAGCCGAAAACACATGAACCAGGCATAATTACGTGGTACGACATACGCGGACAGTGGGTTAGCAGCGTAGACAAATTGCCATGTAACGACATTACAGTGCACAGCACTGAGTTAGACCAGCCTAATGGACAACCGCCTATCTGGGTTGCGACATCCAGCGAGCAGCCAGCGCCCCCGCATTGGGACGCTCTCGCGCTCAATCCAGCGCACTTCGGCGGAGTCGCACTCGACTACGGCCCTATGCCACAGCAAGGATTACAGGACACCCTTAAGCTAGCTGGGCAAAACTCAGCCTCGTAGCAAATTTCAGGACAACGTCGGCGAGTACGCCTGGAAGCGAAATATGCATTAGCGCGATAAAAATGCTAGTTGTTATGAGCGCCCAAGGGTACTATACTAATTCGTACCATATGTTTGAACTAGCCATTGTAGGCATCTTTGGATTACTTGCGTTCCACAACACGCGCACCCATGACGACGAATTTTTAGGCGCATCGCGTAAAATCGGTGATCGCATGGGCAAACTCTGGGATATTGCCCATCAGGGCATGCGCGAAAACCGCTTGCTTCGTGCCGAAAAAGCCTTGTTGACCATCTTAAAGATAGATGAGCGCAATGCTGCCGCCTACAACCGCCTAGGTATTCTCTATGCCAAACAAAAAGAATACCGTGACGCCATTGACTGTTTTGAAATCGCCAGCAGCATCGAAGCCACGCCCTCAAGTTTGCATAACTTAGGGCTTATTTATTACGAAACAGAGAATTACGAAAAAGCTGCTATCGCTTTCGAGCAAGCTCTCAAGCTGGAGGATTCGCTGGCCGCCCGCCACGTCGCCTACGCCAAAGTCCAGGAGAAGCTCGGCAACGAGAAATTAATGTTTCAATCTCTCGAAAAAGCCGTTGATCTGGAGCCTAACAAAGAAACCCTTACGCTGCTTCACAAAGCCTACCTCGACCGAGGCCTGCAAGCCGAAGCCGACATGATCGAGCAAAAACTCCATAAACTTATTGTGCCTGCCGGCAAGCCCAAGCGTATGCTCCGTCCTGCCAAACGTGTTGTAGTCTAGCTTCTTCCAGGACTCCATCACAATAAGATAATTGTCACATATAAATATATATTGCGTAATATACGTGCACATGGTATTTTCCTAATATGTCCGAAATTGATCCTGATTCTCCAGGCAGCACTCCCTATATTGCGGAGAGTAATGCTTCAGAAGATGTTGCGAGAATAGCTGGTAACAATCACTCATATATGGAAAGAATACTAAATGGAACCAAGCCTCTTTTTCCTACTGAAGAGTTGACGACAATGGCTCTTACTGCACATACAGCCGATACCGCGCTAAACCATCTGGATACAGCCTACAAAGCGATTTTGGGTAGGCATTACTTCATTGACGACAGGGGTAGAATAAAGCCAGACTATGAAACATTGCCGCCTTCCAGCTGTATGCCGCTTGAATTCCTTAAAAGCGCATTTAGCGTGGCAATACTAATGCAATCTAGTAGGCCAGAGGATGTCATTTCCATTGCATCGTTTATTGCCAGTGAAGCAAATACCAAAAATGTCCGAGCCGAGAGGCAATGGGGAATCGACTCACAAGTATATGATCTTGAACGCAAAATCCTCCTGGACGGTGCGTCGCAGGCCATAATGGCGTACAGAGGGACTTTCGAGGCCTAGTGAAACCTCTACATCCAACTCAGTCTGCAGAGGCAGTGAATGGACGCGTAGGGTATATCCTTGTTACATATCTAATTATGATATAGGTTATATTAATATGCACGAATCAAATCCTTCTGGTCAATCATCCGAATCACAGCCAGGAGGTAGATCTCTGTTTGGGCGTTTCAAACAATATAGGCAGCGCGCTCATCAACAACGAAGAGAAAGGTTAGCATTTAGCATTCTCGGCGTAGAACCCATAATTCCCTCAGAAGATCTGCGCGATCTTGGCAATCTCGATAAGGGAGTTGACGCGGCGACCGCGCAGCGGAGGCTAGCGACAGCATACGCTAATATTGTTAATGATCGATTTGTCGTCGACGAGCACGGCAGGGAGCGCCCGAACCTCGATGCGATGCCGCGCAGCGAGCAAATTGCACTAGATTTGCTTCAAAATACGCACATAAGGGTTGCCGTCGCCGAGAGCATAGGCTTGGCCGAATCTCCACGCACACACATTGCTCATTTAGCCAACCTGCTGAACACAATGGAAGAGGGATTCCATGGGATTAGGCCAGCAGAAGCTCCCCCTGTAGAATATGCCCTTTATCGCGAAGACCTCCTCGCCGGTGTTCACATTGCCATGTCGGCATACGACAAATCAGCCGAAAACTGATAACAAAAAGCTAAGCTTTGGTCGAGGGCATTCAAGTATATAAGCAACTCTCGTAAAGCAAGCTAGGCCATGCCTCTATATCCTATCGTTAGAGTTACTCTTGTGCGCCTCGCCGGGCTACTCAATGCTTTTGCATGCCCGTCCCACTATGTGGGGGGCGCACCTGCTGCAAATATCACAATTATGCAACCATTGACATTAATGTCATTTTAGTATAAAATGCTAGCAACCAGTTGAGGAGGATCGAATGGTGCGTAACTTTTTTAAAAAAGGCCGTGTGTTAGCGGCCGGCGTAGTACTTACGCTTGCTCTCACTGCGACAGCCGTGACGCAGTTTGCTGCTCCATCGCAGAGCGCGAGTGCTGATTCGGACTGTAGTCTTAATATTGTTTGTAATGGTTTGAGTGGTTCTAACCTAAGCCAAAACATCAGCTCCTTCCAGAGCCTGTACAATGCCGGCAGCGACGGTCACAACAGCGACCTGCGTGCGGTATGGCAGAATTGGATGGGCGCTACTCCCGCCATCGTGAATGGTATGAACACCAGCAACACCGTACTGGGCACCGTGCACAGTAATGGTGTGGTTGAAGTGAATGGCCGAACCGTTGGTACAGGCGCGATCATTACTGCCCGTTTTCACAAAGCTGGTTTTACCCAGGTAGAAGGCAATGTCTGGTCACGCCCAGTTACAACGTACGAATACTACAGCACCCGTCCGGCCATCATTTATATGCAGAACGGCCGCATGCTCTTCTTCGTGGAGATTCCTTGCGCTAACGCTGGTAAGGCTACGCCGAGCGCTCCCGAAATTGGGTCTTTAGGCTGTGCTAACAATGGCCTCGTACTGCTTGCCGGCGACACCGACAGCAAAGGCAACAGGACTTACACCTTGCAGGCAAACGCCCTCGCCAACAATGCAACTATTACCAGTTACACCTTCAACTTTGGTGCCGGCCAGGGTAGTCAAGTAGTGCGCACCAATGCATTAACCGCTACGAGTAGTCCGCATGTATATCCCCCAGGCAACTATTCTGCCGATGTGGTAATCGATGGCGTAGCCAATAGCATCTTCGCTACCGCACCCGGCCAATTCACCTGTGCTGCAAAAATTGTAAGCGTGCCACAACCTCCAGCTCCTGCAACACTTGTCTGTAGCAACTTGACGCTCGACAAAGGTATTCTCGACAAGAACACAGGCGACATCGCCTACAAACTGACCGCTCAAGCTTCGGTAAAAAACGCCACCATTACCAAATACATCTTCAACTTTGGCGACGACGCGAACACTACCCAAACGATCACGACTAACGCCTTAAGCGCAACCAGTCAGAGTTTTACCTACAAAGCAGGCAAGACATACCACCTCATATACGTCACAGTAAACGGTACGAGCAATGAAGGTAAAGCCTTGGTAGCTGGCGGCGCCGACTCAGGCTGCGCCACTAATGTAAAAATCCCGCCGCAAACCTGTGCCACCGGTAGTAGCGCCCCGGAATGCAAGCCCGTATGTACTTCGCCTACGAATGGCAAGACATACCCGGTTGGCTCGCCAGAGTGTCAACCAGTACCTCCTGTAACCCCGCCTACGACCCCACCCGCTGAGAAGTTAGCGGACACTGGCCCTGGTGGCATTATCGGCCTGTTCCTGGGCACGAGCATCCTCGGTGCTGTTGCACACAACCTTGTCCTGAAGCGCCGCGCCTTTAGCCGCCTGTAGCGTAACCGCTCCCTAAAATATCTGCTGCACCTTAAAAAGCAGCAGATATTTTTATTGTAAGAGGCTTTTCTCGGTACGAACGTAATGGCATGTGTAACCGCCTGGATTCTTCTGCAAATAGTCCTGATGGTATTCTTCTGCCGAATAGAATCTTTTAAATGACTCCAGACTCGTCACAACCGGATCTTTATAGAGTCCGGATGTATTGACTGTTTCGATCATGGCTTCTGCAGTCTTTCGCTCCTCGTCATCCTGATAGAAAATTGCCGAACGATAAGATGATCCAACATCGTTGCCCTGACGGTTCATAGTGGTTGGATCATGCACCCTAAAAAAGAAATCGAGTAGGGCAGCATAAGTGGTCTTATCAGGATCATACGTTATGGCTAGGGCCTCAGCATGTCCGGGGTGATTTTCGTACGTTGGGTTATCGTTTTCGCCACCAGTGTAGCCCACTTCCGTATCGATGATTCCTGGCTGTTCTTTGAACAACTCTTCTAATCCCCAGAAGCACCCCCCTGCCAGATATGCTACTTTCTTTGTCATTAGCTTCATAATAGTCGAGCTACACCACAAGAACAATACCTCTGGATATAATGAAGATATAAAACTTAGAGCATGCAAAAAGTCTTGGCATACCCGTAGCACCGCAAAACGTTTAGGCCCTTACGTAAACCCACGCCTTAGCGCCGCTTACCAGTAACAGCGTCGTGTGTCTATAGGCGTTAGTTTCGTAGACGTGGAGCAAGGCAAGTTCCTCGTCGCTAATGCCAGAAAGAAGCAAAACGCCGACTGGCGGCATTGAGCGAGCTACATTCCTGGAGTGCCAGCGTTTGTACGCCAAGTCGAAAGCGGCGGGCCTCGGCTTTTGGTATATGTTTTTGATGCACTGCTTTACAGCAACCGACAATCTTTATAGTGTAGACATTGAAAGCGACCTTTCTGTTTTAGTGTTACAACCAAAACTGTAGGTCGCTTTTACTTATTTGGCAAAAAGTGAGTGTGGGTCAGCCAATATTCCACCCTCGTATGTAGATATAGTATACTACCAGGCATTATGTCCGAATTACGGGTGGCCACAACGGAACTTAGCACAGCATTACCTTCCTTGCCAGTAGAAAAGCTCACTCGTAGAACCGAGTTTCTTGCTACGAATGTAGGAGCTTTAACACTACGAGCACATAAAGAAGGAGGATTTGCCATATATCCTTTTATCTTAGATAGAGACTGGACCAAGACAGACCAGGAAACCGTCCGCCTGTTTCACGCAGACTACCCATTACCTGACCGGGTAGCCATCACCTACCCAGATATTAGCCCCACTCTCAGAGTCTGGCAGTATATCGCAGTGCCGTATCAATCTGAGGGGGCAGGCCCAATGAAGGTAGTAACGAGAAAACACATGCTCGATTTATATGGATCATGGGAAACTAGTACACAAAAAATGATAAGAGCACTTGCCACTGATTCAGATTTTGATAGTAAAACGCCACTTGACGTGTGGATAACCGACCTCTTTCCGTCTCATAGTGATGGTCACATCATGAGGACAAGTGATGTACGGTTTTATAGTGAAGGCAAATGGCCCCTCCCCCTTACTGAACGTCGTGATGAAGAGTCTATGCTGCAACTGCCCGATGGTAATTCTGATGGGATCGAAGAAAGTTTGGTAGCCGCACTTCGTAGCGCATGTATTGCCGTTAGGCAGCCAGAGTTATGGCAAAAGGATGCTCTGTAGATTAATCAAATCTGCATTGGAGCAGAAGTGTCGCGTCCAGCCATAAAACTTATTAAAAACGGCCCTGTACTCAAATTATATCGCTACGACAACCTTAGCGCGAACATGGCTTGAACTGGCTGCTTCCTGTGTCTCGGCTCGGCGACTTCTCAAGTGAATAGACCTGTCGATATGGTATTTTGGCAGTTCAATCAATCGAGAAAGCGAATCGAGCAATTCTGTACCACGATTACCATTTGCAAAGGCACCGGCAATCATACGCTGCATCTTTGGACCATCAGGACCAGTGTTGCAGGTGAGACGACAGCGGCTGCGTATTTGGTCTAGTACCTCCGCCTTAACGGCCAGGTCAATGACTTTGTAACCTGGCATGCTTTGTAACTCCTTGCTTGCTGGTTATTCTACACTGTTGTCTCAGGCAGTGTGTTTAGTATACGGGGAGTAACTAAGAATAGACGCAATAGTTCCTTTATCCCCGCATACGGCAGCCGTCAGAAAAACTAACTTCGCTATACAATGGAGGCGTTCGACGTTTTCGCTACCACCTAAGATTGATGTGATCCTTTTTTGGCAAGCCACCTAATGCAGATGAACCTAGCAGACGCTCTAAGTATAAGGGCACCTGATTGCCCTCAAGCTCTTCGGCGGCTGCGCCTAGGGCCTCACCAAAACGCGATGCCATGCTACGGAAAGAATAGCTCCAGCTAGCACCCCGCACTATTTGCGAGCGCAATAATTCAGCAAGCTGCCCAAGCAAAACTGTAAGCTGGTTGTCGAATGAAGACAGATTAACGCGCGATAAATCACCCGCGGTTATTTCATCTCCCATAACCCTTTTGATAACCCTTTGGGTTATTTCGAGTCCCCGTGAAATTGGCACAAAACAATCGTCTGCGACGACTAAACCCTGCTCATCGGCGCCAAGCGAAAGCTCGAATAAACCTGAAGTGGTTCCAAGCAGCTGAGCACGACTACGGTACGGAGCGAGAGCTAGTTCGCTTTCTTTCCAGGCATCAACATCTTCTTTAGTTCCAAAGCGTCCTTTGCCTGCCTGTAGTGCCATCCATGCTTGATAACGATCTTTTTCGAGAGCGGTAGCATTTGGACCTTCCATATTGGCAACAGTTGAAGCCACCGTTTTAGCATATAAGCCTTGAGCAAGCGTCTCGTCGCCTGCCTTTTGTGCGGCCGTTATAGATTTAAAACCTTCAGCCAGGGCTTTGTTGGCGGCATCTGTTGGCCCTACATCAGGGTGTAATCGGCGTCCCATGCTTCTGCTTGTGATGCGAGGTGGTTCGTCCCTAGTTGTCACCATCTGTCTTCCGTGTTGACGTGCTATACGTATCTGTTCATCGGCACTAAACTCCGGAGGTGTAAGATACTTCGTGTATAGATCACCCACTGCTTCACGATTTGGTACTTCCATGGTGGCGGCGGCACGCAACACTTCTGCAGCAGCTCCCGTTGCATATCGGTGCACCTCTATCTGTTGCTGGGCTTGTGCGCCAATTTGGTCCAAGTCGCTACGAGCATACATAATTCTTGGAGCTTCTGGTAATTCAGTTACAAGTGCTGGCAGGTAATTCATATGCGCATACTATATTATATACGAACGTTTTATACAAAAAACCGACCTCTAGTCGGTTGCTAAACCATCTGCAGGCCGGCCACGAACAATTTTTACTACTGAATTTCTAAGCTTGTATCTCACGTCTAGGTTGCTGTGGAGGGTGCGGGTTTGGCATCTTGGCCACGATCATACATTACGGCCTGATCGTCAAAGCTGCCTACCTGGCTGGCCGTTTTGCCCGGAAAAACTTCGAATTTGAGCGAGCGCTGCCCAACCAGCTGAACTAGCACAGTAGCCTGAACCTGACTACTGCCTTTGGCTCTAATCCCCGTTGCAAAAGACGAATTATCCCAGGGTTGGCCGTTAGGCAAAACGTAGCTTTTGTCGACCAACTCATATTTCGTAAGCCCGCTCGATTGACCAATCTTGGTCGGATCGGGACTGCCTTCTTTGGCCATAAATTGTCCGGCTCCGCTGTTTTCTTTAGAGGCGTTGTCTTGGTCGCTACCGCTAGCGCCCTTAAAGCTATAGTAATTGCCTATAGAAAAGTTTACCTGAGTTGGATCGATAAAGTCTGGCGCGATCGATAGATGTCCCTTCCAGTAATTCTGCACATCGCCCGGGCGCGTACCGCCCATGTAGCCATTAGTTCCTACCTGGAACCAGTTGCCAATGAGTTTACCGTCGATATCGTAATCAATCTGGCCGTCGATTGGCTTTGCAGTGCGTACGTACTTGGCAGTAATCTGACTTTTAACTGCAGGATCCAGATACTCTGACGTAGGTGCAGTAAATGGCTTCCATTGGTCGGAATTGTAAGCGTTGTAGCTAACAAAGCCAGTCAATTTCCTTGAGAGGTCCCAGACAAAGATGTCGAGCGTCTGACCGCCGATTTTACCTAAAACTTCACCTTTATTCACCTTTATTTCGCCGTTCCAGCCCTTGTTTGGATCCCAATTAGCGGGCAACTGTTTTTTAATTTCGTCCGATAGGCTTGTTTGCAGGTCCAGGGTGGTAATAAAACTGCAGGTATGAACGATAGTAAGGCGATACTCGTCACTGCTAGGCACATCGTTCGTATGCGATGGCGTGTTGATTCGTGAACCACGATGTTCAATAGCAGTCAGCGTCCCGTCTGCCGGAGCAATAACGTCATATGCATCGCGCAGGGCGTGCACATCGAGGCCGTTGTAGTATTGGTGGTCGATCGGCGTCACATGGCCACCTATTACCAAGCCATAGGGCAAGATAAAGCCAACCTGGTCTAAGGGCATAAAGGGGCCCAGCTTTACCGGACCTGCTCCGCTGCAATGTCCGTTAGTTAGCATTCGCGATGCCGTCTGATCGTACGTAACAGTGGCGCCGGTACTAGTTCTCGCCGACACCATTTTATCTTTGTCGTTTGAGGCATGGTGTTTTTCATACACCCGCCAGCCCACAAGACCGGTGATACCCACAACCACTATGAAGAAAAACAGCAGATAGTGGCCAAAACCTTTTTGGTTTTCCTGCATATACTTACTATATAAAAAAGAAAAGGTGCAGTCTATAGGCTGCTTATGGTTTTTATACCAGCTAGGGTACATCCGCCGCCAAAGGAAAACCCCTAGGAGAATGGTCTGACTACTCCTAGGGCCGGGAAGGTATTACATCTAACTTACTGCGCGATGAGACTAATCTCTTTGCAGTAAGAATAAGGTCATTCTCTCTGCTGCACTAAGCCCTAACTCCATTACTAAGACGTTCTGGGGGGATAGTAACAAGTATTGACCATAGCCATTTAATTCTTCGCCAATAAAGTAACCGTCAAACTCACCAGCTTGATCTTCTTGTGTGTGCGACACCCGTCCTATAACCAGAGTAGTGTGCCTTCTAAAACCAGGCCCTACTTCGTAGTCTGTACATTTCACCTTATCAATTCGTGCAGCACCGCTTTCGGCTAAGCCCAAAAATCTGACTGCGGTTTCATTTGGAACAGTAGCGTTCAATATCGGCGCGCCTGACCGCTCATTTCGACCCTCGCTTGGCCATGCCGCCGTTATTGTATCAAGTAGCGGAGTGTTAACGCCTAATGGATCTGACTCGCCTGTAAACTCGCTCATAACACATACTATAACATAATGTGTATAAATATCGATATTGGTGCAGGGTGAGGGATTCGAACCCCCGAAGGCTGAGCCAGATGATTTACAGTCACCCGTGTTTGACCGCTTCACTAACCCTGCATATCTGTTATTTTAGCAAATCTGTACTGAGTTGAGAACTCGTTCTCACATGTACATACTCTGCAGAAAATCTGGAGCCGATAGAGGGATTCGAACCCACGACCCGCTGTTTACAAAACAGCCGCTCTAGCCACTGAGCTATATCGGCGTAACAGATGATGCAAGTGTACCAAGAAAGCTCCTCTGAGGCAATAAGCGCCACTCAAGCTAATACTCTAGTGTAAATGAGCCTTGAGAAAAAACCCGGAATAGGCTAAAATGACCCCTGATACATGCCGTTGTAGCTCAGGGGTAGAGCACCTCCATGGTAAGGAGGGGGTCTGGGGTTCAAATCCCCACAACGGCTCCA
>Ga0136846_1228955_pt1 | contig 30073 bp, 25 predicted proteins | sample HopSoiMetagenom2_FD_96841 | JGI IMG/M metagenome (GOLD analysis project Ga0136846, IMG submission 96841) | Grasslands soil microbial communities from Hopland, California, USA - 2 Assembly 2016 (version 4) | ecosystem: Environmental > Terrestrial > Soil > Grasslands | place: USA: Hopland...
GTGGGTATCGCCAGCATGCTGGCCACCATCAAGGAAGCCGACACTTTCGGCCTGACCTATGACGTGGTTGACGACCTGACCGGCAAGAAGCTGGGCCGCGCCAGCTCGGGCACCTTCCGCACCGCTGACGTGGTGGGCCTGGACACCATGGCCCACGTCATCAAGACGCTGCAAGACAACCTCGGCCCCGGCAAGGTAGAAGACCCGTTTGCCGATGTCTACGGCACACCGCCCGTACTGGCCAAGCTGCTCGAATCGAAAAGCCTGGGCCAGAAGACCGGCGCCGGTTTCTACAAAAAACAGGGCCGCGACATTCTGCGCCTGGACCCGGAGAGCATGGAATACGTGCCCGCCGGCGCCAAAGCCAATGAGGTCGTCGGCCGCATGCTGAAAAAGCCCGCGGGCGAACGCCTCAAGCTCTTGCGCGAAGCCGAGGGTGCGGAAGCGCGTTTCCTCTGGGCCATCCTGCGCGACCAGTTCCATTACGCCGCCGTGCACCTCGAAACCATCGCTGAAACCGCACGCGACATCGACTTCGCCATGCGCTGGGGCTTTGGCTCCAAGCAAGGCCCGTTCGAGCTGTGGCAGCAAGCCGGCTGGAAGCAGGTCGCCACCTGGATCCAGGAAGACATTGATGCCGGCAAGGCGCTGTCCAAAGCGCCGCTGCCTGAGTGGGTCTTCAAAGGCCCGGTGGCCGACGCCGGTGGCGTGCACACGGCCGAAGGCTCGTGGAGTGCCTCGGCCAAAAAATTCATCCCGCGCCGCAAGCTGCCGGTGTACGAGCGCCAGTTCTTCCCCGAAGACGTGCTTGGCGCCAAGGCGCCTGCGTTCGAAACGGCAGGCACCACGCTGCATGAAGACGACGCGCTCCGCCTCTGGACGCTGGACGGCGACAACGGTGACGTGCTGATCGCCAGCATCAAGACCAAGATGCACGCCATCAGTCCTGACGTGGCGGAAGGCCTGGCAATGGGTGTGGACCTGGCCGAGAAGAGCTACAAGGGCATGGTCATCTGGTCCAACGACGAGATGTTCTCCGCCGGTGCCGATCTGCAGGCCATGCTGCCCGCCTTCATGATGGGCGGCGCCAAGGCGATTGAGGGGGCTGAGGCTGAATTGCAGAACGTGATGCTCAAGCTGCGTTACGCGGCCGTGCCCGTGGTGTCGGCGATTCGCGGCATCGCCCTGGGCGGTGGCTGTGAAATGGCGGTGTATTCCGCCAAGCGCGTTGCCGCGATGGAAAGTTACATCGGCCTGGTTGAAGTCGGCGTGGGCCTGGTGCCCGGCGCCGGCGGGTTGACCTACATCGCCCGCCGCGCCGCTGAGAACGCAAGCACGTCGACCAACAAGGACATCCTGCCTTTCCTGACCGAAGGCTTTACCGCCGCCGCGATGGCCAAAGTCGGCACCAGCGCGATTGAAAGCCGCAAGATCGGTTACCTGCTCGACAGCGACGTGATCGTGCCGAACAAGGACGAGCTGCTGTTTGTGGCGCTGAATGAAGCGCGCGCGCTGTTCAACTCCGGCTACCGCGCACCGCACAAGCGCCAGTTCCCGGTGGTGGGCCGCAGTGGCCTGGCCACCATCAAGGGCCAGCTGGTCAATATGCGCGACGGCGGTTTTATCAGCGCTCACGATTTCCACATCGCCAGCCTGATCGCCGGCGTGGTGTGCGGCGGGGACGTCGATGCCGGCACGCTGGTGACGGAAGAGTATTTGATGACGCTGGAACGTAAAGCGTTCTGTTCCCTTCTTGAGCATCCAAAAACTCAGGAACGAATCATGGGAATGATGAGCACCGGTAAACCGGTTCGTAATTGATAAAGCTACTGCGGAGCCACCATGCGTCGTTGCAGCCCAAAGAAAATCCTCACGACCTTCAAGGTCGCTCCGGTTTTCTTCGGGCGCCCGCGCCTAGCCTGATGGCTCCTCGCTACGCTTTCTCAATCACGAACCCTTTATCTTTATGACCACCTCTACCCATACCCCCAACCGCCTGGAGCGGCAACTGGAACGGCTCACCGAAGTCCCGGCCTTTGCGCGCCCCTGGTTTCGCAACGTGGTGCTGCGCCGCGCTGTGCCGTTTACCGGCACGGCAGGCCTGGACTTCATTGAAATGGGAACAGGCCGGGTCGAGATCGGCATCAAGAACGAGAAGAAGGTGCAGAACCACATCGGCGGCGTGCACGCCTCGGCGATGAACCTGCTGGCGGAAACCGCCACCGGCATGGTGGTAGGCATGAATGTGCGCGACGACTGCATCCCGCTGGCCAAAGAACTCAAGATGGCGTTCAAAAAGCGCGCCACCGGCGCCCTGCGCGCCGTGGCCACGCTGAGCGAAGAGCAGCGCGCCGCTATGCAGGCCAGCGACAAGGGTGAAGTCAATGTGCCGGTCGTCGTGACCGACGAAGCCGGCGTGAATCCGGTCGAATGCGAATTTGTCTGGGCCTGGATTTCCGCCGGCCCGCGTAAAAGTTAACCGAGAAATTGAAGGAAACCATCATGGCCAAACAAGTCCAGGAAGCCTACATCGTCGCCGCCACACGCACGCCCATCGGGCGCTCGAGCCGCGGCTATTTCCGCAACATGCGGCCCGACGACCTGCTGGTCAAGGCGCTGCAGGCCGCGTTGGCGCAAGTGCCATCGCTTGACCCGAAGGCGATTGAAGACATCATCTGCGGCTGCGCCATCCCCGAAGGCCCGCAGGGCCTGAACGTGGCGCGCATTGGCGCGGTGCTGGCGGGCCTGCCCACCAGCGTGGGCGGCATCACCGTTAACCGCTTTTGCGCCTCCGGCCTGTCAGCCATCCAGATGGCGGCCGACCGCATCCGTGTGGGCGAAGCCGATGTGATGATCGCCGCCGGCACCGAGAGCATGAGCATGGTGCCCATGTCGGGCAATTCGCCGTCGCTGTCGCCCAATATGTTCATGAACGACGAGAACGTGGGCATCGCCTATGGCATGGGCTTGACGGCCGAGAAGGTGGCGCAGCAGTGGAAGGTTTCACGCGAGGCGCAGGACCAGTTCGCGCTCGAGTCACACCTCAAGGCCATCAAGGCGCAGCAGGCCGGCGAGTTCGACATGGAGATCACGCCCGTCGAAGTGACCGACCGCACCGCTAACCTGGAAACCGGTGAAGTCATCGCCAAGACCCGCACCGTGAGTCTGGACGAAGGCCCGCGCCCCGACACCTCGCTCGAAGGCCTGGCCAAACTCAAGACGGTGTTCGCCGCGCGTGGCTCCGTCACCGCCGGCAACAGTTCGCAAACCTCCGACGGCGCTGGCGCCCTGGTGCTGGCCAGCGAAAAAGCGGTCAAGGACTTCGGCCTGAAGCCGCTGGCCCGTTTTGTCAGCTACGCCGCCAAGGGCGTGCCGCCCGAAATCATGGGCATAGGCCCGATCGAAGCCATTCCCGCTGCCTTGCGTTACGCCGGCCTCAAGCAGGAAGACATCGACTGGTTTGAACTGAATGAGGCTTTCGCCGCGCAGTCGCTGGCCGTTATCAATACGCTCAAGCTCGACGCCTCCAAGGTCAACCGCATGGGCGGCGCGATTGCGCTGGGGCACCCGCTGGGCGCCACCGGTGCCATCCGTGCGGCGACCGTGATCCACGCATTGCACCGCCACAAGCTGAAGTACGGCATGGTCACCATGTGCGTAGGCATGGGCCAGGGCGCTGCAGGTATCTTTGAACGGGTCTAAGGACTCGACGCATTCCTTAAGCTTTTTGATGCTCCAGCCCATGATCCATCTAGGGTTATAGCTATCAAAAATATAGCGATCAGTTGTCAGTGATGGGAGCCGGCGCAGACCGGCATGGGCAACAACAGGAGACCATCATGCAGATCCAGACCCTAGCCACCGGCGCCGCGCAGCTCTCGCTGCGGGTCTATGACGCCACCCAGTCCGCCCACACCAGCGTGGTGATAGGCGGCGCCATGGGCGTGCGCCAACACTACTACGCGCCCTTTGCCGAATGGCTTTCCAGCCAGGGCTTTCGCGTCACGACTTTTGACTACCGCGGCTCGGGCGACTCACTGCCCGGCACCGCCAAGGGCAGCCTGCGCGGCTTCAAGGCAGACCTGCTGGACTGGGCCAGCGATTACGAAGCCGTGGTCGATGCCGCCAAGGCGGCCTTGCCGGATGCGCCGCTTTATCTTCTCGGCCACAGCCTGGGTGCACAACTGCCGGGCTTTCTCAAGAACCAGGACAAGGTCAATGGCCTGGTCAGCATCGCCGCCGGCAGCGGCTATTGGCGCGACAACGCGCCGCAGCTTCGCCGCCTGATTTTGTATTTCTGGTACGTGCTAGTCCCGCTGGCCACGCGGCTCTTTGGTTACTTTCCGGGGCGTACGTTGCGCAAGGTGGGCGACCTGCCGGCCGGCGTGATGCTGCAGTGGCGCAAGTGGTGCCTGGACCCGCAGTACAGCGTGGGCGCCGAAGGTGAAAGCGCGCGCCTGAGCTACGGCAAGGTCAGTTTCCCGGTCACGGCGCTGTCGATTACCGACGATGAGCTTATGACCTGGCGCGGCACGCAAAACCTGATCAACCTCTACACCAACGCGCCGCGCAGCTTTGAACGCATCGCACCGGCCGACCTCAAGGTCAAGCGCATCGGGCATTTCGGATTCTTCCGCGAGCAGTTCAACAGCACCCTGTGGCCGCGCGTGCAGCAGATCATCGAAGGCATGGCAGGTGTCGCCAAGAAGGCGGCCTGAATCACCAACCCGTTGCACACTTGCGGCATGACCCTGCATTCTTTTGACCAGGCGCTGCAGCTCGAGGCTGCGGGCACCAACCATCCCGACACCTGGCTGGGCCACACCAGCCCCGACTACTGGAACATGGTGGGGCCGTTTGGCGGAACCACGGCCGCCACGGCCTTGCGCGCCATCCTTTTGCATCCCGCTTTGCTGGGTGAACCGATCGCACTCACCGTCAACTACGCTGCGGCCGTGGCTCAGGGGCCGTTCACCGTGACCGCCAAACCGGTACGCACCAACCGCTCGACCCAGCACTGGACGGTGGAGCTGTCACAGGCTGATTCGAACGGCGAGACCGGCGTGGTGATGACCGCCACAGCCGTCACGGCCGCGCGCCGCGACACCTGGAGCCAGAACGACACGCCCATGCCCGCGGTGACCTTGGCCGACGCGTCCGGCCGGCTGAGGTTTTCAACCTCCGCATGGACCAACCGCTACGACATGCGCCCGGTGCGCGGCATCATCCCGCAGGTGTGGGACGGCAGCGGCACGGACAGCCTCACCCAGCTCTGGGTGCGCGACGACCCGCCCCGCCCGCTGGACTTCCCGGCGCTGGCGGCCATGTCCGATGTGTTCTATCCACGCGTCTGGCTGCGCCGCGCCACGCGCGTACCGGCGGGCACCGTGTCGATCACCACCTACTTTCATGCAGACAGCCAACAGCTTGCGCAATGCGGCGACGGTTTTCTGCTCGGCCAGGCGAAGGCCCAGGCTTTTCGCAACGGCTTCTTCGACCAGACCGCACAGCTGTGGAGCGAAGCCGGCGTGCTGCTGGCCACGAGCACGCAGATCGTCTACTACAAGGAATGAGACACTTGGCGTCTTAACGGAAAACACCATGAATACTCCCGCCTCCATTACGCCTGTCTCTACCGGCAGCATTCCCGAAATCCTGGTTCACGCCGATGCCGGCGTCATGAGCATCACACTCAACCGCGTCGACAAGAAAAACTCCATCACCTCCGCCATGTACGGCGCCCTGGCGGATGCGCTGGAGTCCGCCAACCACGATGCGGCAGTGCGCGCGGTGGTGATCCAGGGCCACGAAACGATTTTTTCAGCCGGCAATGACATTGCCGACTTTTTGAACAAGCCGCCCGCAACCATGGACTCGCCGGTGTTCCGCTTCCTGCGCGGCATCAGCAGCTTTCCCAAGCCGCTGGTCGCAGCGGTGTGCGGCCCGGCCGTGGGCATAGGCACCACGCTGCTGCTGCACTGCGACCTGGTCTACGCCGGCGACAACGCCGCGTTCTCCATGCCTTTTGTCAACCTGGGCCTGTGCCCTGAAGCGGCGTCCAGCTTCCTGGTGCCGCAGCTCATGGGCTACCCGCGCGCCGCCGAGGCGCTGCTGCTGGGTGAGCCCTTTATGGCAGAGACCGCGCTTGAGGTCGGCCTGATCAACCGCATCGTGCCGCCCACCGAGGCCAATGCACTGGCACAGCGCCAGGCCCAAAAGCTGGTGGCCAAGCCACTCAGCGCGCTGATGGAAACCAAGCGACTCATGAAAAAAGGCAACGCTACTGTGGTGGCCGAGCGCATGGCTGAAGAGGGTGCAAGCTTTGGGCGCATGCTGGGCGAGCCTGCTGCGCGTGAGGCCTTTTCCGCCTTCATGGAGAAGCGCAAGCCGGATTTCAGCGGCGTCTGAGTTTCTTGCTCCTTCCCCCAGCGGGGGGAGGAGTCCCAAACCAACCCGCATCGGCTTTTAAATCTCGAGCCGGATTTCAGCGAAGTCTGAGCTTCTTGCTCCTTCCCCCGCTGGGGGAAGGCAGGGATGGGGGCTCGTGGCGTTCGAGTCATCGCGGCATCTAATCAGGCCGAGGCCCCCATCCCAACCTTCCCCCGGCGGGGGAAGGAGTCATACCGATCTGCCTCGGTTTTAAATCTCGAACCGGATCCCCTGCGCCAGCGGCAAGCTGCTGCCGTAGTTGACGGTATTCGTTGCACGGCGCATATAAGCCTTCCACGAATCCGATCCCGACTCGCGCCCGCCGCCGGTTTCTTTCTCGCCGCCAAAGGCGCCGCCGATCTCCGCGCCGCTAGTGCCGATATTGACGTTGGCGAAACCGCAGTCGGAGCCACGTGGCGCGGTAAATTGTTCGGCTTCGCGCAGGTCCTGCGTAAAGACCGCCGACGACAGGCCGTGCACCACGGCGTTGTTGAGCGCGATGGCGTCGTCAAAGTTGTCATAAGGCACTACATACAGAATCGGCGCGAAGGTCTCGTGCAGCATGGGGCCGGCCTGCTCTTTCAGCTCCACGATGGCGGGGCGCACATAGTGGGCTGTGCCGTCGCCAGGTTGGCGCTCACCGAAATGCACGATGGCGCCCAGCTTCTTCGCTTCCCCCAGGGCCGACTGCATGGCCTCAAACGCACGGCCGTCGATCAGCGGGCCGACCAGCGTGCCGTCTTTGAGCGGGTTGCCGATAGGCAGGCGCTCAAACACAGCGACCAGGCGTTTGACCAGTTCCGGGTAAATCGAGCGGTGCACGATCAGCCGGCGCAGGCTGGTGCAGCGCTGGCCCGCAGTGCCTGCCGCCGCGAAAGCCGCGCCGCGCACCACCAGCTCCAGATTGGCCGAGGGGCAGACGATGGCGGCGTTGTTGCCGCCCAGCTCCAGCAGCGAGCGCTTGAAGAGACCCGCGCAGGCGATGGCCACGTTCTTGCCCATGGCGGTGGAACCGGTGGCGCTGACCAGCTTCACATGCGGGTGCTTGACCAGCGCCTCGCCGGTGGCGCGCTCGCCGATCAACAAGTCGCTCAAGCCTTCGGTCGCCAGGCCCAGGTCTTTCGCCGTCTGCAGCAGCAGGCCGTTGAGGGCGATGGCCGACAACGGTGTTTTCTCGGAAGGCTTCCAGGCCAGCGTGTTGCCGCACACCAGCGCCAGCGCCGCGTTCCAGGCAAACACCGCCATCGGAAAGTTAAAAGCCGAGATGATGCCGACCACGCCCACGGGATGCCAGGTTTCCAGCAGCTTGTGGTCGGGGCGTTCGCTCGCAATCGTCAGGCCGTAGAGCTGGCGCGAGAGGCCGACGGCGAATTCGCAGATGTCGATGACTTCCTGCACCTCGCCCAGGCCTTCCTGCAAGATTTTCCCCGTCTCCAGCGAGATCAACTGGCCCAGCGCGGCCTTGTGGCGGCGCACGGTTTCACCAAAGGCGCGCACCAGCTCGCCGCGTTTGGGGGCGGGCACATTGCGCCAGTCGATAAAGCGCTGGTGGGCATTGTTCAATGCGCTGTCGACCTCGGCGGCGCTGTGGATGGCCACACGCGCCAGAAGGCTGCCGTCGATCGGGGTGACCACTTCGATCGCTGCGGGCGCCTTGCTGTTCAGCTCGGCGCTGATACCCAGGGCCTTGAAGAGAGATAAAACGTCGCTGGAGTGACTCATGCTGAAGTCCTTTCGTGGGTTGACTTGATATCGGTTGGTGGTTTTGATGCGAGCGCCAGCAACCCACGGCCCAGCCGCTCGGCGCCTTGCTGCAACGCGGCAGGTGTTGGGTTGGCAAAGCTCAGCCGCAACCAGGGCTGCGCTGCATTGCTGATGCTGAAGGCGGCGCCCGGTACTACAAGCACTTTATGCCGAAGTCCGAAGTCCACCCAATCTTGTGCCGGCAGCAGGGGCAAGTCGCCGCGCAGCCTGGCCCAGACAAACATGCCGCCTTGCGGGGCATCGAATTCAAGCAGTTCACTAGCATGCGTGTGCAAGGCATCGGCCAGCGCGGCGCCTTTGGCAGCATAGGCTTTGCGCAGCACCTCCAGGTGCGGTGCGAGGCGATTGGAGCCCAGCATGGCCGCCAGCGTGAGCTGCTCCAGCGAGCCGCTGTGCACATCGGCCGCCTGCTTGGCTAGCACCACCGCGCGCAGGATGTCCGCCGGTGCGAGCAGCACGCCCAGGCGCAGGGCCGGGGCCACCACCTTGGAATAGCTGGTCATGTAGGCGACCTGGGCGGGCGAGCCGGCTTGCTGGTTGAGTTGCGCAAGCGGAGGCGGCGGCGCCTGGTCAAACCACAGCTCGCCATACGGGTCGTCTTCCATCAGCGTCACGCCGTATTGCGCGGCGAGTTCCAGCAAGCGAAGCCGCCGCGCCAATGGCATCACGGCACCCGTCGGATTGGCGAAGTTCGGCACCACATACAGCACGCGTGGGCGTTCGGCCTGCAGGATGGCTTCGAGCCTGTCGACATCCATGCCTTGCGCATCAGTCGGCACTTCAATCAGCCGCGCGCCCGCAAAACGAAAAGCCTGCAGCGCAGCCGGGTAGTTGAACGATTCCACCGCGATGCTTTCGCCGGGTTCGATCAGCACACGCGCCAGCAAATCGATGGCCTGCTGCGAGCCGGTGGTGATGAGTAGCTCGCTCGCCTTGGCTGCCAGGCCGCGTTGTGTGAGCAGGGCTGCGCTGGCTTCACGCAATTCGGCCAAGCCCTCGGTGGCGCCGTACTGCAGGCTGCGGCCTTGCAGTTTTCCGGTCACGCCCTCCAGCGATTCGCGTAACCAGCCGGCAGGCAACAGCGCGGGGTCGGGGTGGCCGCCCGCCAATGAAATCATGCCCTCCTGCCCGGCCAGCGCCAGCATGGCGCGTATCGGTGAGCCGCTGGCCTGTGCGTACAGCGCACGCACAGCACTCATGCGCGCGCGGCTGTCATGCCGAAAATCCCGGTGGCGTTGCCGGCATCAAAAGCCAGGTCCAGCCGCGGTGCCTGCACGGGGTCGTTCGCGGCGATGGGGGCAAGTGCATCCCGGGTGATGAATTCGTAGAACGAACCCGGCACGTCGCGCGTGACGCGGCCTTGCGCGGTGATGAACTCGCGCTGCACCGTCGCAGCACGGAAAGCCGTCTGCCGCACACGGCCGCTGGCCGACACCTCGACCTTGTCCTTGATGGGGCGGCCCAGCGCGCGCTGGCGTTCGGCCACCGCGTCCACATCGCTCACGCGGTCTGTCGCATGGTTGAAGGCATTGCCTTCGGTGGCAATCCAGGCCATCTCGGCGGATTCGGCCAGCAGCAATTCATAGTCGTCCATGCCAAAGATACCGTGCTGGCGGTCAAAACACTGCAGCAGCTGCGGCAGCAGGCGCAGCGCCTGCGCCAGGGGCAGCGTGCCATCGCGTGTGAGCTGTTCCAGGTCCGCCACATCCTGCGGGCCCAGCGGGTCGCGCGACGTCGACAGTACGCGTGTCACAGCCGACTGGAAGGGTGCGGAGAACTGCTCGGGGTGCAGTTCAGACACAAAAAATTGTGCAATGTCTTCCGGGAAATCGCGGTGGCTGTAGGCGCGGCCCGTCATCTTCAGGCGTGGCAATGGATAGGTGCCCTGCAACTCAAAACCCAGCGGGCGCAGCACACGGGTAAAGGCCGCTTCACCGGCAGGCAAGGCGCCGCTGGGCCAGCGCACGGTGCGCAGCGCGCCGTGGTCAAACACCACCTGCCGCTTTTGCGCCACCACGTCGCTGGCGATGTAATCCTGCCCGGCCGGCACGCGCTGCACCAAGCCGTGGAACAGCGCCATGTTCAAGGCCTGGGCGAGCTCCGCCCGGGTGACGGTGCCCGAGGCCGCTTGCTGTAGCGACGCATGAACGTACATCTGCTCATGGATATCTTTGACGGCTTCGGCGGGAAGGCAACAGGCAAGAAGCTTCTGGAGATGGGTCATTTCAGGTGTGTTTTCAGCGGAAGAAAGCCGGATTTTCGGCATTTCCGGCCTTCTGCACAAAGGATGTATTTCGATAGACGCATGAGATATATTCATGCGATGCGCCGAAAAATCCCCTCCACACAGGCCCTGCTGGCCTTTGAGGCCGCCGCCCACCGCGGCAGCTTTACGCTGGCGGCGCAAGACCTGTCGGTGAGCCAGAGCGCGGTCAGCCACCAGATCCTCGGGTTGGAACAGGACCTGGACGTCAGCCTTTTCCTGCGCCTGCCGCGCCAGCTGGAGCTGACCGACGCCGGCCGCTCCCTGCTGGCGCGGGTCAGCCCGGCACTGGATTCGCTGGAGGCCGCCATGCTGGACCTGGTGTCATCCAAAGGCGAGGGAGGCACGCTGGAGCTGGGCGTGGTGCCCACTTTTGCCACCAAGTGGCTGATCCCGCGCATGCCGTCTTTTTTGAAGGCGCATCCGCATGTGACGCTGAACCTGGCTACGCGCCTGCAGCCTTTTGATTTTTCGTTGACGGGGCTGGACGCCGCCATTCATTACGGCCGGCCCGACTGGCCGGGCACCGAGTCCGACTACCTGATGGGCGAAGACAGCGTGGTGGTGTGCAGCCCGGCGCTCATGAAGAAGCGCCAGCTGCGCCGCCCCGCCGATGTGTTGAAGTTCACGCTCATTCACCAGAGCACGCGCCCGCATGCCTGGCGCGACTGGTTTCAGCTGGCGGGTATCGACGACGCGCAGGGCGCAGGCACCGGCCCGAAGTACGAACTCTTTTCCATGATCGCCCAAGCGGTGAAGGCCGGCCTGGGGCTCGCGGTGCTGCCGCGCTTCCTTGTGGCTGACGACATTGCTGATGGCACGCTGGCTGTGCCGTTTGATCTCTCGCTGAGTTCAGACTTCGCGTATTACCTGGTCTGGCCTTCACAGAAAACCAGCTGGCGGCCGCTGGTGCAATTGCGCGAATGGCTGCGCGACCAAGCTGCGGTGCCCTGAATTTCAATCTGCGTAAATCTGCGTAATCTGCGGATAAAAGATTTCATCCGCAGATTACGCAGATTTACGCAGATTAAGACAATCATGATGAAAGTCTTTTGATCGGCGTACGAAGTGAAGCTTGAGAAAAAATAGCCTGTCTTCAATCTGCGTTCATCTGTGAAATCTGCGGGTAAATCAGACCTTGTGAGTTGCCGCCAGGCTCTGCGCAGGCCGCCGCAGCGTACTGTCAAACGGATTGATCTGCGCCCCGATGGCCGTGGCTTCGCGTTTGAGCAACTCAACTACCGTAGGCAGGCGGTCAGGGCTCAAGCGCGAGGAAATTGTGCCTACGCTGAGCGCGGCGACGGCGCGGCCTTCGCGGTCCAGCACGGGCACACCGACACCGGCCATGCCATCCAGCAGGCCGGTGTTGCGCCCGGCGTAGCCGAGCTCGCGCACACGCTCGATTTCGGTGCGCAGATACACCTCGTCATACACACCGAACTCGCGCACGCGCGGCAGGTTGTAGCGGATCACTTCTTCACGTTCTGTCTCGGGCAAAAAGGCCAGGATGGCCAGGCCGCCCTGGCCCATGCCCAGCGCCACGCGCCCGCCGATGTCGCCGGTGAAAGAGCGGATGGGAAACGGGCCTTCGCTGCGGTCCAGGCAGACGGCATCAAAGCCGCTGCGCACCAGCAAAAAGATGGTGTCGCCCAGGCTGGCACACAGCCGCAGCATTGAGGGCCGGCACAGGCTGCGCAGGTCCATGGTGTTGCCGGCCTGCGCGGCCAGCGCAAAAAAATCAATGCTCAGGCGATAGAGCTTTGAGCCTGTTTCCTGCTCGACCACACGCTCGGCCACCAGGCTTTGCAGGATGCGGTGGGTGGTGGCCTGCGTGAGGCCCGTGGCCTTGGCAATGTGGGTGATGCGCCCGCCCTTGGCCTGCGTCGCGGCCAGCGCCCGGATGATGGAAAAGGCGCGTTGCACGCTGCTGGAGCTATTGTCATCGTCTTTCATGTCGTCTCCTTTGGCGGAATCGGTGTGGCTTTGAGTGTATATAAATTCCGTTAAACGGAATAAATCAAATAAAGATCTCTCTATACGGAATAACCTATTGACGATTTTTTATGAGATGCCCTAGCATGAAGTCATCAGGGTGTCATTGTTTTGCACATCGTTTTGCTGTGCGGCGCTGGTCATTCCCCTTGTTGCAGAGGTGCTCCCCATGTCTTTTTTGACCCTGGCGAATGTGAACAAGTCCTACGGCGCCACCCGCGCCGTGGCCGACATGAACCTGTCGGTGGAAAAGGGCGAGTTCGTCTCGCTGCTCGGCCCCTCGGGCTGCGGCAAGACCACCACCTTGCAAATGATTGCGGGCTTTTGCGAAGTGACCTCCGGCCAGATCACGCTGGACGGCCGCGACATCACCCACGCCAAACCCAATTCGCGCGGCCTGGGCATCGTGTTCCAGAGCTATGCGCTGTTCCCGCACATGAGCGTGTACGACAACGTGAGCTTCGGCCTGGAGATGCGCCGCGTACCGAAAGAAGAACGCGCCGAACGCGTGAAAGCCGCGCTGGCGCTGGTGCATCTTGAGGCGCACGCCACGCGCTATCCGCGTGAGCTGTCGGGCGGCCAGCGTCAGCGTGTGGCGCTGGCGCGTGCCCTGGTCATCTCGCCGCCGGTGCTGTTGCTGGACGAGCCGCTGTCCAACCTCGACGCCAAGCTGCGCGAGGAAATGCAATTTGAGTTGCGGCAGATCCAGCGCAAGGTCGGCACCACCACCGTCATGGTCACGCACGACCAGACCGAAGCCATGTCCATCAGCGACCGGGTTGTGGTGATGGAGGCCGGCCGCGTCACACAGATCGACCAGCCGCACCGCCTGTATGAACATCCGCAAACCCGCTTTATCTCCAGCTTTGTCGGCAAGGCCAATTTGCTGGAAGGCCGCGTGATGGCCACCGGCCCCTGGGCCACAGTGCGTGTGGGCGGCAACGTGCCACTGGAAGTTGAGGCCCCTGGTGTGTCAGAAGGTGACGCCGTGGTGGTGAGCCTGCGCCCCGAAAAAATCCGCCTGGTGCCTGAAGCCCAGGGCCGCATAGGCGGTACGGTGCACGAACGTTTCTTCCTGGGAAGCCAGTGGCTTTACCAGGTGTCGACGGCCGCCGGCAAGCTCGCGGTGGTGTGCCCGAATGACGGCACGGCACCCGCTGAAGAGGGCTCCAACGTGGGGCTGGACTGGACCGCCCAGCAGGTGCGCCTGCTGCCTGGTGCACAAGGGGTGCCGGCATGAACATCGCTGCGGCAGCAGCCCCGGCCCGGGCCAGCGCATCGCGCACGCCCTGGCTGCTGTCGGCACCGGGCTTCACACTGTTTGCCTGCCTGCTGCTGGTGCCGCTGGCGCTCACGGCCGTGCTGTCCTTTCAGGTGTTTGACCATGCCACCGGCGTGAAGAACAGCTTCACCCTGGCGCATTACGCCGCGGTGCTGACGGACGACTATTACCACGGCATCTTCTGGCGCACGTTGTGGATCTCGGCGCTCACCACGCTGATCTGCATCGTTGTTGGCGCGCCTGAAGCCTATGTGCTCAGCCGCATGCGTGCCCCGTGGCGTTCCATCCTGCTGCTGGTGGTGCTGGCGCCGCTGCTGGTGTCGGTGGTGGTGCGCGCTTTCGGCTGGAGCATGCTGCTCGGCCCCGAGGGCGTGGTCAACCAGGCCATGCGCGCCGTGGGCCTGCCGTCCATGCGCATCCTCTATACCGAAGCGGCCGTGGTCATCGCGCTGGTGCACGTGATGCTGCCCTTCATGGTGATCCCGGTGTGGACTTCGCTGCAAAAGCTGGACCCGGGTGTGGAAGACGCGGCGCTGTCACTGCAGGCTTCGCATTTCACCACCTTGCGCCGCATCATCTTTCCTCAGGTGCTGCCGGGCATTCTCTCGGGCAGCCTGATCGTCTTCGGCCTCAGCGCCAGCGCCTTTGCGATTCCGGGCCTCTTGGGCGGACGGCGCCTGAAGATGGTGGCCACCGTGGTGTATGACGAATACCTGCACGAGCTCAACTGGCCGCTGGGCGCGGCGATTGCGCTCACGCTGCTGCTGGCCAACCTGGCCATCATGCTGAGCTACAACCGCGTGCTCGAGCGGTCATACAAGAAGTCCCTTGGATAAGGAGCGCACCATGTCCAAAAACGGTCCCCTCGCGCTCTTCTTCAACGCGCTCGTCATCACCTTCATGCTGGCGCCGCTGGTCATCGTCTGCGTCGTGGCTTTCACGCCCGGCAACACGCTCGCCATCCCGACCACGGAGTTGTCGTTGCGCTGGTTCCGCGCGGTGTTTGCGCATTCGGATTTTGTGCAGTCATTCAAGAACAGCCTCTGGCTGGCATCCATCTCCGCCACGCTGGCCACCCTGCTGGCGGTGCCGGCCGGGCTTGCCATTGCGCGCCATACCTTCCCCGGCCGCGATTTTCTCAATGGCCTGTTCCTCTCGCCGCTCATCATTCCGCACCTGGTGCTGGGTGTGGCGCTGCTGCGCACCTTCTCGCTGATCGGCGCGACCGGCAGCTTCTTCTGGCTGGCGCTGGCGCACGTGGTCATCATCACGCCCTATGTGCTGCGGCTGGTGCTGGCGTCGGTCGAGGGCAGCGACCGCAGTGCCGAGCAGGCGGCGCTTTCGCTGGGCGCAAGCCAGGCAACGGTGTTTGTGCGTGTCACGCTGCCGATGATTTTGCCCGGCGTGACCGGCGGTTGGCTGCTGGCTTTCATCAACAGCTTTGACGAAGTGACCATGTCGATCTTTGTCACCGCGCCTTCTACCGTGACTCTGCCGGTGCGCATGTACATGTACGCCACCGAGTCGATAGACCCGCTGATGGCGGCGGTCTCGGCGCTCATGGTGGCGCTCACGGCGGTGGCCATGCTGGTGCTGGACCGCATCTACGGCCTCGACAAAATCCTGGTCGGACACAAATGAAACCCATCACCAAGTCCGGGGCCTTGCTCCATCGCGTGGCCGAAGGCGGCCGCACACCCGTGAGCTTTGTCCTGAACGGACAGCCGTTGAAGGCACTGGCCGGCGACACCGTACTGACGGCGGTGCTCACGCACGGCGCGCAGCTTCGCTTCAGCGAATTCAGCGGCGAGGCGCGCGCGGGCTTTTGCCTGATGGGCGCCTGCCAGGACTGCTGGGTCGCCACCGAATCGGGCCAGCGCCTGCGCGCCTGCGGCACCTTTATTGAAGAAGGCATGCGGCTGGTGACCGGTGCGGAGGGCCCGGTATGAAGCTGCAGGCCGTGATTGTGGGCGCCGGACCTGCCGGCGTGCGCGCGGCGCAAACGCTGGCCGCGCACGGCGTGCGGCCGGTGGTGGTGGATGAGGCGCCGCGCTGGGGCGGGCAGATTTACCGCCAGCCGCCACCAGGCTTTACGCGCGCCAAAGAAACGCTTTACGGCTTTGAAGCCGCGCGGGCCGACGCGGTGCACAGCGCCATGGCCGGCATCCTGGACAAGATCGACTACCGTCCCGACACCCTGGTGTGGAGCGCCGAAGGCAGCCAGCTGGACCTGCTGGCCCAGGGGCAGATGCGTACATTGCCCTATAGCCATCTCATCGTCGCCACCGGTGCGACGGACCGCGTGCTGCCTTTTCCGGGCTGGACTTTGCCAGGCGTCTACACGCTGGGCGCCGCGCAGGTGGCGCTCAAGTTCCAGGGCTGCGCGATCGGCTCGCGCGTGGTCTTCGCCGGCACCGGGCCACTGCTGTACCTGATTGCCTATCAATATGCCAAGGCGGGCGCCAAGGTCGCGGCCGTGCTCGATACCGCCAGCTTCGCCGGCAAGGCCGCCGCCGCGCCGGCCATGCTGGGCCAGCCGGCGCTCTTCGCCAAAGGCCTGTATTACCTGGGTTGGCTGCGCCTGCACGGCATTCCCGTACATCAAGGCGTTGAATTGACGCACGCCACGGGCGATGAACGTGTGCAGGCGATGCACTGGCGCAAGGCGGGCCGCGAACACCACATCGATTGCGACGGCGTGGGTTTTGGCTATGCGCTACGTCCTGAAACGCAATTGCCTGATTTGCTCGGCTGCCGTTTTCGGTATGACACGTTGCAGCGTGGCGCGCTGCCCGAGCGGGATGCCGCAGGGCGCTCCAGCGTGACCGGTGTGTACCTGGCCGGCGACGGCGCCGGCATCATGGGCGCGGATGCGGCCGAGTGGGCGGGCGAGCGTGCCGCCCTGGCCCTGCTCGCCGATGCGGGGAAAACGATCGACGCGGCGCGCGCGGCATCGCTTGAAAGCCGGCTGGCAGGCATTGCCTCGTTTCGCCACGGACTGGAGCGTGCGTTTCCATTTCCCGCCGGCTGGGCTGCGGCCGCACCCGATGAGCTGGTGGTCTGCCGCTGCGAAGAGATCACCGCCGGCGAGTTGCGCCGCTGCGTAGCCGACACTGGCGCGCGTGAGATGAACCGCCTTAAGGCCTTGACGCGCGTCGGCATGGGCCGTTGCCAGGGCCGCACCTGCGGTGTGGCGGCCGCGGAAATCCTGGCACACGCCTGCGCCGCCCAACCCGACGCGGTGGGCCGCCTGCGCGGGCAATCGCCCATCAAGCCACTGCCGTTCTCGGCGATAGTTGCCGCGGCGGTCAAACAGGAGGCCGCATGATGGAGCGCCTCAAAGCCGACGTCGCCATCATCGGCGGCGGCATCATGGGTTCATCGGCGGCGCTGTTCCTGCGCCGCATGGGTTTGTCGGTCGTGCTGCTGGAGCGCGACCTGTGCGGCTCACGCTCCAGCGGTGTCAACTACGGCGGTGTGCGCCGCCAGGGCCGCCCGCTCAGCCAGCTGCCGCTGTCACAGCGCGCGCAAGGCTTGTGGGCGCAGCTGCCCGAGCTCATCGGCATCGACGGCGAGTACCTGCGTTCAGGCCACCTGAAAATTGCGCGCAGCGAGGCGGACATGGCCTCGCTTGAAAGCTACCGCGAACGCACGCAAGGTTTTGGCATGGATCTGCAAATGTTGTCCACCCGTGCCCTGCGTGAGCGCTGCCCCTGGTTGGGCAAGGCCGCCGTGGGTGCTTCGCTCTGTCCGCAAGACGGCCAGGCCAACCCGCGCCTGGTGTCGCCGGCCTTTGCGCTGGCTGCGCGGCGCCTGGGCGCGGACATCCGCGAGCAGACGCGTGTGGACGTAGCGGCGCACGACGGCAAAGAATTTGTGCTGCGCTCAGGCGATGTGCTGGAGGTGCGCGCAAAGCACCTGCTCAACTGCGCGGGCGCCTGGGCGGCCACCATCGCCGGGCAGTTCGGCGACATCGTTCCCATGGAGTCCGGCCACCCCGAGATGGTGGTGACCGAGCCATTGCCGGTGTTCATGAATTTGAGCCTGGGCGTGGAAGGCGGCGGCGTTTACGCCCGCCAGGTCGCGCGCGGCAACTGCGTGATCGGCGGCGGCCGCGGTTATGCGCTGGACGACCAGCGCGCCCGCGCGCAGCGCAGCGGCATGGCCGGGCTGATGCAGCAGACCGTCGAGCTGCTGCCGGCCCTGAAGCACGCCCACATCATCCGCACCTGGAGCGGCACCGAAGGCTACCTGCCTGACCGCCTGCCGGTGATGGGCCCCAGCGCCACCACACCGGGCCTGATTCATGCGTTCGGTTTTGCCGGCGGCGGCTTCCAGCTGGGCCCCGGCGTGGGCGCCGTGCTGGCCGACCTGGTGCGTGACGGCGAGAGCGCTACACCCATCGAGGCATTTTCCGTCACCCGTTTTTCAGCAAGTCCGCGTGCGGCAACCGCCGGCCTTGTCCCTTCCGCCGTTGCCTCGTCCCCTATAGCTTTATCCCGCTCATCAACCCACCAAGCCACCAGGAGCCTTCCATGAAAACATCCTCACGATTCCTGTCCATTCGCGCCACTGCGGTGTGCCTGGCCATTGCAGCCGCCAGCCTGGCCGGCGGCAACGCCATGGCCCAGACCAAGACGCTGTACATCGGCATGAACGGCGGCACCATGGAAAAAACCTACACCGAGCACGTCTTCGGTGCGTTCGAGAAAGCCAACAACGTCAAGGTCGTGGTGGTGCCCGGCACCTCGTCCGACATCCTGGCCAAGGCACAGGCCAACAAGGACAACCCGCAGATGCATGTGATGTTCCTGGACGACGGCATCATGTACCGCGCCATCGGCATGGGCCTGTGCGAGAAGATGCAGGCCACCCCTGCGCTGAACGACCTGTTTCCGACCGCGCGCTTCAAGGGCGACATGGCCGCCGGCGTCAACATCGGCATGACCGGCATCGCCTACAACAAGAAGATGTTCACCGAAAAAGGCTGGGCGCCGCCGACCTCGTGGATGGATATGGCCAACCCGAAGTACAAGGGCAAGGTGGTGTTCCAGTCGCTGTCATCGTCGACCTTCGGCCTGCACGGCTTTTTGCTGTTCAACCGCATCCAGGGCGGCAATGACAAGAATGTGGAGCCCGGCTTCAAGGCCTGGCCCACCACCATTGGGCCCAACGTGCTCGAATACATCCCGAGCTCCGCCAAGCTGGCCGAGATGGTGCAGACGGGTGAAGCCGCGATGTTCCCGCTCACGCCGACTGCCGTGGGTGTGCTGAAAGAAAAAGGCTTGCCGGTGGAATACGTGCAGCCCAAAGAAGGCTCGGCCGTGCTGACCGTCGGCGAATGCGTGATCGCAAAGAACAGCGAACCCGCATTGGCACACAAGCTGGCTCAGTATCTGTTGTCACCCGAAGCGCAAGCCGCAGCGCTGGAGTTCGGCGACCAGATTCCGTCCAACCCCAAAACGAAAGCGACCGGCAAGGCCGGTGCGCTCGTGGCCCAGATGAACGAGTACATGAAAACCGCCATCGCCGTGGACTGGGATGCGATCAACGAAAACCGTCCGGCCTGGAATGCGCGCTGGAACAAGACGGTCGAGCGCTGATCGGTTAATGCTTCGGATTTATGGAAAAGCGCAGGCCAAACTTCAGCGCAGTCTGAAGTCTGTGTCCGCGTTTCTTGCTCCTTCCCCCGCTGGGGGAAGGCAGGGATGGGGGCTCGCGGCGTACGATTCATCGCAGCACCAAATCAGGCCGAGGCCCCCATCCCCACCTTCCCCCAGCGGGGGAAGGAGTCACACCCACTGCGTCAGCTCTGCCTGCGCAACAAACGCAGCCCATTGCCCACCACCAGCAGACTGGCGCCCATGTCGGCAAACACCGCCATCCACATCGTGGCCGTGCCAAACACAGCCATCACCAGGAAGACGCTCTTGATGCCGAGCGCCAGGCTGATGTTTTGCCAGAGGATGGCGTGCGTGCGTTTTGACAGCCGCACCGTCTCGGCCACACGCTCCAGGTTGTCGTTCATGATCACCACGTCGGCCGCTTCCATGGCCGTGTCGGCGCCGGCCCCGCCCATGGCAAAGCCAATGTCGGCTTGCGCCAGTGCGGGTGCGTCATTGATGCCGTCGCCTGTCATGCCGGTGGCGCCGTAGCGCTGCTGCATTTCCTGGATGGCGGCGAGCTTGGCTTCGGGCAGCAGGTCGCCGCGTGCGTCGCCGATGCCAGCCTCTGCCGCGATGGCTTGCGCAGTGGCGGCGTTGTCGCCAGTCAGCATCACGGGTGTGACGCCCAAGGACTTGAGGTCGGCAATCGCTTGCCGTGAGGTTTGCTTGATGGTGTCGGCGACCGCAAACAGCGCCAGCACGCGTGCGTCGTCCGCCAGCAGGGTGACCGTGCGGCCTTGCTGTTCGTGACGGGCGAGTTCGGCTTCGAGTTCCACACCGCACAAGCCCAATTCATGAACCAGGCGGTGATTGCCCAACACCAGGCGCTTGCCGTCGATGCTTCCCTCAACGCCCCGGCCCGGCAAGGCCTTGAAGGCTTGCACTTCGACAGCCTCAAGGTTCAATCCTGCGGCAATCGCCTTGGACACTGGGTGATCGGAACGTGACGCTATGGCGGCAGCCAGTTGCGCGGCCGCCGCGGCGTCGGCGCTGCCCCAGGCGCGCCAGTCCACCAGCTGGGGCTTGCCTTCGGTGATAGTACCGGTCTTGTCGAGCGCGACGGCCTTGAGCAGGCGCGCCTGCTCAAGGTAAGTGCCGCCCTTGATCAGGATGCCGCGCCGCGCCGCCGCCGACAGGCCGCTCACTACGGTGACGGGCGTGGAGATCACCAGCGCGCAGGGGCAGGCGATCACGAGCAGCACCAGCGCCTTGTAGAGCGACTCTGGCCATGTCAGGCCCGCCAGCATCGGCATCAACACCGCCACCGCAACGGCGATGGCAAACACTGCCGGCGTGTAGACGGCGGCGAAACGGTCGACGAATCGTTGCGTCGGTGCGCGGCTGCCTTGCGCCTGCTCCACCGCGTGGATGATGCGTGCGAGGGTGGTGTTGCCGGCCGCCGCTGTGACGCGCACTTCGATCTCGCCGGTTTCGTTGATGGTGCCGGCAAAGACGGCATCGCCGGGCTCCTTGTCGACCGGGATGCTCTCGCCCGTGATGGACGCCTGGTTAACGGCGCTATTGCCCAGCGTGACGATGCCGTCCAGCGGCACGCGTTCGCCCGGCCTGATGCGCACCACGGCTTCGAGCGGCACGGCGGCGACTGGCGTTGCCGTCCATGCGCCGTCAGCGCCACGCATCAACGCCTCTTCAGGCGCCATGTCGAGCAGGCCCTTGATGGCGTTGCGTGCGCGGTCCACGGCTTTGGCCTCGATCAACTCGGCAATCGCATAGAGTGCCATCACCATGGCAGCCTCGGGCCACTGGCCGATCAGGAAAGCGCCGGTCACCGCCACCGACATCAGGGCGTTGATATTGAGCTTGCCGCGCAGCAGCGCGGCCATGCCTTTTTTGTAAGTGTCCAGGCCGGCCAGCGCGATGGCGGCTGCGGCGATCGCCATGCCGGCGGCTTTCCACGCCATCACGTCGGGCGCAAAAAACGACACCGCTTCGGCCCCCGCGGCCAGTGCCAGCGCCGCGACCAGACGCGTGACGCCGCTGCCAAAGCCGTGACCTGCATTCTGGTCATGGGCGTGGCCATGGTCGTGATCGTGCCCCGCATGGCCGTCGGGTTGTGTTGCGCTGCCGGAGGCGGCAGGCTGGGGATTGAACCCGGCTTTGCGAATCGCCTCCAGCGCCAGCGGGTAGGCCTCTTCAGCCGCTTCAATCCGCAGCGTGCGCGCGCCCAGCTGAAAGCCCAGCGAACGGATGCCGGCAATCGGCTCCAGCGCGCGGCGGATTTCGGATTCTTCGGCGCTGCAGTCCATGGTGGCGATACGAAAGAGCTGCCCGCCGCCGCCCAATGCCACAGATGCAGCGGCTGGATGCGAGCTGGCGCCGCAGCAGGAGGATGCATCTGTAACAGCCGTGTTTTCAGTTTTCATGCCTTAATTGGAAACCTTGTAGCGACCTTAGAGTCAAGCCTCTTTGCAGAGTACCCCTACCGCCGGGTAGACGAGGGCGAAGTCGCGCTTGATGGAGCACACCATGAAAATCGGAGAACTGGCGAAAGCCACCCAGACGCAGACCGAAACCATCCGGTATTACGAGCGTGAGGGCCTGCTGCCCGAAGCGGCGCGCACCGAGGCCAACTACCGTACGTATGACGAAAGCCATGTGCAGCGCCTGGCTTTTATCCGCCACTGCCGGTCGCTGGACATGACGCTGGGCGAAATCCGCACCCTGCTGGACTTCAAGGACGCGCCGGACGAAAGCTGCACCGATGTCAATGCCCTGCTTGACGAACATATCGGCCATGTCGCTGCGCGCATCCGTGAACTCAAGGCGCTGGAGAAAGACCTGAAGCTGTTGCGCGAGCAATGCGCCAGCGGCCAGGCCAGCGCCTCTTGCGGCATCCTGAGCGGGCTGGAAAAAGCCGCCCTGGACCACAGCCGCACACCTGCCGCAAAGGGCCATGCCGCCCATATCCATGGCACGCACCCCCAGGTCGGGGCGCCTGCGAAAGCGGCCAAGGCTGCCGCCGCACGAAAGGGCGCCGCACGCTGACCGCCGCTTCCCGGGTTTCGGTATTTTCACAAAGCATGTGCTTGCTAAAAATACCGGGTTTTGATAAGGTCTGCCCTTATGGACAAACCTGCCGCGCGATCGCGCCCTGCCACCCGCGCACCTGTACCCGCCAAAACCCGGACAAAGCCTGAGCCCCTTGCTGCCGAAAAACGCCCGCGCGGGCGCCCCCGCAAAACGCTGGACGAGCGCGACGATGGCAACCGGCGGGTTGAACTTGTCAACGCCGCCGCCCGGTTGTTTCGCCAAAAGGGCTTTGATGCCACCAGCACGCGCGACATCGCAGCCGCTGTCGGCATGCACAGCGGCTCGCCCTTCTACCACTTCAAGAGCAAAGGAGCGCTGCTCAATGCCGTGATGGAAGAGGGCATGCGCTCGGCCTTGCACCGCCAGGATGCCGCACTGCAGGCAGCCGGGCTTGCCAACGCCGCGGCGCCGGCGCTGTTGCGCGTACTGATCCGAAACCACTTTGACGTATTGCTGGGCCCCGGCAGCGACTTCATTCCGGTGATGCTGTATGAGTCGCGCTCCCTCACGGCGCGCCAGCGCAGCCTGCTGGCCAAACTGCAAAGCGACTACGAGGCCGTCTGGGCGCCGGTGCTGCAAGCCCTTTCCAGAACCGGGCAGCTCAAGGGGTCGGTGAAGCTCTCACGCCTGCTGATCTTTGGCGCGCTCAACTGGTCGGTGCAGTGGTTTGACGCGAAGAAAGACGCGTCGCTGGACGACCTGACGGATGCTGCCATGGCGCTGTTCATCGGCGAAGGCGTTCATCTGGCCAAAACACCCAAGGGCTCCAAGTCATGACGGTGTTCCAGTCAGCATGGAATGCGGAAAGCACTGTGGCTTTGCAGCGGCGTGAAGCCATGCTCGCGCGCATCGCCGCATTGCGCGCGCTGGAAGAACGCAGCGCCGCCGCCTCCGCCAAATCACGGCCGGCCTTCGACAAACGCGGCCAGCTGCTGCCGCGTGAACGCGTGGCGCTGCTGCTGGATGCGGGTGCGCCCTGGCTGGGCCTGTGCTCCCTCGCAGGCTATCTGCAAGACAGCAAGGACGCTGCCCAGTCGGTGCCGGGCGGCGGCGTGGTGGCCGGCATCGGTTTTGTGAGCGGCGTGCGCTGCATGGTGGTGGCCAGTGATTCGGGCATAGAGGCCGGCGCTGTCCAGGCCATGGGGCTGGAAAAAATCCTGCGCGTGCAGGAGATCGCACTGCAAAACAAGCTGCCCTTTATCCACCTGGTGGAAAGCGCGGGCGCCAACCTGATGCGCTACCGGGTTGAAGGTTTTGTGCATGGAGGCAGCCTCTTTCGCAACCTGGCGCGGCTGTCGGCGGCAGGCATCCCCGTCATCACGGTGCAGCACGGGTCGGGCACGGCGGGCGGCGCTTATATGCCGGGCTTGAGCGACGTGGTCATCATGGTGCGCAAGCGTTCGCGCGCTTTCCTCGCCGGCCCGCCCTTGTTGATGGCCGCCACGGGCGAGGTAGCGACAGAGGAGGAGCTGGGTGGCGCCGAGATGCACGCCGGCGTGTCGGGCCTCGGTGAACAACTGGCCGACGACGACCGCCATGCGCTGGGCTTGGCGCGCGAGGTTGTGGCCCGGACTTCATGGTCAAATCGGCCTCCAGCCAAGGCAGATCATAGGCAAGGCGCTATTGATTCAATAGCAACAGAGGAAAATCCCAGTGAACCGCTGTATCCGGCCGATGAGCTCCTCGGCCTGGTCCCCGGCGACCTGCGCCAGCCGATCGACATGCACGAGGTGATCGCACGGCTGGTGGATGGTTCCGATTTTCTTCCCTTCAAGGCCCTCTATGGCGCAGCCACTGTGTGCGTGCAGGCATCCATTGACGGCCATGCCGTGGGCATCATCAGCAACAACGGGCCTATCGACGTGGCCGGGGCCAACAAGGCGACCCACTTCATCCAGTGGATGTGCCAGCTGGGCCACCCCATCGTCTATTTGCAAAACACCACGGGCTACATGGTGGGCAAAGAGAGCGAGCAGGCCGGCATGATCAAGCACGGCTCCAAGATGATCCAGGCGGTCACCAACGCCACCGTACCGCAGATCACCATCCAGTGCGGGGCCTCATTCGGCGCGGGCAACTACGGCATGTGCGGCCGCGGTTATGCGCCGCGCTTTCTCTTCAGCTGGCCCAGCGCCAAAACGGCGGTGATGGGCGGCGAACAGGCCGCGCGCACCATGCAGATCGTGGGCGATGCAGCCCTGGCGCGCAAAGGCCTCGTGCCCGACCCGGCCCAGTCGCAGGCGCAATACGACAAGATCGTCGCCATGTTCGAGGCGCAGGCCGATGTGTTCTACACCTCAGGCCTGGTGCTGGACGACGGCGTGATCGACCCGCGGGACACGCGCGCTGTGCTGGCCGAGTGCCTGGCGATGTGCGCCGATGCAGAGCTGCGGCAGTTGCGGCCCATGCAGTTTGGCGTGGCGCGCATGTAGGCCGCCCTCTGCCAAAAAATCGGAGACAACCATGCAATACACCCACGAACATCTGGAAATCCAGAAAACCCTCAAGCGCTTCATAGACGCCGAGATCAACCCGCACGTCGACGAGTGGGAAGCGGCCGAGATTTTTCCGGCGCACGAGGTATTCAAGAAGCTCGGCAACCTTGGCCTGCTGGGCCTGACCAGACCAGAGGAATACGGCGGCGCAGGCCTGGACTATTCCTACGCCATGGCCATGGCCGAAGCGTTGGGCCACATCGACTGCGGCGGTGTGCCCATGGCCATCGGCGTTCAGACCGACATGTGTACGCCGGCGCTGGCACGCTTTGGCAGTGACGAGCTCAAGCGCGAGTTTTTGGCGCCCGCGATTGCCGGCGATGCGGTGGGTTGCATCGGCGTGAGCGAGCCCGGTGCGGGCAGCGATGTCGCCTCCATCAAAAGCCACGCCCGCAAGGACGGCGGCGACTATGTGATCACCGGCCAGAAGATGTGGATCACCAACAGCCTGCAGGCCGACTGGATGTGCATGCTGGTCAACACCGGCGACGGCCCGGTTCACAAAAACAAAAGCCTGGTCATGGTGCCCATGCGTGAAAACGGCAAGCTGCGCAGAGGCATAGAGGCGGCGAAGAAGATCAAAAAGATCGGCATGAACTCGTCCGACACCGGCCTGATCTATTTCGACGAAGTGCGCGTACCGCAGCGCTACCTGATCGGCAGCGAAGGCTCGGGCTTTGTCTACCAGATGATGCAGTTCCAGGAAGAGCGCCTGTGGTGCGCAGCCAGCTGCATCCAGTCGCTGAGCAACTGCATTGAATGGACGGTCGAGTGGGCGCACGAGCGCAAGCTCTTCGGCGCCGCGCTGGCCGACCAGCAATGGGTGCAGTTCAAGCTGGCCGAGATGAAGACGGAGGTGGAGAGCCTGCGCGCCCTGACCTATCGCGCCTGCGAACTCTATGTGCAGGGCCAGGACGTGACCGAGCTGGCCTCCATGGCCAAACTCAAGGCCGGGCGGCTGAACCGGCTGGTGCCCGACACCTGCCTGCAGTTCTGGGGCGGCATGGGCTACACCTGGGAGAACAAGGTAGCCCGCATGTTCCGTGACGGGCGCCTCGCCTCCATAGGCGGCGGGGCTGACGAGGTGATGATGGGCATCATCGCGAAGATGATGGGCGTGGCCAAGTCCGGCAAGAAGCCTGCCTGAGCGCATGACAAAAATCAAAACCCTGCTGATCGCCAACCGCGGCGAGATTGCCCGACGCATCATGCGTACTGCGCGGGCCATGGGCATGCAGACGGTGGCTGTGTATTCGCAGGCCGATGCCGAGGCGCTGCATGTGCGCGAGGCCGACCGGGCGTTCGCGCTGGGCGGCGTCAGTTCGGCCGATTCCTATTTGTGCATCGACAAGCTGATTGCCGCGGCCAAGGCCAGCGGCGCCGATGCGGTGCACCCCGGTTATGGCTTTCTCAGTGAGAACGCCGGGTTTGCCGACGCGGTGATCGCCGCAGGTTTGGTCTGGGTAGGCCCACCGCCGTCCGCGATCCGGCAGCTTGGCAGCAAGTCAGCCGCCAAACAACTCGCAAGCGCCCAAGGCGTGCCTTGCCTGCCGGGGTATCAGGGGCAAGACCAGTCAGACACGCGCTTTGCCACTGAAGCCGGGCGCATCGGCTACCCGCTGATGGTCAAGGCCGTGGCCGGTGGCGGCGGGCGCGGCATGCGGCTGGTGCACGATGCCGCGCAGTTGCTGGCAGCGCTGCAGAGCGCCCGTTCGGAAGCGCTCTCGGCCTTCGGCAGCGGGGAGTTGCTGGTTGAAAAAGCGCTGCTGAATCCGCGCCATGTGGAAGTCCAGGTGTTCGCCGACGCTCACGGTCATTGCATTCATTTGGGTGAGCGCGACTGCTCGGTGCAGCGCCGCCACCAGAAGATCATTGAAGAAACGCCCAGCCCGGCAGTGGATACGGCGCTGCGCGCGCGCATGTGTGGCGCGGCCGTCGCGCTGGCGAAGGCGGCGGCTTATTCCGGTGCGGGGACGGTGGAGTTTCTGGTCGAGGGTTCGGACTTGAGCGCCGCCGGGCCGCCCCAAGGCGCGAGGGCCCCCTCGGGGGGCAGCGCAGCACACGAAGTGGCAAGCGTGGGGGCCAGTTTCTTCCTGATGGAGATGAACACACGCTTGCAGGTGGAGCATCCCGTCACCGAAGCGGTCACAGGTCTTGATCTCGTCGAATGGCAGTTGCGCGTAGCGCAAGGTGAGCCCCTGCCTCTTGCGCAAGAGCAGGTGGTGTTCACCGGCCACGCGATTGAAGTCCGCCTGTGCGCCGAAGACGAGGACTTCACGCCGCGCACCGGCACGATCCAGCGCTTTCGTGAACCCGGCGAAGTCCGGTTTGATCATGCCTTGTTTGAGGGGTTGGTGGTTTCGCCGCACTACGACTCGATGCTGGGCAAGCTGGTGGCGCATGCCGCCACACGGGACGAGGCCATTGACCAGCTGGCAGCGGCGTTGGGCCGGACCGAGGTGCTGGGCCTGCCCACCAACCGGCGGCTTTTGTCGGCCTGCCTGACCCACCCGGTATTCCGCGCCGGCCAGGCGCTGATTCCCTTTTTGGCAGAGCAGGGCGAGGCGATCAGGGAATTGCTACAAAAAGAGGAGCGAGAAGTACAGGTGGATACTGGGCTGGCGGTACTTTTTGTTCATAATTTCGGGTCCGGGCTGCCATGCCCGTTTCCCCGGCCCTTCAGGCTGCGGCACCGCGACAAGCCGCTGGACCTGCACCTACGCGAACTCGGCCGCGGTGAACTGGCGCTTGACGTTGGCGGCGAAATGTTGCGAGCGGCAGTTCAGCCGCAAGCCGATGGCGCCGTGATCGTGCGCACGGGTGCGGCGCAGCGGCGCGTGGCCGTGGTGCGCCTGAAGGAAACGGCCGGGCAACCGCGTGCCCGCTGGCACGTACAGGCGGGCGCCGTAGACCTGTTTGTGGAAGATGCCACGTTTGAGCCGGTGGCACCTGGCGGTGCGGCAGCCGCGCAAGAGCTGCGCGCGCCCTTCAACGGCAAAGTGATCGCGGTCCATGCGGCTGCGGGCCAAGCCGTGAAGCGTGGCGACACCTTGCTGGTGATCGAATCCATGAAGCTGGAACACGCCATCAATGCGCCCCAGGATGCGGTGGTGGCGGCGGTGCTGGCAGAAGCGGGCCGGCAAACGAGCCCTGGGCAGGTGCTGCTGAGGTTTGAGGATTTGAGATCTGAGAGTTGACATCATGAAACACCTGCCTCGACGACAATGAGATCCATGACCAAAGCACCTGCTACCGCTACTACTACTGCAACTGCAGACGCCGTTGAATTCGAGCCGGAATTCGTTGCCAGCCTCAAAAACCTCTTCGAAGAAAAGATCGTTTTCAACAAGCTGCTCGGCCTCAAGATCACATCCATCAAGCCCGACCGCGTGATCGCCCGTATCGACATGCGCAACGAATTGATAGGCCACTATGCCCATAACCGCATCCACGGCGGCGTGATCAGCGCCGGGCTAGACGCGATGGGCGGTCTCGCGGTGATGGCGGCCATCGGGGCGCGCCACATGGATGAAGCGCCGCTGCAGCGGCTGCACCGCTTTTCCAAGCTGGGGACCATCGATCTGCGCATCGATTACCTGCGGCCCGGCATCAGTGAATTTTTTGAGTTGCGGGCCGAGGTGATGCGGCTGGGGTCGCGGGTGGCGAGTACGAGGATGGAGTTTTTGGGGGCTGACGGGAAGCTGTTTTCTACGGGCGCAGGGGCTTATATCGTCTCGTGAGTTTTTTGACGGGCAAGGCGATGTACAGTTTGGCTGCGCCCCGGCTGAGCCTTAGTCGAACAGGTTCGCCAAATTGCAATTCAAACGGAGCCAGAAAAGAATGATCGGAAACCTGCAACTGCTTCGTGGATTGGCGGCTTTGGCGGTCGTTTTTTATCACACGAACTATCGCTTCGCCGGCGGCGTGCACAGCGATTTCCAGGGTGTTGCCGTGTTCTTTGTGATCAGCGGCTTCATCATGACCTTCATATCGCGTGCCAACGCTGATTTTTTTATGGTCCGCCGCATCATCCGGGTTGCGCCCATTTACTGGGTAGCGACTCTGGCCTTTTTCTTTATCGAGATCTGTGCGTTCTCTACGGATCATGCCGTTGCCTGGTGGAATTACCAGTCGAACGCGAAACACCTCGTGAAGAGTCTCCTGTTTGTTCCGTATCAAAACGGGAACGGGGCGATGCAACCGCTGCTGCCGGTGGGCTGGACCTTGAATCTGGAGATCTTCTATTACTTCCTGTTTTTTGTCGCCCTGAAAATCAGCCACCGCTTTGCGCCGCTGATCACTTTTGGGGCGCTTTTTGTCTTGTGGGCTGTCAAGCCTCAAAGTGAATTGCTGGGGTTCTATTCAGGACAGTACACGCTGTTTTTTTGCTTCGGCATCCTGGCCTATTACGCATGGCAGTTTTTTGACTCCAGAGTCACTATGTCCTGGCGCAGGCCGCTGCTAATAGCCGCCGTCGTTTATGGAGGAATTTATGTTGCGATGAGTGCGAGTGAACAGGCTGTTGACCTGGCCGCCAAGGTGCCGGCGGGAGCCTATTTGCCGTGGCTGATGCCTCCTGGATTAATCTGCCTGGCTTTGTTGATGCACTCTGCGATGTTAAGAACATCCCAGAAGTTTTTTTTGGTGCTGGGCGATGCTTCATACTCACTCTATCTGACGCACCTGATCGTTCTGCAGCAACTGGCCCAGCTCGGCGGAGCCTTCCCCCTTCTGGACTTCAAAGCCAGCATCGTTGGTGTGTTGTTTGCCCTGGTAGCGGCCACGGTTGTGGCGGTGGCGGTTTTCTACCTCATAGAGCGGCCCTTGCACCGCCTGCTAACGATGCCATTTCGCAGGCCGGCCAACATGGGCGATCTGGGCGGCCTGCAGCACGGCGCCGTCACCAATCCCTTACCGCACCGGTGATCCGGTATTCAGGTTCGGCTGTTCGGCATTCGGCATTCGGTATTGGATATTGGTATTCTTGTTCCCCACCCCTTCTGGATGCGCCGAGGAGCACAGGTTCAGGCGGATCAGGGATCGCGTTGTTTGAGCCGAAGGCGAGTTTAGCGAGACCCCGCCTGAACCGAGCACCGCAGGTTGCCCGCAGCGAAGCGGAGGGACGCAGCAA
>Ga0136846_1213504_pt1 | contig 30054 bp, 26 predicted proteins | sample HopSoiMetagenom2_FD_96841 | JGI IMG/M metagenome (GOLD analysis project Ga0136846, IMG submission 96841) | Grasslands soil microbial communities from Hopland, California, USA - 2 Assembly 2016 (version 4) | ecosystem: Environmental > Terrestrial > Soil > Grasslands | place: USA: Hopland...
ACCCCTTCCTGAACGACGAGGACGTCTTCGGTCGTCTCGCGGATCCAGCGGCCGATGGCGTAGCCGTGACGCGGCCCCCACGAGACGGCTTTGAGGATCAGCAGATCGAGGGTGCCGGTGTAGAGATTCGATCCCGCCATGCTCAGCCTGTAGGCATTGGTGACATAGGTATACGTCACGTAGAAGCCTATGTCAACAAGGGATAGATTCAGATCAGACTGAGATCTCAGGTCTCAGTTCTGAGATCCGCCCCTTTCCATGCGCCAGGCCGACATCTCACCCGGTACGGCGAGTCCAGAATCGAGACCTCGGCCTCGAGCGGTGAGAGGTGAGACTGAGAGGTTTGCATCTCACGTCCGATGCCTCGCTGCTGCCGTCTCGATTCTGGACTCGTTGTCGTGGGTGAGATGCTCGCGCGCCACGTACGGAGAGACCGTGTCTGATTGCTGACGCCTGAGTTCTCAGTCTCAACTCTCGCGCAGCTCACCAACACAAAGCCGGCCGGATGTTCCATCGCGGAGCATCCGGCCGGCATACCGATCGAGCGGGAAGATACTAGCGATCCGTCAATACAAATGCAGTCGGTGGCGCCCCGCCGGCCGGCTTGTCGGCGATGATCACCGTATGTCCCGTCCCCACGCCGAGTGTCGCCGGCACTGTCGGAGTCACGCTCACAAGTACGTTCGCCGCGCGGTTAGCGGCTGCGGTTCCCGCGGGCACGGCGCGCACCTGGTACGACCCAAGTGGTGCGATGTTCGCGTACACCGACGCCGCCGAGGGGGCGACGTTGGTCGCGACCGGCGTCGCGGTTGCGAGATCCGCGTTAGGCGCCGTGACGAAGACGTCCACCGCGCCCGCGGCGGGGCTCAGGTTCACCACTCGCACCGAGGTCTGGCCGGCGGGAATCGCGGTGGTGTTGTCATCGGTTGTCGAGAACGATGTCACGGTGGCGCCACCGGTGCCACCGACGGCATAGACCGTACGATCCTGGTTCGCCACCATCGGAATGGTGAACGACGCGACGGTGACGTTCGTGTCGGCCGTCTTCTTGAGGATGAGCGAGCGGTCGCCGGCGTAGATCGCCGAATAGTTCGCGGTATTCGGCGCGGGGAGGCTCGACGGCGTCGAGCCGCCGTAGCCGAGGTTCACGCCGAAGGGGAGCTGCTCGAGGATGGCGTTGACGGGATTGCGCGCCGGATCGTTGATCAGGTTCACGAAGCGGATGCGCCCGGTCGGCCCGGTGGGCTGGAGTCCCGTCGGCGCCTCCTTCGTCCCGCAGGCGACGGTGAGACCGACAGCGGCGCCGAGGGCGACGAGCCTAACGAGAAAGCGATTCATACGAGTGGAGAAGAAGTGCATGGGCGGGCCCTCAGCTCGTCGTGCAGCTGGACGGGAATGTCGAGGGCTCCGTAGGATCAGGGAGCGCGGTGAATGTCGCGTTCGGGTTGGCGTTGCGATCGCCGACCGCGTATGGCAGCCAGCAGCGCTGGCCGGAGGTCGGGACCGCGGGCGCGGCAACCGGCCCAATGATGGCGCCGAGTCGACGCGTGTCCTCCCAGCGGAGCCCGGTGCCGAAGAGCTCATACTTCCGCTGCAGGTAGATCTCGTCGAGCAGCTGCTGCTGCGTGAGCTGCGCGCCTAACGGTGGGAGGCAGGCTTTCGGGTCGTCGAGGCCGCGGCCGCCGGTGCAGTCCGTGCGCACCGAGTCGAGCACGGCCTGCGCCTGCGCGAGCTGGTTCTGATGCGTCAGCGCCTCGGCCTTGATGAGCAGCGCCTCGTCAGGCATGTACACCGGGAGCGGCGCCTGCGGGTTGGCGTAACGCAGCCAGGGATCGAGGAGCGCGCCAACGCGGCCGGTGAGCGTCGTCGATGGCGCGACGAAATATGCCCAACGTTGATCAGCCGCCTGCATCGACGTCCGGTACTGGCGGCGTGGCGCGATGCCGTTCGTGCCGCCGGTGACGTTCGCGTAGAAGTTGACCGTCGGCGACGGGAAGGTCAGCACCGACAGCGCGGCCGGCCCGGTGCGGGCGACGGCATTCGCCGCCGCGAGCGCCGTGGCGTCATCATTCGCCATCCTCGCATAACGAGCACGGAAGAGCTGGATGATGTTCGGCAGGCTCATCCCCGGCGTGAGGATGGTCGTATTGAAGAATGCGCTCGGCGGCGTGGCGGCGATCTCGGCAGCGGCGGAGTCGATGAGCGCGCGCACGTAGGGCAGCGCCTCCGACCGACCGACGTAGGTCGGAGCCGTGACGTTGTACGTTTTGATTGGGATCTTCTGGTAGGACTGGAGCGCTTCGCCTAACGCCTCTGCCTTGAGGGCGAAGGCGAGCGCGCGGATGCCGCTCCGCGTGCCGGCGTCGAACTGCGACGCGAGCGCGACCGAGCCCGCGAGCAGATCGTCGGCCGTCCGCACGGTGCGATACACCGAGTTGAAGACGTTTTCGGCGATCCCAGTACCACTGGGGACCGCGCCCTGTTCAGCGTCCGAGATCGAGATGAGCGCGGCCGACGTCGACGCAAATTCATCCGTCACGAGCCCCGCCATGTAGGCGAAGTTGCCGTACGACTGCGCGAATCGGCCCTGGAGACCGGTGGCGAGCGCGATGACGCCTTCAGGACTGGTCGTCACCTGCTCCTGCGTCGGCTGATTGGGATTCTGAATGTCGAGGTTGCACGCGCCGAGCGTGACCACCGACAGCGCGGCGACTGCCACCGCGCGATGCTTCATCATGCGCATGTGCATGTCTCCGTCATCAGAACGTGAACCGCGCGCTCAACGACCAGGTGCGCGGGATTGGGTATCCACCGAAGTCGAAGCCGCGATCGGCGGCTGTCGTCTGCACCGAGCCGACGCCGCCGGCGTTGGTGCCGAAGAGATTGATCTCGGGATCGTAGCCGCTGTAATCGGTCCAGACGTAGAGATTGCGGCCCGAGAGGGTGAGATCGACACCATCGCGGAAGTAGCGCCTAACGATGGCCGCGTCGATGGTGTAGCTCGCCGCCAGCTCGCGGAGCTTCACGAACGTGCCGTCCTCGATCCAGTACTGGAAGATGCCCTGGGTGCGCGCGTTGAACCCCGGCGCCAGCTTGCGCGGGTCGCCGTACGGCAGCAGCTCACGCTCGTACGAGTGGGAATTGCTGGCGATGCCCGCGTTCTGCGCGCGCGTCGAGAGATTCATGATCTGGTTGCCGAACACGCCGTCGAGGAGCATGCGGAGGCGGAGGCGGCGCATCAGCGTCACTTCGTTGAGCAGCGAGCCCGTCCACTTCGGATTCGGGTCGCCGATGATCGCGTTGAGCGAATCGTTACACGTGCCGTTGCTGATCGCATGGCGCTGGGCGAGCGTTGCGCCCATGTCCACGGTCTGATTGCTCCGGCGATAGCGGCCTAACGAATCGAGGAGCAGCGCGCCGGTGACGCAGTCGCGCGCGGCGTACGAGCCGTAGAAGACGCCGGCGGGGTAGCCGGCGCGGATCCGGTTCGGGTAGCCCCCCGCGGACTGGAAGTCCTGGATGCTGAGGCTCTCGACGAGATTCTTGTTGTGAGCGTAGGTGATCGTCGACGACCAGCTCACGCTCTGCCGGTCGAGGTTCTGGGTGTGAAGGAGTAGCTCGAACCCTTTGTTCGACATCGATCCGATCGGCGCGAACTGCCGCGAGAAGCCGGTGCTCGTCGGCAGCGGCTTGAAGAAGAGGAGATCGGAGACGAGGCGATTGTAGTACGTCGCCTCGGTCGAGACGCGGCCCTCGAGGAAGCCGACGTCGGCGCCGACCTCCCACTCGCGCGCCCGCTCGTTCTTCAGATTCGGGTTGCCGAAGGTGACGTCATTGACGAAGCCAGGACGCCCCGCAAACGGCAGCTGCGTGAACGTGATGAACTGCGAGTACGCGTTGACGATGCTCGGCTGGCTGCCCGCCCAGCCTAACGCGGAACGAAGCCGGAGATTATTGAGGGCGCCAGGCTTGTTGTCGACGACGACGTATGACGCCGAGAACTTCGGGAACGCCTGCCACCGCTCCGAGGGCGCGAAGGTCGACGATGCGTCGTAGCGAACTCCGGCCGTGAGGAAGAGCTTGTTCTTCCAGGCAGCTTCCTGCTGGCCATAGAAGCCGAGCGTACGCAGCTCGACGTCGGTCTGGCCGGCGGCGAAGATCGAGCCCGCGCTCACGAGATCGCCGACCGGAGCGAGACCGTTCGCCGTCGCGCTGGTCATGCGTATCCGCTGGTCGGTGTAGTTCACCCCGGCAGTCGTGCGCAGATCGAAGGGCCCGATCGGGTTCCAGGTGTAGCTGCCAACGCCGTCCTGGTTGATGACGCGCGACGACTGGAAGACCGACTGCGAGCGACCCGTGGCGAGCGGCGCGGTGCCGAGGACGGCGTTGCGCGGGACAAACTGGCGCTGCTCGAAGCCCGTGTTGTCGAGTCCGAGGGTGTAGTCGAAGAGGACGTTGGTGAGCGGCGTCCACGTCAGCTTCGCGGAGCCGATGAAGCGGTCGATCTGCTGCGGGTTGCGAATCTTGTCGATGGCGAGGAGCGGGTTCGTGCCTAACGACGGCGGCAGCGGGTAGATGCCGTTCGTCGGGGAGAAGTTGACGCTCGTCGGCGCGAAGAAGAGCGAGCCCATGATGCCGTAGTCGTTCTGCTCGCCGAACGCCTGCAGCTCGTTGTGCGTCGTGACGTAGTTCGCGGTGATGTTGCCGATCAGCTTCGACGCGAGCTGCTGCTGGAGATTCACGCGCGCGCCCGAGCGGCGCGACGACGTCGACCGCATGATGCCCTGCTCGTCGGCGAAGTTGCCGCTGATGTAGTAACGAGTCTGATCGTTCCCACCCTCGACCGTGAGATTCTGCTCATTGGCCGGCGCGCGGTGGAAGATGGAGTCCTGATAGTTGTAGCGGTTGACGGCGATGCCGTTCTCGTTGAACGGATAGAAGTTGAACGGCTGCTGCTCGCGCAGCTGGCTGTATGAGAAGCGCGTGCTGGCGGTGTAGTGCGCTTTGCCAATCGTGCCGCGCTTCGTGAAGATCTGGACGACGCCGTTGTTCGCGCGCGAGCCATAGAGCGCGGCCGCGGCGGCGCCGCGCGTCACCTCGATGTGCTCGATGTCGTCCGGGTTGAGATCGGCGAGTCGGTTCTGCGGGTTCGACCGAATGCCGAGGTCGGCGAGCTGCGCGGAGCCGTTGTCGATGATGACGCCGTCGACGATGTAGAGCGGATCGGAGCCAGAGATGAACGAGTTCGTACCGCGCAGGCGAACGGAGATACCGCCGCCGCCCGGACTGCCCGAGTTCTGCGTGATCTGAGCGCCCGGGATTTTCCCCTGCATGGCCTGATCGACAGTCACCGCCTCCGCTCGGCTGATGAGCGCCGAGTCGACTGTGGCGATGCTGGTGCCGACGGCGCGCTTCTCGGTCGCGGTGCCGGTGCCGGTGACGACGACTTCGTTGAGGTTCACGGCGCTGACGTTCAGCGCGATGGAACCGACGTCGTTGTCGCCGGCATTCACGGAGATGGCGCGGGTGACCGGCTGGTAGCCGATGCGCCGCGCGTCGAGGGTGCGCGCCCCGGTCGGCACCGCGCCCAGCGCGAAGTCACCGTTCGCATTGGTGATCGCGCCGATGCGCGTTCCGGCGATGGTGACCTGTACTTCCGGGATGCCGCGACCGCCGGATCCCTCGGTGACGTGGCCGCGAACAACTCCGGTGGCCGCTTGGGCGCGGACTGAGGTCGCGTGAATGAACGAAGCGAGCGCGAGCGCGGATAGCAGCGCGCCGCGTCTGACGAGGCTGGAGGACATGCGTGGGTCTCCGGTGGCCGGAGTACGGGTAGGAACTTGGGCGCTTAGAAACGCGCGCGCGGGAAGAATAGCCGGGTGCGCGGGGAGAGGCCAGCGGATTCGCCAAGACATGGTACCTGCGGAAATGAATTGATGCGGCGATGCCGAGAGCTCGCGTCAGATTGGGGCTATGAGGCTAAGATCTGGAAACTCCGATGACTCCCAGAACGGACAATCATCAACGCATGGAAACGCGGACACGGCCGGACACTGCGCGGACACGGCGCGGACGGGGAAATTGTTGTATGAGGAACTGACGAAGTCGATCTTGGCCGCCTTCTATGCGGTCTACGACGCTCTCGGCTATGGCTTTCTAGAGAACGTGTACTGCGGTGCTCTCGCCGTGGAGCTCCGGCGGCGCGGCCATCGCGTGTCGCGCGAAGTTCTGACGCCCGTGTACTACCGGGGTGTGCAGGTGGCGCGGTACAGGATGGATTTCGTCGTGGATGACGCCGTCATCGTCGAGGTGAAGTCGACAGAACTGCTCAATCCAAACGATGCTCGACAATTGCTCAACTACCTGCGAGCAACACCGTTCACAGTCGGGCTCCTGCTACACTTCGGCCCCAAACCAAAGTTCAAGCGCCTGGTATCAACGAACGATCCCGCGCACCCCTAGTCCGCGAAGTGTCAGCGCCCTGTCAGGCACTGTCCGCGTTTCACAGTTGATGCTCTCGTTACCGGGACCCAAGCGCCGCAAGCCATAGATCAAGGTGCCTTAACGGCTATCCTCCTTCCCCGTACCGTCCCCGAGTCCGCCGCGAGCGAATCAGTGCCCGCGGCAGCGTGATTCGCCTTGAGCAAATACGAAACTACCGCCAGGTACTCCTCATCCTTGAGGCTGCCAGGGTCGTTCACCGGCATCGTGCTCCGGATGAGCGTATAGAAATCGGAGACCCGGCGGTCGTTCCAGGCGTCGACGAAGGTCTGGCCGATGAACTGAGCGCGGGCATGGCAGGCGGCGCACGTCCCGTTGAAGACGCGCTCGCCGCGGTCGGCCTGGGCAGGCCAGTATGTGGCCGCGGGAAGATTGGGGACCAGGGAGCGGACGACGCGCGCGTTCGGGTCGATGCGCAGCGGAACGGGTGCGCCGGTGGGGGCGTCGGCGGTGAGCCTGGCGCCTAGCGGGGCGCGGGCTGCCGACGCGGGGGCCTGAGCAGTGCGGGACGCGCTCGCGCAACCAATGGCGATGATCGTCCAGACGACGGTCGTCGAACGGCTGACACGCATGACGCCACTCCTCGTGAGGTGCGGGACGTGACCATAATACCACGCGTGCGCAATTTGGCGATCCGTTTGCGCCCGTCCCGCACGGAAGCCATGTTGTCGCCCGATTCATCCTCCCGGACGATACGCATGACCGACGAGTCGACCGAGCGCGCTGGGCAGTTGCCGCGGCGCGAGTTCATCAAGGCCGCTGGAGCGGGGGCGGGGTTGCTTCTCCTCGGCAGCAGCGCGGCGGGCGCGGAGGCCGGAGACCCAAAGGAGGCGAATGGCGGGGCAGCGGTGCACGCGAGCCCGTCACCGGACGTCGTCGTCATCGGCGCCGGGATCTGGGGGAGCTTCACCGCCTATCATCTGCGGAAGAGCGGCGCCAAGGTCACGCTCGTCGACGCATACGGTCCCGGGAATGCGCGTTCGACCTCGGGCGACGAGTCGCGCGGCGTGCGATCGTCGTACGGCGATCGGCCCGGCACGCAGGGCGAGCTCTGGATGCTCTGGGCGCGGGAATCGATGCAACGGTGGAAGGCGTTCGACGAGGAGTGGGGCCGTGACCTGAGGTTGAACCTGTTTCACGTCACCGGCGATCTGATCCTGCGCGAGGACTGGGACAACTTCCAGCTCCGGTGCAAGCTCTGGTGGGACAAGCACAAGATTCCGTATTCCATTGTCCATCCCGAGGACGTCCGCAAGTCATTTCCAGTGATCGCGGTCGACGACATCAGCGCGGTGCTCTACGAGCCCGACGCGGGCGTCGTCAGGGCGCGACGCGCGGCACAGACCGTGGCGGCGGCCTTCGAGAAGCTCGGTGGCCAGATCGTCATCGGACGTGCGACGCCGTCGAAGGTTGTCGGCGGACGGTTGGAGGAGATCGCGCTCGACACGGGCACGACGCTGCGCGCCGACACGTTCGTGTACGCAGTCGGACCGTGGTTAGGCAAGACCTTCCCGGATCTGTTCGCGAAGAAGACGCGCATCCCCATCGGATACGTCTGCTACTTCGCGACGCCGGTCGGGGACCATCGTTTCACATATCCTAATCTTCCGAGCTTCAACTTTCCGGGGGTCACGGGCTGGCCGGCGCTGCCCGTGGACAATCGGGGCTTTCGCGTGCGCGGCAGCGAGCGCGGGCCGACGCCGCCGCAAACGGTCGCGACCGGGAATGCGGCGGGAAGTCAGAGCGCGACCGCGCCCGCCGTCGACACGGGCTCCAACGCGGCGAACGCGAATACGAATGCGAGCGGCGCAAGGCAGAGCGGGCAGGCGCAGGCCGACGTGCCACCGCAGCAGCAGGACCCGGATACGAGCGACCGCTGGGCGAATCAGGAGCGCATCGACGGCTCGCGGCGATTCGTCGCGCACCGCTTTCCGCTGCTCAAGGACGCGGCGATCGCGCAGACGCACGCGTGCCATTACGAGCTCACGTCCAACGGCAACTTCATCGTCGATCACCACCCGCAGATGAGCAATGTCTGGATCGCCGCGGGCGGGAACGCGGAGGGGTTCAAGTTCGGGCCGAAGATGGGTGACTACATCGCGCAGCGCGTGCTCGGCACGTGGCCGGACGCGAACGTCGATCAGGGGTTCAAGATTCCTGAAAAGGAGTTCGAGCCGCCGAAGCCGGCCACACCGGCGGACAGCACGCGCCGCAAGCCGGATTGAGCCGGACGCGCCACCCGGCGCATGAACGATGGCCCCTGACGACACTGACAGGCCCTGAAACCACTGACAGAAGAGCGGCAACGCCTTTTTGAATTGACGTTGCCGCTCTTTATTGGGATGCTCGATCAGGCGGAAGAGGACCGCCTAACGGGAGAAGCTCCACCGAATACTCGCTGAGTACCGGCTCTCGTCGAACCGATGTCCCCAGACATTTCGAGCGGCGAAGTCGAGTCCCAAGCGCCAAACGGTGAGGTCGAAGCCCGTGATCACTCCGGTCGAGCGCGTCGGGCTGAGGCCGGAGCGATGGCTGGTGAAACAGAAATCGCAGTCCGCAACGTTGCTCGAGCGACTTCCAACCTCCGCAAAAGGCGCGACGTAGGGCGCGAAGGAGAATGCGCTCGGACTGCCCCAGCGTAGCGACAGAGGGATCGAAGCGCGCACGGCACGATCAGCGCGGGCGCTCGCATACGCGGTGTTGTAGGCTCCGATCACGTCGAGCCCGGATGCAACGGTGCCAAGCACGCCGAGATCCTTCCGCGCAATCGTCCGCGCATAGCCAAGGCTCACAACGCGCGTCTCCCAGCCAGTTGTATAGCCCGCCCGCAACACGCCGCCGCCAAACGGCAGACCTGTGATCGCACTCCAGCCCAGGTTATCGGGCAGGCCGTACTGCGCGAAGGTGGCGGGGCTCGCGCCTAACGCCGCGGCGTCGATGGTGTGCTGATGGAGCGCGGGGTTCGACTCGCCCGGTCGCTGGCTTTCGGCGCGAATCGAAACCACACAGATGACGAAGGCGGCGAGGCTGGATAGACGCAAGCGCATGGCTGCTCCCGATGTGAGGCAGCGGCGTCGTCACGCAAGAAACGAGCGTAGCGGCGAAGAAAGTCACGCCGCCCGTGGAGCGACGCCAGCAACCCGTCTTGATGCCGCCTTAGAAGCGCAGCCGCAGCCCCGCGCCAGCCTGATACCTCGAGTAGCCGAGCGCGGTATTGGCTATATCCTTCAGTCCAATCTCGAAGCTGAACCGCCACGCGGTGAGCTGCACTCCATACTCCAAGCCAAACGCGTGCGTCTGAATGAGAGCGGCGGGCACCACGCTGCAGAATCCGTCCTGATCGCAATTCGTTAGCTGATACGTCGTCGCGCGCCCGATCTCGGCGTACGGCGCGACATAGGGCCCAATCGAGAGCCGTGACGGGGAGCCCCAGCGCAGGGAGAGCGGCATCGACACGCTGCTCGCACGAGATGCCAGGGCGGCCCGCTGACGGAAGTCCATCGCGCCGCTGATGTCCACGCCGGCGCCCCAGGTTCCCAGCTTCCCCGCGTCCTTCGCGGCGAGCATGCGGGCATAGCCGAGTCCCCAGACCGATCGCAAGTAGCTGTGCGCATAGGTCGCGCGGAGCATGCCGCCCAACATGCCGAGCCCGGCCGCGGTGGTGTAGCCATCATCACCGGTTACACCGTACTGGAGGAAGCCGCGCCCGAGGGTCCCCAGTGCCGCGGCATCAGGCGTTTGCTCGGTGAGAACGGGGTTCCACCGACCGAACGATTGACAATTCGCAGTCGCGGGCATCGCGTGGATCGCAATCGTGGTCAACAGGATGGTTCCGGCTCGTCGAATCACGTTTCCTCCAGCAATGAGATGTGCAGCGGTGTCCACCCGCGCGGACTCGGGAAGAGGACACTCTGTCGTGGTCTGACACGCGCCGACGGTTCCCGACCCTCGCTCGTGAGGGAGAACGCACCCGCCGGCGCCGAACGACAGCGACCAAGGCATCGAGTGTGCCGACCGAACATTAGATATCTCTAATGCGGCACGGCTGATCCACGACGCTGCTTGCCTAACGTATGAGGCCGGGTCGATAGCGGCGAATAGTATGCGCTTCGACGTCGCGGGGAGTGAGATCCACTTTCTTCAGCTCGCCGTGCGCGAACATCGTCGCCTGATCGTCGTGGAAGGGTGAGTCGGCGCGGTCGCTCTCGCCGTAGGCGAGAATGGAATAGGCGCGCGGCGTGTCGGTGAACTCGACGGCGAGGATCCAGCCGTCGCCCCCCTGCGCGGCGCGCTTCCCATCGGGCTCGTTCCGGAACCAAAGGACGCGGAAGCATCCAAGATCACCATTGCAGCCACCCACGGGGACGTCGACGCTGCCGACGCGAACGCGATGCACGTCGCCCCAAGCGACATCGGCCGCGCCGAAGCGGCGCGTCGTCTCGTCGACGGCCCATGAGAATGCGGCCACGGCGCGCGCCGGATCCTTGAGGCCGCGCGGCGTCGCCGCGGGCGCGGTGATCGTCCACGGCTGGGCGAACATGCTGTCGGCCGGGGTGCCCTGGATGTAATGGCGCCACCAGATCTCGAAGAGCACGCCACCTTTGCTCGTCGGCGCGACGGTGTTGTCCCACTTCGCGAGCGCGTCGGCGGCCTGCGCGACGTTAGGCGCCGGATTCGACGCACGCACGGCGGCGATGAGATCGCTCTTCACGCGGTCGGCGAGGAGCATATGGTACGAGTGCTTGAGGGCGATGACATCCTCGAGACTCAACTTCCGGTCGGTGTCGATGAGCTGGAGACTCATCTGCGTACGGAGGCCGAGCTTGGGATCGGGGAAGTTCTCGGGGTAGCGCGCGCGGTCGAGCGGCTGATGCAGATTGGTGAGATACGGCGGGTCGTTGGAATTCTGCACGTAGCCACCCTTCGGATCGAGCACCTGCGGGAGCGAATCCCACGGGACGTACCGCGTCCAGACGTCGGCGCTCGCGTGCGCGGGAACGGCGGCGCTGTCGTCGGCGCTCGGATGCGGCAGCGAGGGGATCGACGCGTTCCACACGTAGAAGATGTGCCCCGCCCGATCTGCGTAGGTGAAGTTCGAGTTGACGCGCGCGCGCATCCGCATCGCTTCCTTCCACTCGGCGAGGGACTTCGCGCGCATCATGCGGAGAAACTGCTCCCCGGCGCGGTACTCGCCGTCGTTGGCGGCTTTGAGGACGTAGATCTTGCCGCCGCCGCGGTAGATCACGGGGCCTAACGACGTTCGCCACATCTCGCGCGTCTCGCTGGCGAGTCCCGGCCCGTTCTTGTACTCCGCCGTCACGAGCTGATGCTCGAGGGGGTGCGATGTTCCGTCGAAGTAATACGCATCCGCCTTGGTCGAGTCGACGTCGAGGGCGTAGATGGCGTTCAGATCGGGCGCGTTGTTCGTCGTCGCGAAGCCGAGGTCGTGATTGAATCCGCCGACGACGCTGAACGGGCCGCCGATGCGGAAGTCGCCGTACCACTCCAACACGTTAGGCACCGTGATCTGCGCCTCGTAGTAGCCGGCGTCCCACGAGAGGTGCGGATTCCGCATGAGGATGGCTCGGCCCGACTTCGTGCGACTCGGCGCGAAGGCCCACGCGTTGGAGCCGTAGTCCGGCAGATCATCGGGGAAGCCGCTGCTCGCGCCCTCAGGAGGTTCGTTCGAGGGCGCGGGGCGACGCGCGCGACGCGGCTGCTCGGGCTCCATTCGCGCAAGGAAGCGGCGCGCGGCAGTGGGCGACGGGAGCTCCACGTCCTTCGCCGCGACGTCGAAGGCGGTGAACTGTGGATTGAATCCGGCGACAAATTCTTCGGGATGGAGCTCGACGTACCGGTTCGCGCCGGCGGCGAATCCCTCGTACACGTCGCGCGTGTCCTGGTCGAGGGTGGCATACTGCCTAACGGCGACGTCGTGCGCGAGCCGAGCCGGGAAGTCGCCGTCGATGCTGTCGTGGCCGAACCACCTGCCCATCTGCCCCTGTGAGCGCACGAGAGCGTAGGCGACGCGCGGACCGTAGTCCTCGAGCTGGACGTAGGCGAGCGCGTAGGCGGCGGCTTTGAGGTTCTGCGCGCGGATGTGCGGCACGCCGTGGGTAGTACGCAGAACCTCGACCTGTGACGCGAGGGCGGGCGGCGCGGCGGCAGGCGTCTGCGCGACAGCGGGGGCAGCGAACAGGACAGCGAGCGATACCGCTCGCCTGATGCGATTCTTCGACGACACTTCAATCTCTCCGGAACGGGCACCGGGAAATTAGTGCGCTGCTCGCCCTTCGGTACGGTGGCGGGTGGTACGTGGTCACGACGCGACCTGGCATCCAAAAACGAGATGCGCTAACTTCGCGTCGTCGGCGGCCTGGAGGCCCCATGCGACGCAAGGTGACGGCGCTCATCGCCGTAACGACGACGGCGTGCACGAGCTGGCATGTCCAGCCTGGGCCGGCACCGTCGAGCATCTCGGCCGAGAATGGGGCGCGCGGCGCAGTGCGGCTGAACTTCCGGGGCGGGGCGTTCGCCGACATCTACGACGCGCGACTCATCGGTGACAGCATCGTCGGGATGAGTGCCCCGGCGACTTCGTCGACGCGTGAGCGGGTGGCGTACGCGACGAGTGATGTCGAGAGCGTGGCGACGAAGCAGGTGGCCGTTGGTCGCACGGTGCTGGCAGTGGCGGCGATCGCACTCGCCGTGCTGATCATCGTTGGCAGTGCAAGCGCGAGCTCATCGGCCTCCAATAGCACCAACTCCTCCTGCGCGTCCGCCGCACCCCGCCCTTCCGCCACCGCGCTCGCCTAACGATTCGGGGCGTCAGCCACCGATGAGGTGGGCGACCAGACCGAACGCGCCGGCGACGAACGTCAGCGTCAGATAACCGAGGACGAGTACGGGACGTTTGAGCACACAGCGGCTCTCGCGCAGGCCGCCGCGAATGGCGCGGGCGTACGCCCACAGTCCGAAGCCGCTCATGATCATCAGGCACACCGGCGGGCTCACGATCCAGGCGATGAGCGCGACGGTGGTCATCGCGCAGAAGCGCACCGGGTCGATGGAGCGCGGCGCCTCGGGCCTCGGCACGTCGAATGGTGGTGGCGTCATCGGTATCTCTCCGTAGTCAGTCGCCGGCCACGAGCTCGTGCTCGCGCGCGGCACGCGTCGCTCGCGCCACGACCTCCGACGGTTTCATGCTGCTCAACGGCCGCCATGCCTGCGCGGCGCAGAACGGGACACACTGATGGGCGTCGCCATCCTGGGTGCCGACGTGCACGCAGCACTGCATCAGCCGCTCCTCGATCATCGTGTTCATGTCCATGAACGGCTTCACGTTGAGGCGCTTGATCCGCTCCGACACGAGCTTCCGGAATCCGCTCCGGTTGCCGAGCATCGCCTGACCGGCGAGCCTAACGAGCGTGCTCAGGCCGAGGTCACACGCCTCGCACACGTCGCGAAAGAGCTCCGCGATGGACGGCTGGGTGAGCGAGCTGCGCTCGCTGAAGAGGCCGAGGAGCGCTTCCTTCACCAGCCCGCGAAGCTGGGCCGTGATCTGTGCGTCGGCGATGCGGTTGCTCACGAGGCCGAGATGCTCCTTCACGCGCTCTGGCCCGATGAGATTGAGCAGCGATCGCCACTCCCCCGCGTCGGTGCGAATCATATAGCCGATGCTGCAGCAGTGCGGGTGCGAGCACGGGAGCGCGGTGAGGTCCTTCCAGGTGACGAGCCCGTTCGTTTGTGGGCCGAGCCGCGCGAGCACGCCGCCATGCGTCAGGCGCTTCAAGGGATCGATTCGGGCCGAGCGACCCGATCCGAACTGCGGCTGGATCGACAGGCCGTTCACGAACGGCGTATCGAGCACGAATTGCACGACGTCGCCGATCTCGTCGTCGTTCACTCCGAGCGACACGGTCATCGTGAGCGTCGTGAAGACACCGGCAGCGCTCAGCCGGTCGATCGCTTCGCGCTTGATCCGACGGAGGTCCGCGCCCCGGTGCGCCTTGTGCGTCTCGAGCCGGAAGCCATCGAACTGGAAGTAGGTCTCGACGCGATGGTTGTTCCGTTCGAGAAACTCGAGCAGCCGGTCGTTCTTCGCGATCTGAATGCCATTGGTGTTGATGACGATTCGCTGAATGTCCCGCTCCAGCAGCTCCTCGAGGAGCGGCATGAGGTCGGGATGAATCGTTGGCTCGCCGCCGCTCAGCATCAGGACATCTAGCCGGCCGTTCTCGCGCGAGAGGCGCGCGTCGACGTTCGCGAGCACGTCCTTCACCGGCACGAAGCCGTGCACGCTCGGCGATGAATCCGCGAAGCAGGTCGGGCAGGTGAGGTTGCACGCGGCGGTGATATCCTCGAGGAGAATGCAGGTGTGCTGCGTCTGCATCTCGCCCAGACCGCGCTTGTACGCGAGCGGCACGGGATCGAAGTTGCCGGCGTGATCGGGGATGTGCGTCTTGGTCGGTGCCGTCCACTGTTCCAGCCAGCGGAGGATCTCGGGCTCGTCATCGTAGAGCGTCGTTATGCGGCCGTGGTCCGGACAGCCGCGCACGAGCCAGACCTTGCCGTCGTACTCGGTGAGATAGCCGGCGAGGCGTCGCACATCAGCGAGGTCCTGCGCCGGATGTTCCTCGTGACAGTGGGGGCAGAAGGCGTTCACGTAGCGCATCACGCGATCGCCGCGGAGTGGCATGCCGAGTGGCATTGGAGCTCCCGTCAGCTGGGGAGAGGCGCCAGCGGCACGAAGGCGCGCTGCCGGCGACGAACGAAGTACAACGCGAGCAGGATCGACGACGGAAGGACCATCAATTGCGAGCCGCTCATGCCGAAGCCCATGACAGGATTGCCGCGCACGAACTCGACGAAGAAGCGGAAGACGGCGTAGACGAGGAGGAAGAGCTTGAAGAGATCTCCCTCGACCATCCACGACGCCGGATACGCGCGGCGGCGCACGAAGCGGAAGAGCAGCCAGCTCACGAGCGCGAGGAACGCGCCCTCGTAGAGAAAGGAGGGATGCATCGCTTCGCCCGTTAGGCAGGCGGGGCACTGCACGATACGTGGCGCAGCGGCCGCGGGCACGTGAACGGCCCACGGCAACGTGGTGACCGTACCCGGCCGCTCGGCGAGGAAACAGCCGATGCGGCCGATCGCCATGCCTAACGCGACACCTGGCGCGAAGAGGTCACCGGTGGAGCGGGAATACCCGATGAGCCGTTTGGTGAGGACGACACCGCCGTAACCGCCGGCGAGTCCGCCTAGCACCGTGCGGCCGGTGTGGCGGAGAAAACCCAGGATCGATGGAGTGTCGGTCTCCTGGAGATAGCGAATCGCGAGTCCCAGGCGCGCGAGAATCGCGGCGCCGAGGAGACCGCCGGCGACGATGACGAGGAGGTCCTGGTTGGCGCGGCCGCGGTCGCGGGCGATGCGCCAGGACGCAATGAGGGCGACGGCGACGCCTAACGCGACGAAGATCTCGTGCGACCAGACGACGGTCGTGCCGATCTGAAAGAGGACAGGGCGCATCGCGAGGCGGACTGGAGCGGCCGAATATGCCGCCGCCGCCGCCGGCCGCAAGCGCGATGGGTCAGGCGCGAGCCTTTGTCTGGACGTCGGGAACGAGCTCGTCCGCGAGCCGCCGGAGGAGCACGGCCATCTCCTCGCGGCGCGACGGCCCCCAGTCCGCGAACAGCTCGGCGAGGTGCGCTCGGCGGGCGGCGACGAGCTTCGTCAACAGCGCGCAGCCGGCTTGTGTGAGGCACCAGCGTGCCGCGTCGCCGTTCGCGCGGTCCTCGACAATGAGCCCGCGGCGCTGAAGATCGGCCATGGCGGGGTGGACCTCGTCCGGGCCGGCGCCTCGCTCCCTGCCTAACGTCTCGGGATTGGCGCCGGGATTGCTGTCGAGGCGAACGAGGAGGGACGCCGCGATGGGCGTGAGGTCGACGCCGGCGCGCTCGACGATCTGCTGAATGTGCTGGCGCTGCAGATCGCGATCGGCGAGCGCGGTGAGTCCGCGCAGCACGTAGGCCTCGGAGCGCGCGTCGGCCGGCATGGCGAACGCCTCGCCGACTTCCCCGACGCCGTTGCTGCCACTCGCCGCGGCGACGGTCTGGCGGAGCGGCCGCTCGGGGATGAGCCAGGTGAGAACGAACCCGAAGAGGGCGATTGCCGTGGCGACGACGAACACCGTGCCTAACGATACGGTGAATGCCTCGACGTAGATGCCGCGGAGCGTGGGCGAGAGCTGTCCCATGGTCTCCGGGTTGAGCACGCCGGCGCCGCTGACGCGGGCGCTCATCGGGAGCACGCGTCCGAGCTCGTGGGCGAGACGCGCGGCGAAGATCGCCCCAAGCACCGCCGTACCTAACGAGCCACCGACCAGGCGGAAGAGCGTCGCCCCGGAGGTCGCGACGCCGAGGTCCGCGTAGTCGACGGCGTTCTGGACCGCGATCACGAGCACCTGCATCACCATGCCGAGCCCGAGTCCGAGCACCAGCATCGTGAGGGAAGCCCCCAGTGTCGTCGTGTCCTCGCTCATACGAGAGAGGAGAAAGAGTCCACCCGCCATCACCAGCGTCCCGACGATGGGGAAGAACTTGTAGCGGCCGGTGCGGCTGATGAGCTGTCCCGACGCGATGGAGGTGAGGAGCATGCCTCCCATCATCGGCAGCATCTGCAGCCCCGACCCTGTGGGACTCTCCCCTTTCACCACCTGCAGAAAGAGAGGGAGATAAGTCACCGACCCGAAGAGCGCGAAGCCAACGATCAGACCGACGGCAGACGTCAAGGCAAAGGTGCGATTCGCGAACAGTCGCAATGGCAGCACCGGCTCGCGCGCGCGCCGCTCCACAAAGACGAACGCGACGAGGGTGATCACGGCGAGCACCATGAGCGCCAGCATTGGCGGTGAGGTGATCGGCCGCTTCGTGCTCGTCACGTCGGAGACGAGCACGATCGCGCTCAGCGCAACCGCGAGCAGTGCCGTGCCAGCGTAGTCGATCGCGGGACGGCGTCGCTCGGCCATCGACGGAAGAGTGGCGGCGATGACGACGAGGGCGAGGATGCCTAACGGCAGATTGATGTAGAAGATCCAGCGCCAGGTCAGGTGTGTCGTGAAGTAGCCGCCGAGGAGGGGGCCGGCGATGCTCGCGAGGCCGAAGACGGCACCGAAGATTCCCTGGTACCGGCCCCGATCGCGTGGCGGCACGATGTCGCCGACGACCGCCTGGGTCGTAACCGTGAGACCACCGCCACCGAGTCCCTGGATCGCGCGAAAGACGATGAGCTGCGTCATGTTCCGGCTCAGCCCGCAAAGCGCGGAGCCGATGAGAAAGAGCACGATCGCGCTCTGGAGAATGCCCTTCCGGCCGTAGAGGTCACCGAGCTTGCCGTAGAGCGGCGTGACGACGGTCTGCGCGAGGAGGTACGCGGTAACGACCCAGGACAGCCGCGCCAACCCGCCGAGCTCGCCGACGATGGTGGGGAGCGCGGTGGACACGATGGTGGAATCGAGCGCGGCGAGGAGCATGCCGAGCACGAGACCGGAGAAGATGACGAGAATCTGCCTATGAGAGAGTCGTGCGGCCGCGATCGGCGGCACGGGTCGCGCTGGTGCGGTCACCGTTCGTCCTGATGAGTTCCTCAGGCTATTGAGCGAATCTCGCGCCGCGTGCTCCGGTCAACAGCGTGAGCGCGAGAAACGAATTTCAGGATTGAACGGATCCTATCGCCGTCCTGTCGCGGCGTTGACGGTCGTGTCCACCGCGGCGAGGAGGCGGGTGAGGATCTGCGGGTTGCGATCGAGCGTCTGCACCACGCGATCCACCAGGCGCGCGACGTTGTCGAGGTCGACGTACAGATATGCTTCCGCGTAGACGCCGGAGATCGAGAGCTGCACCTGTTTGATGCCGACGTCGACGCCGGCGGTGAGCTGCACGAAGTTCATCGCGTTCGCGTCGAGCGAGACGTGGGCGCGCACGTTGTTCACGGTGAGGCCGATCGAGTCGACCGACAGCTCCGGGATCTCGAGGATCACGTCCCGATTCGTCGTGAGATTCGTCGAGCCGGCGGTGAAGCGCTGGCCCGTGGCGGGCCGGCGGGTCGTGCTGTCGCGCTGCTGCGCGCTCGCGACGAGGACCGGGAACGCGAGTAGTACGAGACTACTAAACAGGCAGCGCATGGGAATCATCTCCTGATCTGGTTCTGGCGGAGTGAATCGAGCGTCGCGCCGGGGAGGCGCGTCAATGGCGTGAGATCGACCTTGAGATGCATCTGGCCGTGGACGCCGCGCATGACGAGCGTCGGCTGTTGCATGCCGAGCGTGATACCGGCGCAGGCGTACCATCCGGCGCGGGGGTTGCCGGCGGTCGCCGCGTTACGCGCACGGCCGGAGACGCCACCCGCGACATACGCCCTCAGCGACGAGCGCGACCAGCTTTGCTCGGCGACATCGAACGTGAGCGTCGTATCGACGGTGGTCCCGCGCAGCTGGAAGCCACCCGCGCGGTTGCTGCTGTCGGACCGGGCTCTTGAGCCGTTCGTGGAATCGCCCCAGTCGGCACCGATACGAATACCGTTGAGCACGAGGCAGGTTGTCGATCCTGAATCTGTGGCCGCGGTGGTCGCCTGCGCGCCGACGGGCAAGGCGAGCATCGTTAGGCAAGCCGAGATGGCGACGCGTTTCATTCGGGCCTCCGTGGCGCTGGCGCGCGGCGCGCGCCGGCGCTGTCGCGGATGCCGAGTGCGGCGCAGAGGCCTGAGGCAGAGGGCGCGGCGCCTCCACCGGTGAGGCCATTGGCGATGCAGCTACCCGTGAGGTGGCCAAGGATCTCGATCGCGACGTAGACGTCACGATAGGTCGCTCCCGCGACGACTGGCGTTGGCAAGTTACGCCGCTCGACGACGCGAACCGAATCGAGCGTGCCACCGCAGAGCCGGATGGAAACGTGTGGTTGCGTGCGGAAGGTCAGCTCGCGCGCGCTCACGGATGCCCTGACGATGACGTCCGGGGCGGTGCCGATCTGCTGCCCCGGGACAGCGCTCGCGCGCGTCGTGCTGTCGTTCGATGGGCGTGCGCGCGCGACTGAATCAGCGCCGAACGGAATCTCTGTCGCCGGTCCAGACGCCGGGCAAGCGGGCGCGCTCGCGCCACCGCCCTGTGCGTGCAGCAGCGCGGGCAGTGCGGCGGTGACCGTGAGGAGAGCGCGAATCGTCGGAGTCATCGCCGCGGCGTGCTTCAACTAGCATGCCCTGCCTTGGCGCCGCGCGCGAAATCCTAACGGTCGTTGTCGTCGCGACGATCCATGGGGAGACCATGCGTCAAACGCGCGAGAGTCGAGGGCTGAGGACGAGTTCGGCCCTGCTCTTGCGCACGCTGCCGCGGAACGAACTCGGAACGACGAGGCAATCATCCTATGAGCACGATCCGGCGCGTTCTTGCTGTCTCCATCGCGGCACTGCTCCTTCCGATGACGCTGGCGTCGCAGGTGAATGCTCCCGGCCAGCAACGGCGCGTTGGACGGATGCAGCGCGAGAACTGCGCGAGTGCCGACTCGACGCGTGGTTTTCGCCGCGGTGTCGGCGGCGACTCGGCGCTCACCAGCGGCGGCGCGTCGCAGATCACCGGCGGCACCCAGCGCTCGCATGAGTATCCGGAGTACGACGTCGTGCTCGACATCCCGAACGTGTGCGTCGAGAAGATTTACCTGAAGGTGGATAGCGTCACCGCGCGCATCTCACTGAACGCGCAGGTCGCGAATCTCCTTCGCGTGAACGCGGGCGCGGATGTCCTCATTGGCAACGTGGATCTCACGATCCAGGGTGTCCGGGCGCAGGCACTGCTGCTCGTCGACCTCGACGACGTCGTGCACGCCGTCGATCAAACGCTGACGTTCGTCGACAATCATCCCGAGGTCGTGAATCAACTCACGAGCACCGTCAGCAACCTTGGCGGCGCCGTCGGGGGGCTCGTGAATTCCCTCCTCCTCGGCACCGTGCGCAACGCCGCCGGTCAACTCGTGCAGCGCGTCGTCGACCAGGCGACGGGGTCGATCCTCGAGAAGACGCTGTCGTCCGCGGGACAGGCGATCTCCCAGCGAACCGTCGGGAGCATAACGAGTCTGCCGCAGGTGAGTCAGCTGACGAATGCCGCTGGTCAGCTCGTGCGACGCGTTCGCGACCAATCGGGGACGCTGATCGAGTACGTCCAGGACGCTGCCGGGAAGCTCTCGAACATTCGCATCGTGCAGTAGCGCGCTGCTTGCGCGCCGCGGCCCCGCACTCTATCTCGTGGATCGTACCACGAGGAGGCGGGGATGATCGACGGGATCAGAGAGATCGAGATCGCACGCAGCGGCGCGGGCGCGTACGCCGTCGCTCACGATCTGCTCGCGGTGGAGGAGCCGCTCGAGATCAGGGTCGAGTGGACCGATGGCGCGGAGCAACGCGTCGCGACCGTCGCGGTGACGATGCGGACACCCGGCAACGACCTCGAGCTCTCGGCCGGGTTTCTCTTCACGGAAGGGCTCGTGAGTGCGCGCGAGCAGATCGTCTCCGTGCGCTCCTGTCGCGGGGGTTCAGCGCGCGTCGTGCTCGCGCCGGGACTGACGGTCGATCTCGCCCGTCTCGAGCGGCATTCGTTCACGAGCTCGAGCTGCGGGATGTGCGGCAAGAGGTCGGCATCGGCGCTCCGCACCACATCCCACTATCAGCTTCGCGCTGCCGACCCCGTGGTCGAGGACGCGCTGGTTCGTGCGCTGCCCGAGCGCCTTCGCCGAGCACAGCTCGCGTTCGAGGCGACCGGCGGACTGCATGCGTCGGCGCTGTTCGATCTCGACGGCCGATTGGTCACACTACGCGAGGACGTCGGCCGTCACAACGCGCTCGACAAAGTCGTCGGGGCCGAGCTGCTCGCGGGACGCTTGCCGGCCGATGAGCGGATACTCATGGTCAGCGGACGGGTGAGCTTCGAGCTGGTCCAGAAAGCGCTCATGGCGGGCATCCCGATCGTCGCCGCGATCGGGGCACCGTCGAGTCTCGCGGTCGAGCTGGCGCGCGAGGCCGGTCTGACTCTGCTCGGCTTTCTGCGCTCCGATCGATTCAACGTCTACGCGGGCAGTGCGCGGCTTTCGTGTCATCCTGTGGAGCGCAGCGACGAAGGATCTGCACTCCGTGGGAGAGAACAGGAGCGCGCGCGAGCAGCGCGCGCGACTCCAAATAAAACTCGGGATCTGGGCGCTGCGCGCCCAGATCCTTCGCTTCGCTCAGGATGACAGTTAACCCACTTCCGCCCGAGGAAGATCTCTCGAAGATCGAGATCTCCGAGCCGGCGACTTCGGCCGCGGGGCTTGGAGGTGTCGTCGCGAGCTTCAGGCACGCGTACGCGGAGATGGGCGTTCGCCGGTCGCTCAGAACGCTCACGTCCCTCAACCAGAAGGACGGTTACGACTGCCAGTCCTGCGCCTGGCCCGATCCGGATGGTGAGCGGCACGTCGCCGAGTTTTGCGAGAACGGCGCGAAGGCGACGGCGTGGGAGGCGACGACGCGTCGCGCAACCCCAGAGCTCTTCGCGCGCCAGAGCGTCGCCGAGCTCTCGGAGCTCAGCGACCACGCGCTCGGCGAGCTCGGCCGCCTAACGACGCCGATGATCCTCCGGCGCGGCGCGTCGCATTACGAGGCGATCGCGTGGGACGACGCGTTCGCCCTCGTCGCCGCGGAGCTCAATGCGCTCGCGTCACCAAACGAGGCGATCTTCTACACGTCGGGACGAACATCCAATGAAGCCGCCTTTCTCTATCAGCTGTTCGTGCGGCAGTTCGGCACGAACAATCTGCCCGACTGCTCCAACATGTGCCATGAGTCGAGCGGCACGGGATTGATGGAGACGATCGGTGTCGGCAAGGGGACGGTCACACTCGAAGACTTCGATGGCGCGCAGGCGATCTTCATCGCGGGCCAGAATCCCGGGACGAATCATCCGCGGATGCTGTCCACGCTGCAGCGCGCGAAGCGGAACGGCGCGACGATCGTCGGCATCAACCCGCTCGCCGAGCCGGGGCTTCGACGCTTCAAGCAGCCGCAGGAGGTTCTCGGCTTGTTAGGCAGGGGGACGCAGATTGCCGACTTCCTGCTGCGGGTCCGCGTCGGCGGCGACGTCGCGCTCTTCCAGGGAATAGCCAAGGCGCTGCTCGAGCGGGACGCGCGCGGTGAGCACGTACTCGACTGCGAGTTCATCGCCGAGCACACCGATGGCTTCGACGCGTTCGCCCGCGCGCTGACACGACAGCCCTGGCAACGGATCGTCGCCGCCAGCGGAGTACCTCAGGAGGACATCCTTCGCGCCGCCGATGTCTTCGCGAGATCGGATCGGACGATCACCTGTTGGGGAATGGGGCTCACGCAGCACGTGAACGCCGTCGCGAACATCCAGGAGATCGTCAATCTGCACCTGCTGCGCGGTCAGATCGGAAAGCCGTGCGCGGGCCTCTGTCCCGTTCGCGGCCACAGCAACGTGCAGGGCGATCGGACCGTCGGGATCTGGGAGCGCCCGCGTCCGGAGTTCCTCGATTCGCTGGGCGCGGCGTTCGATTTCGAGCCGCCGCGACAACACGGTCTCGATACCGTCGCCGCCATCCGCGCGATGCACGCCGGCACGGCGAAGGTCTTCTTCGCGTTAGGCGGCAACTTCCTCCAGGCGACGCCGGACACCGAGTACGTGGCGCGGGCGCTCCGGCGGTGCCGGCTGACGGTACACGTCTCGATCAAGCCGAATCGCGCGCATCTCGTCACCGGCGAGCAGGCGCTCATCCTTCCCTGCCTCGGCCGCTCCGAGCGCGACCTCCAGGACGGACAGCTGCAATTCGTGACGACGGAGAACTCGATGGCGATCGTGCAGGCATCGCGGGGTGTGCTGGAGCCGGCATCCCCGGAGCTCCTGAGCGAGCCACGCATCGTGGCGCGGCTCGCGCGCGCAACGTTAGGCGCGCGGAGCACGGTTCCATGGGAGGAGCTCGCGGGCGACTACGATGCGATCCGCGACGCGATCGAGCGGGTGATCCCGATCTTCGAGCGGTACAACGAGCGGGTGCGCGTGCCCGGCGGCTTCCATCTGCCGAACCCGGCGCGGGAGCGGCGCTTTCTCACCGCGACAGGCATGGCCCGGTTCACCGTCCATGCCCTGCCCGAGGCCGCGCTCGAGCCCGGCCAGCTGATCCTCACGACGGTTCGGGCGCACGACCAGTTCAACACGACCGTCTACGCGCCTAACGACCGGTACCGTGGCGTCCGCCACGGCCGGCGCGTTGTCTTCATGCACCCGGACGACATGCGCGAACGCGGGCTGGGCGCGGAAGCAGCGGTGGATATCACGAGCCATTACGGGGGCGAGGAGCGGCACGCGCGCCGCTTCCGGGTGGTGCCGTACGACGTTCCCCGCGGCTGCGCGGCCGCGTACTTCCCGGAGGCAAACGTGCTGGTGCCGCACGATCACGTCGCGGCCGGGAGCAACACGCCGGCATCGAAGGCGATCGTCGTCACCATCACGCCGTGCGCCGAGCGAAGTACGTGAACATCAGCTATCGTTGTCAGGCGGACGCACGCACCTTTTGAGACCACTCTGGGTCGCCCGACTTCGAGCAGATAGCGATTGACGACCCATCTGGAGCTGATGCGCCTCCACATCGAGGCGCTGTTCACGCATGACGCCAACGGCGACATGGTACGCGTCAACGAGCCGAATGGCGGAGCGGCGCCGCGATTCTTCCTCGGCCGCACGGCCGAAGGAGTCGTGCTTCGCTTTCGGCACGATGTCGACCGCACGATACGGCGTCAGATCGAGACCGCGTGCGAGAAGCAACTCGCGCAGTCACGGCCGCTCGACATGCCGACCGACCCGCTGCCGTACCAACAGATCCTCGATCACGCCGGCCCCGTCGAGAAGACCTGGCTCGGCTCGGCGTTCTACATTCCGCGCACCGTGCAACCCACCGCGCGCACTGTCGTGGTGACGAACGCCAACGCCGAGCTACTCCGGCCGCTCCTCGAGCCGTGGCTGGCCGACGTGCAAGTCTGTGAGCCGATGGTCGCACTCACTGTCGACGATCGGGCGGTGAGTCTCTGCTGCAGCGGCCGACGCACCGGCGCGGCGCACGAAGCGGCAGTGGAGACGGCGATCGCGTATCGGAATCGCGGCTACGGGTCGCAGGTGGTCCGAGCCTGGGCGCAGGCGGTGTACGCCGCGGGCGCGCTACCGCTCTACAGCATCGAGTGGGAGAACTCCGCGTCGCGGGCAGTGATGCGGAAGCTCGAGGTGTCCTCGTTCGGGACAGACCTACACATCGCTTAGAGGTGCTAGGTGTTAGGTGCTAGGTGCTAGGTGCTAGGTGATAGGTGCTAGGTGATAGGTGCTAGGTGCTCAGTAAACGCTGAAGTGCGGAGGACATCTCACATGTCCTCCGCACTTCGTGTTCGTCACGCGCTACCTACGACTTCTGTCGCTTAGGACTTGAGCCACTCCGCCACGCCGCCGTGTCGCGAGCAGGCGCCGCGATGCGTCGCGGCGTGCGAGTACGTGCCGTCCTTGCACTTCGCCGTCGCGTTCGCCGCATCCGCGTTCGCGGCGGTCGCGTTCGCGACCTTTTTCGTCTCCTTCACATCAGACGATGCCGGCTTGCTGGCCGCTTTCGTTTCCTGCTTCGCCGCCTTGCTGTCAGCCTTGGTCTCGGCCTTTGCGGCCTTCGTCTGTGCCTTGGCGTCGGCCTTTGCCACCTTCGTGTTCGACTTTGCCGACTTCGCCGACTTGTCGACGCCGCCGTGGCCCGAGCAGGTGCCGCGACCCGTGGCGGTGGACGTCGTGCCGTCTTTGCATGTGGCGGCGGCGGTTGCCTGCGCGCTCACCGCGAGCGGCGCCAACGCGATTGCCGTCGCGACCAACAACGTTCGATACGAGAGAATTCGATGCATGCTGACCTCGATGCGGTGGGTGGACTCGGGTCCTTCGACGTGACAGGACACTAGACCAGACCGAACGACCACCTCGACGGTCACTAAGCGAGGTTGGGCAGGAGGATGCTCAGACAGGTCGGTCCCCCCTCCGCCTTCCGAATCTCGGTGAGATCGACCTCGTGCACCGTCAGCCCCGCGCCGGCGAGCAGGCGCGCGGTCCGCGGGAAACCAGTGGGCATGACGACGTGTCCGTCGGCATGGAGCACGCTCGCGCCCCACGCCTCTGACGGGTCGACCGCCAGCGCGTCCATCCCGGCGAACGGCGACATGTCGACCCACTCTGTATTCGCGAGAATCGTTCGCTCGCCGACGACAGAGCATGCCGACTTGAGGTGGAGCGCACCCTTCACCTCCACGGGAATCACCTCGTACTCGTAAGGCGCAAGCAATCGCTGGAACTGCTCGATCGCCGCGGCGTTGGTTCGCCGAGAGCGACCGACGAAGAGGCGCCGCCCGGCGCGCATGACGTCACCGCCGTCGAGCGTCGCCGGAGGAGTGAGACGCGTGACCGGGAGATAGCGCGCGAGCGCCTCCTCGACGCTGCGCGACTCACCGGTCCGACTCGACGCTCCCATCGGCGCGACGACGGCCAGCTCGTCGAGCGCGATCCCGGCGTCTTCGACGAATACCGCGTCCGGCTGCTCATCGAGCGCGGGAAGACGAACAATCGTCCAGCCGAGTGATTCGAGCACGCCCTCGTACGCGGCGTGCTGCCGCCGAGCCCGATCGACGTCGATCGGCACACGCTCGAGATAGGTGAGCTCACCGCGCGCGAAACTCGCGCTGATGGGGCGCGTTAGGGCTAATCGTGGCATGTTTGCCGCTCAGGTGATTATCTCCTTCAACTCCAATTGACCGCAGATTCCGACGCACGGAAAAAATGCAGCTGACCGAGAGCAACGAACAGCACCGCGGCCACGATCGCTTCATGCAGGCGATCGCGGTCTTCAAGTTCGTGAAGGCGATCCTCTTCGTGCTCGCCGCGCTCGGCGCGTTCGGGCTGATGCAGCACGGCGTGGCCGAGCAGGCGCGGGACTGGGGATCGGCGCTGGCGTTCACGTCGGGGCAGCACCTCGTAAGGACCGTGGTCACCTTCCTCACGGGGCTGAGCCGGGCCAAGATCGGCGCGCTCGGACTTGGGGCGCTCTTCTATGCGGCGCTATTCACGACGGAAGGGATCGGTCTCTGGCGCGAGCGTCGGTGGGCGGAATATCTCACGGTGATCGCGACCGGGTCGCTGATTCCATTCGAGATCTGGGAGATCGCGCACCGGCCGACGCCGCTCCGCTTCGCGACGTTCATCGTCAACGTCGTCGTGGTGATCTATCTCGTCGTGAGGCTGCGCCGGCCGCGCGCGAGCGGGGCCCACGTCGTGGCGATGCCTAACGCTGCTGCGACGGAGCGGGCACCGGAGCGGTCGAGAGCTGGATGACGTCGGTGTAGGTCAGGACCTTCCCGTCGTCGACCGCCTTGAGCACGTCGAGAATTGGCGAGAGCATCGTCGTCGACCGCGGGCCAGGCGCGCCGGACACGGGATCGCGAAAGCCCATGTAGTTGAAGACGGCGCGAATGAAGGTGCTCCGCGCATCCAGCGGCAGCGTCGCGACGTTCGCGAAGAAGTGCTTCCAGTCGTCCGCCTGCTGGAAGAGATACTGCTCGACGTTCGATGTGTAGAACGCCGTCACCGTCGCGTTGTGCTGCTTGAGGTACGTGCCGACGGCGCGGATCGCCTTCTCGCCCGCGAAATCGCCGACGATGGGGACGATGAGGTTGTTCGTCTCGAGCTCGCGGAGCACGCGGTAGTTCTCCTCGCTCGCCAGGTAGCTGCGATGCGTGCCTAACGCGTCGGCTTCCGCCATCAGCTCGGCGTACGTCGGCATTCGCCGGCCGAAGTAGCCGGCGCGCCCCTGCCGGCCAACGGAGAAGGAGTAGGTGAGCTCCGGTCCGCCCTCGAAGAACGCCTCGTAAACGTACGCCAACGACGAGAGGTCGTCCGCCGTCAGCGTGAATTTGTGGCGATTGACGAGCTGCTCCCGGATGGCCGCGAGATTCTTGCGGTAGGCGATGCTGTCCGAAGGCGCCGCGACATACGCCTGGAGCAGCGCCGCCGCGCTGGTGGTGTCGGCGATGCCGGCCGGCCGGGGACGCGAGAAGAGCAGCGTGAGGAAATCGGCGCGCGTCGGCGACAGCTCGATCACCGCCTTGTACATCAGGTGCTCGATCATGTTCTGGCGGCGGATGTCGGTGACGATCGACAGCCGCGGCCTGAGCGCGACGATGTAGGTGAAATTCTGGTCGGGCCCGACACCGAGGTAGACGCCGCCCGACGGATGAGACTTTACTAATTCCGGAATGACGTGCTGGAAGGTGGTCTCGTTGGAGACGAAGTTGTCGGAGCGGAAATAGCCACCCGGCTCGGAGAGGTCGTTCACGAGGCGCCAGAAGTCGTCATCCGAGAGACGACTCGGCAGCGACTGCGCGCGCGCGGGCACGGCGTACACGATCGCCAGCGCCAGGATGGCCGCGACCCTTCGCATGGTTCTCATGCTCATAGTATGCACCTGGGGACCCACTCTAGCTTGGAAATCCAAGATTCTTCCCCACCGAACTCTGCGGCCACCGCGCTGTCACCACTTTCGCCCGGGTGTAGAACTTCACCCCTTCGGCCCCGTGCACGTGCGCGTCGCCGAAGAGCGAGTCCTTCCAGCCCCCGAACGAGTAGTACGCCATTGGCACCGGAATCGGTACGTTGATGCCGACCATGCCGACCTGGATCTCGCTCTGGAACCGGCGCGCGGCGCCGCCGTCGCTCGTGAACAGGGCGACGCCGTTCGCGTACGGGCTCGCGTTCACGAGCGCGATCGCCTCGTCGTACGACGGTGCGCGCACGACGGAGAGCACAGGCCCGAAGATCTCGTCGCGATAGATCGACATCTGCGGCGTGACATGATCGAAGAGACAGGGGCCAAGGAAGAAGCCGTCGCCTTCGACGTCGATCGAGCGGCCGTCCGCGACGAGCGTCGCGCCTGCCGTCACACCCTCCTCGACATACTGCCTGACGCGATCGCGGTGCTGGCGAGTCACGAGCGGCCCCATATCGATGTTGGGCTCCATGCCGTCGCCGACGTGGATCGCGGCGAGCCGTTCGCGGAGGAGGGGCACGAGGCGCTCGGCGGCGTCGCCGACCGCGACGAGCACCGAGATCGCCATGCACCGCTGCCCCGACGACCCGAACGCGGCGTTCACTGCCGAATCCGCGGCGAGCTCGAGGTCGGCGTCGGGGAGAACGACCATGTGATTCTTCGCGCCGCCTAACGCCTGGACGCGTTTGCCATGGCGCGTTCCACGCTCGTAAATCTGACGCGCCACTGGCGTCGAGCCCACGAAGCTCACGGCTGCGACGTCAGGGTGCTCGAGGAGCCGCTCGACCGCAACACGGTCGCCTTGCACGACGTTGAAGACGCCGTTAGGCAGCCCCGCTTCGCCCCAGAGCTCGGCGAGCAGCAGCGCCGGCGACGGATCTCGCTCCGAGGGCTTGAGGATGAAGCTGTTCCCGGCGGCGATCGCGATCGGGAACATCCACATCGGCACCATCACCGGGAAGTTGAACGGCGTGATGCCCGCGACGACGCCTAACGGCTGGCGGAGCGAATAGCTATCCACTCCCGCGCTGACGTTCTCCGAGAACTCGCCCTTGATGAGCTGCGGGATGCCGCACGCGAAGTCGACGACCTCGAGGCCCCGCTGCACCTCACCGCGCGCGTCGGCGAGGACCTTGCCATGCTCGCTGACGATGAGCCGCGCGAGGTCGTCGGCGCGTTGTCGCACGAGCTCGCGGAAGGCGAAAAGGATCGTCGCGCGCTTGTTGAGCCCAGTGCGACTCCAGCTCTCGAACGCGCGCGCCGCCGCCGCAACGGCGCGATCGACGTCAGCGGCAGTCGCGAACGGAACCTCTCCAGTCGCTTCGCCGGAGGCGGGATTGTAGACGGTGCCGCTACGGTCGGACGCGCCGTTGTCGCGCCGGCCGGCGATCCAGTGGTTGAGACAGTGCATGTCGCACTATCCCGATTTATCGCCGAGTTGTCAACGCGTATGCGTGTGCCGCTTGGCTCAGGGGATCTCGTAGTGGTCGACGAGCCGAATCTGGATCTGGTAGCGCGGAAACTCGACCTCCTCGTCGTCATCGTCGCGCCACTCCTCGCCCGCGTGCGCCTCGCGCCACTCCGCCACCCATTCGTCGACCTCGGCCTCCTGCTCCGGCGTCAACTTGTACATCTCGTCCTCGTCGATCAGGTCGTTGTTCGGGATCGAGAGGAGATAGTGCGTGTCGACGATGTAGATCGATTCCGTCTCGATGCGCTTCCCATCCGGCCCGCGCACCTCCAGCTCCAGTGCCTCCTCCGCATCGGACGCCGCGAGGACATCGGCGTGCAATGTCGCATCCGGGCCGATGGTGTACTCGGTGCGCATCGCCGGCGCGACGCCCGTGGCCGCTGGCATCAGCCGCTCACCGCGCTCGCTTGGATGAAACCACCCGCAGCGGTGACCCTC
>Ga0136846_1207881_pt1 | contig 30041 bp, 28 predicted proteins | sample HopSoiMetagenom2_FD_96841 | JGI IMG/M metagenome (GOLD analysis project Ga0136846, IMG submission 96841) | Grasslands soil microbial communities from Hopland, California, USA - 2 Assembly 2016 (version 4) | ecosystem: Environmental > Terrestrial > Soil > Grasslands | place: USA: Hopland...
CATTTTCCCGTCGGGAGAATGATGGGTTTCGTCAGACATTCAGGATCACTAGACTCTCAGAGCCAGCCTTTCCAGCGAAAAAAGAAAAACGGAACGATGGCGGACACCACCATCAGCAACAACGATGCCGGGTAGCCATAGGCAAAATGCAATTCAGGCATGAGCTCGAAGTTCATACCATAGACCGATGCCACAAGCGTCGGCGGCAGGAAAACCACGGAGGCGATCGAGAAAATCTTGATGATGGAGTTCTGCTCGATATTGATCAGGCCAAGCGATGCATCCAGCAGGAAGGTAATGTTACCCGCCACGAAAGAGGCATGCTCCGAAAGAGACTGCACATCTCGCGAGACGTTGCGGCACAATTCCTTGGCCTCACGGTCTTGCTGCATGGCAGGTATGGTGTTGAGGAAGGTCAAAAGCCGCGACAATGAACTCAGGCTGTCCCGTACCTTGCTGATCGTACGATGGTAGCCTGCAATGTCCTTCAGCTTCTCTTCCAGATAGTTCGCCGGACGACGGATTTTCTTCACGCGGTCGCCGAATACATGCGCTGACAATATATCGATGCCCGCGACCGTTTGTTCAAGAACCTCGGCCGTGCGATCGATAATTGTTTCGAGAAGTTTTGCCAGCAGCGAGATACCCGTCAGCCGCTCATGTGGAATCCGCTGCAGGGCGGCGATGAACAACGCAAAGGATTTCGGCCGGGCATAGCGGATCGTGACCAGGCGATGCCCCGTCAGGATGAAGGCGACATCGGTCAGCATCGGCAGGTTGGTATCGGCCTTCCACAGCAGCGAAGCCGTCAGGAAGACTGCATCATTCTCGACATAGAGCCGGGCCGACGGCTCGATATCCTTCATATCCTCGCGGGTCGGAACCTCGAGCCCCAGCAGGCGCTCGATATTGGTCTCCTCTTCGCGCGACGGTTCGACCATGTCGATCCAGACGGCATTATCCGGCAATTGGGCAAGCGTCGAAAGGTTTGCCAGTTGCAGCGAGGTACAGTCGGAACAGTAGGCCGTGATCAACGCTTCGCTCCCGGCACGGCGCGGGCAAAGCTATAGCTCGGGCGTTTTATGCGCTCCGGCTGCGATCCTACCAATGGCCAATGAAGAAAGCTCATAAAACTCCGGGCGTATCCCGCCGGTTCGGCTGGGAATCCGTGTCCATGCTGATTGCGCTGCTGTACCAATTCTTCGCTCGTCATAAACAATGCCGATCGCTCGGGCGAGACGAAGATACCATCCGGCGGACGACCGTCATCCAATATAACAGACCAAATTCACGCCGGCGGCGCATATGCAGCAAAGCGCGCAAAGAATCAAGTCACAACCCCTTCAATGCGCGTTTTCACCGCAACTTTCCGATTTGCGAAGTCATAGCACATGGCGCTGGCAAGGCAATCACACCGATGGCCGCCGGCGCGAAGCTTCACGAATTATTCAAAGACGATGGAGGGAGCCGCGCGCAGAGGCGTGTTGCTGACCTGCGCCCAGACCTTGGCGGCGATCTCGCGATAAATACCCGCGACGATGCCCTCGGGATCGGACGCAACCAGCGGCGTGCCGGCATCCGACGTCTCTCGGATGCCCATGGTCAGCGGCACTTCGCCAAGGAAGGGCACGCCGATGCGTTCGGCCTCCTTGCGCGCGCCGCCATGGCCGAAGATATCGTAGCGGGCGCCGGTGTCCGGAGCGATGAAATAGCTCATGTTTTCAACGATGCCGAGGACGGGGACTTCCACCTTGCGGAACATGTTGAGGCCCTTGCGGGCGTCGATCAGCGCCAGATCCTGCGGCGTCGAAACGATGACGGCGCCGGCCAGCGGCACTTGCTGCGCCATGGTCAGCTGTACATCGCCGGTGCCCGGCGGCATGTCGACCACGAGAACGTCAAGTTCGCCCCAGGCCACTTCGCGCAGCATCTGAAGCAGCGCCGACTGCACCATCGGCCCGCGCCAGATCATCGCTGTTTCCTCCTCGACGAGGAAGCCCATTGACATGACCTTGAGGCCGTAATTCTCCATGGGAACGATGATGCGGCCATCGATCTGCTTCGGCTTGCCGGAAATCTTCAGGAGGCGCGGCATGGACGGGCCATAAATATCGGCATCGAGAAGGCCGACGCGCAGGCCGTTGGCCAGCAGCCCCAGCGCCAGGTTGACCGCCGTGGTCGATTTGCCGACGCCGCCCTTGCCGGAGGCGACGGCGATAATGGCGCCAACGCCGGGAACGCCGATCTTGCCGGCGCGGGGCGGTTGTTGCGGAGCATGCGCGTGGGAATGAGAGTGAGCGTGCGGCTGCGGCGGAGCGGGACGCGCGGGAGGAGCAGCAGCCGCGCCGGCCTTCTTGTCCGCAGTCAGCGCGACCAAAGCACCCTTGACGCCGGGCATCTCCTTGATGACGCGCTCGGCGGCAAGACGCATCGGCTCCAGGTCCTTGGCGCGCTCGGCCGGAACCGTGATCGAGAAATACACCTTACCGTCGGAAATGAAGACATCCGACACCATGCCAAGCTCGACGATATTGTGCTCGAGGTCCGGTCCGCGAACGGTCTTCAACATATCCAGAACCTGTTCCTTGGTGATGTCAGCCATTCCGTCCTCACTACGCCATTTCCATCCACAGCATGCCATATGGGCAAATGCTCCGGCTCTCTCTGGCTTAGATAGTGGACCGGTGGGGCTTCGCCAAACGAAATTCAGGGAGGACCGCCAACAAAAGCGGAGGAGTTCGTTACGGCCGGCAGGTCCGCCGGGTTTTATAACCCTACCAGCCGCAACGCCCGCTTGGAGACGCAAAAGATTTGCGGAGGCTGGCATAAAGCAAAGCCTGGAAAGGAATAGGGCAACTCAGCGAAAAACCGCTTCCCGACGACCCTTGTTCTTAAGGACGTACCAAATAAGCAACAGCCGCCGTCGAGACCTGTCGCCGGGAGAGCAACGACACTGGTATCGACGACGGCTGCCTGATTCGCGCGCATTATTCGGCGCTGTTATCAAAGTCCCCTCTGGACCTCTGCATATTGCGATGCAGAAAGCGTGCCAGTTTCAGGAAATCGAAAAAACCGTTCATTTTCTGATAGTTGAATTGACGTCATCAATTCCGTCCGGCTGCGCAGTGCAAACCGCGCCAGCAAATTTTATAGGCAGCGCACAAAATTCGCGCAGAAAGCTGCCCGGATTCCGTTCGCTCCTGAACCAGTTCGTATGCGATCTATTTTATCAGCCCGACGCGTAGCGCCTTGGCGACCGCCTGAGTGCGGTTGACGGTATCCAGCTTCTTGGTGGCGCGGTTCAGGTAGTGATTGACCGTATGTTCGGAAAGCGTGAGGATTTCCGCAATTTCGGCGCTGGTCTTGCCGGCCGCCGTCCAGTTCAGACAATCGATCTCGCGGTCGGTGAGTGTGTCGACAATACGGACGTCAAGGTTGCGGATTTCAGCGAGCCTGTCGAAGACATGGATCGCGACATAGCAGAGGTCCTTGGTTTCTTCAGGCGTGAAGAGTTCGCGATCGCCGGACAGTATGATTGCGCCACGAACGCCGGATGCGTCGTGGGTCGGCAAACAGATGCTGCGCGCCATGCGAAAACGCTCGAACAAAGGGGCGCTCAGCTGGGGCTTTCCGTCGTCTCGATTGGTGTTCGTGGCTGTATCGTAGACAAAAGGCAGCGTCGAATGACGCAGGCGCCGCAATACGGCACTGTAGCGTAATAGACCTTCCTGGTCATAGAGGGTCAGCAGTTCGGCCGGCCAGTTGTTGATCACAGAATTGCTCTGCAATTCGAAGGACGTAAGCGACGGCAGGTTCACGACCATGAACGCCCGGCAACGATAGGCTTCGGTCACGCGTTTCATGAAACGAAAAACGTCGAACTGGGTTTTCAGACCGGCAATCTCATCAACGTAATCTTCACCGCGAGGGGACTGTCCCACCTGCACCAATGCAGCCATCATCAGTCTTCTTTATGTAAAAGAGAGGACGGGGAAACTCGAAATCACCGCCTCCTTGCCCCGGATCACCACACGAACGTCGACAAACTGGCGTTCGACGACATAAACAAGATCTCGCCCGCTGCGGCACTGGTTACGGCGGCGCCCGGTAAAGCATTTCACAAAACTCCCCGAGGATGGCATAGGCACGTCTCTACAAGCAATGCAGAATAAACGTGTAAAACGGCCAAGGTCTAGTGCACGTAAACTTTAAATCAATGGATTTCGCATGACAGTCGAAAAAATCGACAAAACTAGCGCTTCGGACCCAGCCGGCTGTGCATATCCTGCATGATGGAGGTTGCGGCCACCCTGACCAGGGGCGCCCATTCCTCTAATTTTTCCACTGTAACGCGATAGGCCGGTCCGGTCACCGAGACACCGGCCAGCATATTGCCGTCATCAGAGCGAATCGGCGCGGCGACGCAGCATATGCCGCTCTCATGCTCCTCGCGGTCAAAGGCGTAACCACGCGCCCTGATGACGGCGATATCGGCAAGAAGAGCCGTCAGGTCGCGATGGGTATGCTCGGTATAGGCGTAAAACTGAAGACCGGCGAGGCCAGCCTCGATGCTGCGGTCATCCAGCACGGAAAGCGCCGCCTTGCCGACACCGGTGCAATAGGCCGGCGAGGCGTTGCCGATCTGCGAATACATGCGCACGGACTGCCGGCCCTCGACCTTGTCGAGATAGATGACCTCGATGCCGCGCAGGACGCCGAGGTGTACAGTTTCGCCGGTCCGCTCCTGCAGAAGACGCAGATGCGGATCTGCAATCGCACGGAATTCATTGCGCGCCCAACTGCGCGAGGCTAGACTCAACAGTCTGATGCCGGGCAGATAACGTCCATCGCGATCGACCTCCAACAGCCCCTCCTCGACGAGGTGCGACAATTGCCGGTGCAGCGTGCCGCGCGGCTGGTCGGATAGGGATAGAATGTCGGTGAAGCGCATGGGATGATCGGCGAGTGCGACGAGATCGAGCAGCGTCATGAGCTTGCCGAGCGTGCCGGTTTCCCGAACGCGGTGGACATTGCCGATGATATCGTCCTGCTTCACATTCACGATCGCCTCATTGCGTCCTCGTCGCGCCGTCACGTCCTTGACATGGCGGAAGCGTAATCCGATAATTCCACATAGTCAAATTCGGTTCCGCATAATGGAACTATCAGCAGAGAAACATGGAAAGCCATTACCGATCCAGGGAGGGAGAGGAATTTGACCGAGGCGCAGGCACAATTTCCCGATCTTAAGGATCGCACCGTCCTGATCACCGGTGGCGGTTCCGGCATCGGCGCGGCCCTTGTCGAGGGTTTCGCGCAACAGGGCGCCAAGGTCGCCTTCATCGACATTGCCGAGGAGCCGAGCAAGGCGCTCGCTGCCCGGCTGTCGGCACAATCGGCGCATCCCGTCACCTTCTATCATGCCGACCTGCGTGATGTCGGCGATATCAAGAGCACGGTTGCCGCCATCGAATCCGATCTCGGCTCGATCCGCGTACTGGTCAACAATGCCGCCTGGGACGATCGGCACGACTTCGATACGACGACCGAGGACTATTGGGATAACAGCCAGGCGATCAACCTCAAGCAGGTTTTCTTCGTCTCGCAGGCGGCGGCACCCGGCATGCGGGCGGCCGGCGGCGGAGCGATCATCAATTTCTCGTCGATCGTCATAAAGATGAACCCGCCGCAGCTCTCGTCCTATGCAACCGCCAAGGCCGGCGTCATCGGCCTGACCAAAAGCCTTGCCGGCCATCTTGGTCCGGAAAACATCCGCGTCAACGCCATCCTGCCAGGAATGGTCGTCACCGAACGTCAGATGGAACTCTGGCTGACCGAGGACGGCATCGCCAAGACGATCGAGCGCCAATGCCTCAAGCATATCCTGAAGGCCGCCGATCTGGTCGGCCCCACTCTCTTTCTCGCATCCAACTGCTCGGGCAGCATCACCGCGCAGTCCATCATTGTCGACGGAGGCATTTTCTAATGACAAGGCCCGCATATGTAGCGGTAGACTGGGGCACCAGCAGTTTTCGATTGTGGCTGATCGGCGAGGACGACAGCGTTCTTGCCGAGCGCCGCAGCGGCGAAGGCATGACATCGGCGGCACAGACCGGCTTTGCCAAGGTGTTGCAATCGCATCTGACCGCCCTCTCCGCCCCGAATGATCTTCCCGTCATCGTCTGCGGCATGGCCGGGGCGCGCCAAGGCTGGGTGGAGGCAGGCTATATCGACACGCCGACCTCGCTTGCCGCCATTCTCACCGGCGCCGTCGCCGTGCCGGGTCAAGCCCGTGACGTCCGCATCCTGCCGGGCCTTGCGCAACGCGCCAAGGATGTGCCCGACGTCATGCGCGGCGAGGAAACGCAATTGCTCGGTGTCCTCAAGGCCGATGCCAAGGGCGAGCAGATCGTCTGCATGCCAGGCACGCATTCGAAATGGGTGCGTGTGGCCGATGGCCAGGTCACCGGTTTTTCGACCTTCATGACCGGCGAGCTTTTCGACGTCATCACCAAGCACAGCATCCTGTCCCATGCCGTGGCCGGCGCTGCCGACATGCCGGCCGACAGTGCCGTCTTCGAAGCCGCGATCAGGGCGAGCTTCGAGAAACCGGCGCTTGCCACCAATCTGCTCTTCACCGCCCGCGCCGGTCAGCTTCTGCATGGCCTGACGGCGGCCGGTGCGCAGGCACTGATTTCCGGCACGCTGATTGGCGCCGAAATCGCTGGCGCACTGTCGTCGGCCGGCCAAGGGGCAATGATTACCCTTGTTGCTTCCGGGCGCCTGCAAGCGCTCTATGAGGATGCCTTCCGCACCTTGTCCCTCACCTATACCACTGTTGACGCCGATGCCGCCGTCCGCCGCGGGCTTTCCGCCGCCGCAAAGGCAATCTGGCCGATTAACGAAAGAGCAAGCTGATGACGACCCGCGTCCCCTTCCCGTCCATGAAACGCCCGCTCATTGCCATCCTGCGTGGCATCAAGCCGGAAGAAACCGCCGATATCGTCGGCACACTGATCGAGGCCGGCCTGACGGCAATCGAGATCCCGCTGAACTCGCCCGAGCCTTTCCGCTCGATCGAGATCGCCGCCAAGCTGGCGCCCGCCGACTGCCTGATCGGCGCCGGCACAGTGCTGACCGTCGAGGATGTCGACCGGCTGGATGCCGCCGGCGGGAAACTGCTGGTGACGCCGAATGTCGAACCGGCCGTCATCAGCCGCGCCCGCGACAAGGGCATGGTAACGATGCCCGGCGTCTTCACCGCGACGGAAGCGCTTGCCGCGGCGCGCGCGGGTGCCACGGGTCTTAAATTCTTCCCGGCGGGCGCGCTCGGCGCCTCCGGCATCACCGCCATCCGCGCCGTGCTGCCGCCGGAGCTCGTCATCGCCGCGGTGGGCGGCGTTTCGGACAAGAATTTCGCCGATTACACCAAGGCCGGCATCCTCGCATTCGGTCTCGGAACCAGCCTCTACAAGCCGGGAATGACGACGGCGGAGGTTGCCGAACGCGCCAAGGTGACCATTTACGCCTATGACGCTGCCGTAGGAGCTTGAGCATATGACCGCGATTCACGATTTCCAGGGCACCATTCTTTCCGACACCGCTTCGGTGCTGGGCGAAGGGCCGACCTATGATCCGGATACCGATACGGTCTGGTGGTTCAACATTCTCGGCAAGGAGTTGCACGAGCTGCATCTTTCGACCGGCAAGAAGGAAGTTCACAACCTGCCGATGATGGCGAGCGTGCTTGCCCGCATCGACGCCGGACGGCAGTTGATCGCCACCGAAGAGGGCCTGTTCCTTCGCGACGTGGCGACCGGCGAACTGACTTTTTACGCCGCCATCGAAGCGGACAAGCCGGAAAACCGCTCCAATGACGGGCGCACGCATATTTCCGGTTCGCTCTGGATCAGCACCATGGGCAAGCGCGCCGAAATGCACGCGGGCGCCATCTATCATGTCGCCGGCGGCAAGGTGACCAAGATCTTCGATCAGATCAGCATCCCGAACTCGATCTGCTTTTCGCCGGACGGCACGATCGGCTACTTCAGCGATACCCGGATCAGCCAGCTAATGCGGGTGCTGGTCGACCCTTCGACCGGACTTCCTGTGGGCGAGCCCATCGTCATGGTCGACAGCATGGACGATCCCGGCGGCATCGACGGCTCGGTCTGCGATGCGGACGGCTATATCTGGAACGCGCGCTGGGGCTCCGGCTTCGTCGATCGCTACAGCCCGGATGGCCTGCGTATCGAACGTTATCGCGTGCCCGCCATGCAACCTTCCTGCCCGGCCTTCATCGGCAAGAATGCCGATCGCCTGGCGGTGACGACAGCCTGGGAGGGCCTCGACGAGGATGCCCGCTCGACGCAACCGCAGGCCGGTGCGCTTCTCGAACTCGGCCCGGCGGTCAACGGCGTTTTCGATCCGGTCTACAAGATCTGATCCGCCGCGCCTTCTCTCCGCCTCCCTACAGACAAGGCGGAGAGACTGGGACTTGCAGCGCGCGGAGAGTGCCTTGAGGCCAGCATGGCCGGCGCATGGATGCATCATCCCGGTTGCGGCGCGCGATCACTAACCATCTAATTTTAAATTTTATTTTTATCGAACAGTGGCGGTGCAGCGCCGTTTTCTGCAACTTTTGCCGGAACCAAAGCTCTTTTCGGCCATTTTCCCTATCGAACCGGCATGGTGATGGTTAGCCAAGACGTGGTGCCGCCCAAGCCGGGGAACATGCCCATCAGAATGAAAGGTAGGTTCACGATGACCGGCAAATTGTTCACATCCGTCGCTGCTGGCGCGGTCTTTGCCACAGCATCGGTTCTTTCGCCGATGGTCTTCGCCCAGGCGCAGCAACCATCAAACGGTACCGGCAACGCACAGCCGACGCAGACCGCTCCGGCAACGCCAGACGTCACCAAGCCGGCGCCTCAGATGCCGCAGAACAACGCCCAGGCGCCAACTCCGGCACCGACGACCACCACGGCGCAGGCCGGCGGCTATCTGACCGAACAATCGGCAGACCAAATCAGCGCCAGGACCTATATGGGCCAATCGGTCTATAATGGTCAGAATGAAAGCATCGGCAGCATCAACGACCTGATCTTGATGAAGCAGGGCGGCGTTGTAGCCGCAGTCGTCGGCGTCGGCGGTTTCCTTGGCATGGGCCAGAAGAGCGTCGCCGTTCCCTTCGAGAAGATCACCGCGACGCAAAATGCCGAGGACGGCACCGTCAAGCTGACGACCGTAGAAACGGCCGATACGTTGAAGTCCGCCCCCGAGTTCAAGACACTTGCCGCGCAGGCTTCCGAAAAGGCCGCAAGGGCGCCGGCGGCGGTACCTGGAACCGACAGCACGACGACTTCGTCAACGACCAACAAATGACGATAGTTCTCGCACCATTGAGAAACGGCGGCCCGCATCGGGCCGCCATTTAGCGTGTTCGACGGGTTGGGTCTTCAATTTCCCAACGTCCGATTACGCGCCGCCAAAGTCTTCAGTCGCAGCCCGACGAGCTTGATGAAGCCCTCCGCATCGTGATGATCGTAGCTGCCCGAACCTTTTTCGAAAGTCACCAGGTCCATCGAATAGAGCGAATTGGAGGAGGTGCGCGCGATGACGCTGGCCGAGCCCTTGTAGAGCTTTACCGTTACTTCACCGTCAACATGGGTCTGGCTTCGGTCGATCAGCGCCTGCAACATTTCCCGCTCCGGCGCATACCAGAAACCATTATAGATCAATTCGGCATAGCGCGGCATGATCTCGTCCTTCAGGTGAGCCGCACCACGGTCGAGCGTGATCGACTCGATCCCACGATGCGCCGCAAGCAGGATCGTGCCGCCCGGCGTCTCGTAGACCCCGCGCGATTTCATGCCGAGAAACCGGTTCTCAACCAGATCGATCCGCCCTACACCATGCTTGCCACCCAGTTCATTGAGCCTGGCCAGCAACGTCGCTGGTGACAGTTTGACGCCGTTGAGAGAAACCGCGTCACCCTGCTCGAAGCCGATAGTGACGATCTCGGGCACGTTGGGCGCGTTCACCGGATCGACCGTGCGCTGATAGACGTAGTCGGGCGCGACCTCGGCCGGGTCTTCCAGGACTTTGCCCTCGGACGAGGTGTGCAACAAATTCGCGTCAATCGAAAACGGCGCTTCGCCGCGCTTGTCCTTGGGGACCGGGATCTGGTTCCGTTCGGCATATTCGATGAGCTGGGTGCGGGACTGAATATCCCATTCGCGCCAAGGCGCGATGACCTTGATGGACGGATCGAGCGCATTGACGGTCAATTCAAACCGGACCTGATCGTTGCCCTTGCCGGTGGCGCCGTGGGAAATGGCATCGGCACCCACTTCCTGAGCGATCCTGACGAGATGCTTTGCGATAAGCGGACGGGCGATGGAGGAGCCAAGAAGGTATTGGCCTTCGTACACCGTGTTGGCGCGGAACATCGGGAACACGAAGTCGCGCACGAATTCTTCGCGGACATCGACGATGCGGATGTCCTTGATCCCCAGCATTTCAGCCTTCGCACGCGCCGGTTCAAGCTCCTCCCCCTGTCCCAGATCGGCGGTGAAGGTCACCACCTCGCATTGGTAGGTCTCCCGCAGCCATTTGAGGATGATCGAGGTGTCCAGGCCGCCCGAATAAGAGAGCACGATCTTCTTGATGTCTTTAACCATGAGTGATTTTCGTTCCCAGCGTTATCTTCTTGGAACGATAGGCCAAAGTTGACGCAATTGGCTTGCGAAGGCAGTCGTCTACTTGCATAAGATTGGTATATTATAGTGCCTTGACCAGAAATAGAGACGAATAATGCCACCAACACTGGACGCCATCGACCGACGCATACTTCGCGCACTCCAGCGCAATGGGCGGATTCCGAATGTGGAGCTGGCCAAAGAGGTGGGACTTTCGCCCTCGCCCTGCCTGCGCAGGGTACGGCTGCTGGAAGAATCGGGCATCATCGATCGCTATGTCGCGGTGCTTAATGCGGCAAAGGTCGGCATGGGCCTTACGGTGTTCGCCCGCGTTTGGTTCAAAACACAGGACGCCGAGATCACCCATCAGTTTGCGGAGACAGTCAGAAAGTTCCCCGAGGTCGTCGAATGCTACCTGACGACCGGTGAGTGCGACGCTATCATGCGGATCGTTACCGCCGATCTCCACAGCTATTGGCGTTTCCAGTCCGACCATCTGACGCGCATACCCAGCGTCCAGAGCGTCAAGACCGATGTTCCGATGGAAACAATCAAGCAGGGCCACGAACTGCCATTGCCATAGGCTTCAGGACACGCACGCTGAGGCTACCACCCGCCTCGTGATCAATTTCCGTGGAGATAGCGCAGGGTGGCGGTGCTATCGACGGGCTTACCGTAATAGTAGCCCTGCCCCATGGCGCAGCCGAGCGATTTGAGTTTTTCCGCTTCGGCATGGTCCTCGATGCCTTCGGCGACCACTTCCAGCTCGAGCCCCTCGCACATGGCGAGGACCGCCTTGATGATGTGTTCTGAAGCGCGGTCCGAATTGATGCGCGAGACGAAGGCGCGGTCGATCTTCACCTTGTCGAAGATGAATTCGCGCAGGCGACCGAGGCTGGATTGGCCGGTGCCGAAATCATCCAGCGAAATGCGCACGCCGGCAGCCCTGAGATCGGCAATGATGCGGTTTGCGGTTTCGGCCGAACTCATGACGGCGGTTTCGGTAATTTCCAGCTCGAGGCGATGCGGATCAAGGCCGACACGGCCTAGAATGGCAAGGATGCTGCTGCTCGTGCCCGGGTCCATCAATTGCGCCGAGGACAAGTTGAAGGACAGAAAAAGCTCGCGCGGCCAGGAAAGCGCCGCCTCGGCGGCCTTGCGCAGCAAGGTCTCGGAGAGAGCGTCGATAAAACCGCGCTCCTCGGCCAGCGGCACGAAGACGGCGGGCGAGACAAAGCCGAGATCGGCATCGTTCCAGCGCGCCAGGGCCTCGAAACCAAGAACCGCGCTGCTGGCAAGCGAGACGATCGGCTGGAAATGCACGTCGATGGCATCCGAAATGATGGCATTGCGCAGCGCCTGCTCGAGCTGCGTCGCCCGCTTCATCTCATGGGCGATTTCCTTGGAATAGACGGTGATCTGGCCACGGCCGCGGCGCTTGGAGCGATAGAGCGCGGTCTCGGTGTTTTTCAGCAGATCGTCGAATTCCTCGCCGGCGAAGGGATAGATGGCAAAGCCGAAGGAGGCGGAAAGACGAACGTTGCGATCGCCAAGATCATAGGGCGCCGACAGCACTTCGCGGATCATCTGCCCGAACTTCTCCGCGCCGACACGCTCGAAGACCAGCGGCAGCACGAAGGCGAATTCGTCGCCGTCATGACGCGTCACGGTGGCGCCGTCGGGAATGCAGGCCTTGAGGCGGTGGGCAACCTGGCACAGGATCTCGTCACCGGCCTCGACGCCGAAGAGGTCGTTGATGGGCTTGAAGGAATCGAGATTGACGATGCCGATGGTGAAGGGCGCGGGATCGCTGGCGCGCTCGACCGAAAGCAGCCGCGCACGGTCGCGCATGCGGTGGCGGTTACCCAAACCCGTCAGCGGATCGGTATAAGCCATCGCCTGCAACTCGTTCTGACTGACTGTCGCGAGCGGTATTTCAGCCGATTTCATGTTCAGTCCCGACATTTTCCCCACCCGCAGAAGAGCATGACAACGAAGTCTTAACAAACGATGGCAAGACTTCGGTCATTCCATGCGGGCGATATCCGTTCATCAGGGTTATGAGACTTGCCTCGCCTGAGCTTTACGGCCGCCACGCATGTATTTCTGAAACACGGTTTCAAGAATATCCGGGCTGACGGGCTTGAGGATGACATCATCCATGCCGGCGTCGGCGCATTCATTGCGGTCACGCTCGAAAGCGTGGGTCAGCACGCCGATGATCGGCGTGTGCGATCCGCCGTCTTTTTCGGCATTGCGGATCAGCCGCGCTGCCTCGAAACCATTGAGACCCGGCAGGGAAATATCCATCAGGACCAGTTCCGGGCGATGCTCGCTCCATAGCCGCACAGCCTCATCGCCACTCGAGGCGATCATGTAGCGGTAGCCGAGCCCTTCCAGTATCTGCGAGAAGACGATCTGGTTGATGTCGTTGTCCTCGGCAACCAGGATCTGCAAGCCGTGTTCTTCGCCGCCCGTTGCGACCTGCCAGTTCTCGGCCCCGCCCTCGGCGCTCTCACCCGGCTTGCGACGAATATTGCGATTGAAGTGCCGGGCAATCAGGAAGGTGAGCTCTGAGGCAAGCTGCAAGCCGTCCAGCGACAGCGCTGGGATACTCAGACGCTCCGCCAGTTCGACACCACGATTGCCGAGCTGGTTGTCGACGATCACCAGATCGATCTTGACCCCAAGGGAACTCGCGACATCCAGGAACGCCGCCTCCTCGTTTTCATTGTGGACCGAGCACGTGTCGAAGCCGTATTTGGCGAGCATCTTCAAGGCCGCCGTTTCAGCGGCGAGATCACTGGTGACCACCAATATCCTGCGACCGGAGAAATTCTCGGGAACGAAGGTCTCCATGGCCGGCGGGCGGCGCGATATGGTCTGAAGCGCCGCCATCGGCACATAGGCACGCCGGTAGGACCGGTCGCTATTCTCCTTGATCTGCGTGGCGAGCGCGAATTCTTCGAAATCGGCTCCATCCTTCGGCAGGTCCTGCATGGCGGCGATGAGGAAATAGCGACCGGGCTTGCCGATGCGGTGCTTTCTCGTGACCACGTCGCGCTCGACGCCATCGCGGGAGATCTGTCGCTGATGCGAGATCGACATTTCACCGGTCTCGATGACATGCCGGTCGCTTTCCTCGAAGCGGTTGGCAACATCGGTGGAGAAGAGATCGATGCCCTTGCGGCCCAAAACTTCCTCCTGCGTGGTCTGGTATTTGTCGCGGAACGCCTTGTTGACCGCGACATAGACCATGTTGCAGTCCTTGACGAAGAGCGGAAACGGCAAGTTATCGAGGATATCCTCGGTAAGCTGCACGCGCTCCATATCGATGCGCCACTGCTCCTCGCGTTTCTTGGCTTCGGAAATATCGGAAAGGATACAGACGCCGAACCCCGATGGCAGCCGGCGCTTGACGAAGCGGACCCAACGATCAGAGCCAAGGCGCTCCGTCGTCTCGAACCGTTCGCGCCAATGGGAAGCAATGCGCTGCGAGACCCAGTCGTCACGCGTCACCGCCGATTTCGCATGGCGATCCGGAGACCGCATGCCGGTATCGAAAACCGCGCCGAGATAATCCCGCAGCCGTGTCGACGGTTGCAGGAATTGCGGCGGGATGGGAAAGAAGTTCAGGACCTGGCGGCTGGCGAACAACAGCAGGTCATTCTTGTCATAGACGAGGACGGCGCTGGAAAGCCCATCGCAGACGGCATCGAACAGCGCCGCCTGCAGATTGCCGTCCGACGGCGCATCTTCAGTCATCACCGCAAAAGCTGCCTTGCCAATCTCGGCGGTCATTCGTCCGCTTCCTACATCTATCCGACTACGGCACGCCAAAGCTTGAGAGCCGCGACAGCTCTCGAGATCAATTTGTGAAATCATGCTGGCATGGGTACTTGAAACAGGCGGAAGCCGGCTCATGGAGAAATGACGGCCACCAACCTGCCGCCAAGAGCCGTATGCGCGCAAAAAGCGCGCCACCTGCAATCATTTCAAGTTTTCCAAGGGCAACCTGTCATCTTTCCCTTAATCATTGATTAAATTCATGAAAAAAGCCCCCAAGCTGAATCGGGTGGATGACGAAAGACGAACAGCGATTTCTCTTTCCAGTTCGCCGCGAATCCACGAAAATACAAGGATGGCCATCAAGCAACTCTCGGAAACCCTGATCAACCAAATCGCCGCCGGCGAAGTCATCGAGCGGCCGGCGAGCGCTGCCAAGGAACTGATCGAAAACGCGCTGGATGCCGGCGCGACCCGCATCGAGATCGCGACGGCCGGCGGCGGCAAGGCGCTGCTGAGGGTCAGCGACAACGGTTCCGGCATGGAGCAGGCGGATCTCGAGCTCGCCATCAAGCGGCATTGCACCTCGAAAATCTCCGACACGCTGGAGGATATTCGCACGCTCGGTTTTCGTGGCGAGGCGCTACCATCCATCGGCTCGGTGGCGCGGCTGTCGATCGCCAGCCGCAGGGTCGGCAGCGCCGGCGGCGCCGAGATCGCGGTGGCCGGTGGCAAGGTGCTGCATCTGCGCCCGGCTGCGGCCAATCCGGGCACGATCGTCGAGGTGCGCGACCTGTTCTTCGCAACACCGGCGCGGCTGAAATTCCTGAAGACCGAGAAGGCGGAGGCTGCGGCGATCACCGAAGTCGTCAAGCGCATGGCGATCGCCTTTCCGCAGGTGCGCTTCGTACTCTCCGGCAGCGACCGTTCGACGCTGGAATTTCCGGCGACCGGCGACGACCGCCTTGCCCGCATGGCGCAGGTGCTCGGCAAGGACTTCAAGGACAATGCCATCGAGCTCGACGCAACGCGCGAGGATGTGGGCCTGACCGGCTTTGCCGGCGTGCCGACCTTCAATCGCGGCAACTCGGCGCATCAATACGCCTTCGTCAACGGCCGCCCGGTGCAGGATAAGCTGATCCTGTCGGCAATCCGTGGCGCCTATGCCGAAACCATCCCGTCCGGGCGCTATCCCATCGCCGTTCTGTCCATCACGCTCGACCCGGCTCTTCTCGACGTCAACGTGCATCCGGCGAAATCCGATGTCCGCTTCCGCGATCCCGGCCTGGTGCGCGGCCTGATTGTCGGCGCCATCCGTGAGGCTTTGGCGCGCGAGGGTGACCGCGCCGCGACCACAGGGGCCGACGGCATGCTGCGCGCTTTCAGCCCCGGCTTCCAGCCGGGATGGCGGCCATCCGCTCCGAGCGCGCCCTGGACGCCCGAGGCTTCGCCATCGCGGCCCTATCAGCCCATGGCCAACGGTTATGGCTTCAGGGAACGGCCGCAAACCGCCTTTGACGGCCTGACCATGCCGACCGCCCGCGCCGAGAGCGCCGCGCCAATCGAGCCTATCCGCATGGAGGAACCGGCGCGCTTTCCGCTGGGTGCCGCCCGCGCGCAACTGCATGAGAACTATATCGTCGCCCAGACCGATGACGGCCTCGTCATCGTCGACCAGCACGCGGCGCATGAGCGGCTGGTGTTCGAGGAAATGCGCAAGGCGCTGCATTCCAAGCGTCTGCCGTCGCAGGTGCTGCTGATCCCCGAAATCGTCGACCTGCCGGAAGAGGATTGCGACCGGCTGATGGTGTTTGCCGACGAGCTTGGCGAGCTCGGCCTTGCCGTCGAGCGCTTCGGCCCCGGCGCGATTGCCGTGCGCGAGACGCCCGCCATGCTCGGCGAAGTGGATGCGCAAGGGCTTGTCCGGCAATTGGCCGATGAGATCGCCGAGTGGGACACGGCCTCCGGCCTTGCCGCCAAGCTCGAATATGTCGCCGCCACCATGGCCTGTCACGGCTCGGTGCGCTCCGGCCGGCGGTTGAGGCCGGAGGAGATGAACGCGCTCCTGCGCCAGATGGAGGCGACGCCGGGCTCGGGCCAGTGCAATCACGGCCGGCCTACCTATATTGAACTGAAACTCTCGGACATCGAACGGCTGTTCGGACGAAGCTGAGCGCCCGCATCGCCAAAAGAGCTGGAAAAATCCGGTCGGGCGCGTTATGGCAAACAAGTGACAAAGATTAAGGACGGCAGAAGATGAATCTTTTTGAGGGACACGGAAACCGCGAGGCGAAGGTTCGCTATCTCGACGGTGATTTCCAAATCCTCATGCCGGGCTCCTATGTCGTTTGCGCCATGACCGGCCAGCATATCGCGCTCGACGAGCTACGCTATTGGAGCGTCGCCCGGCAGGAGCCCTATGCAGACGTGAAGTCGTCGCTGGAGGCTGATAAACGCGCCGGCGTGCTTCCGAACCAGAAGCGCTGATTTCAGCACTCGCTACTTCACTTTTTGTCCTTCCCGGAGGCGGCGTTCCCGCGCGGCTGCAATTGCCCGGCCGATGATCAGCTCCGGCGCGCGAGGGTCATCGAAGACCATGTCGATTTCGATCACGCGGCAGCGCACCAAGAGCTCGTCGGCCCGACCGTGGTGACCGATCAGGCGGACATAATCCTTTGAGGTGGTGACGATCTCGAGACCATCCCGAGCTGCAATGTCGAGAATATCAGCAATATCATCGTCGCCGGGATGTTCGTGATCGCCAAAGATGCGGCGCGCGGCGATGTTGGCGCCTAGTGACTCGACCGTGCGGAAGAATTTGGCGGGGTCGGCGATGCCGGCAAAAGCGAGCACCTCGCGCCCGCGCAGATCCTCCTGCCCCAGCACTTTGACCGACGCGGAGAAGAATGGTTTCCCGGCTCTTGCCGCCAGGCGAACGATCCGGTCGGCGGCATTGCCATCACCGACTTTCAGCAGCGCCGAAGTATAGGTCAGCTGCGTCCGCAGCGGCGCGCGCACCGGACCGCCGGGAACGAGATGCCCATTGCCGATGCCCCGCATGGCGTCGATGACGACCAAGGCATAATCGATGGCGAGCTGCGCGCTCTGGAAACCGTCATCCATGATGATGAGGTCCGCGCCTTCGCGCACCAGCCGCTCCGCCCCCTCGGCGCGGCGGCGCGCGATCACCGTCAGCGCCTCGCGGGCAAGCAGCAGCGGTTCGTCACCGACGGCGGTGGCGTGATGATGGCCCGGATCGACCACGGTCGTCACATCGAGCGAGCCGCCATAGCCGCGGCTGAGAAAGCCGGGCTTCAATCCCTTAGCCTTGGCGGCACGGGCAAGCGCCAGCGCCGTCGGCGTCTTGCCGGCGCCGCCGACCGTGAAATTGCCGACGCAGATGACCGGCACCGGAACGGAAGCCCGGCGGCCATGCACCATGCGATGACCGGCCACGCGGCCGTAAAGAAAGGAAAAGGGCGAAAGCCCCCAGGCCCGCCAATCCGGCTTCCGCCACCAGAACGGCGGTGCTTCCGATACCATGCTCTAATCCCGTCCCGCGCCGACTAGTGCGCTTCAGCGCTTCACGGAAGCGCACTGGCTTATTGTTTCTAGGCAATTCCGGACGGAAAACCGCTGCGCACTTTTCCTGGAATTGCTCTATTGCCCATACGATCCCAGCAAGGCGGCAAGAAAGGGCAGATTAGGTGAAAAAGCAAGCCTCTGCCGACATCACGCCGGCTGAGCGGCCGGCAACAGGCTTTCCAGCTCGGTAATGTCATTGAGGCAATAATCGGAAGCGGCGGCCAGCGATTCACGCGAGCCGGTGCCCGTCAGCACGCCGACCTTCAGGCCCACCCCGGCATTATGCCCCATGTGCAGGTCATGATTGTTGTCGCCGACGACCGCGATCTGCGCGGGAGAGAGGCCTGTCGCCTTGGCGAAGCCGAGCACCATGCCCGGCTCCGGCTTGGTGCCGAAACCGCTGTCGTAGCCGGCGATGTAATCGACATAATCCAGGAAGCCGAAGCGACGCGCCGTCTGGCGGATCGAACGTTCATTATCGCTGGAGGCGACGCCGAGCCTGTAGCCCCGCTCATGCAGGCGGCGGAAGAACGCGGCGAGATCGGTGACCGGCGCGGAGAAGTCGGCGGCATGGGAAAAGAGCGCATCGAGCTTTTCCGTCAGCTCCGCCACGTCCACCTTGGAGCCGGCCGCAACGAGACCCTCGGAAATCTGGCGGGTATTACCGGCGGCGAGCAGGCTGTCGGGCACGATATGTCCGGTGACCGGGTCCATGCCACAGGCCGAAAGCAGATGATCGGCAAGCGTTGCGTCACCCTCAGCGGCAATGCGAGCGAGCTCTCGATTGACGGGCAACCAGCTCGCATCATAATCGAGAAGCGTGCCGTCCTTATCGAAAAGAATGCCCGCGATCGTCTCCAGCTTTACCGCTGCCATATAGTGCTCCCCCCGCCTTAGCCCTGCGCCATTGTCTTCGGCATCAGCCGCGCTTTTACGGTCAACGGGTTGATGTAGGGCTCCAGCCCCTTGATGGTGGCGGCCAGCGCGCCCCGCATCTCATGCACCGCGATGAAGCCGGCGTCGATCATGCCGCGCCGCGCCGCGTCGTTGGTCAAAAGATAGTGCACGCCGCGCGCCAGCATCTCGGTGTCGCGCACCATGCGGGCACTGCCGCGACGGGCGAGCAATTGATAGGCGTCGCGGAAATTCTGGACATGACCGCCGGTCAGGATGGCGCAGCCGAGCATGGCCGGCTCCAGCGGATTCTGCCCACCTTCGTTCAAAAGCGACTTGCCCATAAAAGCGACATCGGTCATGCGCAGATAGAGGCCCATCTCGCCGATCGTGTCGCCAAGGAAGACATCGACATCCGGCGAGAGCACGTCATTGCGGGTACGACGGGCGACTTTCAGCCCCTGCTCGACCAGCATCGCCTCGATCGCGTCGCATCGCTCGGGATGGCGCGGCACGATAATGGTGAGCTGACCATCATGCTCCGTCAGCGTCTTGTGGACAACGGCCGCGGCATTCTCCTCGCCCTCGAAGGTCGAGACGGCGGCCCAGGTCTTGCGGGTGCCGATCTGATTCATGTAACGGGCAAGCGTCGGCGCATCATGGGGCGGCGCATCGGTATCCACCTTGAGATTGCCGGATTTGATCACCTGCAGCGCGCCAAGATCACGGAAACGCTCGGCGTCGAGATCGGATTGGGCAACGACCAGCGCGAGCTTTTCAAACAGCGCCTCGGAGAGCGAGGGATGGCCGCTCCAGCGGGCAAAGGATCGATCGGACATGCGCGCATTGACGAGGATCTGCGGAATGCGCCGGCGCTCGAGTTCCAGCACGGTTGCCGGCCAGATTTCGGATTCGGCGAAAATGGCGCAATCAGGCTGCCAATATTCGAGGAAGCGGCTGATCGCCGGCTTCAGATCCAGCGGCACATATTGGTGAATGACCTCGTCGCCGAGACGTTCCCGCGTCACCTTGGCAGACGTCATCGTTCCCGTGGTCAAAATGACGTGAATATCGCGGCGACGGATTTCGCGGATCAATGGAACGACCGCCGAGGTCTCGCCAACGCTTGCGGCATGGAACCAGACCAGTGGCCCCTGCGGACGATTGGCGCTGGCGTAGCCGGAGCGCTCCAGCCGACGGGAACTGTCTTCCTTGCCCTTGGCGGCACGGAACGCAAGATAGGGTCCAATCAGGGGATAGATCGCAATGCCGCCAATGCGATAGGCACCCAAAGCGAGGCGCGCCCTGAGGCTGCTCATCTTGACTGCCTCCGATCCAAGCTGATCGTCATCAATGCCAAATCCCAACTGTTCAACGGCCGAAAGATCGGCCGATTTTTCGTTCTGATTGCGTCAAAAATACCGTGTGATAACCGGATTGAAAGCGACAATGCCCCTCCGGACGGAAATATCAAATGTAAAATGGAGCGAAGCGCCGCTTCAGGATGCCTTGTCCGGATCAAGCAAGCGATGCAGATGGACGATGAAATAACGCATGTGAGCGTTGTCGACCGTCTGCTGCGCCTTCGACTTCCAGGCCGTCAGCGCGGTCGCATAGTCGGGATACATGCCGACAATGTCGAGCTCGTTCAGATTGCGGAACTGTACTTCCTCGAGATTCTCCAATTCCCCGCCGAATACGAGGTGCAGGAGCTGTTTTTTATCGCTGGTAACGGTCATTTTCGTCTCTTTCTGCTGTCGTCCCCCTCCGCACTTCCTCTGCGGGATTTTGCCCTAAACGTCAACTGTCTCGTCTGTGGGCAAGCTGGCGCAAGAGCTCCGGCAAGTGGACGGCCGGTGCGCCGCAGAGTTCGCCGTGGGAGACATCGGCGCGATTGTAGTTGAGGGGTTTTCCGGAGAGATCGACCAGAGCGCCGCCCGCCCGTTCCAGGATGAGATCGGCGGCGGCAAGATCCCAATCATGGGAGTTGCGCCTGACGATCGTCCCCTCGAGCCGGCCGTCGGCGACCATGGCAAGGCGATAGGCGAGCGAGGGCACATGCTTCACCCGCTCAATGGTCTTGCGGAAATCCGGGCTTAGTCCGTTGAGCGCGTCTTCGGCGGTGGCCAGCCTGTGGATGTCATGCCCCATCCTGTCGGAAACAGCGATCGGCTCGCCATTCTTCAATGCCGGGCCGTCAACGGTTGCGACGAACAACTCGTTCAGCGCCGGCGCGTAGAGCACGCCCGCCGTCGGGCGCCCGTTGGTGACGACGGCGACGCTGACGCACCAGAGTTCAAGCCCCGAGAGGAAGCCGCGCGTGCCGTCGATCGGATCGACAACGAAAACGGTCTCATGCGACAGCCGCTCGGCATCGTCATCGGTCTCTTCCGAAAGCCAGCCATAGGCTGGGCGCGCCGGACGCAGGATGGAAGCCAATGTCTCGTTGGCGGCAAAATCCGCAGCGCTGACGGGCGATCGCCCCTCGTTCTTCCACCAGACCTCGGGCGACTGCCGAAAGAAGCCAAGGGCGACTTCGCCGGCCTGACGCGCCGCCTCGACGATCAGGTCCAGGTCGCTCGATGCAGCGCCCTTTTGGCTATCATCCATTCACAAAGTCCAATCTCTGGGTGGCTACGTGCTGGCTAGATCTTGTCCGAAAACCGCTGCGCGTTTTTCGGGATCATAGTCAACGCCCGGCCAGCGTCATGCCCTCAATGGCGAGGGTCGGCGCGGCAACGCTGAAATCGCGGTCGATATCGTTGGCCGGCGTCACGCGCATGAACATGTCCTTGAGGTTGGAGGCGATCGTCACCTCCGACACCGCGAAAGTCAATTCACCGTTCTCGATCCAGAAGCCGGTGGCGCCGCGGCTGTACTCGCCGGTGAGCATGTTGACGCCCTGCCCGATCAGCTCGGTGACATAGAAACCGTTGCCGACATTGCGGATCAGCTCCTCCGGCGAGATATCGCCGGGCTCCAGCGCCAGATTGGTGGAAGACGGGGACACCGAGGTGCCACCACGCGCGCCACGACCATTGGTCTTCAGACCGCCGATCTCGCGCGCCGTCGAGGTGGACAGGAACCATTGCTTCAGCACGCCGTCCTCGATCATCACCAGCCGCTTGCCGGTAACGCCTTCGCCATCGAAGGGACGCGAGGCCGAGCCGCGCACGATCAGCGGATCGTCGGTGATCGACAGGCCGGCTTTCAGCACCTGCTGGCCCATCTTGTCGCGCAGGAAGCTGCTTTTGCGGGCAACGGATGCGCCATTGATCGCGCCGGCGATATGGCCGACGAAGCCGCGCGCGACGCGCGGATCGAAAACGACGGTGACGTCCTTGCCGGTCGGAACCTGGCGCGGATTGACGCGCTTCACCACCCGCTCGCCGGCGCGGCGGCCGATATCCCCGGACGCATCCAGATCGGCGAAATAGAGGCGGCTGTCGAAATCATAGTCGCGCTCCATGCCGGTGCCTTCACCGGCAATGACGCTGACGGAGCGGCTGAAGCGCGAGCCCATATAGTGACCGGCAAAACCATGCGAGGTGACAAGCACCATGCCGCCCATGCCGGCGGATGCGCCCGAACCGGACGAATTGCTGACGCCGGGAACGGCAAGCGCCGCTTCTTCCATCGCAAGCGCCGCCTCGCGCAGCTCGGCCGATGAAACCTCGGTCGGATCGAAGAGGTCGAGATCGGGGTAGGTCTTGGCGAGATCGGCTTCGTCGGCGAGGCAGGCGAAGGGATCTTCCGGCGAGACCTTGGCCATGGTGACGGCGCGCTCCGCAAGCGCCCGCAGATCGAAGCCGGGATTGGCCGAGACGCTGGCGACACGGTTGCCGACGAAGACCCTCAGCGAAAAATCATCGCTTTCGGAGGATTCTGTGCCCTCGACCTTGCCGAGACGGACGCTGACGGATTGTGAACGCGAGCGCACGACGACGGCATCGGCCGCATCCGCCCCGGCTTTCCGGGCGAGGTCGATCAACTGGCTGGCGCGGGAGAGCAGAGTGGCGGAATCGATTTCTGAGGACATGATTTGGCCTTTCCTTCGCGTTCCATTTATTGTGCACTACATAAAGCTACAAGGGCGGCCAAGCTGATTCTTGTCCGAATGTCGTTACGCATGGTTGTTTCCGACGATCATGCGCTGCAACACCGCCTGCCCCACAGAAAGAAACAGACGATGTCCGCGCCGAATGCTCTCTTCACCGAAACCCTGATGCTGCTCGGAGGCGCCGTCGTCACCGCGCCGATCTTCAAGAAATTGGGGCTTGGCACCGTGCTCGGCTATCTCGCCGCCGGCGTCGTCATCGGCCCGGTGCTGCACGGCATCGGCGACAGCGAAGCCGTGCTTGCGGTGGCGGAACTCGGCGTCGTCTTCCTGCTGTTCATCATCGGCCTGGAATTGAAGCCGTCGCGCCTGTGGCAGATGCGGCGCGATATTTTCGGCCTCGGCACGGCGCAGGTGGTGCTCAGCGGACTGGCGCTGACGCTCGCCGCCTATCTTGCCAATATCACCGGCTGGCGCGGCAGCATCATCGTCGGCTTCGGTCTGGCGCTGTCGTCGACGGCGTTCGCCATGCAGATCCTCGAACAGGAGGGCGACGTCAACACGAAATACGGCCAGCGCTCCTTCTCCATGCTCTTGCTGCAGGATCTGGCGATCGTGCCGTTGCTTGCCCTCGTCACCGTGCTCGACGGGCCGAAGGAGACTTCCAATCCGATACCGGACCTTGCTATTGCCGTTGGTGCTGTCGCGGCAATGATCATTGCCGGGCGTTATTTGCTGACGCCGCTGTTCCAGGTTATCGCCCGCACCGGCGCGCGCGAGGCGATGATCGCGGCCGCCCTTCTGGTCGTCATGGGATCGGCCACCTTGATGCAGCTCGCTGGCCTCTCCATGGCGATGGGCGCGTTTCTCTCCGGCGTGATGCTGGCCGAATCCTCCTATCGCCATGAGCTGGAGGCGGATATCGAGCCCTTCCGCGGTATCCTGCTCGCCATCTTCTTCATCGCCGTCGGCCTGTCGCTGAAGCTGGACGTCATTGCCGATAATTGGGTGCTGATCGTGCTCGCCGTGCCGGTGCTGATGGTTATCAAGGGCGTGGTCATCTATGCGCTCTGCCGCATGACCGGCTCCTCGCATAATGATGCCATCCGCATCGCCTGCCTGCTGCCGCAGGGCGGCGAATTCGGCTTCGTGCTGTTCAGCACGGCCAGCGCCAGCGGCGGGCTTTTCTCCGCCAGCACGGCCTCGATGCTGATCGCGATCGTCACGCTCTCCATGGCACTGACACCGCTGGGTTCGGCGCTTTCGAAGCGCCTGCTCAGCGGCGACACGCATGAGGAACTGGACGAGGATTTCGAGGGCGCGGGCTCCGACGTGCTGATGATCGGCTTCTCGCGTTTCGGCCAGATCGCCGCGCAGATCCTGCTTGCCGGTGGTCGCGACGTCACGGTCATCGATTTTTCCGCCGACCGCATCCGCCAGGCCTCCAACTTCGGCTTCCGCATCTATTTCGGCGACGGCACCCGCAAGGACGTGTTGCGCTCGGCCGGCATCGACCACGCCAAGGTCGTCGTCGTCAGCACGCATCAGCGCGAGGTCACCGACAAGATCGTCGAGCTGGTGCAGACGGACTATCCGCATGCCAGCATCTTCGTCCGCTCCTACGACCGCATCCACTCGATCGAGCTGCGCAACAAGGGCGTCGATTACGAGCTGCGTGAGACGCTGGAATCCGGCCTGCTCTTCGGCCGCCGCACGCTCGAGGCCCTCGGTGTCAGCGAAGCCGATGCCTACGAGATCGGCGAGGATATCCGCAAGCGCGACGAACAGCGGCTGGTGCTGCAGGCAAGCGAGGGGCTGCAAGCAGGCAGCGACATGCTCTACTCGCGACCAGTCAAGCCGGAACCGCTGGTCAAGCCCAAGCGCGCCGCCGATATCTTCAGCGATGCCGACGATCTTTCGGTGCTGCCGGCGGAAGAGCCGGAACGGGTCTAGAGCAATTCCAGGAAAAATGCACAGCGGTTTTCCGTCCGGAATTGCGCAAAAACAAAGAGATAGAACGTTTCAACGCTTCACGGAAACGCAGAAACATTCCTGGAATTGCTCTAATTCTTCGCCGTAATCACCCGGTCGAGGGCGAATTTCAGTTCGTCCTTGACGCCCGCCGACATGGCCAGGATTTCGCGCGCCTTCAGGAAATCGAGCACGCCGGTGCGGCCGACAGAGGGCCGCAGGAAGATTTGCGGAGCAAGCAGCCGCAGTTTGAGGGCGATGTTGGACTGCATGGTCAGCTGGCCGGCGCCGAACAGGCTCTCGATGCGGTTCGGAACCTGGGTGCCGTCGCCTTCCGGTCCGCCGACGACGTCGATGCCGATGATGATATCGGCAAGGCCGGCCAGATGCTCGTAGGGGACCGGATTCATAATGCCGCCGTCGATCATCACCCGCTCGCCGACCTTGACCGGCATGAAGACGGCGGGAATGGCGGCGGAGGCGGCCAGCACCGGAAAAAGCTCGCCCTTTTCGGTCACCACTTCGGTCTGGCCGTAATAATCCGTCGTTACCACCTTTAGGGGAATGTGCAGTTCGGAGAAGTCCTCGGGAAAGGCCGGCGGCATGAAGGAGCGCAGGATGCGTTCGAGATTGAACTGGCCGAGCCGGAAGCTGCGCATGGTTGCGGGCCTCAGACTCCAGATCTTGTTGAGCACCGCCGGACGGTTGCCGACGGTGGCGAGCGTATAATCGCGGATTTCCGCGCCACTCATGCCGGCCGCCATGGCAGCACCCATGATCGCGCCGATGGAAGCCCCGGCAATCGCAACCGGGCGAATGCCGAGCTCGTCCAGCGCTTCGATGATGTGGATATGGGCAAGACCGCGCGCGCCGCCGCAACCGAAGGCGACCGCGACGCTCGGCGTGCTTGATGTCGCAAGCGTATAGTCGCTTCCGACAAAATCAGCATAATCGCCCATGCTCGTCTCCCTCCGCCGCTAGGCTTGCCGGGGCTGATAACGGAAGAAATGCATCTTGCTGTCGCCGAAAGTCCGTTCTTCGAGGAAGAGGAAATCGGGAGCCACGGTTACCGCAGCGTCGGCACGCTCCTCAAGGATCGCCAGCGCGCCCGGCGCCAGCCAGCGGCCAGCAGCAGCCGCGGCGAAAGCCTTCTCGCCCAGACCCTTGCCATAGGGCGGATCGGCGAAGAGGAAATCGAAAGGCTCGAGATTGCCGACGCTGCCGAGGTCGGTCGCGTCGCGCCGCATCATGCGCGTGCGGCCATGCAGGCCGAGCGCATCGATGTTTTCCCAGAGCAGGCCACGGCCCTCGACGCTGCTTTCGACGAAGAGGACGTGACGGCAGCCGCGCGAGGCGGCTTCCAGTCCGACAGCGCCGGTGCCCGCGAAGACATCCATCATTCGCGTGCCGTCGAGCGCCTCGGGATAGGCATGGCTTAGAATATTGAACAGGCTCTCGCGCGTGCGGTCCGCCGTCGGACGAATATCGTTCGACTTCGGCACCGCAAGCGACCGACCGCGAAACTCACCGCCGACGATCCGCACCGCGCCTTAACCCCTTCCGCCCTTCGGGCCGCCCTTGCCGGGGCCACCACGGCTCGGACCGCTGCGGCTCGGACCACCGGACGGACGTCCAGCGCCGCCGGGCTTGCCCGAGAAGCTGCGCGCACCGCCGGGCTTTCCACCCGGCTTGCCGCCACCGAAAGACTTGCCGCCGCCAGGCTTCTTGCCGAAAGACTTACCGGCCGGCCGGTCGCCAGCAGGACGATCGCCACGAGAAGGACGATCACCGAAGGGGCGATCGCCGCGAGGACGTTCCGAGCGCTGCTCGCCATCGAAAGACCGGGCGCGCGGACGCTCGTCACCCTCGGCGCGCGGCCGACGGTCGCCGGTGGGACGATCGCCGCGTGGACGATCGCTGAACGCTCTATCGCCACGGGGCTTGTCGCCATACGGACGGTCACCACGCGGCTTATCACCGAATGGACGGTCGCCACGCGGCGGACGGTCGCCGAAAGGACGGTCGCCGCGAGGACGTTCCGAGCGGGCTTCACCCTGGAATGATTTCGCACGGGGACGATCACCGCGAGGCTTGTCGCCGAAAGGACGGTCACCACGCGGCGGACGGTCGCCTTGAGGGCGATCGCCACGGGGACGGTCGGAGCGCTTGCGGTCGAAACCGTCGTCATCGCCCCGCCCCGTGCGCGGTGCTTCCTCGCTCGAGCGTATCCATTCTCCATCCGCCTCGGCGACGCGGTTGACGCGAACGCGCGGGCCTTCGTCCGGACGGTCGAAACCGCTGCGCTGCGGGCGCTCGGGCTCACCGCGCTTGGCGGCAGTCCTGGTATTCTTGGCGGCTTTCGCGGCAGCCTTCTCGCCGAGCGGACGGGCGCCGGGGGCCATCCAGACATTGGCGTTGCGACGCGCGCCGAGCGGCGGACGCTTCGGACGGTCGTCTTCCTTGTGGCCGCCTTCGCGACGTCCCTCGTCACGACGATCGTCGCGCTTGGTATCGAGACGGCTCAAGGCGCGTTCACGCTTGTCCTCGGGACGCTCGCGGTCGCGCCTCGGGCGTTCCTCTTTCGCGGCGCGCTCCGGCTTGGCCTCGGCCTCGGCCTCATCGGCAGGCGTCGATGCATTGTAAAGCGGCGCGTCGAAATTGGCCTTGGCGTCTTCGACCAGGCGGGGTCCGAGCTGATCGCGCAGCGTGCGGCCGCGCACTTCCACCACCCGGCCTTCCGGCAGGTCGCCGAGCTGGAACGGACCGTAAGAAATGCGGATCAGGCGATTGACCTCGAGACCGAGCGCACCCATCACGTTCTTGATTTCGCGGTTCTTGCCTTCGCGCAGACCCATGGTGATCCAGACGTTGGAGCCCTGCGTGCGGTCGAGCGTCGCTTCGATCGAGCCGTAGAGCACGCCATCAACGGCAATGCCGTCCTTCAGCTTGTCAAGCGCATCCTGATCGATCTCGCCATGGGCGCGGACGCGGTAACGGCGCAGCCAGCCGGTGGTCGGCAATTCCAGCACCCGGGCGAGGCCACCGTCATTGGTGAGCAGCAGCAGGCCTTCGGTGTTGATGTCGAGACGGCCGATCGACATGACGCGCGGCAGTTCTTCCGGCAGATTGTCGAAAACGGTCGGACGTCCCTCGGGATCGGCATTGGTGGTCACCAGGCCGGCCGGCTTGTGATAGAGCCACATGCGCGTGCGCTCGATGCCGCGGATCGGCACGTCGTCCACCTCGATCTTGTCGGCGAGCGTCACGTTGACGACCGGGCTATCCAGCAGCACGCCGTTCAGCCGCACGCGGCCATCCATGATCATGCGCTCGATATCGCGGCGAGACGCCACGCCGGCGCGCGCCATCACCTTGGAAATGCGCTCGGCCTTTCCATCGCCGCCGTCGGTCTCAGCCGCCGCCTTGGCGGGCGCTGCCTTCATCGGCTTGGCGTCGCCGCGTTTCATCGCCGGCTTCGTCTTGACGTCGCGGGTAAAGGGTTTGGAACCAGGCCGCTTGGGCTTGTCATTCATTGTCATTTGTTGTTTGCCTGAATTTTTAAGGCGTGTTCCTATCAGGTCGCGCCCCTGCGGTTAAGTGGAAATCTTAAATGGCGAATACAAATCACTTCATGAAGCTGGCGCTCGCTGAAGCAAGAAGCGCCGGAGCGCGTGGTGAAGTGCCGATCGGAGCCGTTCTCGTGCTCGACAATGCCGTCATCGCCAAGGCCGGCAACCGCACCCGCGAGCTCAACGACGTCACCGCCCATGCCGAAATCGCCGCGATCCGTATCGCCTGCGAGGCGCTCGGCCAGGAGCGCCTGACGGGCGCCGATCTCTATGTGACGCTGGAGCCCTGCACCATGTGCGCGGCGGCCATCTCATTTGCCCGTATCCGCCGCCTCTACTACGGCGCGGAAGATCCGAAGGGCGGCGGGGTGGACAATGGCGTGCGCTTCTATCGCCAACCGACCTGCCATCACGCGCCGGAAGTCTATTCGGGCATCGCCGAACGGGACGCGGCCGACATTCTCAGGGAATTCTTCCAGCTGAAACGGCGGGAAGACTAGAGCGCTTCACGGAAGCACTGAAGCGCTCTAGCTTATTGTTTCTACGCAATTCCGGACGGAAAACCGCTACGCACTTTTCCTGTAATTGCTCTAAAAAGCGACGGTTTGGCCGCCGCTTCAACTCGACAAGACTTACTGGAACGGCTTCCACCAACTGCTGTTGTTGGACTGCTGCGCTGCCTCGGCGTCCTTCTTGCGCTGCTTTTCCTTCTTGCTCTCCGGCGTGCCGACATCGGTCAGTGCAGTCGGGTCGGAGACCTGGCGATATTGCTGCGGCGGATCGATCAGATAACGGCGCTGATCATAGGTGCCGGCCTGATCCTGACGCGCGGCGCGATAGGCTGCCGTCTGCTCTACTTCCGTCTTGCGGTTGCGGCCGCTGTCGGCCTGGGCGAGCGGTGAGCGATAATTGACGTCGTTCTTGTTCTGGTCGGCTTCTTCAGCCAGACGCTTGCGGGCGTCTTCCGGCGATTCGAGCCAGGCCGGATTATCCTTGCTCGCCAGCGTCTGCTGCGGCGCCGTCAGGGCTTCCCTTTGGTTTTCAGCCGGCAGAACCAGACCGGGGCGGTTCGGATAGGTCACACCCTTGTCCTTCGGTGCGATGGCCGAAACAGAGGCGATGTCGCCGAGGTCGTCGAGGAGCTGTACGCCGGCGGTCTTGTCGGTGCCGTAACGCGGGCTGCTCAAGCAACCGGACATCAGACCGCAGCCAACCACGAGTGCCGCCAAGCTGACGCCAACACGAACCCTATGCATCGCTCTCATGAAAACCCTTCCCAGCCATGCCGGTACATCTATAGCAGACCCCAATTCATGCCAACTGCCGCAAAAATCGGGCCATTTTCAGGCAGCTTTTACCGGATGAACGCCTCGAAGGCAATTCACCCGGCAATTTTCTTCAGTTGACGACCGCCAGCTCGCGCAGGGCCGCGGCGTCACGCGCCGAAACGTCGGGATAGTCCGGATCGGAGCCGACATC
>Ga0136846_1239832_pt1 | contig 30031 bp, 16 predicted proteins | sample HopSoiMetagenom2_FD_96841 | JGI IMG/M metagenome (GOLD analysis project Ga0136846, IMG submission 96841) | Grasslands soil microbial communities from Hopland, California, USA - 2 Assembly 2016 (version 4) | ecosystem: Environmental > Terrestrial > Soil > Grasslands | place: USA: Hopland...
AATCCGCAGCGCGAGCAGCGCCGCGGCAGCTACGGGGCCGGTGGCCTTCACGCCGGCCAGGACGTGGGACGTGAAGGCGTTTCCGGCTGCACCCGACCTCGTCGTCCTGCAAATGACCACACCGATTCCGCCCGACAGCTGGGTCGTCGTCGCGGTGGACGGTCGGATTCCGTCGCTCGCAGGCGCGGCGACGTCACTGAAGCCACAGGACTACACGATCCAGGTCGAGCCGACGTTGTTCATCGACGGCTTCCATTGCCAGAGCGCGTGCGATCCCGATCGCCGCAACGGAATCGAGTTCCGCGTGCCGGTGAAGGCCGACGCGTTTGCGGCGGCGCTCCGCGCGTCCGACATCACCTTGGCTGGAGGCGCACGCGCCATCACCAAGGGCACTCCCAAACAGCGCGAAAGCTGGGAGCTCGATCGGGCCGCCTCCCTGACCGTCGAGGATGCCGGTTTCGGCGCTCAACCACCGGCATCGACGTGGGCGGTGACGATCCCGTCCGACCTGATGTCGGCCGATGGTCAGACGCTTGGATACACGTGGGTTGGTGTGGTTGAAAACTGGCATCAGCGCGCGTTCACGAGCTTTGGCGACGGGCATGGCGTCTGGGAGACCGGCGGCGGCGCGACGCTCCCGTTCTACGCACGGAATTTCCAGAACGTGAAGCAGTGGGCCGCGGCCATTGATCCAACGCAGCTGATGCCAACGCTGCGCACGCTCCAGGACAGCCACTTCTCCAGTGCGCCGACGGCCGCACCCGTCGATCGACGACTGGGCGGCGCGCCGGATCGCGTCCTGTCGCACGGGCTCGATCTGTCGAAAGCGCTCAAACCGTCTGGCACCGGCCTCGTCTGGGCCGCGGTGGAAGAGGGACAGCCCATCGCGCACGCGCGCCGTCAGCGCGATGAGGAAAACACCGAGCCGCGCACGAGAGCCACCATCGTCCAGGTCACGAACCTCGGAATCAGCGTGAAGGACAGTCCCGAAAACACGTTGATCTTCGTGACCCGCCTCGACACCGCGGCACCGGTTACCGGCGCGCGCGTCTCGATCGTCAAGCCTGATGGATCGCCGCAGTGGAGCGGAATCACGGGCGCAGACGGCATCGCGATGGCGCCGGAGACACGCCTGCGCGATCCACGACGATGGTGGCAGTTGGCGTTTCTCGTGACGGCGGAGAAAGACGGTGACGTCGCGTACGTCGGCAGCGACTGGAACGAGGGGGTGCAGCCGTGGGATTTCCACATGCGCCTGGGGCTCGACGAAGCCGACCCGCTTCTCCGCGGCACGGTCTTCACCGATCGCGGCGTCTACCGGCTCGGAGAAGAAGTCCATTTCAAAGCCATCCTGCGGCACAACACGCCGACAGGTGTGAGACTGCTGGAGCCGGGTACGCGAGCCGTCATCACCGTGCGCGACAGCCGCAACAAGATTGTCGACGAGCGAACGATCGCGGTGAACACCTGGAGCAGCGCGGAATGGACGTTCGCGCTTCCGGCGGAGGGGGCGCTCGGCGGCTACTCAGTGCGTGCGCTGCTCGAGCGTGATGTGCCGGCGGCGAAGCCCGCAACGGAGCGCCAGCCGGATAACGACGAGATCGAAGAGGAGGATTATCGTACCTGGAGCAAGAGCGTCCACTCTTCTTTTCTTGTTGCGGCGTACCGCCGGCCTGACTTCCGCGTCGACGTGACGCTGACCGGCCCGACGCGCATCGCCGGCGAATCGGTCAACGGCCTCGTCGCCGCGCGTTACCTGTTCGGCGCGCCCATGACGAAGCGCCCGGCCAAATGGACGTTTACGCGCACACCCGTGTTCTCCGCGCCAGAAACCATCACGGCGAAGTTCCCGGTGGACCGCTGGACGTTCGTCGGCTGGGACGATGATGCTCAGCCACGAAAGCCGGAGGTTGCGGCCGATCAGGGGCTGCTCGCGACGAATGGTCAACTGACGTTGGCGCTCAGCACCGACGTGAAGGCTGGCGTGCCGTACTCCTACACACTCGAAGGCGACGTGGAGGATGTCTCGCGGCAGCACGTCGCGAACCGGGCAAGCCTGCTCGTGCATCCGGCGCCGTGGTACATCGGCATCAAGCGCCTGCCGTACTTCATCGACCAGAAGACGGGCGTGTCAACGGAGTTGATCGCCGTCGGCCTCGATGGCGGAGCCGTCCCGAACCTGCCAATCGACATAACGCTCACGCAGGTGCAGTGGCAGAGCGTGCGCCGTGCGGAAGGCAACGGCTTCTACACGTGGGAGACCGAGCGCAAGGCGGTGCCCGCCGGCGCGTGGCATCTCGTGAGCGCCGCGACGCCCGTCGCGGTCAGCATGCCGCTCGCCACTGGCGGGTTCTACATCCTCGAAGCGCGGGCGAACGGCGAGGGTGGACGCTATACGACCACGCGAACGTCCTTCTACGCACTCGGCGCCGGCTACACCGCCTGGCAGCGCTACGACCACAACCGCATCGATCTGATCGCGGAACGCGATTCTTATCGGCCTGGCGAAACGGCGCGCATCATGATCCAGTCGCCGTGGGAGCAGGCAACCGCGCTCCTCACGACCGAGCGCGAGGGCATCCGCACACATCGCAGCTTTTCGCTGACGTCGACGCAGCAGTCGATCGACGTACCGATCACCGAAGACGACATTCCCAATCTCTACGTATCGGTGCTGCTCGTCAAAGGACGCAGCAGTCGACAGCCTGGAGTCGACGGCGCGCAGCAACCTGCCGGCGGTAGCTTGCAAGAACTCAAGGAGCGAAGGCGGGAGGTGGGGAATGGAAAGGGGTCTTCAACGAGCGAAGACAGTAATGGCCCGAGCGATCCCGGAAAGCCGTCGTTCAGGCTCGGGTACGTTCAACTGAAAGTCGAGGACGCGTCGAAGCGGCTCACCGTCGCGGTTGCGGCGAATAAAGAGGAGTACCGCCCGGCGAACACCGCAAAGGTCACCGTCGACGTCCAGGATCGTCAGGCCAAAGGCACCGCAAGCGAGGTGACGCTCTGGGCCGTGGATTACGGCGTGTTGTCGTTGACCGCGTATCGCACGCCGGACGTGCTCGGCTCGGTCTACGTCGACAAGGCGCTGCAGGTGCTCAACGAAGACAACCGTCAACGGATCGTGTCGCGTCGCGTCCTCACGCCGAAGGGGGATAGCGACGGCGGCGGCGGCGGACAGGACGCGGGCGCCGGGACGATCCGCCGCGACTTCCGCGTGCTCGCGTTCTGGCTTGGATCCGTCACGACCGATGCGCGCGGGCATGCCTCGGCGGACGTGAAGCTTCCGGAATCGCTGACCACGTACCGGATCATGGCGGTCGCGGCCGATCGTGCGTCGCGCTTCGGCTCGTCGGCTGCGGAAATCCGTATCAACAAGCCTGTCACGCTCAAGGCGGCGTTCCCGCGGTTCCTTGCCGTCGGCGACAAGGCCGCATTCGGCGCCGTCGTGACCAACCAGCTGACGCATGGCGGCGCCGCCACCGTGACGATTGCCAGCCTCGACCCCGACGTCATGCAGTTTTCCGATACCGCGCCACGGACCATCGATGTTGCGGCGGGTGGATCGACGGAAGTGCGGTTCGAGGCGGCCGGCCGCAGAATCGGAAAGGCGCGCGTGCGTGTGACGGTATCGCTCGACGGCGAGACCGACGCGTTCGAAGACATCATTCCAATTGAAGTGCTGGTGTCGCCCGAGACCGTTTCCGCAATCGGTGAAGCCACCGAGGCGCAGCCATCGATCGCCGAGCGGCTGACCGTGCCGGGCCAGGTGGTGCCGGGCTTCGGCGGGTTGCACATCGAGCTGGCGTCGACCGCGATGGTCGGCCTCGGGGAGGGGGCGCGGTATCTCGTCGAGTACCCGCACGGCTGCGCGGAGCAGCGGGGGTCGCGCGCGCTGGCGCTGCTTCTCACCGCCGATCTCGGCGAAGCGTTCAGGCTTCCCGAGGTAGAGGCCGCTCAACTGCGACCGACGGTTCAATCGGCGCTCCGCGACCTCGAGCGGTATCAGTGTTCGAGCGGAGGGTTCGCGTACTGGCCTGGCGAGTGCCGCACCGTCTCGCCATATCTGACGGCCTACCTGCTGCACGTCTTCAAAGTCGCATCCGATCTCAAGTACACGGTCGATGCGGGGATGCGTCAGCGCGCATACAAGTACCTGCACGATCAGCTCGCGCAGGCGCCGCCGGAGAACGAGAGCTGGTGGGCCTCCTACACCGCCTGGCAGGCGTTTGCCGTCAAGGTGCTGGTCGAAGCAGGACGCAACGAAGACTCGAACATCACGCGGCTCTACGACTATCGCGAGCGGATGCCCGTATTCGCGCTGGCATATCTGCACGACGCGTTGATTGCGAAAGGCGAGCGCGCCGGCGGACGGGTGGCGGACCTGCAGCGACGCATGTCAAATGCGATTCTCCCGGAGGGCGCGACCGCACACGTCGAGGAGTTGAGCGATCCGTACCTGCTCTGGTTCTGGAACTCCAACGTGCGAACGACCGCGATTGTCCTCGACTCGCTGGTGAACGCGGGTCAGGCTGATGCGCCGTTCGGTCCCCTGGTGCGCTGGTTGATGCAGACGCGCGAGAAGGGGCGCTGGGGCAACACGCAGGAGAACGCGATGGCGCTCGAGTCGCTCGTCCACTACTACCGTCGTTTCGAGTCGACGATCCCGGACTTCACCGCCACCGTCAGGCTCGGCGACAGTACGTTGACGAACGAGCGATTCAGCGGGCGATCAACGGCGGCGAAGACAGCCGACGTTCCAATGGCGAAGCTCCTGGCCGCGCCCCCATCCGTCGAGGGGCCGCTCACGTTCAGCAGGAACGGGTCAGGCTCGCTGTTCTACAGCGCGCGCCTCCGGTATGCCGAGGATCGCCTGTTCCAGCAGGGGCTGGATCAGGGGATCCAGGTCGACCGCACCTACGCACCCTACGTGGAGACGGGCACGCGTCCATCATCGACGACCTACAAGGCCGGCGACCTGGTGCGCGTGACGCTGACGCTGCAGCTCACGAAAGAACGCCGCTTCGTTGCGGTCACCGATCCCCTGCCTGCGGGCTTCGAACCGGTAGAATCCTGGTTCGCGACCTCCGCCGCGGCGCTCTCAGCTGCACAGGACGAACAACCGGAAACGGCTGAAGACTGGTTCGGCTGGTGGCAGCGCGGCGGGTTCGATCACGTCGAGCGGCACGACGATCGCGTGGAGCTCTTCGCAACACGGCTCAGCGAAGGCCGCCATGAATTCTCGTACATCGTCCGCGCCACGACGTCAGGCACGTTCAGGACGGCGCCGGCCCATGCCGAAGAGATGTACGAACCCGAAGTGTTCGGGCGCACGGCGACGACGATGGTGGAAGTGACGCGGTGACGTCGATCTCATCTTGTTTCTTCCGCCTGAAGGCGGAAGCCACGAGATTATGTACTCGTGTGACTTCCACTTCGACTCTCGTAGCTTCCACTTTCAGGTGGAAGGACAACATGCGCGCGAGTCTCTCCCGCCTGAAGGCGGAAGCGATGAGATCCGGGAAATTATTCGCTGGCGTCGCTCTGGGCGGCGCGCTGGTCTGGCTGCGCTGCGGACCGATTCCCGCGGCGCTGCTCGAAGGCATCGACGCCTCGTCGACGGTGGTCCTCGATCGTCACGGGGACATCCTGTACGAAGCGCTCTCGACACAAGGGATGCGGCTCGAGCGGATTGACCCGGCTCACCTGCCGCCGGCACTGGTGGCCGCGACGCTCGCGGCAGAGGACCGGCGATTTCATTCGCACGTCGGCGTGGACCCCGTTGCGCTCCTGCGTGCCGCCCGGCACGACCTGTCGGAGCGCCAGATTGTTGAAGGCGGTTCGACGATCACGCAGCAGGTCGCGAAGCTGCTCATTCAGCGAGCCGAGGGGACGAGGTCGCGCGGAGTGCAGGCCAAGCTGCGCGAGATGGTGCTTGCGCTCAGGCTCGAGCATCGCTTCACGAAGCCGGAAATTCTCGCGATGTATCTGACCCTCGCGTCGTACGGCAACCAGGCCTCGGGCGCCGCGCGTGCGAGCCGGCTGTACTTCGGCGTGGACTCCGGCATGCTCACGCCCGCGCAAGCGGCGTTCCTGGCCGGCCTTCCGCAGCGCCCGGCGCGTTTCAACCCGTGGCGCAGTCTCGACGCCGCTCGTGCGCGACAGCACACGATTCTTCGCCGCATGGCGGCGGCCGGGGCCCTTGCGCCCGATCGATTGCGTGAGGCACTCGACGAGCGGCTTGCGCTCCACGCGCGCCAGGCGCCGTTTGCCGCACCCCATTTCGTCGAGATGGCACTTGCGACGATTGACAGACAACGACCCGCGCGGCTCGATACGACGCTGGATTTGCCGCTGCAGCGTGAGGTGGAAGGCATCGTCGAGAGCAACCGCGAGTCGCTGCGCGCGCACGGCGCCGACAATGTCTCGGTTGTCGTGCTCGACAACGCCCGCGCAGAATGGGTCGCGTGGGAGGGTTCTGGCAATTATGTCGATGCCGAACGCGGCGGTGCGATCAACGGTCCGCTCGTCCCGCGACAGCCTGGTTCGGCATTGAAGCCGTTCACGTACGCGCTTGCGTTCGAGCAGGGTCGCGGCCCCGCAACCGTGCTGCCCGACGTTCCCTCGCACTTTCCAACCGCGGAACCAGGAGTGCTCTACAGCCCGCGCAACTACGACGGCCTGTACCGGGGACCGCTGCTCGCGCGGCGCGCCCTGGCCGGGTCAGAGAACGTTCCGGCGGTAGCACTCGCATCGGAGCTCGGCATCAGCGCACTGATGCGCTTTCTCTCGCGCGCCGGCCTCGACACGTTCGACCACAACGCGGCATATTACGGACTCGGGTTGACGCTTGGGAATGCAGAGGTGCGCCTCGACCAGCTGACCGCCGCGTACGCGGCATTCGCGCGTCGTGGTGAATGGCGGCAACCGGTATTCATTCGCGGCGCGCACGCCGACCAGAACATCCTGGTGAGTCCCCGAACCGCGTTCTGGATTACCGACATCCTCAGCGATCCGGAAGCCCGGTCGTTCATCTTTGGACGCGGCGGCAATCTCGAGTTTCCGTTCCCCGTTGCGGTGAAGACCGGCACGTCGCAGGCGTATCACGACAACTGGACGATCGGATACACGCGCGAGGTCACGGTCGGCGTGTGGGTTGGCAACTTCAACCGCACGCCGCTGCGCGATTCATCCGGCGTGACAGGCGCCGGGCCGATCTTTCACGCGGTCATGCTCGCAGCCCAGCACCGCATCACGGGATCCATCGCCCCGTCAGCAGGCGCGATCGTGCCGAGGCCCGACACCGTCGCCGAGGTCACGATATGCGCGCTCTCCGGCATGCGCGCGAACGCGTGGTGTCCCACGCGCGCGATGGAGTGGGTGCGCGTGGACGAGGAAGCGCTTCCTTGCTCATGGCATCATCAGTCCGATCAAGGGCCGCTCACGCTGTACCCTCCCGAGTATCGGGCCTGGGCCATGAACGAGAAGGTCGTGAGTCTCGAGTCAGGAGTTGCGAGCCAGGCGTCGAGAGTCGTTCGAGACGCGCGACGCGCGACTGAGGACATGCGACTCACGGCTCTCGACTCACCACTCCGTATCGTCAACCCACCCGGCGGAGCGATTTACAGCATCGATCCGACGCTGCGCCGCGAATTTCAGTCGCTGCCCTTGCGCGCCGTGACGGCACAGCCGACCTCGGTGACGTGGACGATCAACGGCCAGACGGTCGGAACCACCGCTTCCGAGAAGAGCCTGGCCTGGCCGCTTACCGTCGGGACGCACGACATCGAAGTCGAAGATGCCTTCGGCCAGCGCGCCACGACGACAATCATCGTCAGGTAGACGGCAGCAGCTCATCACACTTGCTTTGCTCTTACAATCACTGGCCAGCATGGTCACCATTGACGAAGTAGCGTCGGCGATCGGGCCACTGACAATTGCCGCGCGCTCAGGCCGCGTGTGCCTGGTGCACTTTGGGCCCGATGGCCCTGCTGTGGACACCTGGGTGGAGCGGTGGTATCCGGCCGAGGAGCGCGTGCGCGGGGGGATCGATTGGGTAAGACGCGCCGTCGAGAAGTATTTCTCAGGCGATTGCGGCGCGCTCGATGCCGTGCCTGTTGAACTGAACGGAACGCCCTTTCAGCGCAAGGTGTGGGAAGCGCTACGCCAGATTCCGGCGGGCTCGACACTCTCGTACGCGGATCTCGCGCGACGAATCGGCGAACCTCGCGCGGTGCGGGCCGTCGGCGCCGCGAATGGCGCGAATCCCGTTGCGGTGATCGTGCCGTGTCATCGTGTCATTGGCACTGACGGAACGCTTACCGGGTACGGTGGCGGCCTCGACCGCAAGCAGTGGCTGCTGGCGCACGAGGGCGTGCTGTTGAGACTGCCGCTGTAGGCTGGCGGGCTCCGGGCACGGGGCGCGGGCTGTGACCGCGCCTGCGAGCACTCGCTCAGGCGCGCGCGGCAATACCGCGCACCCTTCGTCCCCGATCCCAGCCTGCAGCACTCCGCGCCCCTAGATCCCGCGTCCCGACCGCGCGCCCGCGCCCCGCACCCCGCGCCCCGCACTCCGCGCCCCGGACCCCCGGAAGCCGGAACCCTGCAATCTTCCGCTTGCACACGAGATCCGACTGTCGCATACTCAGCCGCGGCCCTGTGATTCGTGCGAGGTGCTCTCCCAATACATTAATAATGGCCGACGCAACCACTCTCGGAACCTGGCTCCGCCGCGAACGTGAGCGGCGCGGCGTCACGCTTTCCCAAATATCAGAACAGACGAAGCTGTCAGTCACGATCCTCGCGGGGCTCGAGACGGACGATCTCTCGCGCTGGCCCGGCGGTATCTTCCGCCGCGCATATTCGCGCGCTTACGCCACCGCGGTTGGTCTCGATCCGGATCTGATCGTCCGGAGAGTGGAACAGGCACACCCCGTCGCGACTGACGACGCGACCGAGATCCCCACGGCAGCATCCGCAGCCCAGCCGGTTGCGCGCGATCATGCGGTTGCATCGATGGGGCGATCGATCGCGCGACGCACCCGCGTCCTCGCGGTCTCGCTGGATCTGCTGGTTGCGGGCGCGCTGGGCTTCGGCTTCGCTGCGGCGGGCTCACGCCTGCTTTGGCCGGTACTTGCGATCGCGGCGTATCACGCCCTCGGGCTCCTGCTCGCGGGGCGCAGTCCGATGCTCGCGCTGCTGACCGATACGGATGCGGCACCCGTCGTCCTCTCGACACCCGCGTCCGAACCAACGGCGGCGCCGCGTGTGGATCGCGTTCAGCCTTCGGCAGGTCGGCCTGGACGCGGCCATCGTCACGCCGCCCGGCGGGCGGGCAGGGCAGCGCGGCGCGCCTGAGCTGGCGTTGGTGAGCGCCTTGCAGATGTCGCGTCCTGGGGAACGAGGAGGCAACTGATGGGCATTCTGTCGTGGATAGTGTTTGGTCTCGTGGTGGGCATCATTGCCAAGCTGCTGATGCCCGGTCGCGATCCCGGCGGCTTCATTGTCACGATCCTGCTGGGGATCGCAGGTGCGTTGCTCGGCGGCTTCGTTGGCCGCGCCATGGGGTTCTACGGTCCGAATCAGTCGGCCGGCTGGCTCATGTCGATCGTCGGCGCGATCGTGCTGCTCCTGTTGTACCGACTCGTCGCACGCCGCCGGGTCTGACCCAGCGCCAGGGAAAAAAGGACGGAAGACGGATATCTTCCGTCCTTTCTGTTTCACGCTAAGATCCGTCGCATGCACTGGCGTGCGCGTCCCGCCCTCATCCTTACTCTCACCGCAACTCTCGTCGCGTCCATCGCCGCTCTCGGCCAATCCCAGACGGTAGACGACATCGTCGCGAAGAACCTCGAGTCGCGGGGCGGCGTCGAGAAGTGGAAGAGCATTCAATCGATGAAGGTGACAGGCACCATCGAGTCGGGCGGACGGACGATCAACCTGACGGCCTTCTCGAAGCGGCCGAACCTTTCACGTCAGGAGATGTCTTTCCAGGGACAGCAGATGGTCCAGGCGTTCGACGGGACTCACGTCTGGGTGGTCTCCCCTGGGGCCGGCGACAACAAGCCGCAGGAGGTCAAGGGAGCTCAGGCGGATCTTGCGCGGGCACAGGCCGAGTTCGACAGCGTGCTGTTCGATTACAAAGAGAAGGGACACAAAGTGGAACTCGTCGGCAGGGAAACCGACGAGGGGCACGACGTCTATCATCTGCGGGTCACGCGGAAGGGGGGCGACGTCCAGCACTACTACCTTGACGCCGACACCGGGATCGAACGAAAGATCACGTCGACGCTGAAAGGCCCTTCCGGAGAAACCGCCACCGCCACGATTGAGTTCGGCGACTTCCGCGACGTCAACGGCCTGAAGGCGCCGTTCACGATCAAGAACAGTCTGGACGGCCACCTGATCTCGCAGGTCACCGTCTCGAACGTCGAGTTCAACGTTCCAATCGACGACAGTCTCTTCCAGATGCCCGCCACCGCCAGGTAGCAGCCACCGGGTTCGCTGCCGCTGCCGCTATCTTCCCTGCTGTTCTGTGGCCGCGCACGCGGCCTCGATTGCGGCGAGCAGATCATCGGCCGTGAACGGACGGACGACACTGGCATCGCCACGGCCAACGGTCGCGCGATCGCACATGCTGACGACGCGAAGGTTGCGGCTGTAGCGTTTCAGGCGCCGCGCGACGTCACTGGCAGGCCCATCGGCCCCCTCGTCATTGATCACGAGCACGCTCGTGGTCGGGCGCTGAATGCACTCGATCAGCGCGTGTCCGGCGTGCGGCACGGCGACGACGTCGTGTCCGGCCTTCTGCAGTACGCGGCTGGCGACGGCGCGATAGTCCGCGTCACTGCTGACGATGAGAACCTGGGGCATCGGGATTGCCAAGGCCAGGGGCAAGCGCAATGCCAGCTGAGCTGCGCGGAGGGTATGGGAATCAGGCCGGAATTCGCGTGAAATCGCGCCGGTTCAGGCACGCGCCGTGTCATCGGTGTGACGATCCTGCGCGCTGATTACAAATCCGCGAGTGTGGAACTGGAGCCTCGACTGCGGCTCTCGCTGCTGCAGATCTTCCGCCTGAAGGCGGAAGCCACATGGTTGTAAAGGTAGTTGGTTCTAAATTCCGTTTCCGCGCCCCGCGCCTCGCGCCTCGCTCACACCTTCAACTTGTCCTGCAGCTTTTCCCGGTACCCACGACTGAGCGTCAGGCGGGCACCGGTTCGGAGCACCACCGAGTATTCGCCGTTCAACCACGGCTGCATCTCCTGGATGCGCTCGACGTTCACGATCCGGCAGCGATGGATGCGGAAGAACCGCTCCGGATCGAGGCGCGCCTCGATCGCCGTCATCGTCTCGCGCAGCAGGTGCGACTGGTTGCCGACGTGCAGGCGCACGTAGTTGCCGGCGGCTTCGATCCAGTCGATCTCGTCTGCGCGCAGGAAGAAGAGACGACCGCCCGATTTCACGACGAGACGATCGGTCTTCGGCGTATCGCGCTTCATGTCCTTCATGAGTGCGAGCAGCCGCTTTCCGAGATCGCCGTTCGTCTGGCTCTCGATCTGCGTGCGCGCGCGCTGCAGCGCGTCGCTGAACCGATCGCGATCGAAAGGCTTCAACAGGTAGTCGAGCGCACGGACCTGGAAGGCCTTGATCGCGTGCTGGTCGTAGGCCGTGACGAAGATCACCATCGGCATGCGCTCCGGCCCGATCGTGTCGATCACCTCGAAGCCGTCCATGCGCGGCATCTCCACGTCGAGCAGGACGAGATCGGGGTGCCGCTCGTGAATCGCGCTCACGGCTTCTTCACCGTCGCGGCACTGACCCAGCACCTCGATGTCGCTCTCGGCGGACAGCAGGCCCAGCAGCCGCTCGCGGGCGAGCGGCTCGTCGTCGACGATCAGCGTGGTGAGTTTTCGAGTAGACATAGTTGTGTGTTAGACGGAGGTACGGGGTGTTTCGTCTTCATTGAATTTCAGTGTCCGGACTGTTGGATTTCGAGCGGTGTGCGTTGGCGAACACTGTGTGAACGCGCGCAGCCGCCCTTCGGCACCTCGTCATGCGCCGTGCACGCCTCGCCACCCGTGATGTGCCGTTCGTCACACGCGCGCCTCACAAGCCAAATCACCCCGGAAATGCTGGTCGTACGGGCACCTTGCTTGCTCAATGCCAGCCCCGGCGGTCGGGCCATGCTGACGGCGCCCGTACCCGCATGGGAGGCTAGCGATGAGCAGACATCAAGGCGGCTGGCGCGTAGCGCTTCTCTGGGCGCTCGCCGCGTCCGTGTGGACAGCCGGCGAGGCATCGGCCCAGGTGTTCACCGGCCGGATCGACGTGGTCGCGCAGGACGGCACCGGGGCCGTACTTCCGGGCGTCACGGTTGACGTAAGCGGGCCGCAGAACCAGAGCGCGGTGACCGACGCGCGTGGCGAAGCACACTTCCTCAACCTGCCGCCGGGGTCCTACGAGGTGAAGGCGTCGCTTTCCGGCTTCGCCGATTTCCTCAATCGCTCGCTTGCCGTCGCGGCCGGCAGCGCCGTGCCCCTGCGCGTCACCATGGGCGTGCAAGGGGTCGCCGAACAGGTCCATGTGTCGGCGGAGACGCCGGTGCTCGAACCGAAGCGACAGACGGTATCGACCAACGTCACCAACCAGGAGCTTCAGAACATTCCTACCGCTCGCGATCCGTGGGTCGTCCTGCAAACAGTCCCGGGCGTTGTCGTCGATCGCGTGAATGTCGGAGGATCGGAATCGGGCCAGCAATCGAACTACATCGCGAAGGGTGCGACGACCGGCGACAACACCTGGTTCATGGACGGCATTCCGATCACTGACATGTCCGCGCTCGGATCCTCACCCAGCTACTACGACTTCGACATGTTCCAGGAGATGCAGGTCACGACCGGCGGCGCCGACGCGCAGCAGTCGACACCCGGTGTGCAGTTGAATTTCGTGCTGAAGTCCGGCTCGAACACGCCGCACGGCTCGACGCGGCTGTACTACGAGAACAAGAACCTCCAGAGCAGCAACGTTCCGGCCGATCTCGTCGAGACGCTCGGCGGGGTCAGCGGCAAAGGCAATCGCCTGACGAAGTACGCGGACTACGGCGTCGAGCTCGGCGGACCGATCATGAAGGACAAGTGGTGGGGCTGGTTCTCCGCGGCCAAGACCGACGTCAACATTCAGACGCTCGAGGGCTTCCCCGACAAGACGACGCTCGAGGACATTGGCGCGAAGACGAGCGCGGCCTTGAATCAGAAGCTGCGCGGCAACTTCACGTTCTTCAGCGGCAACAAGAAGAAGGACGGGCGCGGCGCCGGCCCGGAGAACCCGCCGGAGACGACCTTCATTCAGAACGGGCCGTCCAAGATGTACAAGGGGGAAGCGAGCTACGTCGCAGGGAACTCGTTGTTCCTCACGGCGCGCGGCGCGCACGTGAACGGTCCGTTTTCGCTGACACCGAAGGGCGGCTTCGACAACGGCCAGGTCTTCGTGGATCACAACGGCGTCTTCCACAACAGCAATTCGTTCCTCGACACCGATCGTCCGCAGGTCGTCTTCAACGGCGATGGCAACTGGTTCCGCGGCAGGCACGAGATCAAGTTCGGAGCCTCGGCGCGGCACTACACCGACGATTCGGTGATCCAGTATCCGGGCGGGTTCCTCGATATCGAGCTGAACGCCGCCGGCACTACGTTCGCCATTCCCATCCGTCCGTATCACCAGGTGAACCACGCGCTCTATTCGTCGTTGTACGCCGGCGACACGATTTCACTGGACCGGCTGACGGTGAACGGCTCGGTGCGGTTCGATCGCACGACGAACTCCGTTGACGCCATCACGGTGCAGCCGCACCCGGTCGTGCCCGACGTGCTGCCCGGGGTCGATGCCCCGGCCGTCAACAACGCCGTCGTCTGGAATGCGTGGTCACCGCGTGCTGGCGTCACCTACGCCGTGGGCGCTGAACGGAAGACGATCGTACGCGGGAGCTATGCCTCGTTCGCGAGCCAGTTGCTTGCGACGACGGCCGGGAACGTGTCGGCAGCGAGCTATGCATACGCGTACTATCTCGCCGTCGACTCCAACCACAATTTCAACATCGAGCCGTCGGAGCTGCGCCGCTTCATCACCGCGAAGAACATCGACACGGACAACCCGGCGTCTCCCGTGAATGAGATTGCACCCGACTTCCGGGCGCCCCGCACGCACGAGGTCGTCGTCGGCATCGACCGTGAGCTGCTTCCGAACTTCGGTCTTTCCGCCAACTACACGTGGCGGCGCTACGTGCACCAGCTCTGGAACGAGGCGCCTCCGATCGGGGTGACTTCGGCTGACTACTTCGAGGACGGCCGGATCGCGGGGACGCTGCCGGACGGGACACCCTTCGACGTGCCCTACTTCGCGCTGGACGCCGATCGGGCGCCACGCGGCAACGGCACGCTGACGTCCAACCGCGAGGGCTATCACCAGACGTTCAACGGCGTCGAGATCGCCGCGACCAAGCGTCTATCGCACCGCTGGATGAGCCGAGTCGCGTTCTCGTGGAACGACCACAAGGAGTATTTCGACGATCCGTCCCGGTCGATCGTGGACCCGACTCCCGTCTCGGCCGACCCGAGAATCAATGGCGCGGTGGTCACGGTGCCGACGGCCGGCAGCAGCAAGTCGCAGATCTACCTCACGCTGCCGAAGTACCAGCTGGCCGCCAACGGTTTCTACCAGGGGCCGTGGGGGCTGAACCTCGGGGGGAACTTCGTCCTGCGACAGGGCTACAGCGAGATGTTCTTCGCGAACGATGTCGGCACTGACGATCCGGTTTACAACACGAAAGACGTGCTGGTCGTCTCCACTCCCGGGAAGTACCGGCTTCCGAACGTGAAGTCGCTCGACGCGCGCGTCGAGAAAGAGCTGACGTTCGGTCGCACCCGGGTCGCGCTGGATGTCGACGTCTTCAATCTGCTGAACAGCGGCACCGTGCTCGGACGGAAGTACGACGTCGAGGCGGACACCTACAACCAGATCACCGAAATCATGAACCCGCGGATCGTACGCTTCGGCGTCCGCCTGCAGTTCTGAGCGCTGGCAAGCTCAGAGTGGTAGTCGCGAGAGTCAGGGCTGGAAGCTGAAAGGTAGAGCGGTTCGTGACACCGATCGCTCCAGCTCCTGGCTTCCAGCTCCTGACATCGTGACTCGAGCCCGCTCTCTCCTCGCATCGCGCGCAAAATTCTGGGGCGAGGCCGCTCCGGGCGCGAAAAACGTGTGTATCATGAACGCGTGAGCACTCCGACCACTCGAGGGCACCGGACCTGGCAGGCCGGAGAGATCTTCACCGCGAACGACGCCACCGAACTCTACGAGGTGGATCGCTGGGGCAAGGGCTACTTCGCGATCTCGAAAGACGGCCACGTCCTGGTGCATCCAACGAAGGATCCGTCGCGCGCGATCGACCTGAAGCAGCTCACCGATCACCTGATGCTGCGCGGCATCGCGCTCCCCGTGCTCATCCGGTTCCGCGACATCCTGCGCCACCGCGTCGGCGATATCCACAATGCTTTCCAGGGCGCGATCAATCAGCACAACTACGAAGGGCGTTACATCTGCGTCTACCCGATCAAGGTGAACCAGCAGCGGCAGGTCGTCGAAGAGGTCCTCGATTTCGGTCGCGAATATGGCTTCGGCCTCGAGGCCGGCTCAAAGCCGGAGCTGCTGGCCGTGATGGCGCAGGCCTACAACGACACGCCCATCATCTGCAACGGGTTCAAGGACGCCGAGTTCATCGAGATGGCCATGCTCGCCCAGAAACTGGGCCGCAACGTCATTCCCGTCGTCGAGAAGTACACGGAGCTCGGGCTGATACTCAAATATGCCGAGAAAATCGGCGTCCGCCCGCAGATCGGGATGCGGGTGAAGCTCGCCGCTCGTGGCGGCGGCCGCTGGCAGGGATCCGGCGGCTATCGCTCGAAGTTCGGCCTCACGGTGGCAGAGGTCCTCAGAGGGCTCGATGAGCTGAAGGCGCTCGGCATGCAGGACTGCTTCAAGCTCCTGCACTTCCACCTGGGCAGCCAGATCCCGAACATCCGGATCGTCAAAGGGGCGCTGAACGAGGCCGCGCGCGTGTATGCCGAGCTCGTCAAGGCGGGTGCAGGACTTCAGTACCTGGATGTCGGCGGCGGCCTTGGCGTCGATTACGACGGCTCCCAGACCAACTTCGAATCGAGCGTCAATTACACCCTCGAGGAATACGCCAACGACGTCGTCTATCACATCCAGACAGTGTGCGACGACGCGGGCGTGAAGCATCCGACGATTGTCTCGGAGAGCGGACGCGCGATCGTCGCCTACCACTCCGTGCTGATCTTCAACGTGCTGGGCGTGTCTGCCTTCGGTGAAGAGAAGATTCCCGAGGCGATCTCGCCGGACGAAGCGGAGCAGCCGGTCATCGATCTGCTCGAGACCTACCAGAACCTGTCGGTCAGGAACGCCCTCGAAAGCTACCACGACGCCCAGCAGGCGCTCGACATGGCGCTGAACCTGTTCACGGGCGGCTACCTGCCGCTCGATCAACGGTGTCAGGCCGAGAACCTCTATTGGGCGATCCTCGTGAAGCTCCGGAAGCTCGTCGGTCAGATGGATGATGTCCCCGAAGACCTCCAGGGTCTCGACGATGCGATGGCGGACACGTATTTCTGCAACTTCTCGCTGTTTCAGTCCATCCCCGACAGCTGGGCCATCAAGCAGCTCTTCCCGGTGATGCCGATTCATCGCTTGAACCGGGCGCCAAGTCACCATGCCGTGCTGGGCGACATCACGTGCGATTCAGACGGCAAGATCGACTCGTTCATCGACCGCCGCGACGTGAAACGGACGCTGCCGCTCCACACCGTGAACGGCGAGCCGTACTACCTGGGAGTGTTTCTCGTCGGCGCCTACCAGGAGATCCTGGGGGATCTGCACAACCTGTTCGGCGATACGCATGCCGTCCACGTCAGCCTCGACGAGGGAGGCAACGTCGTGCTCGACGCCGTAATCAAAGGGGACACCGTTCGCGAGGTTCTCGACTACGTTGAGTTCGATGCCGAGACGCTGGTCCGGAAACTGCGGCAGGACGTCGAGCTGGCGGTGCGGGAAGGCCGGATGTCATACGAAGAATCCGGCCGGCTCCTGGAGTTCTATGAAGAGGGGCTCCACGGGTACACATACCTCGAGGAGCCCAGGGAAAGGTAGGGCGGGTCTGAAGACCCGCCCTACAGCGCTTCGTCTAGTGCAAAGACCCGCCTTACTTGCGCGCCAGCAGCAGTGGCTGCGCTTCCTTCCACTCACGCTTCGCGAGCGTGAACTGGTCGCGCCTATGACCGGCGTGAATCGCGGTCGAGGCGTCCCCTTCCTTTGCCACTCGCACATCCACGCACTTTTCAGTGGTGTTGCCCGCCCGGTCCGCGCACGTGACGTGGAGTGTGTAGATGCGGGTGTTGCCGTTCTCTCGCGCCGCGCGCAATTGCGCCGAGAAGTTGCCGGTGATGACCGCGTCCGCGGGTGCGAGGTCCGACGAGGCGACTGACGTGATCGAGCACGACGGCATCGGGTCCACATCGTCGGTTACCGCCACCGAGACCGAGACAGAAATCATCTTTCCGTTCGCCGGCCAGAGGTAATACGGCGAGACGCTGACGCTGTTGATCACCGGAGCGGTCGTGTCTTTCGGCACGTAGACAGCGGTGGCCGCCCAGCTCGAGTTGTTCGAGCTGTCCGTGCAGACCGCGTTGAATGCGTAGGTGCGGCCGCCCACCGCGCGGACCGATCCGCTGGTGACGCCCGTGACTACCGCATCGCTGTCGGGTGCGCTGGCGCTGCTCGTGATCGTCCCGAGGCGGCACGACGGCGCGTCGCCCGAATCATCGACTGCCGCCACGGCGATCGTGACGGAGACCATCTGGTCGAGCGGCGGCCAGATCGTCGCAGGCGTCGCGCTCAGGTTCGTGAAGGCCGGGCCGGTCGTGTCGCGCGGGACCACCACGTTGGCCGAGGACACCGCGGCGTTACCCGCCGCATCCGTGCACGTCACGAAGAATGTGTAGATCGAGCCGCCGACTGCGCGAACCGATCCGGTGAGCGGACCCGTCACCGAGAAGTTGGCGGCCGGAGCGCCGTGCCCGTCAACGCTGTTGATCGAGCAGGTGGGTGCCATGTCGCGATCGTCGACCGCATTGACCGCCACGCTGACCGGGACCATCGCCTTGTTCGGCGGAGCGATCGACGCGGGCGTGACCGTGACACTGTTGATCGTCGGTGCCGTGACGTCCGGCGGCACCGCGAGCGTCAGCAGGAATGGGTGCGGCTCGTTGTTGAGCATGCCCGAGCCGATGATCTGGCCATTGGCGTTGACGGCCTTCGCCTGCGTCAGCAGCCAGCCCGAATCAGCCGGAATGCGCGTGTTCAGATCGAATGCGCCGTCCGCAACGGTATGCGCAAACGCGTGATTCTCGAACGTGGTCGAAGAGGTGAACCATCCGACGGTCGTGCCGTTCGAGGTGCCTTCCGCGCTGCTCTGGAGGCCGTCGAACGAATCGAGATCGACCATGCCGCCCGCGTAACGAAATGCGCGGAAATTCCCGTCGTTCCGGTTGGCGCGACCGGCCACGCGGCCGGCGCCGTCGATGCCCGCCGCAACGCTCACGGAACCGTCCGGGAATGCGCCGAGATCCGTCAACGTGCCGTCCGCTTCGGCGCGGAACGCATGCTGCGAGCCGTCGGCCAGTGACCCCGTTCCGGCAACCTGGCCCGCGTCGTTGACGCTCGATGCCATGCCGAACGAGCCCCCGTCGAACGTGGGCAGCGCACGCGCCGGCAGACCCCGCGACGCGCGCCACGCACGATTCCCCTCAGGCGTGTCGCCGGAGCCGACGACCTCGCCATCGTTGTTGATGGCCATGCCGAACGAGGAGTTTCCACCGGGCAAGGGGTCGATCATTTCGACGCCCGTGCCGTCGACGTAGCGGTACGCCCGCCAGTACCCGGTGTCGTGGAGCAGATAGCCGACCAGGTCACCGTGATCGTTGATGCCGAGCGCGATGCTCATTCTGTTTTCGAGTCCCGGCACATACGCCCAGGCGCCGTCGCGGAACCGCGCCGCGTGCGGACCCGTGTCGGGGTCGTTTACGTATCCGGATACTTCGCCGGACGCGTTGAGGCCGGTCACCTGCGGGACAAGCCCGTTCAGCGTGCCGAGATCCTGGACCGTATAGAGCGGCGCCTCCGCGCCCACTCGTTTCATTGCCGGAAGACAGACTAGGAGTGCCGCAGTAAACCCCGCCAGGATCGTGCGCCTCATGACCAAACCCTCCGCGCCAGACTTCAGCAACGGAGGTGCCCCGGGGAGGCGTTCGCGAACTCACGCCCTGTCAGACGATTAGACCGTGCGACAAAAAAGGGCAGTGTTTGGGAGATCACATTTTCGAACGGGTACTCCGATTTCTGTGGTGTGCGAGCGTCCCGCACAGAGGATGGAGTTCCCCTTTATGGTGCGGCATATGACGCGATGGACGTCTTACGACAGTCGGTACGGTTTCCTTCGCTGAAACGCGATCGTTGCTCGCACAACGCGCTTGCTCACTTTTTCACCATCGCATCCCGCTTTGCTTTGAACTCGTTCCCCGGCTTCCATTCCGGCAGCTTATCGGCATTCGCCACGCGATAGCCGACGGCCAGGAGCAGCTGCGCATCTTCCGCGGCGCCACTGAAATCCCAGTCAGGTTTCACTTCGTCGGACGGCTGGTGGTAGTCGTGCTCGGTGTACTCGTCACGCTTCTTCTTTCCCCAGTCCGTGGGCTTTCCGATGAAGTCGACGCCCGAATCCGGGTCGAGCGCCGGGACGCCCTGCTTGGCGAAATTGAAGTGATCGCTTCGGTAGTAGAAGCCCTTTTCCGGTTCGGGATCGGGGCTCAACGTGCGGTTCTGCTCCTGGGCGGCCTGGCGCAGGTAGTCGTCGAGATCCGACGCACCGAGGCCGATCACCGTAATGTCCTTCGTCTTTCCCCACTGGTTGACGCCGTCGATGTTGATGTTCGCGGCGGTCTTCGCGAGCGGGTAGAGCGGCGTGACGGAGTAGTACTGCGAGCCGAGCAGTCCCTGCTCTTCGGCCGTCACCATCAGAAACAGGATCGATCGCTTCGGTTGCGGGTTCACCTCGGTGAATGCCCGCGCGATCTCCAGGACGGTTCCAACGCCAGACGCGTTGTCGAGTGCGCCGTTGTAGATGCGGTCCGTCCCTCCCTTGACCGGCGCGCCAACTCCAAGATGGTCCCAGTGGGCGGAATACACGACGTACTCGTCTTTGTGCGCCGGATCGCTGCCTTCGAGCTTTGCCACGACGTTGCGTGAGTCGATCGTCCGCAGCTTGTTGGCAATGCTCATCGATGCCTGGATCCCGAGGGGCACGGGCTTGAAATCGCGGCTGACGGCCTGCTTCTTCAGCGCGTCGTAATCCTGCCCTGCAAGCGCGAACAGTTTCCGCGCGGCATCGCTCGTGATCCACGCCTCGATGTTCACGCGCCCCATGTTCTTATCCGGCGTGACAATGTCGAACTTTTCGTTCAGGTTGCCCTGAACCACGTTGAAGGGGTAGCCGGCTGGTTTGTCTTCGTGGACGATCAGCACGGCCGCGGCGCCCTTGCGCGCGCCCTCCTCGAACTTGTACGTCCAGCGTCCGTAGTACGTCATCGCGTCGCCGCCGAACGTCTTCGGATCGAGCTTCGAGGCATCGGCGGGATCGGGTACCGGCGGATCGTTCACGAGAACGACGATCGTCTTGCCCTTCACGTCGACGTCCTTGAAGTCGTTCCAGTTGAACTCCGGCGCCTCCACGCCGTAGCCCGCGAAAATCACATCCGACTTGTTGATGGACGCCGTGTCGGCGACGTGTTTCGTCCATGCCACGACATCGTCTTTCCACTTGAGTCCGAGCGCCTGCGAACCTTTCACCAACGTCAGCGGGCGTGTATTCGTCGCGGTGATGCCGACGAGCGGCACCTTCTGGACGAACGTCCCATCCGGGTTGCCCGGTTTCAGCTTGAGATCCTGGAACTGCGTTTCGATATACGCCACACTCAGTTCTTCACCGTTCGTGCCTGGTGCGCGCCCCTCGAACTTGTTGGACGACAACACCTTGATGTGCTGAAGCATGCGCTGCGGATCGATCTTTGGCAGCGATCCCAAGGGGACGGAAGGCGCAGGCTGCGATGATGTGGCCGTCCCCGCGTTCGCGGCCGGCTGCGCAGCGGGCGCACCGGGTTGCGCCGTACCGTTCGCGGGAGCCGGCGGTCCCGCGGGCGCCTCCGCTCGACTGCAGGCAAATGACGTGAGCAGCACTGCGGCGGTCGCTGCCAGGATGAGCGGTCGAATACTCTGCATAGTCAGATGCTCCAGCGAATCTGAGGCGCACATCCTTCTATTGTATTCACTCGGCTCTTTTGGCACGTGGCAGGAGTCAGGAGGCAGGAGGGCAGGAGGCAGGAGGCGGAGAGCAGGAGCTGGGAGCTAGGAGCTAGAGTGATCCTTGTCGCGGTCGAAGCAGGTCACGATCGAACCAGCTCCTGGCTCCCAGCTCCTACGTTCCGTTGTTCTTCACACGATTCTCGTGATCGGCCTGTCCAGGCTCCCCACGCGGAACCAGCGGTAGCCGTATGCATCCAGTTCGATCGTGTGGCGGCCGCTTTCGTCAGCGTCGCTGCGTTCCGGCCGCAACAGGTTGGTCAGCATGTTGCCGTCCGGTCCGTCCATGCGCAGCCTCACCGCGCATGGCTTGTCCGCGAAGTTGTGCAGAAACACGCTCGTGCGATCGTCCCAGTCGTAGCGCATCGCCATCACGTGCGGGCTTCCGGTCGGCACGATCTTCCAGTCGCCCCAGCCGATCTCGGGGCACTCCTTCCGCATCCGGATCGTGCGTTCCGTCCAGTTCAGGAACGAGTCCGGGTCGCGGCGTTGATCCGCCACGTTCACGCGGCGATAGCCGTAGATGGGATCGTTCACGAGTCGGCGCAGCGGCCGGCGCGCCGTCGTGAAGCCGCCGTGGCGATCCGGGGACCACTGCATGGGCGTGCGTGCCGCGTAGCGCTCGGGCAGCCCGAGGTCGTCACCCATCCCGATCTCGTCGCCGTATCGAATCACCGGTGTGCCCGGCAGCGTGAACATCAGGCTGTAGGCCAGCTCGAGCCGGCGGCGATCGTTGTTCATCATCGGCGCGAGCCGGCGCCGAATGCCGCGGTTATACAGCTGCATGTTTTTCTGCGGGCCGAACTCCTCGAACACTCGCTCGCGCTGCGTATCGGTCAGGCGGCCGAGATCGAGCTCGTCGTGCGTGCGCAGGAAGATGCCCCACTGCGCGTTCGCGGGGCGATCGTGCGTCGCCACGAGCGCGTCCTTCAGCGGACCGGCATCGCCCGTTGCGAGCGTGTAGAACATCCGCTGGTTCACCCAGAAGTTCAGCATCATCTGCAGCCGGTCGCCGTGGTCGCCGAAATATTCCATGCTCTCGTCGGGGGGCACGTTCGCCTCGGCCAGCAGGATCGCGTCACGGACGCGCCACTGCAGGAAGTCGCGCATCTCGTGCAGGAGCTCGTAGTCGCGCGTCGGACGCGCGCCGGCGCCCTTGCGCTCGATCACGAACGGCACGGCATCCATGCGGAACCCCGAGACGCCAAGCTGCAGCCAGAAGCCCATGATGCGCATCAATTCCTGCATGACGGCCGGATTGTGCGCGTCCAGGTCTGGTTGGAAATCGTAGAACCGGTGAAAGAAGTATTCCTGGGCCACTGGATCCCGCGTCCACGTCGCGCGCTGCACGCCTGGAAACACCATCCCCTTGTTCCAGTTCTTCGGCCGCGCCTTCGACCAGACGTACCAATCCCGGTAGTGCGACTCGGGGTCGGATCGCGCCGCCTTGAACCAGGCGTGCTGATCGGAGGTGTGATTGACGACGAGGTCCACGATCACGCGCAGGCCGAGCTGCCGCGCCTGGTTCATGAACTCAACGAAGTGCCCGAACGTACCCGTACGCGGGTGAACACCGTAAAAATCCGCGACATCGTAGCCGTCGTCACGGTTCGGTGACGGATAGAACGGCATGAGCCAGATGCAGGTGACGCCAAGCCCCGCGAGGTAATCCAGGCGGTCGGTCAGCCCCACGAAATCGCCAACCCCATCGCCGCTCGAGTCGAGAAACGTTTCGACGTTGAGGCAGTAAATGACGGCGTGTTTGTACCAGAGATCGCGGATCACGCCGGAGAAGCGAGCAATCCGTGTTCCAGCCTTTCTGCCTCCTGCCTCCTGCCTCCTGGTCTTCATCTTCTCCCTCGTCTCCTTGACACCTATCATTATATGTATATGATTGCAGGCCTATGAACGACAGGACGACCGTTGATCTGCTGCAGGGGACTCTTGCGGCGCTGATTCTCAAGTCGCTGAGCTGGGGTTCGCTCCATGGCTACGGCATTGCGCGATGGATCGAGCAGATCACCGAAGACGAGTTGCTGGTCGAAGAAGGCTCGCTCTATCCGGCACTGCATCGCCTCCAGGCGCGCGGGCTCGTCACCTCGGAATGGACGCTGTCCGATACGAACCGCCGCGTCCGTTGTTACACGCTGACCGAGCAGGGACGCCAGCAGCTGCGCGCGGAGCTCTCGCGCTGGGAGCGGTTCTCCGAAGTGGTCACGCGGGCCCTGCAATCACGTCGGCCCAGGACGGCATGAGCGACGGCGTGCGCCGCGAGCGGCGGATCTGGCGGCCCGACATCGGCGCGGACATCGACGCGGAGCTTGCGCATCACCTCGACATGCGCGAGCGCGATTTCCGCGAGCGCGGCCTCTCCCCCGTGGAGGCGCGAGAAGCCGCCCGGAGGCGAATTGGCGATCCGACAACCATCAGACGCGAGGTGCGCAGCATCGACGAGCGTGCCGCGCGTGAACGGAGACGGGCCGGCATGTGGACCGACTTTCACCAGGACATGTTGTACGCGTGCCGCGGTCTCCGCCGCACGCCCGGGTTCACGGCCATCGCCGTGCTGACGCTCGCCCTCGGCATCGGCGCGAACACCGCCATCTTCAGCGTCATCAACACCGTGCTGCTGCGGCCGCTGCCGTTTCCCGACGCCGATCGCCTGGTGTTCGTCTGGAACACGCATGACGGACAGCCGGAGCCGCTCGGGCCAGGGCGCCTGCGCGATCTGCAGACGCAGGTGACCAGCTTCGCGTCGTTTGCCGGCATCAGCCACATCTCGTACACGCTGACCGGGGATGGTGATGCGGAACGGATTGCGGGTTCGAGTGTGTCGTCCGGCTTTTTCGACACGCTGGGCGCGCGGCCGCTGCTCGGCGAGCCGTTCCACAAGGGGACCGCGGATCCATCGGCGGTCGTGCTGAGCGAACGCCTGTGGAGGCGACGCTTCGGCGCGGACCCCTCGATCGTCGGTCGGACGATTACCCTGAACGGCCGTGCGCGCCAGGTCGTGGCCGTCATGCCGCGCGGGTTCGTGTGGCCGTCGATCACCGCGCAGCCCTCGTCCGCGGACACCGGGCCCGAGCTCTGGGTGCCCGGCGGACCCGGCGACGTGCCGCGCACGGCCGTGAACGAAGATCTCGACGTAACGGGGTACCGGAACACCGGTTATCTGCGGTGCGTCGCGCGGCTCAAGCCCGGCGTGACGCTGGCGCAGGCGCGCGCGGAGGTCGCGTCGGTCGGCGCGCGACTTTCCCGGATGTACCCGGAGGACGATGGCCGCGGCGCGACGCTCGTTGGAATCCGCAACCAGTTCGCAGGCGCCGTCGAACGGCCGCTGCTGGTGCTCGCAGGCGCCGTCGCGTTCGTACTGGCGATTGCGTGCGCGAACGTCGCGAGCCTGCTGCTCGGCCGCGGCGCCGCACGGCGGCGCGATCTCGCGCTTCGCCGCGCGCTGGGCGCCAGCCGTATGCGCATCATCCGTCAACTCGTGACCGAGTCGGTCGTCCTCGCTTTCGCGGGCGGGGCGGCCGGCCTGCTGCTGGCGTGGTGGGGCTCGACATCGCTGCTCTCGCTCACGCCGCCGGACATCGCCGGCATCAGCCGCAGCGGGATCGATGGACGCGTCCTGTTGTTCACGCTCGGCATCGCTGTCACGGTCGGCATCGCGTTTGGCCTCGCGCCCGCGATTGAGCTCTCGCGCGATCGATTGACCGACGCGCTTGCCGAGGGGGGCACACGCACGTCAGGCTCGCGGCGGACCAGCCGGACGCGCGACGTGCTCGTCGCCCTCGAGATTGCCATAGCGGTCGTGTTGCTCGTTGGAGCGACGCTGCTGGTGCGCAGTTTCATCGGCCTGACGCGAGTCGACACGGGTATCGACACGCACAATCTCCTGACGTTCGACGTCAGCGTCACGGGAGACCGCGCGGAGTACCAATCGCGGCAGGTGCAGTTCTACGAATCGCTCATACAGCGGCTCGGTGCGGTGCCGGGCGTGCGCGATGTGGGCGCGGCCGTCACGCTGCCGATCGGCGGCGATGATTTCGGGACCGGGTATCTGATCGAGGGACGGCCGGTCCCAAAGACGAAGCTGCGGGCGGGCTATCAGATCGTGATGCCCGGATATTTTCACGCGATGGGGATCCGGATTCTGAGCGGCCGCGATTTCCGATCGAGCGACGATCGCAAGGCGCCGCCGGTCGTGCTCGTCAACGAGACGCTCGCGCGCGAGCAATGGCCCGGACTCGATCCGGTTGGACGGCGCGTGCGTTTCGACGACGACGGCCAGTGGATGACCGTCGTCGGGGTTACGGGGGACATTCGTCACCTGGGGCCCTCGGTGCCACCGCGGCCCGAGGTGTACCAGTCGGTGACGCAGCGATCGTTCCCGTTCATCGCGTTCGTCGTCCGGACCGAGCGCGACCCGTACGACGTCATGCCGTCGATCCGCCGCGCCGTGCTGGGTCTCGACCCGGATCTGCCGCTGTCGGGCGTTCGGACGATGGACGAGCACATTGCCCGCGCGCTGGCCAAGCCGAAATTCCTGTCGACGCTCGTCGCCGCATTCGGCGGGCTCGCGGTCAGCCTGGCCCTGGTCGGGATCTACGGCATGATGTCGTGGTCGGTGACGGAACGCCGCCAGGAGATCGCGATCCGCATGGCCCTCGGGGCGAGCCGGGAGCGGATGCTATCGATGGTGCTCGGCCGCGCGTTGCTGCTCGCCTCGACGGGGATTGCCATCGGCCTGGCGGTTGCGCCCATCGCCACACGCGCCCTCTCCGGTCTCCTGTACGGTATCACGCCAACCGATCCGCTCGCGTTTGCGCTCACCGGCATCGCGCTTGGGGCCGTGGCCGTGCTTTCAGCGCTCGTTCCCGCACTGCGTGCCGCGCGAGTGCAGCCGGCGATGGTGGTGAAGTACTGATCATCCAAGGCCCGCACCAGCGCACGCGCCCCGCATGCCGGCCCCGCACCCCGCACTCCGCACCCCGTTGTGATATAACACGCAGTTATGTCACCCCGTGCTATACCTGAAATCACGCACCTGCAGTTCATCGTCCTTGGCTTGCTGCGGAGCGGCGACAAGACGGGGCGCCACGTCCGCCGTGCGCTCGCCCGTCACGGGGCTCGCCGGACGGCGCCCGCTTTCTACCAGATGATGGCGCGACTCGAAGATGCGCGGTTCGTCTCGGGCGAGTACGACCAGAAGATCGTCGATGGCCAGATCATCAAGGAGCGCCGCTACAGCCTCACGCCGCAGGGAGAGGCTGCGTGGTCTGCGACACGGGCCTTCTACACCGATGCGATCGAGGAGTACGGTGCACGGCGGCGGGTTGCGCATGCGTGACGCGCTCGTCGCGCGCATTGCGGCAGTCGTGCCGGCCGGGGTTCGTGAACGCGTGTTCATGCCCTCGGCGCACGACGCGATGCGGCGTCATCGCGGGCGGCGGCGGCGCGTCCGATCGGCATTCCCTCGTCTGGCCATCGATGCCAGGCTGGTCATCGAGCTTGCCAGACTCGCCCTCGAGTCCCGGGCGCTTGCGCGCGCGGACGCGCGAGCGGTGTTCGACACGTCCTCACGAGGAGGCTCGCTCATGATTCTCCAGGATCTCCGTTTTGCGATTCGGATGCTGCGCAAGTCTCCCGGGTTCACGCTGGCAGCCGTAGTCACGCTCGCGCTCGGGATTGGCGGGACCGCTGCCATCTTTTCCGTGGTGCAGCACGTCGTCTTGCGCCCGTTGCCATATCCGGCCTCCGATCGCGTCATGGACGTCAACGAATGGGCGCACGGAACGCCCTTTGCCGTCTCCCCGCCCAATTTCATGGACTGGCGAGCGAGCAACCGGTCGTTCTCGTCGCTCGGGTTGTACCAGGACGGAACCCTGACGCTCGGCGGCGGCACCGAGCCCGAACGCATCGACGCGGTGAACGCCGAACCCGACGTGTTCGACGCGCTGGCGGTCCGCCCGCTCGCGGGACGTCTTTTTACGCGCGACGACGCGCGGCCTGGCGCACCACGCGTCGCGATCGTGGGTCACGACATCTGGCAGCGCCGGTTTGGATCCGACACGGCGGTAATCGGCCGCGGGGTCACGATCGAAGGGGAAACCTACACCGTCATCGGCATCATGCCCGCGGGATTCGGCTTTCCTGAGCGAACCAGCCTGTGGGTGCCCCTGATCGTGCAGCCATCCGACGTCAGTCCGAATCAACGTGGCGCGCACTACATGCGGGCCGTTGGACGCCTGAAGGCCGGCATCACACCGGCCCAGGCGCAGTCAGATCTCGACGCGATCGAACAACGCATCGCCGTGCAATATCCGGAGAAGCTCGAGGGCTATTCGACGGTCGTGCAGCCGTTACTCGACTCGATGGTGGGGGATGTCAGGCTGCCATTATTCGTGTTGCTCGGGGCAGTCGCATTCGTGCTGCTCATCGCGTGCGTCAACGTGTCGAACCTGCTGCTTGCTCGCGCGACGACCCGCACGGGAGAGATCGCGGTGCGCACGGCGCTCGGGGCGGCGAGAGGCCGTATCGTCCGTCAGTTGCTGGCGGAGAGCCTCTTGTTGTCGCTCGCGAGCGGCGCGGCGGGCCTGCTGCTCGCGGTATGGGGTGTGCGCCTGCTGGTGCTCGCCGCGCCGGAGGATCTCCCGCGCGCGGCCGACTTCGCGGTCAATCCGATCGTGCTCGGTTTTGCGATTGTCGTGTCACTGCTGACCGGCATCGCGTTCGGGCTCGTGCCGGCGCTGGCGTCATCGCGCGCCGATCTCGCATCGTTCTTGAAAGACATGCGCCGCGACACGTCAACCGCGGGGCGCCGATCCGTTCGCAACGTGCTCGTCTCGGCCGAGGTCGCGCTCGCGCTTGTCCTTCTCGCCGGCGCGGGCCTCGCGATACGCAGCTTCGATCGACTCAGCCGCGTCGATCCCGGATTTGACGCACACGACGTCCTCACGTTCACGATCCGGTTACCTGAAGCGAGATACACGACCACCGCTGCGGCGGAGCAGTTCTTTCGCGAGCTCACGACGCGCCTGCAGCAGCCGGGAATCCAGTCAGCCGGCGGGATCTTTCTTCCACCACTCAGCGACGAGGGCTTCGGCGGAACGTTCTACCGGATCGACACACCTGGGGGGCAGCGTGAGGGAAACGCCCAGGTCCGACCCGTGACCGCCAAATATCTCGAGACGTTGCGCATTCCTTTGCTGGCCGGCCGGCGCGTGGCACCAGACGATCGAGCCGGCGGTCCCGGAGTCGCCGTCATCAGTGAAGCGGCGGCGCGGGCGTACTGGCCAGGCGAGAGTCCAGTCGGTAAGCGCATCCGCATAGCCGTGAGCATGGGCGTGCAGGAGGGACCGCGCGAGGTGGTCGGGGTGGTCGGCGATGTGCGGACGAACTCGCTGGCGCTCGAGCCGGGGCCGGTGATCTACGTGCCCGAGACCCAGTATGTGGCTGATGAAATGACGATCCTCGTGCGAACGCCGGATCCGATGGCAGCACTCCCGATCGTAAAGACGACGATCGCGTCGATCGACCCCGAGGTCGCCATCAGCCGTGTGCGGACGATGGACGATGCGGTGGCCGCGTCGATGGCGCAGCCACGGTTCCGAATGACCTTGCTCGCAACGTTTGCGGCCGTGTCGCTGATGCTTGCTGCTGTCGGTGTGTACGGAATGGTGGCGTTCTCGGTGAACCAGCGGCGTGCGGAGCTTGGCCTCAGGCTGGCGCTTGGCGCAAAGCCGCGCGACCTGCTGCATCTGGTGCTGCGGCAGGGCATCACGCCGGTGGCGGTCGGTCTCGCGTGCGGTCTTGCCGGAGCGATCGCCCTCACGCGCGTGATGAGGACGCTGCTGTTCGGGGTGAGCGCGATCGATCCGCTCACGTTCGCCGCGGTTGCCTCGATGCTGCTCACCGTCGCCGCGGTTGCCTGCTATGTTCCGGCGCGGCGCGCAATGGTTGTCGATCCGGTCAACGCACTGAGATAGTCCGGCGGATCGAGCCGGGGCATCCTGACGTTCGCGGCCGGAGGGGAAAACTGAGCGTCCGCGCTACACATCATTGTCATTGTCCTGCAGGAGGCAGATGAACTCGCCGAGCACCATCGCGGTTGCACCCCACACCTGGTGGCCGAGCAGGTCGAAGTACGGATACTCGACGGCGATCCCTTCACGCATGCGCGTGCCGTGGCGGATGCGGGACGCGTCCTGCAGGTCGTCGATGGAGACCTCGAGTACTTCTTCAACCTCGTAGGGGGCGGGGGAAAAAGCCGGACGCGTGTCGGTGATCCCGACAACGGGATGAAGCGTGAAGCCGCTGACGAGGACGTGCACCGGCGTCAACTCCCCGAGGACGCGCACGCCGGCAGGATCGACGCCGATTTCTTCCTGCGCTTCACGCAGCGCCGCCTCGGCCAGTGTCTCGCCCGGATCGGTCGCCCCGCCTGGCAGGCTGATCTGTCCTGCATGCCGCCGCAGCCCGCTTGCGCGCACCGTCAACGGCAGCGAGATGCCCCGGCCACCGGGGTAGAGGAGAAGAAGGGCAGCCGCGATTC